>Ga0181557_1001298_pt1 | contig 28925 bp, 23 predicted proteins | sample 011ome_23_FD_148632 | JGI IMG/M metagenome (GOLD analysis project Ga0181557, IMG submission 148632) | Coastal salt marsh microbial communities from the Groves Creek Marsh, Skidaway Island, Georgia - 011506CT metaG (spades assembly) | ecosystem: Environmental > Aquatic > Marine > Intertidal zone...
AATCTAGAAACCTAGAAACCTAGAAATATAGAAACCTAGAAACCGATATCGAACATTCGTTGTGTGGTTTGGCCGCCTATGTTTGAGTAGGGTCATCAAACCCACTCCCTGAGCACAAACAATAGCCATTTCGGATGGCGAAAGGAAAAATCATGCTAACGAGACGCCCCTTCCATAGTCATATCTTTGCCTTATTGCTCTGCCTCGGATTGCCATTGAGCGCCTATGGAGAGATTTATAAAGATTATCAACCTACGGAACAGCAGGTAGTGATGACGGTGATTGCCGTAGAGCCTAACTACCTAGACGATTATCTGACGCAACTAAAGCGAACCTGGGTCCGTGCAATGGCGGTTCAGAAAGATTTGGGTTTCGTGGTGGATTACGCCGTTTGGACCTCAGACTCGGCCAACACACCGAACGTTTGGCTGACAATTACCTATGAGAATATGGCTGCAATGCAACCCAGCAAGGCCCGGTATGACCAAGTCAATGCCGAAATTGAAGCCCGTTATGGCGACGAGGAGGAAGCATTGGATGCGATCGCAAAAGGGTATGAAGAAATACGAAAGATGGTCGATCATCAAATCATCAACCGAGTTGAATTTATTGATTAAGTGAGGCTAATCAAAGGGTTGACCGCTGCTCGGCTTCGGTCAACGGGCAGGGGGACTTGATGCTGCGGTGACGCCCGATCAACGTCGCTACGCTTCAAGGGCTGCTGTGACAGCAATAGGATGGTCAAGGTAGGGTTTCGCCTAAATCTGCCCCGGTTGAGGGAGTCAGATCTTATCGCCGTTCAAGAAAACTGTATCGCCAAGGCGTGCTGTGCGCCGCTCATCTAGCGGGGTAGTGCCGGCTTCGTAGCGTGGCCTAGTCACAAAACGGGCGAACCAATCAGCCAGTTGTGTTCGATCTTCCGTCAAGGTTTTGAGCATGCTCTGAACTGCGTCGATGTGGGCCTCAGTAATCAGGTCATGGTGCCAGTGCTCTGGCGCTGGATCGCGATAGACCGCGGTGGCTGGCGCGCTTAATAGTTCTCCCGCGACGTCGGCGAGCAAGTCGCCAATCGTAGGTGCTCGAAATCCGATCGAAAAAGTTTGCCCAGCAGTGAGCGCGACGCCATGATGGGCCCATCCAGGGGGCACATACAGTATGTCCCCGGGATCAAGCATGTATTCCTCTCGAGGAACAAAATTCGCGAGCAGGCTCAAGGGTGCTTCGGCGATTGTTGGGGTGTCCGCATCGCATTGATCGCCGAGCTGCCACCGCCTCTGGCCTTCTCCTTGAAGCAAGAACACATCGTATTGATCAAAATGCGGGCCCACGCTACCACCCGGAGTCGCGAAGCTGACCATCACATCCTCCAACCGCCAGGTTGGCAAGAAGTGAAACAGCGACTTGAGCGATGCTATTTCCGGCCGCCACAAATCCATCGCTTGAACGAGCAGGGTCCAGTTGTTCGCCGGCAAGCGCGCAAAAAATTGCTCGTCAAAGGGGTTGTAATCGACAGACCATTGATCTCGCTTTTGGTCGTAACGAACAAGTCGAGCTTCTGCTTCTGGTTCTAAAGCTACCCCGGCAAGATCATCGCCGGTGACGGGTGAGCGCCAGCCAGGTAGCGCCTGCTTAATAAGGCAGGGAGCGGTCTGCCAGTACTTCGCAAGAAACTCTGTTGATGAAAAGTTAGCAAGACTGGGCGCGGATCTATTCAATTATGACCGGACTCTGCTTACCCAGGTACGGGCCTTAAAATGGGTAGAAGCGCCGCCTGGTGAGCGCTTCGGTTGGTGCCATTGGACCCCCGGCTGTTTCATGCAGCCGCATCGGGCCAAAGTCGCAAAAAGTTTTCGGAGTAGAACTTGAGCTTCTCAGACTCCGAGGCTTGAGCGAGATGCGATTCAAATTTGCCAATAGGGTTTCTGCCGCCTTCGACGTGCGGGTAGTCGCTCGAGAAGAGATACAGATCTTCGTGAGACTCTTGTATCAACCGATGAACATCCTCGTGAGGGAATGGCGTGAAGGCGAGTTGCTCTCTAATTTGTTGGCTAGGGGCCCGCTCAAACCGCACCGACTCATCTACCCGGCTATAGATTTTGGCCACCCAATCGAGCCTACGCACCATCTCTGGTACCCAGCCAGCGCCCAACTCGACGGCGGCGCCCTTGAGGGATGGATTACGTGCTAACACGCCGTCTAAAATGAGCATAGAGAGAAAGGTCTCTGGGGGTTGATGCATCAGCGCAGCATCTTTTGTACGGACATTCTCGCCGCCGCCCATCCAGTCCTTAACAGCGGCTCGACCATTATTGCTCCAAGATTTAAGGGCTTGCAGGGGCGCGCCGCCGACATGTAAGACAAATGGTGTACCGCTTTCTGCCAACAGGGCCCAAAAAGGCTCTAAATCAATGTGTCCCGGTGAGCGGTCTCCGGGAGCTCGATGGGGCACCCAAATAGCATTCAGTCCAAGCTCGAGGGCAAACTCCAACTCTTTCATCGCATGCTCAGGATGATCTAAGGGGACAATACCAATCCCCATGAGACGAGGGTCGTCACTGCAAAAGTCAGCCATGTGACGGTTGTGCGCTCGGGTAGCGCCATATCGCAGCGCCGGATCCTTCTTTTGGCTTGGATGGAACGGAAATGCCACGCTATGGGTGGCAAACACGAGCTGTTTTTCAAAACCCAAAAGATCAAGGGCTTGACTTCGATCAGCTTTATTAAAGGCGCCGAGCGCTTGAATTTCTTTTGAATGGGCAATGAGATCGTCTCCCAAGGCGATCTGCTTAGCAACGTGTTCATCGCTATGACGGCCGCCTTGCGCCATAATCAATGCCACTTCCTCGTCGGTCACGAGCGAGGCGCTGTAACTGACCTCTGGCACATCGTCCCGAATCTTTGGGTCAGCATAAGCCTTTAAGAAATTGGGGAGTTCCATGATGTGGCTATCGGCATCAAAGAATTGTCGATCAGCAGGCGCATAGGTCATAAAAATTACTCGTAGCGTTTAGTCTGAGATTAACCACATGTGATTGGCAGGTCTAGTCGCTCGAGCTTTTTAATCGAGGCTATTGGTTATGGAAAGGTTGGGTCGAAGATCCCGCTTAAAATACTTGCGGGCCTAGGGTAGGCCGGCGCCAAGCATGATAGCCTGTAAACTAAGATCAAAGGGCGGTCTTTAAATTGCTTGTAATGATGATCGCTCGGCGCTAGAGCCATTCGCTCGCAGCAAACTGTCTGCCATAAGGCGCGTTAAGTTTTTAACCAGACTGCCGGACTGGGCTGTGGCGTTGCGGTTAAGGTCTACCCAGCAAGGGGTTTTTACGCAAGGTTTTTTAAGGTTAAGAAAGAGGTATGTCAGAGCTGTCTGATCAAGATGTGGTGGTGGTAGGCGCAGGGGTCATTGGGTTGACCTCGGCACTGGCGCTGCAACGTGCTGGCCGAAAGGTGTTGGTGGTCGATCCTAATCCGCCCGGGTCTGGCGCGTCCATGGGTAACGCGGGAACGATTGCCGATTTTGCGATTGCGCCGGTTGGATCTCCAACTTTACTAAAGCGATTGCCTGAATTGCTGTTTGATCGAGCGGGTCCCTTTAGTATCCGCCAAGCTGCACTCGGCGCGTTACTGCCTTGGCTGGCCCGATTTGCCTGGCAATCGTTGCCTGGTAAGGCCCAGCGTAATATGCAAGCAATCGCAGCGCTGACAAAAGACGCGGGGCCCCGTTGGCAAGACCTCGCGGATTCGATTGGTGCGGCCCATTTGTTGAAAGCGAGCGGCTGCGTTTATGCGTACGCATCGCCAGCCGAGTTTGCCTCGGCAAAGCAAGATTTGTCGCGTAGGGCCGCGTTTGGGGTACCTCTTACGCTGCTGTCACCCGCTGATCTTGCTGAATTAGAGCCTGGTTGGCCGCGGGTGGATGGCGGTGCTGTTTTGTTTCCAAATGCCCAATCCGTTATCGATCCACAGGGCATCATGCAGGCGCTAACGACCACGTTGATTGAGGCAGGCGCTGAGTTATGTGCCGCGGCAGTGGATACACTCTCGCCCCACCAAGGTCGTGTCGTGCTGTCGCTTCAAGATGGACGTGCGCTGACCGCTAGGCAGGTCGTGGTTGCAGCAGGGGCACACTCGAAACCCTTTTGTGATCAAATTGGCGATCTAGTACCACTGGATACCGAACGGGGTTATCACCTGGAGTTTGACGGTCAGGAAACGCGCCTGTCTCGACCGGTCTGCAGTGCAGTTGATGGATTTTACTGCGCGCCGATGGTAGGACGGCTGCGGGCGGCGGGCACAGTAGAACTCGGTGGCACGAAGGCGCCGTTAACAGAAGCGCGCGTTGCCAATTTAGCGCGACGCTTCGCATTACTTTTCCCTGACCTGCCCAAGCCGTCTCGCGCTTGGATGGGGTTTCGCCCATCTATGCCAGACAGTCGGCCTGTGATTTCTTTGTCTAAGCGTGGTCGACAGGTTGTGTATGCTTTTGGTCATGGTCATATAGGCTTGACGTTAGCGCCGGTAACCGCAGAGCTTGTGACGGCTCTGATTGAAGGTACTGAACCGCTCCTGTCGCTTGCAGACTATCGGGTGGACCGCTTCTAAAGGCAATAAATGATGTGTTTGATACTGATGTTCAGGCAGTCAGATGCCTAAGCCCAGCAGGGCCTTTGTTTGTTCGGAAGGATGTTTTGACGTGCTACGGGCAAGAAAACCGGACAGCCTGCTTGTTTCACTGGTTCAAAGTTTGCGTTAGGGTAGGAGGCGCGGGGCGAACTCGGGTTGAGACCGAGCAGATCACGAACCGATCGATTAAGGGCGGCCGGTTTGAAAAATGTAAATTCCTGGGTGGATCTTCGATGCGCCATGAGCTGACGCGCCAAGACATGAAAGGGCCCATCCAGAAAATTAGGAGACTACTATGTCAGCAAAACCTCAGGTTTATACCAGTAAATATCTTTCCGGGACTTATGAGCCGGTGTTCGAAGAGGTCGTTTGTGAAGATCTAGAGGTCATTGGACAAATTCCGAATGATTTGGCGGGGCACTTTCTTCGAATTGGGCCTAATCCTTACTTTGTGCCGGACATGGAGCGTTATCACATTTTTGATGGCGACGGCATGATCCATGGCGTTCAGATCGCAGATGGACGAGCGACTTATCGAAATAAATTCATTGACTCAAGCGGTCTGCGAGAAGAACGTGAAAAGGGTGACTGGATTTTTCCTGGATTGAACCTCTACGGTGACTTTATCGCGCGTGGTGAGATGCCTCGAAGCAAGAATACTGGCAATACCGCAATGGTTGTGCATCAAGGCAAGTTGTTTGGACTTATGGAGGGCGGCACGCCTTATGCTTTGTCGCTGCCTACGCTCGAAACCGTGGGTGAACACGATTTTGATGGCACTTTAACGCACAATTTTACCGCGCATCCCAAGGTTGATGCCAAGACGGGCGAAATGATGACGTTCGGATATTCCCCTTTCCCGCCTTATTTAACCTATTCAGTTGTTGATCCGAAGGGACAAGCGGTACACACCCGAGAGATCACTATCCCCAAGGGCATCATGATGCACGATTGCGCCATCACCGAGCATTATACGATTTTCCCAGATTTACCCTTAGTGTTTGACTTTGAAAAGCTGACCGAGGGTAAGTCAATGATTGGCTGGGACCCGGACAACGGAAGCCGTATTGGTGTCGTGCCACGATTTGGCAGTGACGAATCGATTATTTGGTTTGAAATTGAAGAGAGCTTTTTGTTTCATGTGTCTAACGCGTGGGAGGAGGGTGATGAAATTGTCCTGCAAGCCTGTCGATCAGATCGGGGTGCAATTGAAACCACCGAAGGATTAGATGTTAAGGATCAACTTGGCAGGCTGCATCAGTGGCGATTAAATCTAAAGACCAGAGCGGTCACTTCAGAGCTTTTGGTCGCGGATCACCATTGTGATTTTCCAAGGCTAGCAGATGAATTAACGGGCTATCCCAATCGCTATATCTATGCGGCGCGATTTAGAGTGGAAGAAATGGCTACCTTTGACGCTGAGATCAAGTATGACAATCAATCAGGGTCGGTTCAGATTCACGAGTATGGACCCAACAAAGAAGGCGGCGAGGCTGTGTTTGCACCTCGAGTCGATGCCAAGTCCGAAGACGATGGTTACGTTATCTGCTTCGTAAATGATGCGGCAGACCGATCTTGTGAATGTTACATTATTGACGCCCAGAACTTTGAGGCGCCGCCGGTAGCAAAAATCAAAATCCCAACGCGAGTACCCCATGGGTTTCATGCGGCTTGGGTGCCAGCCTGATGCATTGATCAGGCTGGCTATTGGCGCTAAATCGTTAGTCAATGTAACGGTTGCTTTGCGAATGGCGGCGGCAAGCTTTCGATTCGGGCCGGGTTACCAACCGACTGAGGGAATGATGACTTGAGTCAAGAGGTAAGAGAACGAAGCAGGGGGATTCCCAAGGAAAAGTTGCTACGTCGATGATGGGAATAAAACAGTTAAGAGAGATTGAATCAGCAAGGGGAAAAGCCGATGACGGAGACGACGCATAGTGAGACAAGGGAGATGGGAGTTTTCGAGACGATGTATCACTGTCGCGCCATGCGCCGGTTGGACACCAGAGAAGTCCCAGAGGCAGATTTATTGAAGCTGGTTGATGCTGCAAATCAAGCGCCCTCGGGATCCAATATGCAATCTGGCCGCTGGCTGATTGTGCGTGACCCCGTTGTTAAACAAGGCCTCGCTGATTTAAATCGGGCGGGTGTTGAAGCTTATATCGGCCCAATGATTGATAACCCCGGGTCTTTGCCGCACCAGGATCAGAACAAAAGACTCAAGATGATGAAGAGTGTTCTTTGGCAAATGGAGCATCTCCATACGATCCCGGCGCTGATTATTGCCTGCATGGAATTTGGTGTGAAGGCTGATGCGGCAATGATGGCAAGGGGTGGCGGCTCGATCTGGCCTGGTATCCAGAATCTCTTGCTGGCAGCCAGGGCATTAGGTTTGGGCGCAGCGCCAACAACCCTAGCCCTTCAAGACCAGGCGGCAGTTGGAGAAGTGTTGGGATTGCCAGAAACCATGGGAGCATTTTGCTTGATTCCGGTGGGCTATCCACTTGGAAACTTCGGGCCGGTAACGCGCAAGCCACTCTCGGAGGTGATGCGATTCGATCGATGGCAATAGGCAGTGGGTCGTTCGGAGTTCGTGCTCTAGGCGTAGGCTCTGCATCCCTCGGTCAGCGCCGGGCAAGTCTCTGCTCAGACCGAGCCGCTCTATCCAAATGTAAAAATGAGTCAACCCAATGGGAAAAGCAATAAAGCGATAAAATGGTAGATGGGTAGATGGGTAGATGGGTAGATGGGTAGATGGGTAAATGTGTAAGTAGGCAAATTAGTAGACGGACAAAAGTCAAAGAGACAAAAATTAAAAAGACAAATAGTTAGAGAGACAAAAAGACATCAATACGCAGAGTTGTTTAGAAATATAGAGATTTAGAAATATAGAGATTAAGAGATGTACCGATGTACGGATGTAGAGATGTGCAGATGTAGAGGCTGAGCACTCAACGGGTACAGCGCTCAGCAGGAAAATAGCGAATTGGCGAACGAAATAAAAAGCAAAAAGGTACGACTTCAAACCAACCGTGGTGAGCTCAGATTCTCGTCTCGGTTGATTAAGGTGGTGGCCTACGTTCGCGTGAGACCGAGTTTGAAAATCGAATGGAATAGATAAAATCATGCGAATGAAAATGAGCCATTTGGCTGCGATAGGGTTTTTTTCAGTGGGTTGTTCTTTGAGCGCTGCCGCAGAGGGTGCCGGTTACGCGCCCCAGGCATCCCAGGACTACCCGCAAAATGTCTACTGGGGAGATACCCATCTTCATACTCGAAATTCAGCGGATGCGTATTCATTAGGGAACGAAAATCTGACCCCAATTGATGCCTATCGGTTCGCTCGCGGTCAGGAAATTCTGGCGCACAACGGTATGAAAGTCCGGCTCAAACGCCCGCTTGATTTTTTAGTGGTATCCGACCACGCAGAATATCTAGGTGGCTATTATCGTTATAACGTCGATGATCCAATGGTCACTGAAACGGCTGCTGGAAAGCAATGGTCGGGTTACATCGCTGAAGGCAGCCCTGAAAAGATGATGGCCTCTTTCGTCGATAGTATGAGTGAGGCACCTACTAACCCGCCGTTTCCTGATGCAACTCAAAGTTATATTTGGGCCGATGTCGCGCGCACTGCCGATGAATATAATGTGCCTGGACTGTTCACAGCGTTTTCGGGGTATGAGTGGACATCGATGATTGATGGTAACAATTTGCATCGGGTCGTTGTCTATCGAGATGCTGCGGATAAAGTCGTTCAACGCCCGCCCTTCAATGCGCAAATGAGTCGTGATCCCAGAGACCTGTGGAAAGCATTAGAGGAATACGAGGTAGCGACCGGGGGTCAAGTGATAGCGATTGCTCACAACGGCAATTTATCCAATGGCATGATGTTCCCAAGCGAGAGTGTTGATGGCCAGGCCATCGATCAAGGTTATGCCTCTTTGCGTGCTCGTTGGGAGCCGGTCTATGAAGTGACCCAAGTAAAAGGTGATGGCGAGGCGCATCCAACGTTGTCTCCAGCAGATGAGTTCGCCGATTATGAAAATTGGGATGCCGATAATATTGCTCGTACCGAGCAGAAAGAAGATTGGATGCTCAAGCACGAGTATGCTCGTGGAGCGCTCAAGCTGGGGTTAGCCTATGAAGAAGCGTTGGGCGTTAATCCGTTTAAATTTGGGATGATTGGCAGCACAGACGGTCACAATACGTTTAGCACCACGGCCGAAGATAATTTCTTTGGTAAGTTCCCCGAGTCGGAACCAGCGCCGGAGCGTATGACCAATGCCATGGCTAACGATGCCCTTTGGCAGAATTGGCGGTTAGTTGCGTCAGGATATGCTGCGATATGGGCTGAAGAAAACACCCGCGAAGCCCTGTTTGATGCGATGAAGCGTCGGGAGGTTTACGCCACGACGGGTTCTCGAATTCAGGTTCGGTTTTTTGGCGGCTTTGATTATGGTGAAGATGATATCCACAAACCCGACTATGTCACCCTGGGCTATCAGAAGGGTGTGCCGATGGGTGGTGATTTAACCCGGGATGCAAAAGCCGGTGCGCCAACCTTTCTCATTGCCGCCGCCAAAGATCCGTTGGGCGCTAATTTAGATCGTATACAGGTCGTCAAGGGATGGCTCGTCTCTGATGGTACCGTGGAGGAACGGGTTTATGATGTAGCTTGGTCAGGTAGTCGGAAGGTGTCCCCTGACACAGGGAAATTACCTGCAGTTGGCTCAACGGTCGACGAAAAAAGTGCGAGTTATTTAAATACCATCGGCGCGACCTCTTTGGCCACTTATTGGCAAGACCCCGATTTCGATGCAAGTCAGCGAGCGTTTTATTATGTCCGTGTGCTGGAAATTCCCAAGCCTCGTTGGACGACCTTAGATGCTGCTTATTTTGGGCTAACCCTGCCAGATGAAGTGCCCCGGGAAATTCAAGACCGAGCCTACACCTCCCCAATTTGGTACACGCCCTGATGCTAAATTGGCTGCGGCGTGAGCCGCTAGTCCATTTTCTAGTGATTGGCGTGATGCTTTACGGAATAAGCCTAGGCCTCAGCGAGGGCCAAGAGGGCGCCGTTGCTGATGATAAGACGATTGATGTCACAAAAGCGGCCTTGTTCAGCTTCATGCAACACCGGGGTAATATCAGTCGCGAAGACGCAAGCCGATATTGGGCGCGGTTGGCCCCGGCGGCTCAGACTGCCCTGATCGAAAGTTATATCGAGGAAGAGGTGCTGTTTCGTACAGCGCTCGCCTTCGGTTTAGATCAAAATGATTACGTGATTAAAAGGCGACTTATTCAAAGGATGGAATTTGCAGCCTTAGGGTTGGCAGGCCGTGATCTAGAGCCTAAGCCTGCAGAAGTCCGAGCGTATTTCGAAGCCAATCAATCGGACTATATTGTCCCCGAGAAAATTACTTTCAGTCATATCTATTTAAATCCTGCGCGATACGCTGACTTGGAAGAGCTTCAATCAACGGCGGAAAGTTGGCTATTTGAATTAAATGCGAGGCAACCAGGGCTGGCTGATACTGGCGAGTATGGCGATCGATTTCCCTATTACCGCCGGTACGTGGATCGTGATCGAGTTTTCATTACAGATCACTTCGATGATGGGTTTGCTGAAGCGGTGTTTACACAACACGTGAATGCCAATTGGCAAGGTCCTATTCAGTCTCAGCATGGCCTGCATTTGGTGCTAATCCAAGATCGAAGGACAGCAGAGCTGTTACCTTTCTCAGAGGTCCGCGATCAGGTCGCCACGGAGGTCCGTCGTCAGCAAAAATTGGCTGCGAGCGCAGCCTACGTTACTGGGCTCAAGTCTCAATTCGACATCCGAGTAGCGCCGGTATTGCAACCATGAACCCAGGGACAATTGCTTGCCCGAGATGCTGGGTGAGAGGTTTTTGGCTATTGGTCTTGACCACATGCTTCGGCGTAAGTCATGGAGATGATTTGCAACCCTTGTTTGTGGATATCGTTGAAGCCTCGAGTGATGTCTTCTCAATATATGTTCAAAATGTCCCGGGTGCAGGTCCTCAGTCGATCAATCTCGCGTCCCCTTGTGAACGGGTCAGTCAACTTGAGGGACTTTCTCAATCGCCTCAGGGGCTCATCGCGACCTACCGTTGCCCACCGGAACTGGTCGAGATGACTTTGACCCGAGAATTGACAAAGCGCTCAACCGCCGCGCTGATTCGTTTTGTAAGTCTTGGGGCATCTCCGCAAATATTTCCTTTGGCGACAGATAAATCCGCACTAGTACTTCCGCGATCAGCTACGAGGCCATCTTTGTTTGTAAGCTATGTGAGATTTGGTGCCAGCCACATCGCGATAGGCTTCGATCATTTATTGTTTGTAGTCTGTCTTTTGATGCTGGCAAAAACCCTAGGTCAGACCTTACTACTGATCACTGGATTCACCGTCGCGCACTCTTTGACGCTAGGCCTATCCGCTCAGGGACTCGTCAAAGTGCCGGTGCCTTTGGTCGAGGCGCTGATTGCGCTGAGCATTCTTATGCTCGTGTCAGAGTTAGCCAAAGGACCAAGACCAACACTGACACAACAATACCCGCTCTTGGTGTCGGGATTATTTGGTCTGCTCCATGGCCTCGGATTTGCTGCAGTGCTCGCGGAGGTCGGCCTGCCTGAAACAGACTTACTGTTGGCGCTATTGGCCTTCAACCTTGGTGTAGAGATCGGTCAGGTGTTGTTTGTAATCGCTGTCTTGATACTGTTTTGGGTGGGCCGACGGATTCCAGTCGCTGCTCCCATAAGTCGATTCTTGCCGATGGGATTGCATTACAGCATCGGCGCAATCGCCAGTTTCTGGTTTATAGAGCGAGTCTCAGGTTATCTGTGGGTGATCTAGAGTATTCAAACGTGGGTTTTAATTGCGTCGTACTACCTTAAAATCTAGCGCGGAAATGTCCGATGATCTAAGGCGGATTGGCTCAAGGCTTGGATGATAAGTTCTGAGTAGCCTCGATTTTTCGGTGCTGAAGCCGTATAGTGCGTCGGAATTTTTTAGACGCACTGCATTAAGGAAGACTTTTGATCACTTGCGCCAACATTACGATGCAATTCGACTCTAAACCGTTATTCGAGAATATCTCAGTCAAATTTGGGGAAGGGCGTCGCTATGGGCTGATTGGCGCGAATGGCAGCGGTAAATCTACTTTCATGAAAATCTTGAATGGTTCGCTTGTGCCAACCAATGGCAACGTTGCCATTGATCCTAATCTTCGAATCGGCGAGTTGAATCAAGATCAGTTTGCTTTTGAGTCGTTTAGTGTAATCGATACGGTAATCATGGGTCACAAGGCACTCTGGCAGGTCAAACAAGAGCGCGACAGAATCTACGCCCTGCCTGAAATGTCAGAAGAAGATGGAATGAAGGTCGCAGATCTCGAAAGTGAATACGCTGAGATGGATGGCTACTCTGCTGAGAGTCGGGCAGGTGAGATTCTAATGGGCGCGGGTATTGATCAAGCCCTGCATTATGGGCCAATGAGCGAAGTCGCTCCTGGCTGGAAATTGCGGGTACTACTTGCGCAAGCACTGTTTTCTGACCCAGATATATTGCTCCTCGATGAACCCACCAACAATCTTGATATCCACACCATTCATTGGCTGGAAGACGTGCTAAACGACCGCAGTAGCACCATGATTATCATTTCTCACGACCGACATTTTTTGAACGCTGTGTGCACCCATATGGCGGACATCGATTATCAGTCCTTGAGTGTTTACCCGGGGAATTACGACGATTTTATGATTGCCTCAACCCAGGCTCGAGAACGAGTACAGTCGCAGAACGCTAAAAAGAAAGCGCAAATCGCTGAGCTCAAACATTTTGTGAGTCGATTCTCTGCCAACGCGTCAAAAGCAAAACAAGCGACATCAAGGGCCCGCCAAATCGATAAGATCGAGTTAGAAACCATAAAGCCCACGAGCCGCGTGAGCCCTTACATTCGGTTCCATCAAGAAAAGAAACTCCATCGGTTAGCCGTAAGTGTTGAAGATCTAGGCCATCAGTATGACGATGACGGGTTTTTGTTCTCTGGCGGTGAGCTTATGCTAGAAGCTGGTAGTCGAGTTGCCATCATAGGGGAAAATGGTGTTGGCAAGTCCACGTTGCTGAAATGTTTAATGCAGGAATTAACTCCGAGCACTGGCTCCGTAAAGTGGTCTGAAAATGCGTCTGTTGGCTATTGCCCCCAGGACACAACGCCCGTCTTTAACGACAACGCCACGCTTTTCGATTGGATGAGCCAGTGGCGCAAACCTGGGCATGATGAGCAGATCGTACGTGCGACCCTGGGTAGGATGCTTTTTTCAAACGAGGATTTTAAAAAGCCCGTAAACGTTTGTTCTGGTGGCGAAAAGAATCGTCTTATCTTCGGTAAATTGATGATGCAAGATCATAATGTGCTCATTCTTGACGAGCCCACAAACCATTTAGATATGGAGGCCATTGAGTCCTTAAATCTCGCGCTCGAGAATTATGAGGGCACGCTGATTTTTGTGAGTCACGACCGAGAATTTGTATCATCGCTTGCAGATCGCATTATAGAGATTAAGGGACAGCAGCTGATCGATTTTCAGGGGACTTTCGATGCTTATATTGATGCGCAAGCCTTAGAGATGAACGCCGCTCGAATTAGCTAATGCCGGTTAGCGCGAGAGTGATGCGCGCAGTAGCCCCAAGGTTGACGCCAAAGTATAGAGGCTCAAAGTAGAGTAAGAAGATGAAAAAGCTGTTGATGCTTGTGGTGATTTTATCTTTAGTGTTTGTCGGCTATCGGGTCGCGAACAGAGATGAGGTCAATGCGAGAGTTGCTGCTGAAATTCAAGCCAATCCCAACGGCGAGCGGGCGCGGCGGTCGATGTTGGTTACGTTACAAGACGGTCGACAATACCCTGTAAACTTCTTACGAGAAGGTAACAAAGTTTATATGGGGATCGATGGTTTTTGGTGGCGAGCCTTTGTCAACGAGGGCCAACCAGTATCGGTTTTTTTACGAGGTTCGGAATTTAAAGGTCATGCACGGACAGTCCTCAATGATCCAGCCTATACTCAGCGGGTCTTTGCTGATTTGCGGCCTAAGTGGCCGGCCTGGTTGCCGTCCTGGCTAAATGGCAAGTTGGTTGTCATCGAGCTCGAGCTGTCGAGTGATTCAGTAGACAGTCGGTAAAGTCGAACTCGGGTCTGTACCCAAGCAATCGGTTACAGCAATCGGCCATAGCAATCGGCCATAGCAATCGGCTACAGCAATCGACAGGCCAAATGTCGTTGCTAGAAATTTGGGCCTAAGAATCTATCCAGCGATGTCGGCGACCGACAAGACCGTTGTCGGTTTAGTTCTGGATGACAACCTTTACATCAGAGAATCGACAACGTTTTTGAATCGAAATGCGCGATCTAGGTTGGGACGGTCAAGCTTGACTGTAAACCGTGACATTATTGGATAAGCTTACCTATGACTGACTTTGAAAATCTGAATTTGCCAGAAGCGCAATTAACGAATTTATCAGACCTTGGTTACCTTAAGATGACCGCGGTTCAAAGTGCTGCTCTGCCGCCGGCCTTGGCAGGTCAAGATATTGTCATTGAAGCGGAAACCGGCAGTGGAAAGACGGTTGCCTTTGCTTTGCCAGGATTGGCTCACATCAAGCCTCGAGATTTTGCTACCCAGACTCTGGTGATGTGCCCTACCCGAGAGCTTGCCAGTCAGGTTGCTGCTGAGATTCGGCGCTTAGCGCGATTTCAAGCAAATTTAAAAGTGGTTGTGCTTTGTGGTGGCATGCCCATCGGGCCCCAGATTGGGTCTCTCGAGCACGGAGCTCATGTTGTCGTGGGTACACCGGGCAGACTTGCTGATCACCTCAGAAAAGGTACGCTTCGCCTAACTCGGCTTACCACGCTGGTACTGGACGAGGCTGATCGTATGCTTGACATGGGTTTCGGTGAAACGGTCGCTGAGATCATTAGTCAAACGCCGAAGACCCGCCAAACGATACTCTGTTCTGCGACGATCCCTGAGGATATTGCCGATTTGAGTCGAGACTTTCAGCGCTCGCCTCAAAGAATCACGGTAAAGCCCGTTGAGACAGTAAAGATTACCGAAACCTTCATACGGGTTGATGCTGGCTCCAAGCAGGAGGCACTGCTTGGTTATCTGCAATCCAATCAACCTGATTCTGTTGTAGTGTTCTGTCAAACGAAGCGGGGAGTGGATGGCTTAACCGAATCTCTTAATGCCTTGGGGGTTAGAGCCATGGCGCTGCACGGCGACCTGGAGCAGCGTCAACGTGATGATGTCTTGTTAAAATTTCGTCATGGCAGTATCCGAATGCTGATAGCGACAGATGTTGCTGCTCGTGGTCTCGATATTGAAGCGCTGCCGATGGTCGTGAACTTTGATCTGCCTCAAGACCTTGAAACCTATGTGCATCGCATTGGCCGAACGGGTCGGGCCGATGCGGTTGGCGAGGCGGTGAGTCTATTTGTGCCGAAAGAAACATTTAAAATAGAGCGCTTAGAAGCGAGCCGTGAGGTTGTGATCAAGCCAGTTAGCGCGCCGGATTTTAAGGCTGAGCTTCCAGTATTACCGCCTGCCGCGTTTCGAACCATCGAAATCTCGCTGGGACGCAAAGATAAGATTCGTCCTGGGGATATTCTTGGCGCAATAACGGGTAGTCTCGGATTTTCTGGAAGCATCGTCGGTAAAATCGATATCACGCCCCGGGCCTCTTTTGTTTCAATCGAAAAATCTGAGGCCCATGCGGTGTTTAAGGCGCTTGGCAATGGTCTGATTAAGCGGCGACATCCTAAAGTTCGGTTGTTCTAGTGCTGCGATAACACATTATCGCTGCCTCCTCAGCGCTTATGATGATGTAAGCCGCTGCCCAGTTTGACGAGCCAAAGGGTGCAGGAGCCCAAGAACTGTGATGACGACCGGGTTCTGGGTTTTTTGCAGTTTAGTGTTACGATCGTTGTGCATCGGATTCCAGATCATCCGTTGTTTTTTAGCTGATGGCGCTGATGGACAGAGGCGGGCACAGGTCAAAGCGGGTAGGCCAATTATCACGTACCGACGGGTTTAAAAAAAGCTTAGCAACTTGATCTTCAGGCGATTCTGCGATTTGCTGATCGTTAGATAGGAGTAGGGTTATGGCAATTTATATCGATCCAGAGACAGGCATCAAAACATTTAACACACGAGCGGCAAAATCGCTGCCAGCGATCACCGGGCAAGGCTATGGTGTGATCACTGATGAGTCGCTTAAGACACTGCCGGAACCTCCGCCCGGCGCTAAATTTAATGCTGAAGAACAGGCTCGCTATCGGGCATTTAAAGAAGCGCGTGCCGGCGCCGCTGATTATATGGCGATGGAAGGAGACTTTAGCCGTTACCTCGAGGATTTGTATTCTGCCGAACCGGTGACTAGGCCTGCCCTTGATGATGATTGCGAGATTCTGGTCGTCGGCGCGGGCTTTGCTGGACTGTTGCTGTGGTACAAGCTTCGCGAAGCAGGCTATCAGAATGTACGATTTTGCGAAAAAGGTGGTGATGTTGGCGGGACCTGGTATTGGAACCGGTATCCCGGGATTGCCTGTGACGTTGAGGCCTACAGCTACCTGCCGCTCTTGGAAGAAATGGGCTATATCCCATCAATGAAGTTTGCCAGCGGTTTTGAGATTATGGAGTACTGCCAAAATATGGCAGAACGCTTCGGTTTTTATGAGCATTGTTTGTTCCATACCACAGTAACCAAAACCACCTGGCAAGAACAAGACAAGCGCTGGATTGTGGAAACGGATCGTGGAGACGCGATGCGCGCCCGATTTGTCATTCTGGCCAATGGCCTTTTGACTACGCCGAAGTTGGCTCGGATCGATGGGATGGAGCGTTTTCAAGGGGATTCATTTCATACCTCTCGATGGAATTACCATTTAGATTTAGCGGGCAAGCGCGTAGGCATTATTGGCACCGGTGCCACTGCTGTTCAGGTGGTGCCAGAATTGGCCAAGGTCGTGAAGGATTTGTATGTCTTTCAGCGGACGCCAAGTTCGGTTGATGTTAGAGATCAGCGCGCAACAACCGACGAGGAGAGGGCTGCCTGGTCTCAGGAAGAAAACTGGGCCAAGGCACGACGAGCACGATTTGCAAAAATTTCGGCGGGTCGCACCGCGATGAAGGCAAATGACGATTACCTAGCGGGTAAGGTCGCTGATTTCAAACCTCAAAAAGTACACAACAAACCGCTGTCGATGGCCGAGATGGTCCAAAAGCAACTCGATACGAATTTTCGAATTATGGAACAGATCCGAGCACGGGTAGACGCCATAGTCGAAGACCCAAGCACTGCTGCAGCCTTAAAACCCTATTACCCTTACGGCTGTAAACGGCCAACGTTTCATGATGAATACCTGCCGACATTTAATCTTCCGCATGTTCACCTAGTTGACACAGCGCCTCGAGGGGTCAGTGAAATTAATGAACGGGGCGTCGTTCATGATGGGCGAGAGTATCCTTTGGATGTTTTAATTTACGCGACTGGCTTTGAATGGATGGCGACGTCGACTTTCAATCAGGTGATTGGTCGAGATGGTCGGTCGCTTAACGACAAGTGGCAGCAAGAAGGTACAAAAACCTTTTTAGGTTTGCACAGCGAGGGTTACCCCAACTTATTCATCGTCTCGGGTCCCCAGGGTGGTGGTGGCAGCTTCAATTTCACAAATGCCATTGAGGAGCACGGCGACTACATCGTCTGGATGCTCAATACCCTACGGGCGCAGCAGGCAACGGTCGTTGATGTGGATGCAGATACTGAAAATGATTATGCCAATCACTGTGCCACGGTCGATGAGCAAACGAGACCGCTTCGGGACTGTATCACCTACTACAACGGCCACGGCAATGCAGCCCCTGGTAGCTTGGCCTATTATGGCGGTGGTCAATGGCATAAATGGCGCATTGAAGCCCAGAGAACGCTCGCGCCCTATCGGTTTGGTTAAAGGGTTTGTGCCGCCTAGTTGGTAGGCTACTAAAGCGTTCTCCCGCCATGGAGGCTCTTGCTAAAACCGCTAGCTTAAGTGGGCTTGCCGGATGAGAGAGGTATCAACGGCCGGCCAAAAAAACAGGCACACACGGGCGGCAGACTTAAGTGGCCAGATGTCTCGCTGACACTGGCGACTTAAGCGCTTTAAGGCAGTCTAATCGAACAACTCTCCGCCGCACGCCGAGGCCGTAGTGCCATACTTTTCAAATGCTTTTATCACATTAGCACCCGTGCGCCAGCGATGGACTTCATCGGGACCATCGACCAGTCTTTGAGAACGGATACCGGTGTACCAACGCGCAAGTGGGGTATCGTGGCTGTATCCCAGAGCACCATGCAGCTGCAGGGCAGTGTCAACAACTTGGTGGACCATGTTAGCAAGGAACACCTTAGCGATACCGTTCTCATTACGAAGGTCCATCCCTTTTTCGGCCTTATAAGCAATATGTAGCAGCATCAAGCGGGCTTTATAGATTTCTGAGGCGCAGTCAGCCAGCATCCAGCGCACGCCTTGGCGATCCGCAAGGCGCTCGCCAAATGTGCTTCGATTCACGACATGGCCGGCGGCGAGATCCAGTGCTCTCTGTGCCATCGCAACGTTATGCATACCATGTCTGAGGCGGCCATAGGCCAAGCGATGCTGGCCCATATTGAATCCTTGACCTCGGCCCCCGAGGATGTTTTCCCGGGGAACCCTCAGATCCTCGATTTTGATCTCGGAATGGCTCCCCCCTAATTTAAGGCCAAGCTCTGTGTGTGGCTGCATGGTTTCGATGTTTCGAAGGATCTGATAGCCGGGATTTGGCAGCTCAACAATGAAGGTGCTGTATTGCTCATGCCTAGGCGCATCGGGATCGGTCTTCGCCATCACCACTGCGATATCGGCAACGCTCGCAGAAGATGAGAACCATTTCTCGCCATTTAAGACCCATTCATCGCCATCTAATTCCGCAGTCGTTTGCATACCGGTCGCATCCGCACCTGCTGCTTTTTCGGTCATTGAGTAACAGATGCGTTTCTCGCCATTAAGGAGAGGCTTTAAGTAGGTTTCTTTTTGATAGTCGGTGCCGTGCTCCAAAAGGGTAAGCATGGTGGCATCGTCGGGGCCTTGGGTATTAAGTGATAAGGCGCCTAAAAAGCTTTCACCCAATTCCATCTGTACCAAAGCATTCGCAAGCGGTCTGAGCCCCATACCGCCATGGGCTTCGGGTACAAAGGGGCACCAAAGGCCTTGGCTTCGAGCTTTGCTACGAAGCTCAGCGATGACCGTATCGAAGTTATCGGCAGTACAGATCTCTTCTGCGGGATGGCATTCAGACTGGACGAAGGCTCGAACTTTGTCTCGGATTGCGCGGGTTTCTTCAGGAATTTCAAAATCGATCATAGCAACGCTCATTTGGTCAAAGGTCTCTCGACTATAACAGGAAGCGTTAAAAATAAAATACTGTCAGCCAGACGCTCGGCTAGTGATTACGAACATAAAAGCGCAGCATCATGTAAGTTAAGATAAAGTGCGTGCAAGGTAACCTAGAAATAGGGAAGGTTGATCGATCTATTTGAGGACGATGTGATGACAATATTAACCGAAGCTCAAAAGCAGCAATACCAAGACGCGGGGTACTGCATGGCCGAAGGCTTAGTGAGTGATGCATGGCTGACTGAATTGACCCAAGTAACCGACGCTTTTATCGAAGAGAGTCGTTCAGTGTCGGCCGCTAACAAACGGTTTGATTTAGAGTCTAATCACAGTCCACAGATGCCGCGCTTGCGTCGACTAAACGCCCCTGTTGACCTTCATGAAACGTACTGGCGATTTGCCAGCACAGGGCCTTTTGCTGACATTGCCGAGGATTTGCTGGGCCCCAATGTCAAATTTCACCACTCAAAACTTAACTTTAAATGGGGTGGCGGTGGCGAGGCGGTTAAATGGCATCAAGACATCCAGTTTTGGCCCCACACGAATTACGACGTGCTAACGATTGGTGTGTATTTGGCTGATGTCACGCCCGAGATGGCGCCAATGGGTATTATTCCAGAGAGTCACAATAAAGCACTGTTTGATCTATATGACGACTCAGGCACCTGGACTGGCCATATTCGTCCAGAAGATCTCGCTAAGGTTGAAATCGACCGAGCAGATTATTTGATGGGGCCAGCCGGAACGATCACCGTACATAATTGTCGCGCGGTGCATGGCTCCCCACCCAATGCGAGTAACGATCCTAGGCCGCTTTTGCTCTGTGCCTATAGTGCAGGCGATGCCATGCCGATTACGAACCTAACAGCTGGGGGCAAGTACTCCGAAGTAATGATCCGCGGTGAGCGCCAAAAATGGGCACGCTTTGATGGTCGACCGGTATTGATGCCGCCGGACTGGGGCGGTGGCTATAAGTCGATTTTTCAGTATCAGCAAGGAGAGTAAGAAGCCCAAAGCGTCAGGCCGAGGTTGCGTGTGAGCGCGTCGGCGGTTCCAGCAATCATTTGGGCTTTTGCATGACATAACTTTACGAGTTCTTAGCCCGAGTTTCGGGCCAGTGTGTCGCGACGCGTTGCTAGGCCATTGCGCGCTGATCCGGTGCGACGTCCCCAGAGCTGCTGTCGTCCAAGTAGCAAGGTCGGATTTGCATCGATTGCGAGGCTGGGTCAATATTCAAAGAGTAAAGGAGGTCCATTATGACCATCGGTATTGTAGCAACGCTTAAAATCCTACCTGAAAAAATAGAACATTTTGAAAAGCATTTCACCGAATTGGCAAAGGTCGTGCTAGCGGAGGAGGCGGGCTGTCGTTTTTATGCTCTGCATCGATCAAGAACTGAGCCTCACACTTACAAGGTTTTAGAGCAGTACGATAGTGCGGAGGCCTTCGCCGCGCATGGCAAATATCCTGCATTTCAGCAAGCCAATGTGCCGCTTAAGGACTGTGTCGCCGAGGCGCCTGTGATTGAGGTGTTTGATGGTGTGTAAAGACGTCGAGACAACTGAGTGCACCTGATTTACAGGTGTCGAATTAGTTTATCCTAGGAGTTACGAGTATGGCAGAATTTGGCGTTCAAATTTTCCCCACGGATCAAACCATTCAACCCATCGCCCTTGCGAAAGCGGTGGAGGAAAGGGGGTTGGATTCGCTGTTTTTTCCAGAGCATACCCACATACCGGCTTCCAGAGCCACGCCTTTTCCGGGCGGTACTGATTTGCCGGAATGGTACTGGCGAACTCACGATCCCTTTGTTGCGCTGACTGCAGCTGCCGCTGTGACTTCAACCATAAAATTAGGTACGGGTATTTGTTTGGTGATCGAGAGAGACCCGATTGTGCTCGCCAAAGAGTGCGCCTCTCTGGATGTTATTTCCGAGGGAAGACTAATCCTAGGTATTGGCGCGGGTTGGAATGCAGAAGAAATGGAAAACCACGGTGCGTCTTTTAAGCATCGATGGAAAATCGTTCGAGAAAAAGTGCTGGCGATGAAGGCCATTTGGACCCAAGACGAGGCCGAATTTCATGGCGACTTTGTTGACTTTGATCCGATTTGGTCTTGGCCTAAGCCGGTTCAAGCTGGTGGACCACCCATTTGGTTAGGCGCTAACTCGAAATGGGTCTTTGATCGAGTTGCCGAATACTGCGACGGCTGGATGCCGATTGGGGGCTCTGGCTCCGGTGGTATGGAAAATATGGCGAACGCGATGGCGGCCCGCGGTCGGGACATGCAATCTCTCGAGATTGGACTCTTTGGAGCGCCGCTCGATGAGGCTCAAGCGAGATCTAGGTTGGAGCAAGGCTTCACGCATCTCGTATTTGGGCTTCCACAAAGCGCCCCGGATGCGGTGCTCGCCAGACTAGATGAAATAGCGGCCCTGGTGGAAAAACTGAGATAGGAGGGGTCGAGCCTACGATAACGCCCTAGGTGACCTAGACATTACGCTGAGGTTAGGCGCCTGCCCCTATTTTTTCTAAGCAGGCTTGTACACTATGGCGTTACAAGACTGCATTGGGCCTAGAAGCTAACTAGGGGTTTGCTGTTTCAGGTGTCCACGAGGACGCATTGAGCGCTAGATTCAGTGCCAGAATCTGACCATCAAAACCCCAGGTCCAAGGCAGCAATGTATCGAGTCAATGAATGGCGTCAATGAATGGCGTCAATGAATTCTATTAATAAAATGCATCAATCCAATGCGTTAATAAATTGCATCAATCAAAAGTCGAATAAAGTCAGGGGAGACAGTGCAATGATGTCAATACCGAGCGAAATTAAGGATTTTTCGGCGGCTTGGCTGAATCAAGTGCTGCCCATCGAACATCCTGAGTTGCCTCGGGTCGCCGAGTGTACCGCTTTGGCGTCCCCTACGCCTGGGCAAACTGCAGAGATTGTGTTTCTAGATGTGACCTGGGAGGTTCAGCAATCGGCCCTGCCTAATCGGCTCATCGCTAAATATACCAGTCAAAACCCTCAAGTGATCGAAGAGGTGGTCAATGTGTTTGATCAATATCGCCGAGAAACCAGCTTTTATCGGGACTTTACAGACCCTGGGATTCGAATCCCAACCTGCTATTACCAAGCTTTTGATGGTTCCAGTCAGCGGTTTGTTTTGTTGTTAGAAGACTTAAGTCCAGCTGAGTCGCCATCCTGGGCGATTACGATTGAGCAGGTAACCCTAGCGCTGGCGCAGTTACCGGCATTTCACGCCAAGTGGTGGAATCAGCCTGCGCTTCGGCAAAAGTCCTATTGTGTTCAATTTGACGACCATGATTTTTTTCAGCTAGGTCTTGGGGCTGCATCAGAGATCTCTGCTGCGCTTAGCGAGCACTTTGATGACGTCAAACTCACTCAGACTCTAATGCCGCTTGTAGCGAGAAAACGACCAGAACTGCAGGCTGTATTCGCGACCAGACCCTATACACTAGTGCATGGGGATTATCATGCAAAACAGCTTTTTTTCGAGTCTGAGCATGGCGGCGGATTCGCTGCTATTGATTGGCAGTTTCCTTTTGTGGCGCAAGGGCCCTGGGACTTTGCTCGGCTGATGGTACTAGGTCTTCCCACGGATGATCGCCGCAGACTGGAAACGAGATTGCTGGAAAATTATATGAGTGGGTTAGTTCGCGCTGGAGTCACCGATTACAGCCGAGTTGATTTAGAAACGGACCTACGCTTTGGCTTGGTGATCAGCCACATGATTAATGTGATTGCTATTGGCAGCACAGACATATCACTGGTGGCAAAAGAATGTAGCGATCTAGGCGTCGATTGGCAGGACGTGATGTTCTATCGCGGCCAAGCGGCGCTAGACGATTGGCAGGTATTGCCATTTGTCGAGTCGCTTGGCATCTAGGGCGATGGCTCGCCTATCCAGCTGCCATGAAAGCCAAAAGGCACCCGCTGGGGAAGCATCACCCGCGCGATGGGCTTGGCGCTAAGATCCTGAGCGTCCAAAATTATCACATGACTGGTGCCCTCTCGTTGATCAAACACATAGCTCAGTAGGTAGCCTTCGTCCTCTCTGACCGACCCGGATTTTGCGACGAAAATTGGTTCAGAGGCCATTTCATATTGACCCAAAGTGTGAATCTCTGCGCTACCATCTTGGTGATATTTGACAATGGTATTGAAATCCGGCGAGGAGGGGTCGTCGCCAATCCCTAGGGCGTAACCGAATTGGGTGGGTTGGCCCTCGAGTTGAGGATGCACCCTAGGAAATTCAGCGGCATGGTCATCCAGCTGGGTCTCGGTAACAGATCCGGTGTTGGGGTTTAGGCACCAGCGCGTCAGAAAAGGTGAGGACTCCCCAAAAGGACCAATCTTTACCGTATCAAATAGCCGTTCATAGCGCATAGCATCGAGGATGACCTCGCCAGAATTATTCTCATAGGCGTTTAGAGCGTGGAAAATGTAGCATGGGGCAATTTCAAACCATTGAATCGGTTGGCTAGGATCCTGGCGATTAAGAAGACCAATACGGGCTTGGTGTTTGTCATTCCACGCGAACGGAAAGTAGCGTCTAATCAATCGGTTAAGGCTAAAAGTTACCGACAAGTCGAAAATAAGGACAAAGCGTTTAGTAATCGCGCAATCGTGTACCATGGGCTTAGTGGACAGGCTGATGTCCTGGTGAGTTTGTAGGCGATTATCGGCACCAACAGCCAGATAGGATAATTGATAACCGCGTTTGAAGTCGTAGCAGACCGCATGCAGCGCGCCATCTACCGAGTCGAGCTTGGTATGCGCGGTAAAGCCTCGTCTGAGAGAGCCTTCGAAAGCGGGTCGATCTAGACTGTTGAGTTCGTGATCTACTTCGACCGGTGCGCCACCCGCTTCGACCAAAGCTACGATCCGTCCGCCATGGCCTATGACATGGGTATTAGGGGTTGAGCCTCCGGCAGAGACGCTTCGATTGCGATAGCTTACCGCCTTGCCCTCAGCAAATTTCACCCCGTGCAGCATGCCGTCTCCTAAAAACCAATGGTGACGCTTAGGATTGACCCTTTGAGTTGGGTTGGGACCATTGCGCACCATCAGGCCGTTGAGGTCTGCTGGAATGACGCCCTCACATGTGAGATCGGCGGTGTCGAAGGTTGCCGACACCGGGGCGTAATTGTTTTCCAAGTAGGGATTGGTGGATTTGGCAAACATGAGCGGGCCCTCAGAGTTTTCAATGATGCTATCAAAGAATTTGCCGATCGCTAAATGGTACATGGATGTTGGTCGGCCTCGTCAGCAGTTATGCTGCCTGCAACCCGGTATACTGGTAGTTTTCGAATTAGGGAACTTTGATGTTAGATGAAGCGTTTGTAAGGGCACAATTTCCGGCATTTTCAGAACCGGCACTACATGGGCAGGCATTGTTTGAAAATGCCGGCGGTTCCTATCCTTGCCAGCAGGTCGTTGATCGACTCTCGAGATTTTATACCGAACGAAAGGTACAACCTTATTACGGCTTTTCTGCATCGCGATTGGGTGGAGAAGAAATGGATGAGGCACGCGCTCGTCTTGCTGGTTATTTGGGGGTTGCGACCGATGAGTTGAGCTTTGGCCCATCAACTACCCAAAATACTTATGTCTTAGCTCAGGCCTTTAGCGCAATGCTCAGTCCTGGAGATGTAGTTATCGTGACCAATCAGGATCATGAAGCTAATAGCGGTCCTTGGCGACGTCTAATCAGAGCGGGCATCGAGATACGGGAATGGCAAGTGGACCCGGCATCGGGCCATTTAGACCTGGCACAATTGAGCGACCTAATGGATGAAAAGGTCCGGCTCGTCTGTTTTCCACACTGCTCGAATGTGGTGGGTGAGATTAATCCCGTTACTGATATCGTTGATCTTGTGCACGCAGCAGGGGCCGTTTGCTGTGTCGACGGTGTGTCATACGCGCCCCATGGATTGCCGAATGTTGCGCGTTTAGGGGCCGATATCTATCTTTTTTCCACCTACAAGACTTATGGGCCGCATCAAGGGGTGATGGTGGTTCGACGGTCTTTGGCGGAGCGGCTACCCAATCAGGGGCATGAGTTTAATGGAGGTTCGCTAACGAAAAAATTCACACCCGCAGGACCCGATCATGCTCAGGTCGCAGCCTGTGCCGGTATCGCCGATTATTTTGATACCCTGGCGGACGAATATGGATTTGGCGGCTTAGACGCAGCGACCCGTGGGGAGCATTTGCACGATCTCTTTCGTGAACGCGAAAAAGTTTTGCTGCGACCGCTGCTGGATTATTTCTCAAGCAGGAACGATGTGCGTCTACTGGGACCAGGGGATGCAGAGCTGCGGGCGCCAACGATTGCGATTGCGTCAGCTGAACCCGGCGCTGTTGTTGCAGGGAAGCTTGCTGAAGACGGTATTATGGCCGGTGACGGCGACTTTTATGCTGGACGAGTAATCCGCGCGATGGGTGAAGATCCAGATCGAGGATTACTTCGGTTGAGCTTTGTGCACTACACCAGTGAACAGGAGATTCAGCAGCTGTTGTCGGCACTAGAGCGTCATTTATAGAACCGCGGGCTATAGAACCACTGGCCAAATGCTGGCGCATGACTCAGGGAACCTGTTCACGCAGGGTTGAACGGCTTTAGAGCCTTTCGTTGTGAGGCTGATAGGTGGGCCGACCCACGAATAAAGGCGGAGGTAACGCCCGCCGATGAGCCGCTGCTTCTAAAAAGTTAAACGGTAGTGTTTGGCTAGTAGCCAGATCAGTGTTTGAGCCGGTAAAGAATCGGAATTATTTGGCTATTGGCGCTCAAGCCGTCTAATCACCACAAACTTTGTTTGCCGTTGCTCAGGTTAAAAAGATGAGTGTGCAGCGTAAAGCGAAACGAAGCGGCGGCATGGTTGCCATAACTACAGCGGAAGCCAAATCTTGCAGTTATTGGCCAGACGACTCATGATTGGGGTAATAACAAGGCTTGTTGGTTTGTGATATTAGCGATAGCGTTGGCTTGTCATATGAGCGGTAGTGCGGCCAAGTAGGTTCGACCAGTCGGCACGGGGTCCGGGCTTGCGCAAGCGAAAGCGCTAGGCCGGTCTAGCGCTAAAAGTCAGCAAAATTGGGTGCTATTAACGTATCTTGTTTTTGCGCTAGATCGGTAAAAAAATTGAGATTCAAGGGAGTTGCAACAATGTCTGAGCAAATAAAAATTCTAGATCGTTGGCCGGAACAAGAAACCAGAGGCCATACCATTCCAGGTTCGCGCTATACCAGTCGAGCATTTATGGAACGCGAATGGGAAGGCATGTGGACCAAAGTCTGGCTGCTGTTAGGTAGGGAAGCGGAGCTGCCCAATCCAGGAGATTGGCAAATGGAAGAGGTCGGCACCGAAGAGATCCTGATGGTTAGGCAAAAAGATGGTGGCGTTAAAGCGTTTTATAACGTTTGTCAGCACAGGGGTAACCCGCTTGTTTCCGAGTCTAAGGGGTCGGTGCTTCGACGATTTGTGTGCAAGTACCATAGTTGGGCCTTTTTGCCTGATGGCACACTTAATTTCGCGCCCGACAAAGAAGATTTTCCAGAAGGTAATCCTTGCGAACATGTCAGATTACAAGAACTGCGCTGCGAGCTTTTTGCTGGTTTTATTTGGGTGAATATGGATCCAGACTGTCAATCACTCAAATCTTATTTGGGGCCAATTTGGGATGACTGGGCTGCTCGCGATATCCATACCTGGCGGCGCACGATGGCTAACAGCATGTGGTTGCCGTGCAATTGGAAGGTTGTGCTCGACAATTTTAATGAGTCCTACCATGTGCCCACGGTGCATCAAGGTGCGACACCTGATACGGATCGAAAAGCCATTCGAGGGCATATAGATACATATTTCAAAGAAACGCAATTTGACCTCTCTAACGAAGGTCACAATCGTATGGTAATGAAAGGCGGTTTTGGGATTGGATCGACGGATGAGGAAGGCAATATCGTTGAGCCGCTCGCATCCCAACTGCGTTATTGGGAACTCGATCCGGAGGACTTCAAAGGTAATCCAGAGGCAACTCGAGAGGCGCTTCAAGCCGCAAAACGTCAGCATGGTGTTGCCAAAGGTTATACCCACTATGATCGCATTCCGGATGAACAATTCACCGATGCCTTTCATTACACCTTGTTTCCGAATTTTGCTGTTTCGGTTTGGTCCGACGGCTTCCACTTTTTAAGAGCGCGTCCTCACCCGAATGATCCTGAGCAATGCCTTTTTGACAATTGGTGGTATGCAAGTCCAGCCTCAATTGAGGCAGGCGCCAGCGGTGGTGGCAGGCAAGCGCGAAGAACGATCGTTACTGACGGGGATCAGGAAGCGCCGCTACAAATGCTCACTTATGGCGAGGATTCGATTGGCGCAGCGATTGAAGAAGACGTTGCCGTATTTGTGACCCAGCAACGAGGATTTCGATCACGGGGATTTAAAGGCGTGTATTTGTCAAATCAGGAAAAGCGGATCCGGAGATATCACGAAATGATCGATGACTATATCGAGGGCCGATTACCGGGTTAAAGATGTTGGCGGCAAAAAGGTACCAAATTGTGGAGATGAGGGTTCTATGAGTGAACTTGCAGACCGGTTAGCAATACAAGATGTCATGACTCGTTATGCTGCGGGCGTTGATGATCGTGATATGGCCCAGTATCGGGCTTGTTTTGCTGACGATGTTGAAATCGTGGGCTTTGGCAGTGAAAGCGTACATGGGGCGGACGTCTGGGTGGCAGATGTTGTTCAAAAGCTGTCTGTCTTTGGAGCAACCCAGCATATGCTGGGCCCACAATTGGTGACGCTAAATGGTGATAAAGCGAGTGCGAGAACCGATGTCCAAGCCTTGCATTATATGAAGGATGACCCCGAAACGACTTTGACTCTATGGGCGACCTACTTCACTGATTTGCGGAGAGAATCCGCGGGCTGGAAGATCAGTCGACACGAGCTGGTCCGTCGAGGTACGCGTATCCAAAAGGGTTGACCAGGTGGTGCACTTCACCGGCTATCTGTCGATACGAGTCAGTGCCACGATGGGTATATCGCGGTCTATCCGCTGAGCATAGCGCTCAAACCCAGGATGAAATTCGGTGAAGCGCTGCCAAACCATCGATCGGGCGGGCTCTTCTAAATCTTGAGAATGTATTGTGCCCCGCAGCGTTGGGGCGAGAATTTCTGCCACTGGGTGCTGTTGCAGGTTTAAGTACCAGTCCGGGTAATTTGGATCTCCTCCCTTTGAAGCGACCACGTATAGGGTCTCTCGCGCGTGTTGATCCTGAAGGTATAGAAGGGGCGACGATCGAGGGCGTCCAGTTTTTCGGCCTCGGGTGGTGAGTAAGAGGGTGGGCGCACCAAGACCCGATAGACTATATTTGCCCGCCGTTTGTCGAAGCAACCATCGGTCTACTGGGGTCAGGAAATTGACAAAGATGCGTCCTCCTAGGGTCGTTCCGGCGAAACGAAGAAAGGGAATCAATAGCCAGCGGCGCCAAAAAGTTAGGGTTGCGACGCCTCGGCTGACTTCAGTGTGCTTAGCTTTAAGTTTGATAGAAATTAGCCTTGAAAGGGGTAAAGCCGCGGGCCGGGATATCTGAGAGCGTATAATGAGTGAGTCTCGCAGGCAATCAACGGAGAGACCCGTCTGACTGCAGCTCAAAGGCTTAGGGGGATGACTGTCTATGGCCTGTGAGGTTGGCAGAGAGCCCCGCCGAGAGCTCCGCAGAGAGTCCCGCAGAGAGCTCCGCATAAGTCCCACCGAGAGCTCCGCCAAGAGCCTTAC
>Ga0181557_1001307_pt1 | contig 28807 bp, 25 predicted proteins | sample 011ome_23_FD_148632 | JGI IMG/M metagenome (GOLD analysis project Ga0181557, IMG submission 148632) | Coastal salt marsh microbial communities from the Groves Creek Marsh, Skidaway Island, Georgia - 011506CT metaG (spades assembly) | ecosystem: Environmental > Aquatic > Marine > Intertidal zone...
ACGATAAACGCTTATATTTCAGTGATGTAAGAGAAAAAGTGGTGCCCGGGGGCGGCACTGAACAAATGTTTCAGTGCGTTTCATAGGGTTTCAATAAAGCATTTTATTAGCTATTATTCAATGTGTTGATGAGGTTTTGTGTCTCAGAGCGTTTCACTGGATGTCACAAGATCTCAGATTAAAAGGTGGATAATTAGGTGGATAGAATTGGCGCCTCGTGATCGCCTCTCTGCGGCATTCATTAAATCTGCAAAACCGGGCAAGCATTGTGATGGTGCTGGCCTGTGGTTCCATAAACGCGCTGATGGCGGTGCTCAATGGTTCTTCCGTTTTGACCGATATGGCAAGCGCTGTGAGATGGGGCTTGGCGGTTTCCCGCGTGTAAGCTTGAAGCAAGCTCGTGGGCTGGCAGAGACGGCAAGATCACAGCTTGCTGCTGGCATTGATCCCATTAAGGAGCGCCGAAGGCTGAAGCGTGAGTCGCTGCAGTCAGCAAATACGTTTGAGCATCTGGCTTATGAGGCTTTCGAAGCCCGGAAATCGGAGCTGAAGGGTGATGGCAAGAATGGTCGCTGGTTTACGCCGTTGGCACTGCATGTCCTGCCAAAGCTCGGATTAGTGCCTGTAGAAGAGATAACCCCTCGAGATCTGCGTGATTGCATCGGTCCGCTATGGCATGAGAAAGCGGATACAGCGCGCAAGGCTCTTAACAGAACAAACCTCGTCATTAGGCATGCTGCCGCCCTTGGCTTGGAGGTAGATATCGGCCTTGCCGAAAAGGCAAAGTTGCTCCTTGGTAAGACGAGGCATGTGGTAAAGCACATTCCATCAATGCCATGGCAAGAAGCGCCAACCTTCTATCAATCATTGGACGACAAATCTCTGCCGCAGCTGGCGTTGCGATTGCTCATGCTGACAGGTCTTCGCAGCCATCCGGTGCGGCATGCCCATCTCGATGAGATTGATGGGGACATCTGGACAATCCCCGGAGAGAAAATGAAGGGCCGAAAGGGTAAAACCGCAGACTTCCGGGTGCCCCTTACACCGGAGGCCCTTAATGTCATAGAGCTCGCCAGTCAGCAGCAGCGGGATGGCCACATATTCCCTGGCGTAAAACGCGGGGTCATATCCGATGCCTCGATGGCGCGGCTCATGGAACGGAGAGGGCTTGAGGCAAGACCGCATGGCTTTCGTTCAACGCTGCGTGTGTGGCTGACAGAAAGCCAGCAGGCAAGCCGCGAAGTAGCTGAGACAATCATCGCGCATCAGACTGGATCGCTCACTGAACGCGCCTACAACCGCACAGACTTCCTCGAGCAAAGAAGAGAGCTGATGGAAGCGTGGGAGAGGCGCCTTAAATCACTAGATTAGGAGCCGGTCAGTGGTTGGGTAACCGCATTACTAGGCTATAAATATGGAAGCTGTTATGGCCTTGAGGTCAAAGCTTGATGGATGAGAGCAATTGTCAGCAACCGCTAGCCGTTCCTAATCCGGCAGACCCTTCACTGGGATGTGATGTTTTTTCAACACAAATGCCGGAGCAAGTGCACCGGCCAGGCTGCCGATGAATCCAGCAATGTAGGGGATATCTAACCCTAACTGTCTCAGTATTGTGTTTGCAGCTATGGCGGCAACTCCGCCGATTATCATGGCCGCGAGGATGATAGGCACCCATGCGAGAACAAGATGGCGTGTGCCCTTAAGCTCCAAACCACCCTCGTGCCAAAATGTAAGAGATGTAAGCAAGGACGATCAGAAGAAATACAGCGCCGAAACGATTTGGCTTTTTGGATCTGTTTGGCCTGCCAGTTGACAGCGCATTTGTAGCAAGCGTGTTGCGAAATAGATCCTTTTCCATGTCTCTCTGCCGTTTAATAACCCAGGCTAGTGGCGAACTGGGGTAACCGAGAGGTTACGATAGAATGCTCTACAAGCGAGCACTGACATTTTGCAGTTTCAATGATAGGCGAAACTCATTTCTACGCAAACATTTGTGGTTTAGGCCCGTTGAAGCGGGTTACTGGGGCCGTTTCCTGAAACTGAAAGGAATTCGTTCGAGGGGGCGGGTCGTAGGTTCGGGGGGTGCTTGAGGCTTGGACCGAGGGTGGGTGATGGATGGGTGGAAGCAATGGAGAGTGATTTTGTTTGGATTAAAGGAATCATAATCCGCGTGTCGGGGGTTCGAGCCCCTCCTCCGCTACCATTTCATATAAAAAATGCTAATTGCGGTGTCTTGAGCAAATCCCGCCCCCGAAACCAATCTTAACCACGTATTTGCATATGTAAATTTTAATAAAATGCTTTACCCGGCCTTGGGTCTTTCCATCGTTCAGAATTTGGCGTTGTACAAAAAGAGAATTCATCATACCCATATACATTCCAGTTAACGGAATTGTTCAGTTCAAGAGTACCCCAGGCAGCTGCTGGTTTTCCTTGGGTCGTGAATGTTTCCGTTAATGATTGCTGGGTCAAATAGTAAATTCCATTAATATTCGTAACAGTATTCCAGTGGACATGACCTGAAAGACAGATAACAGGTTGAGGGCAATTGGCGAGGATTGCCCGTATGTCTCTATCGGCATCATATTTTGAAAAGGCTGGTTGGTTTTCAAAATAGTAATTTCCGATCTGACTATGTCCTGAAAGGGGAACATGACTGACCACAAGGCAGGGTTTATCAGCATTTTTCATTGCATGTTCAAGCCATATCAATTCATGGTTATCAACCAGAAAACCAACATTTATATTGCTGAAATCAATTTTTGTATTTGCACGCCAGAGCACAATCTGCCAATCGCCCGCGTCAATAACTTCGGAAGCAAGTTCCTGACCAAGTATCACTTCGTTTTGTTCAATCGAAAGGTTGACGCGATCATGATTGCCACAAATGTGAAATACAGGCGAGTCCATGGTTTTGAATATCTCAGCGATTTCAGTTTGATTTTTGATGTCCGTATCACCATCCACATCTGAAATGCGATCTCCCATCTCAAGAATGAGATCAGGCTGTTCCTTGTGAACAAATTCAGCAAAATTCTTTAGCAACCCAAGCGCCTGATCGCCTGATTTCGTTGCTGAAGCCGGGCCGTGATGAATATCGGTAATAATGGCTATACGTGTTGTAATCATTTCATTTACATCAAAAAAAACGTCTTCATCTTTTTCCGGGGGTGAAATATCCGAAAGAGAGGCCTACCCCGAAAACAAGGATGATCAAAGAAACAAGAAAACGCATTGTTAAAACTTCGTCAAGAATTACCATACCTCCAAGCATGGTGATTGCAGGGATTAAAAGCTGCGCAACCCCTGCTATAGAAGTTTTGGTCCGGGGAAGAATGCTGTACCAGTATGAATAGCTCAGCCCCGATGTCACAGCACCTGATAACAGCGCTAATACGATCCCTTTTTCTGTCAATACAACTGGTCCATCATGAGGAAGAATAAGGAGCATCACGAGAGAAACAGGTAATGCTAAGGCAAAATTAGCTCCGGTCGATGCCATGGAATATCTGGTCTGCCGGCCATAGAAAGAATACATTGCCCAACCGCTGGCAGCGGCAATCATGGCCATGACAGCCGTCATTTCAGGCGCATTTGCCCCTTTTGGCCAGAGCATGACTGCGAGGCCTATAAGCGCGATAAATGCTCCAATACTGCGTGTTTTCGGGATTGTTTCACCAACAAAAAATGCTGCACCAAACATCACAACCTGAACAACGGCAAACTGGATCAGTGCCCCGGCCCCTGCATCAAGGCGTGTATGAGCAAAGGCGAAAAACACCATATAAACAGAAATGGCAACCGCCGATTTTACTGTTGCTGATATGTCCAGCACACGAAATTGTCCGGCCCGGCCGAGCAACAACAGGATCAACCATAGGGCGAAAGCACCTGAAGCAAGACGTATCAGAGCAAAACTGCCCGGGTCGATGGTTTGTTCAACAAAGGCAAGGCGGGCAATCACTGAATTCCAGGCCAGAATTGCAACGGCTAAGAATACCTGCCAGTTCGACATTTCTTTGCCTGAAAAAGACAATGGATTTCTCCGATAAAATATTTGGCATAATTGCTGAACAGGTCTGCATTCAATGGTTTATGTCACGGTTATTTAAATGATGATTGGATTTATTGGAAAGTAAAATTTTTAATCCGTTCATCGGTGGCAAAAACATCACGGCAGACATTTGCCAGCGTATGCACGAGATTTGTCGGCTGGTAATGCGATCTGAAAGCCATACCAAAGCGGGTGACAGGAACAACATCAGATATTCTGCGATAGGTCAGTTGATCACCTGTATAACTCTGGTCATGAGAGGGTCGCATCAGCATAATTGAAAACCCTTCTTCTAGAGCAACAAGGCTGCGTAGCATCTCATACCCTTTGACGGTGTGCCGTATTCTGGGACGGAGGCCGCGCTGGGTGAAGAGAGACATAAAAAACTGGTTCGTGACCGGCAGATCAAAGCCGACCATGTCACGTTTAAGCAATTCTTCGAGCGTAACAGTTTCCTGTTTTGAAAGCGGGTCATTTGCTGAGAGTAGCGCATAGGGGCGCATTTCTGTCAGGGATTCAAATTCAACCGCAAAAATAGGCTGCATATCATATGTCAGGGCCATTTCGATATGCCCGTTCGACAGGAGTTTGTTAAGTTCATCAATATCAGCTTCATGAATTTTGATATTGATATTGGGAAAGTACATTTTTAACCGTTCAAGGATTACGGGTATTATAAAAGGAGCAGTGGGTATGAAACAGCCAAGATCAACTGACCCTTTGAGAGAAGTGCTCAGACTTTGGGCCCGTGTATCAAAATCTTCGGCCTGTTCGAGCAATTTTTTAGCATTGACTACAAACTGGCGGCCAACCGGTGTGGGCGTGATTTTATGAGGGCGTTCCCTCACAAAAAGACTGACCTTATATTCCTGTTCCACTTCACTCAGAACAGAGCTGATTGCCGGCTGAGATATTCTGAGATGTTCTGCTGCTGCAGTAACACTGCCATGTTCAACAACAGCAACAACATATGACAACTGTCGCAAAGTTAACTTCATTCCGCACTCTATTATAATTTTTAATTATAGTAAAATACAATATTACATATTTTGTAAATACTAATACGCAGTCATAATTGTTTAATAAAAGCCTAATATCAAAGCTCTATAAAATTTGTTAATCGGGGGGGGGATTAACGGTCTGTGGCAAAAATCACGCTTGATAATATTGCGAAATCATTTGGCCATACAAATGTTCTCAATGGTGTCAGTTTATCGATAGCCGATGGAGAGTTCATTTCATTAGTTGGCCCGTCTGGTTGTGGCAAATCCACTTTATTGAGAATTCTGGCAGGTCTTGAAACTCAAAATGGTGGTGAAGTTATCATCGATGACAAGGTTGTGAATGATCTTGCCGCCAGTGAACGTGATCTTGCGATGGTGTTTCAGTCCTATGCACTTTATCCCCATCTTACGGTTAAGGAAAACCTTACAGTTCCATTGCGGCTGCGGGATATGTCATTTTTTCAGCGGCTACCATTAATCGGCCGTTTTCTGCCTGGCTCAAAGCAAAAACTTCAGGTGATCGAGCAGGCGGTGAGTGATGTAGCCGGGATGCTCAAGATCACGGAACTGCTGGATCGAAAGCCAGGACAGCTTTCAGGGGGGCAACGGCAGCGAGTTGCCGTAGGGCGTGCCATGGTACGGAATCCGGTTGCGTTCCTGATGGATGAACCTTTGTCTAATCTGGATGCTGCCTTGCGTGTTCACATGCGGGCAGAAATTGCTGACCTGCATCGCCAGCTGAAAGCAACATTCGTTTATGTCACCCATGATCAGGCCGAAGCGCTGACAATGTCTGACCGCATCGCTGTAATGATGGGAGGAAATATTCTGCAATTCGATACACCCGGAAAAGTTTATTCAGATCCAAAAGATAAGCGTGTTGCAGAGTTTATCGGTTCACCCAAGATGAATATGTTATCGGCTACCATTGACGACAAGGGCAAGATTTCCATTGATGGATTGGGAGCTGTTCCACTTACCGCAAAGGGTTATCAGGGGGCTGGTTTTGTTGGTTTTCGCCCTGAACATGTAACCTTTGCCAAAAGCAAGGGGTATATGAGTGCCGTTACCCGGCATGTGGAAAATCTGGGTTCTGAGCTTTACGCCCATTGCCAGCTGGATGCCGGTGGCGAGGTGGTGATAGTCCGGGCAGAGATGGATCAGCTCGAGTTGCTTGAGCCGGGTAGCAAGATCAATCTGGTGATCGATTTCTCCAAAGCCTTTTTGTTCGCTGACGATAACAGCCGTATCCCCATAAAAGAGAGTCGTTAGATGAGACCGGGGCATTCATCTTCCACGCCGTTTTGGCTCACATTTCCTGCAGTGGCGTTGATGTTCCTCATTCTGATCCTGCCCATCATTATTGCGGCTATACTGTCCTTTACTGATTACAGTCTCGGCAATGTCGGTGCTGAATGGGTAGCGTTTGAAAATTATGAACGCATGCTGACGCGGCGGACCTATATCAAAATGATCATTGCCACAGTTACCTATGTGGGGGTCGTTGTGCCGGCATCACTGATCCTCGGATTATGTGCTGCGCTGTTGATAAATTCGCTCAAATTTGGCCAGGCGATCTACAAGACAATATATTTTCTCCCTGTTATGGCGGCATTACTGGCTATGGCTATAGTCTGGGAATTCGCCCTGCATCCAACCATCGGCATTGTCAACGAAATTCTCGAAGACGGCTGTACGGTGCCCTGGGTAAAATTCCTATTATCCTTCGAGTTTCTGCCCTGGACAGATCCTTCCGCCAGCTGGTTTGCGACAGGCTGCTCAGAGGGTTTCCCTCTCTGGCTCGGTGACAGGGATTATGCCATTTGGACGATCTGCTTTATCGGCATATGGCAAGGGTTTGGTTTCAATATGGTTCTTTATCTCGCCGGGCTGACTTCCGTGCCACGGGAACTCTATCACGCTGCACAGGTTGACGGCGCAAAATCAGCCTGGGACAGGTTCTGGCTTGTCACCTGGCCAATGCTGGGGCCAACCAATGTTTTTGTTGTGACGATCACCTCAATCCGATCTTTTCAGGTTTTTGATACGGTCGAAGCCCTGACACAGGGCGGTCCGAGCAAGACAACATTCGTGATGATGTTTGCGATTTATGAAAAGGCGATCAAGGAAAACCAGATCGGTCTGGGTGCGGCCATCACCATTGTATTTCTAGTGCTGGTATTACTGATGACACTGTTTCAGCGTCAATTTGTTGAAAAGAAGGTGCATTATTCATGACACACATCTTTGATATCAAGGAAACCCTGAAACACGCTGTGCTTATAGTTGCAGCAATCATTGTTATTTTGCCGTTCTACGTGATGAGCTCTTATTCGCTCAAATCTCCAAGCGAGATTGAAGCCAATCGGGGAGGTTTCATCGGCGCACAGCAATTGATGGAAGATGACAAATGCACAGCCATTAAGGGGGATGTGGAAGAATGTTATTTCCGGCCTGTTGTCTATAACTATACAATGGCCTTCAAAAAAGCACCCTTGCTACGATACCTCCTTAATGGGGTTTTTGTCACTGTTTCCATATTTATCTTACAGGTGCTGATTGCCCTGCCATGTGCGTATGCGTTGGCAAAATTACGTTTCTGGGGCCGAGAACTGGTTTTCACCATGGTCCTTTTCTGTCTGCTGATCCCAGTTCACGCAATAGCATTACCACTTTATATCATGTTGGCAAAACTGGGGCTTACCAATACCTATGCCGCGCTGATCATTCCCTGGACGATCTCAGTCTTTGGCATATTCCTCATGCGACAATTTTTTATGACAGTCCCGGATGATCTGCTTGATGCCGCGCGTATGGATGGGATGTCGGAATTTTCAATCATCTGGAAAGTTATGCTGCCGACGGCCATTCCGGCCCTGATGGCCTTTGCTATTTTCTCTGTGGTCGCGCACTGGAATGACTATTTCTGGCCGCGTGTGGTGATCACGGGCAACCGGGATCTTTTTACACCACCGCTTGGATTAAGAGAGTTCAAAGGCGATGCCGATGGCAGTGCATACGGTCCGATGATGGCAACAGCCATGATCATTGTTGCTCCTTTGATTGTCGGTTTCTTGCTCGCGCAGAAACGATTTATCGAAGGCATAACACTCAGCGGGATGAAATAGAAAGGAGAGTTATCCCAAATCACAACCACAAGGCGTTGCCTTACTCCAATGAAGCAGCGTCATGAAGTTTTCACACGCACAGATGTTGCGGTGAAATTGTATACGGAGGAAAAAATGAAGAAAATGTTGATTGGAATGCTTGCGGCTGCGGTGATGTCATCCAATGCAGTCGCAGCAGACAAGGTAACCATTGAGGTAGGATATCCCTATTCCCACCTTTTTGATGTGACCTTTCAGAAGATAATGCCTGGTTTCAATGCCGCACATCCTGATATTGAAGTTAAATTCCGTGCGACATACGAAAACTACGAAGATGCCACCAATACGGTTCTTCGTGAAGCTGTTGCCGGGAACCTGCCTGATGTCACCATGCAGGGGCTGAACAGACAGGCACTTCTGGTTGAAAAGGGTATTGCCAAGTCACTGGAACCATTCATTGCAAAGGAAGCTGATTTTGAAAAAGATGGTTACCATCAGGCAATGCTAGGGCTTTCAACTTTTGGCGGTGATGTCTATGGCCTGCCATTTTCAATTTCATTGCCAGTTGGCTATTACAACGAAGACCTTATGAAGGAAGCAGGCATCACCAGCCAGCCAAAAACATGGGATGAAGTTGTTGCGGCATGTAAGAAAATGCATGCCAAAGGGATCAAAAACCCAATGTTCTGGGGCTGGAACATTACAGGGAACTGGTTCATGCAGGCCCTGATGTGGACTCAGGACACGCCAATTGTCAAGGATGGCAAGATGAACTTTGGTGGTTCTGAAGGAATGAAATCCCTTGAAACTATGAAAAAGATCTTCAGGGGCTGTGACATGCAGAACCTTTCATTCAAGGACGCTCTGGCTTCATTCTCTGCCGGCGAAATCGGTATGCTGTTCTGGTCAACATCTGCTCTTGGCTCAGTAACCCGTGCTAAAGGCGATGCCTTTGAACTGAAAACAGGACCATTTCCTGGAATGTCCGGCACACCAATGGGTCTGCCTGCCGGGGGCAATGCTGCTATGCTGACATCTGCATCTGATGATCCGGCTCGAGTGGCAGCAGCCTGGACTTTCCTCAAATATATCACCTCCGGTGAAGGTGCAGCGGCGGTTGCCCAGACAACAGGGTATATGCCACCAAACAAAGCTGCCAATGAGATCATCCTTGCGGATTTCTATGAGAAGAATCCTAATAATAAGACAGCGGTTGACCAGCTACCGTTGTTGCGAGACTGGCTTGCCTATCCTGGTGATAAGGGCCTTGCTATTACTCAGGTAATCTACGATGGCATTGAAGGTATCGTCACAGGTGAATATGACGATATGGCCGATCTTCAGGAAGAGCTGATGGAAGAAACTTCAGATCTTCTTCCAAAGTAAGATCTCTCTGACTATTGCGCTGTCCACTGGTGAAATGCCAGTGGACAGCACAACTACAGAACAATCCATACTATGACATACAGAATTTAATTTCTTTATCAGTTGCCAGAGTTCAGGCCAGCAGGTACCAGTTATGACAAAAGACAACACTTCCGGAAAGCCTGGTTCAGGTCCTTTGTCAGGGGTCAGGGTTCTTGATCTCGGACGAATCCTTGCTGCCCCGTCCTGTACTCAGACGCTGGGGGATCTCGGTGCCGATATCATCAAAGTCGAACATCCTGAAAAAGGTGATGACATCAGAACCTGGGGCCCGCCCTTTCTGAAAGATGATCAAGGCAGTGATACCACGGAGAGCGGTTATTACATGTCCACAGGCAGAAATAAGCGTTCAATCACGATTGATTTTTCCAGACCTGAAGGCCGGGATCTGCTCATCAAACTCATGGCAGAAAGTGATATTTTTGTTGAAAACTATAAGGTGGGCGGGCTCAAGAAATATGGGCTCGATTACGAAACTGTCCACCGCATTCATCCCAGCTTAATCTATTGTTCAATTACAGGTTATGGCCAGACAGGGCCTTACCGAGACAGGCCCGGATATGACATGGTGGCGCAATGCCTTGGTGGCCTTATCAGTATTATAGGTGAAGAAGACAGTCCCCCGGCCAAAGTGCCTGTTGCGATCAATGATATCATGACAGGCATGTATGCCAGTATAGCAATATTGGCAGCCTTGCGGCATCGTGACCAAACAGGGGCCGGGCAGCAGATTGATCTTGGTCTTCTTGATGTTCAAATTGCCTGGCTTTATAATCAGGGTGTAAATTATCTGCTTAATGGTGATATACCGTCGCGTCTCGGGACAAGCCATCCGAATATCGTTCCCTACAAGATTTTCAATACAGCTGACGGGTTTATGCTGCTAGGCATTGCCAGCGATTACCAGTTTGAAAAATTCTGTGATCTTACCGGAAGGCGTGACCTGCTTGAACGGAAGGGATTCAGAAACAATGCTGAGCGTGTAAATAACAGGGCTGAAGTTGACAGGGAAATCGAAGATATCCTGGCGGGCAACACATCTGATTACTGGGTTGAGGCATTGTCAGAAATCAAACTTGTCTGTTCAAAGGTCAATACAATGGATCAGGCACTTGCAGACCCGCAGGTTGCTGCCCGGGAAATGGTTATACAGATGCAACATTCCCTGCGGCCATCTGAGCCGGTTGATTTGATTGCAAGTCCAATGAAATTTTCGGAAACCCCTGTCAGTTACAGGCAGGCCCCGCCAACACTGGGGCAACATACAGATCAGATCCTTAAGGATGTTCTCGGTATGACAAGTGAAGAAACGAGATCATTGCGCCAGAACGGAATTATTTAGAACCAAGTCAGAGATGGAGACCATGATGAGTACAGTGCAAAAAAATACCGTGACCTTCGCCGGCTGTGGTGATGCTTTCGGCTCTGGCGGGCGGTTTAACACTTGTTTTGTCGTTGATGTGGAAGGGCTGCGATACGCTATCGATTTTGGTGCTACTTCGCTGGTTGCATTGAAGCAGGTTGATATTTTACATTCTTCCATTGATGTCGTTGTAATCTCTCATATTCATGCTGATCATTGTTCAGGTATTCCGTCTATGCTGCTGGATTCCATGCTGGCGGCGAAACGGACAAAGCCTCTCATTATCGCTGGCCCGAAAGATACGGAACAACGCTTGCGGGACATGATGGAGAGTATGTTGCCAGGTAGCAATATCATGGTACCAAAATTTGACCTTAGTTTTGTTGAAATGGAACTCCACCAGCCCAATAAGGTTGGTGAGCATATGATCGTCACGCCATATCCGGCAGATCATACACCGAAAACACATCCAACCTCGCTCCGCATTGAAGCAGGGGGCAAGATCGTCGCGTATTCGGGTGACACGGCCTGGACCGAACATGTCACAAAGGTATCAGATGGTGCTGACCTGTTCATTTGTGAATCGTATTTTTATGAAAAGCCAATCCGGTTTCATCTCAATTATCCCGATGTTGTTGAACATTGGGATGAATTCAATGCCAAGAGGATCATTCTCACACATATGGGGCCGGAAATGCTGGCAATGGCAAACCGCGTCCCTGAAGAATGTGCCTATGACGGTCTGAAAGTTAACATCTAGCACTGAAAGCAACGCATCGATGGCAAAAACAACAATGTTTAAGATGTTCATCGCCGGCGAATGGGTCGAAGGTGGTGGTGGTCAGACGCAGGATATTATCAATCCAGCAACGGAGGAAACCATCGGCCAGCTATGCATGGCCAACGGGGCTGATCTTGAAAGAGCCCTTGTTTCTGCCGAACAGGGGCTGAAAGACTGGGGCCGTATCTCGCCCTGGACACGGGGAACGATCATGAAAGACGCGGCCGGTCTGATCCGTAGCAGAAGCAAAGATATCGCAATGCTGATGACACGTGAGCATGGCAAGACGCTTCTAGAAGCAGATGTCGAGATTACCCGTGCGGCAGATTTTATTGAATGGGGTGGAGAAGAAGCGCGGCGTATTTCTTCACGGATGTTTGCTGCCCGCGATGCTGATGCGCGCGTAATGATCGAATATGTGCCCGTCGGGGTCGTTGCGGCTTTTGCCCCCTGGAATTATCCTGTACTTCAACCGTCAAAAAAACTGGCGGCATCTCTTGGAGCCGGATGTTCCTGTATTCTCAAGCCAGCAGAAGAAACGCCTGCATCCACTAATGCGTTGCTGCAATGCCTTCTTGATGCAGGTTTGCCCCCTCATGTGATCAACCTTGTTTATGGGGAACCAGCGGCAATTTCATCCTGTCTTATCCGGGATGAGCGAATTGCCAAAATCACTTTCACTGGGTCTGTTCCTGTAGGTAAATTGCTTGCGTCAGAAGCAGGTAAGTATATGAAATCATCGACTATGGAGCTTGGTGGGCATTCCCCTGTTATTGTCTATCCAGATGTTGATCTTGAACATGTCACAGATATTCTCGTGGCGAGGAAGTTTGCCAATTCGGCACAAGTTTGCGTTTCACCAAACAGGTTCTTCATTCATGACGATATTATTGACAGTTTTACCGAAAGGTTCTGCACCAAGGCTTCAGCATTGATAATTGGTGAGGGGACAGAACCTGAAGTGAACATGGGGCCACTTGCAAATCAGCGACGGCTCGAGGCGATGGAATTATTAGTAGCTGATGCTGTTAAATGTGGGGCAGAACTTGTTCTAGGGGGTGCCCGTCTCAACAGACCCGGCTATTTTTATCCGCCGACAGTACTTAGAAACGTATCGCCACAAAGTGACCTGATGACGATTGAACCTTTTGGCCCAGTGGTCCCGATCAATGGTTTCAATGATGATGATGAAGTTCTGAAGCAGGCGAATAGCACCGATTACGGCCTTGCAGGGTATATTTTTACCAATGATGAACGCAGGCAGGCGTATCTCGCTGACCGCCTGCAGGTGGGGACAATCGGTATCAATGATATCCCGACCCATACCGCTGATATTCCGCTTGGTGGCTGGAAGGATAGCGGTATAGGCATCGAAGGCGGGATTGAGATGACACAGGCCTACCTCAAGAGTCAGTTTCGTTATGTGAAACACCAGATTTGATTATGTACGGAAATTACAGATGTATTTCAGGAGAGGGGTATGAAAATAAAAGCAGCGGTTTTAAGGCAATGTGGTCTGCCACTTCCGTATCGCGACAGTAAACCTCTTTCTATAGAAACTGTTGAACTTGATCCGCCGGGTTCTTATGAAGTGCTTATTGAAATCAAGGCAGCTGGTCTCTGTCATTCTGATCTTGTGGCAATTGACGGCGAACGTGCAAAGCCAATGCCCATCGTCCTCGGCCATGAAGCAGTGGGGGTGATTGCAGAATGCGGCGAAGGGGTCAGCAGGTTTGAAGTCGGGGATATTGTGGTCCCTTCTTTTGTTGCGAGCTGCGGAAAATGCAGAATGTGTACAACGGGCCGACCATCACTGTGTATGCCTGCGTCTGAAGCTAATGCCGCCGGTTTACTGTTCGGGGGGCACAGCCGCCTGCATCAGAATGGGGAACGTATTTTTCACCATTCTGGAGTTGCGGCGTTTGCTGAATACGCTGTTGTCTCTGAACATTCACTGGTCAAAATAGAAAATGATATTCAGTTCAAGCATGCAGCTTTATTCGGATGTGGTGTCATGACCGGGGTCGGTGCTGTATTAAACACATCGCCCCTGAAGGTAGGAGACAGTGTCGCTGTTATCGGTCTGGGAGGTGTTGGCCTTAGTGCACTAATGGCAGCAAAGGCAGGAGGGGCATCACATATCCTTGGAATTGACATCAATGCGTCAAAGCTGGAAAGAGCTCTTGAAATTGGCGCAACAGCAGTCTTCAACGCCAAGGATGCAGATATTATCAAGAAAGTCATGTCAGCTACCAATGGCGGTGTTGATGTTGCCATTGAAGCTGCGGGTGTTCCCGGTGCGCTTGAACTTGCATTTGCTATTACAGCGGTTTCAGGGAGCACCGTTGCCGCAGGTTTGCCCAATCCGAAACGTGAGATCAAAATTTCTCATTTCACACTTGTTGCGCAAGAACGTAAACTTCTTGGCAGTTATATGGGGAGTTGTGTTCCGTCCAGGGATATCCCATTGTTTATGAACATGTTTAAGAGCGGCAAATTTGCAATCGATAAACTTGCGAGCAATACAGTCAAACTTGATGAACTCAATGAAGCCTTTGACATGATGGTGGAAGGATCAATGTTGCGCACTGTTCTGGTGTTCTGATGTTTGACCTGTTCGCAATGAAGTTGGTTTTTAACTGCCTGGTCCCGGACATGATCATCCTTGTAACCGGAGCCGGTTCAGGGAGATAAACTGATGGGGTTACTTTCCTTTGTGCTTCAGGTGCTTGCGGCGACAACACTACTCCTCTATTCAGTGCGCATGATCCAGACAGGTATTGATCGTGCCTATGGAGCCAATTTCCGGGCTCGGTTGAGTGCAACAACCTCTGTGCCCGGATCATTTATGATAGGTATTATCATCGCTCTGGTGATGCAGAGTTCGATTGCTGTGGCCGGTCTGGCCTCCGCTATGGCAGGTACGGGCATACTGCAGTTCGGAACAGCATTGGCAATTGTCGTGGGTGCAGATCTTGGATCAGCCATCATGGTCCAGGTGTTGTCTCTTAATCTGCAATGGCTTGCACCTCTGCTGATGTTTGCCGGCGGGACAATGTTTCTGCGTTCAGATGTTCGGAAAACAAAACAGATCGGGCGTGTGCTGCTAGGGGTTGCACTTGTTCTTGTCTCACTTCAACTGATACGGACAGCAGTGGCGCCAATAGCTGCCAGTGATGCTTTGCCCCTCCTTTCGGAAATTTTTGAAAAGGATGCGGTCACAGCATTTCTGATCGGTGGTTGTCTGGCATTTGCGATGCATTCATCACTTGCAACAATTCTCATGATCCTGACCTTTGTTTCGACTGGATTCATCAGCCTTGAAGCTGGTGTTTTTCTGGTGCTGGGAGCCAATTTTGGCAGTGCGCTCGTCCCCGTCTGGCTATGTCGTGGGATGAACAGTATGTCGCGGCGTGTGCCCTGGGGAAATTTTGTTTTCAGGGGGGTAGGTGCCGTTATCTACCTTTTTGTAATGCGGAATATCATGCAATCGGTCGATGTCAGCGGCATGTCCGAGGCCCAGGCGCTGGTTGCTTTGCACGTGATCTTTAACACCAGCCTTATTCTTGCCTTGCCATTACGGCATGCTGTCGGACGTTTAGTGGAACACATGATCAACACAGATCAGCAGAACAGCGAACCAAAAGATATCAATCATCGTTCGGTGCTTGATTTTAATATTATTGCAAATACTGATCTGGCACTGGCCAACCTGCGTCGTGAAGTCTTGCGTATGTCGTATCTTGTATCATCGATGATCGATCCCCTTATCCTCATGCTTAAAAACTGTGACAATGAAAGTCAGGCAGAGCTGAAAAGAGAAAACAACCATTTGTCAGATGCTTTTGATATGGTCAGAAATTATGTTTCTGCACTGTCTGCGATAGAGTTGCAGAAAAAACAAAAAAAGCAGGTTCGCAACCTGTTTGAATATGCAACGCAGTTAAGCCGTACAGGCGAGATCATTGTCAATAATCTGCTGCCCGGTATCGAGGATGATGTAAAGGCAGGGATTCAGTTTTCCACTGCTGGTGAAGAAGAATTAATGGAAATTCATGAAAAGCTGAAAGCCAATATAGCCATTGCTTCCAACCTTCTGCTCGCCATTGAAATCAATACGGCTAAACTGGTCATTGAAAACAAAGATGAAATTTCAAAATTACTGCGTAAAAGTCAGAAAATGCATTTTGAGCGTATTCGCAAAGGCTCAGGACAAAGTGTGCAATCAAGTAACATGCATTTGGAAATTTTACATTCCTTCAGGGAAATTAATGGCCGTGTTGCTTCAGTAGCCTATCCACAGTTGGAAAAGGCAGACCTGCTCACAGAAAGTCGTCTTGTCATGGGCGAATTAACAAAGGATACCCCATCTTCATAGACAGCCTTAACAAGCCTTGGGTGAACGCAATCCAGCCATGCCTGAACGGGACATGCTTGGTTGCATGGAAAAACCCTTGGTCAAGGTTATGGGGAGGTCAATGTCGGCAAACAGACTAAATAACTGATGCTGCTCAGACAAATCCCAAGAAACGCGCTTGCCTTTGCCATGGGGGTAACTGTATCCGGGTCCCATTCGCATCGTAAGCGTCTTGTCTTGGTGTGAGAAATGTTCTTTAAGATGGATCATGAAAAGACGCGTTACTGATTCAATCATAAGCCAACCGGAAGTGCCGATACATAGCGCATGAAGGGGCTGAAAATCATCACCGAAACACTGCTGTATCCGTTTGTCGATCTTATCACCTAAGGTGGTTACGAAGATGCAGACCGCATCGCAACCTGCCAGATTCCTGTCAAAGGCAGGACAGGTGAAAATCGTGTTGTCTTCCAGAACGATCATGCCTTTCTCCAGACTTCTGATCGCGGCTACAGTCATATAGGATTGAGGGATAGCCAGGCCGCGAGCGATCTCAATCGCTTCAATTGCACCTAGCCTGACCTTGGCAGGAACCTTAGCAGGATCCTTGTAACCATATGTTCTCAGCACACGGTTCAAATCGACTTCAGGTGCCGCACAGTTCATCTGGAACAGGTTATTACTGCCGTCAAGAGACTGCATTGTAACTTCCGGATCTAGACGACTATTCATCGTATTGTTCCTTTCGGAAGATAGTGATTTGTATGTGATGTGAGTGTTTTTTCAATCAAAGAATAGAAAAATATATGATAGAATAACAATGGTTTAATTTTAGTTCGGATCAGGTCATGACGAATTCCAGACAGCGTCAATCTTTTTGGGATGCTTCCAAACGGGAAGCTTATGACAAGGCAGCGGAAACAACCAAGCAAAGTTTTGTAGACAAGCGTGAAGGACAGCAAATTGCTGGCAATCTGAAAGAGTCTGTTAAGGCACTGGATGAAGAGGCGCGGGCTTTTCTGGAATACCTTCTGCTGATCAAAAGGCGTGTTGTAATTGCCCTTGATGAAGAAGATTTGTTTGATGCGCTGGTGGAAAAAGGGTTTTTGCAAGTGCCGCCCGGTGTCGGTGTTCTCTTCAAACGCTACAACCAGACGACTTATTCTGTACCAAGCGCCATCTGGGCTGCTATGACAGAGCAGGGTAGTGATATTGTTTTCCCCAGTAATGAAGCTCCTGATATGCGGGCGGAAAAGTTGAAAAGCCGGTTTTCCCATCGCATTGATGCGACAATTAAATCTGAAGACGGGTTTATCGATTTGCCTAACATATAGGCGAGACAGGCTGAAATGATGCAATCTCTGTCTGAACATACCAGCATCACAGCATTGCTCTGTCTTCGCATGCCTGAGGATGGACCACTCAAACCTTTGTCTCAGCGCGAATTTCGTGCGCTTTGTCATATAATGGAATCTGGCGGCAAACTTTTGTCGGATATCATCACATTGCCTGAGGCAACGCTGCTGGCACTGTTCCACAAGAATGTGGATATTGCGCGCCGTGTTATCGCCTTGCGACGGCGTTCGGCTGCAATCAATGAATTGATCACATCCTGGTTGCAGCGTGGCATCTGGATACTTGGTGATCAGGATCAATTCTTTCCCCGGCGACTCAAGCACCGACTGGCAACATCCTGTCCACCATTGCTGTTTGGATTTGGCTCCTGTGAGGGGCTTGACTCCGGTGGGCTCTGCATTGTCGGGTCGCGACGCAGCTCGCCTGAGGCGTTGATCTTTTCTGAAAAACTGGCAGAACGCTGCGCTGATGAAAATATCACTGTAATTTCCAGTGATATGCGTGGTGTTGATAGAATGGCCATCCAGACAGTTCTGGCCAATCGGGGGCAGGTTAAAATGGTGCTGTCCGACCGGCTTGAGAAAGCGATCGAACATCCTCGGTATGAGTCGGCTATCGATAATGGCCGCATGACTTTTATCACCCCATTTGCTCCAAATGTAGGATTTTCCATTGGTAATGCGATCCGTGCCAACCGCTATCAATATGCGCTTTCTGATATCACGGTAGTGGCGGAAACCCGCAGAACCGGCGGTGTCTGGAAAGGTGCGGAGGAAAACCGGAAAAAGAAGTGGGTTCCCGCCTTTGTCAGACACAGTGACGATATTCCCCCGGGTAACAGGGCATTGATGCATCTTGGTCTGCAACCGGTTTCGTTTGAAGATATTGCTGATGCTGAAAACCTGCAGCGATTTTTCCTTGATCACCAGGATCATGGTTTTAAGCGACAGGGAGAACAGAATAATTTTGTGGAAATAAACAATTCCAGCTTGTTCAGACTGTTTATGAGACAACTTAAAACTTTTGCCGTCAATATCAGAACCGAAGCTGAAATTGCTGAATATTTCGGGCTTGAACAGATGCAGGTTCAGGCTTGGCTTCGCCGTGGTGAGGCTATTGGTAAAGTACGCAAACAAAAGGGCAGGGATACAGGCTGGATCTTCCAGAAATAAACGTTCACTAATCCTTTTATATGATGCCTGGGCCTTGTTATGGCTGTTATTGCATATCGCAGGCATCGACAAAAAGCTCCTGGAATTCCATGCGAGTGGCCAGTGCGACATGTTCAATCCTGGATGCGATAGAAGTTGTCAATTGTCGTTCAGTTTCTGATAACAATGCCAGTTCTGCCCCTTGCTGGGCGGCATTACCTATATAAATAATACGATCCTGTTCCAGGTCAGGCAGAAGCCTTATTCGGATTGCGCTAGCCAGATTAATATAATTTCCAAACCCTCCCGCCAGTAACAACTTGTCTATTTCCGCATCGGGAATATTCATGACGCGCTGCAGCATCAGGATGGCAGAATAAATCGCGCCTTTGGCAAGTTGTAACTGGCGGATATCCGTCTGCGTAATAATGATTTCCTGATCATTGCCTGAGTCTTTTGAGTCCACGAGCCTGAAGCCGCGGGTTTTCTCATTCTGAACGAAGCGTTCAGCCAATGTTTGGGGCAGTGTGTCAAAATCCTTGTGCATTAAACGGCCACGGTTGTTGACAAGGTCACGGTCACGCATTTTGGCTACAATATCTATAAGGCCGGAACCGCAAATCCCTATAGCGGGAGTACCCTCAATTGTTCTGACAGCAACATCATCCTCAATTTCAATGGCGTCAATCGCCCCCATGGCCGCCCGCATACCATTTGAAATTTCCCCCCCTTCCAGTGCAGGGCCTGCTGGAGCCGAGCAGGCCATCATTCGGTCTTTATTGCCGAGCACAACCTCACCGTTTGTGCCGATATCAACGAGCGCCTGTATCTGGTCGCTTTCGTAAAGTCTGCTGGCAAGGAGAGCAGCTATCGTATCAGCACCCACAAAACCTGCGATTATGGGGAGGGTGCAGATATGGGCATTTGGCACGCGTTTGAGTGGAATTTCAGCTGCCGAAATTGTCAGCGGCTGACGCAGAACCGGCGCATAGGGGGCAAGCCCTACGTAACTTGTATCAATACCAAGAAACATGTGATGCATGCAGGTATTGCCAACCACAACAATCTTATAGATGTTGGCGGCATCAATTCCTGCCTTGGTACTGGCTTCATCAACAAAATCATTGATTGCAGTGAGGACCTTGCCCCGCAGAGTTGCCAGTTTTTTGGCGTCAAACTGGGCAAAGGAAATTCGTGACATGAGGTCACCGCCATGAACAGCCTGAGGGTTGACGCCACTGACAGAAACTATCTGTTCACCTGTCTTTAAATTGAGCAAACTTCCGGCAATTGTCGTTGTGCCGATATCAAAAGCCATGCCATAGGCATGGGCAGTTGTATCACCTGGTTCGAGATCAACAATGAGGTTGTCAAAGACAGTCACGGTCAAACCATTGCGGGCATTGCGCAATAATTCGGGAATGCGACGGACAACGGCAAAGGTTGGCTTTAACTGTCGGGCACCATCAATACCGCGGATGATTTCTTCAAGATCGGAAGTTTCCTCATTTTCATCCATAGGGGGCTTGGGGGTGACGAAATACTTTTCAACGCCGCTTTCAATACCATCATTCAGAAGATCGACTGCGGGCTGGGCATTTAGCACCTTAAGCCCTGATTCTGACTTGGGTGAAGACGGCGATATGACACAATCCGCTTCCACTTTGGTCTGGCAGCCAAGCCGGAACTGTTCCTGCAATTCTTCAGGGCTAAGCTGTAACCTGTCCTGCATGGTTTCTTGTGAAACCTTACCTGATAGGATTTTGATGCGGCAACTACGGCAACTGCCGCGTTTGCCGCAGGTGGTCTCGATATCGATTTTGGCTTTCAGTGCAGCCTCAAGGACTGGAGTACCTCTGGTAACCTTCAAATCAACCGTTGAAGATGTTGAATCAGCAATATTCTTGAAAGTAACCGTGACCATATCTGTTTCAGGCATTGACTGTCTCTCAATACAAGACAAAAACGATTTAGCGATGAGCCATGATGTAGTTCATGCACATTTCATCGCGTCCCATCAGTGCCTCATTGGCGAGGTGAAACTGGTTAAAAATTGAGGGACTATTGAGAATAGGATCTATCATCAGTGTGTCGCATCCTGCGATGACAGCAAGAATGCAGAATGCCTCATTGATCACTTTGCGCTGGGGCAGTCCAAATGATGTATTTGAATGGCCGCCAAAGATATGAACATCAGGAAATTCTTCATGGATCATCCTGACCGCATCAAGATAATGTTTGGCAAAATCACCACCGGCACCAACGGGGAAAGCCAGAGGGTCAAGAAAGCGGTCTTTCATGGGAATATCATCATCATCCATCATCTTCATGATCTGCTTCAGATTCTCAACCCGTTCTTCTGCATTGTTCGGCATTGTTTCACGACCAGATGCATTGGCAAACAGCATGGCATTGAACTCGCGGGCCATGGGGATGAGATCCTGCCGGCCATCTTCAAGGTTGACGGAATTAATTGCAGGACGGCTTTTGGTAGTGTCATAAACCGAAAGACCGGCTTCAATCGTCTTTGAGTCTGATGAGTCGATGGCTAGCGGCAGATCAGTCATTCCCTGGACAACAGGGATGATCCATTTCATCCATTCATGGCGTTCATTTGGGTCAACTGCAATTTCATCAATGCAGACATCAATGATTGTAGCGCCGGCTTCAACCTGGGCCATGACAATCCATGAAATATAATCCATATCCTTGATCCGCATGGCTTGGGCAATGTGTGTAATTTGGGTTTTGCGTAATTCCTTGGGATCTTCAGGATAGACACTGCTGACATCAAGAAAGGCATCATCGCCAGCAAGATTCCGATATTTTAACATCGCTTTGCCGTCATCAACAAGGATCCGCGGACTGGTTGCCTTGATGCGCCGTGTTGCATTGAAATTCTCTCCAATGATCTGAAGGGCGTTTTCCTGCATTATAATTTCCTTTTCATCATCAGTCGTTACTATAATAGTTCTTTATCTTTGAATTTTCGGAAATGAGCCCTGAGAACATGGCTCATTTATTGATTCAGGCTCTGACGCCGATCAGTTTTTTGCAGATATCAACGGCAATAGGTGCATTGTCACCATAGCCGGTGGCGTTGATGCTATTAGCAAAATCTTCTGTTACCGGTGCTCCCCCGACAATAACGGGGATGTTGAGGCCAGCTTCTTCAATTTCCTTGATCGACATCTGCATGAACGGCATGGTCGTTGTAAGCAAGGCAGACAGACCGATCACATCAGCCTTCACTTCGCGGGCTGTTTCAATAATAACTTCGGCCTTGGTGTTAACGCCAAGATCGATTACCTTGAACCCAGCCCCTTCAAGCATCATACCGACAAGATTTTTGCCAATATCATGTAAATCACCAAAGACTGTTGCGAGAACGATCGTGCCCTTACTTTCAGTTTGTGTTGCCGTCAGAATAGGCTTTAGGACAGCAAGACCTGCTTTCATGGCGCGGGCTGCCAAAAGCATTTCAGGAACAAACAATTCCCCTGCAGCAAAGAGATCGCCAACCTCACCCATTGGCGGGATTAATCCCTCATCAAGAATAGCCAGCGCATCACAGCCCATATCAAGGGCTTCCTGAACCAGTTCAGGGCAGGCGCCTTCATCAAAATCCATAACTGACTGATAAATATCCTGATAAATCTGATCGGCTTTGTCGTTGCGGAAATCGCTGGTTCCGGCATTGTCGGTGTTTATTCCCATAAAGCCCTTGCCACCGGCAATTTCAGGTGCAATACCATCCGGCCCGGAAAATACTTCACCTTCGTAAGGGCGAATGCCTTTGTTAAAATCATTCACGGCATCAATGGCATAGCGAACATTTTCAGAAGGCGTTTGGGCTGAGAACGAACACAAGTATAGGAAGAATTTTTTTCCGTGTTCTCCACGGCTTCCCACTTCCATATATTCATGTATTCGTTGGGTTATTTGTTCTTTGTTACCGTTCTGAAGCAACAGCGTGCCAACACCGAAACTAAGAGCGCAGCCTTTAGTGTCCGCATAAGCGCGGGCCCGTTCAGTTCCTACCCGGAAACAGTCAGGATCCTGTATCTTCAGATATTGCGGCGTCACATGGAGTTTCACATCCCAGTAATTTTCGATATTTTCAGCAAAACTGTCACCCCACCAGTTATCTGACCGGATACCGCGGCCTCCGCCGCAGAGCTGTCTTAACTTATCAAGATAGGGAACTGAAAATTCCTGGAGGATATCTTCAGTGATGAATGGAAGAGAGCCTACGGCATCTTTCCCGTTGGCAATGTATGCTCCAGGAACAACTTTGAAATAGGTATTGATGTAAGGTGCAAGAACTTCCTCAACAAGAAAGTTCAGTAGTTTATGAACAAATTTTGGTTTTTCGTTCATGGCTAAGATAAGATTTTCAAATTGCATCACCTGAGCGGCAAGATTAATTGGTGAGCAATAATGTATCGGATGGGTATATCCGGTGAGTTCATGACAAATCTGCAGGACTTCCATCACCCATGGCATGCGCGCTGTTTTCAGCGGATCAGGTGCTTTTGCCTTAGCAAGATCTTTTTCATTGGCAATGATGACTTCTGTATTATCCAGTGCAGGATATAGGGTGTCGAACCATGCCATTTTCCCGCCCAAGGCTTCTGCTTCGACGGAATAGACATCCCAAACCATATCAGGAACATGAAAGCCCATCTCTTTCTGCACATCGAGGCTGCCGCGAACAAATAATTCAGGGTTACGGAAAAACTCTTGGCCGTTGTGACCACCATAAGCCATGCAGAACTCTGCCATCTGTGTCGTAACCGGAATAACGTCTGACTCACCGCCATCCATTATAGACTTATAACCTGCTAATTCCTTACCGAAGTCATATTCAAGATCTGACATTTTGTTTTCCAACATACATTAAACACTAAGACAAAATGCATTTGTCAAAGTTGTGCAATCAAATGAGCGGATTACAGTACATAACCATGCGCACTATGATTGATGGAGCGAATTATGAATGTTGGGCTGGAGCATAAAAGCGTTATAAGCCCTTTTGTATATCGGATATGTAAAGCCTATATCCGGATTAAATCATTCTAATAAATAAATTTTCTGTGGTCAATATTATTGCATTATGGTCAGGGCGTTTAGCGCGAGATGCCTTACAGGTAACAACTTCTTTTGGTATAATAATACCCTTAATCGGGGTGTTATAAATGATAGCAAAAGGTAATGTAAAAATAGGTATTGAATGGCGTTTTGGGTCTAATTGGCCTGGGGAGAGGTGTGGGGCAAAAACCCGAAAAGGAACAGATTGCCAGCGACCCGCCAACTGACCAGCCCTAATTTCAGGCGGTCACTTGCCGAACAGTTTGAGGGTGAATACCGGCTGGTTCACCATCTGGCCCCTCCTTTTCTTGGCGGGTTTGATGCTGCCACAGGTCGGCCACGCAAACGCCGCTTTGGGCAGTGGGTGCGACCAATCTTGACGCTGTTGGCGTATGGCAAACATCTGCGCGGCACCATCGTTGACCCTTTTGGTTTTTCCGATGAGCGCCGGATGGAGCGCGCATTGATTACAGATTATCGGTCGATGATGCGTGAAATGACGGCCTGTCTGGACGATAAAAACTATGATCTGGCCGTTGAGCTTGCCGAGACGCCGGATCAAATCCGCGGATTTGGCCCAGTAAAAATGGACGCTGTCAAAAAGGCCCGTGTCAGACAAAAGACGATATTGGAAAGCAGGTGCTACAGTGGGTCTGCGCCGAATGCTCAATAGGGGGATGAGTCTCGTCACTCCCGTCATATAAGTTACTGTGTCGAACCTTGAACTGAAAAATACCAGCGGTGTTTGGCGTCTCTAAAGGCTTGACCACCGACAATGTAAATCCAAATGTAGTTTTCAGATTCTTTGGTAAATTCTGCCCATGCGATGCGTCAAACCCACTTTTTAATCGGAGTGTCTTGAACAAATCCTGGCCCCGCAACCAATTTTTATTACACACTTTTTAACACATCGAATTTATGTGCTTATAAACAACTGAAATTAAACATGAAAATTTGAAGCAGTTTTATCATAATCCGCGTGTCGGGGGTTCGAGTCCCTTACCTGTTATAGTTCCAGACCTAAACACTAATGGTAGGATTTAAAGTAAATCCTGCCCCGCAATCCGGTACTAACCAAGTGATCAAACTCTTCTGAATGCAATACATATACGGTATAATAACACCTCATAAGCGGGGTGTTATTCATGCTGACAAAAGACAATGTGACCATCGGTATCGAGTGGCGGTTTGGGCCTGATTGGCTGGGGCAGCGATGCGGTGCGAAGACGCGGCGGGGCACCGCGTGTCAGCGTCCTGCCAATAAGAAGAATGGACGTTGCCGATTGCACGGCGGGGCCAGCACTGGTGCAAAGACCGAAGAAGGTCGAGCACGGATCTCGGCGGCGAACCTTCGTCATGGGAAGTTCACCAAGGACAAGCTTGAGGAGCGGCGTGAGAACGCGGCCAAGGGACGGCAGATCCGCAAGGAGCTTCGTCAGATGGAGCGCGAGTTGATCGCAGGTGGGCTGCTCGACAAGCACTGGCGGGATAGCTTCTTGCCATAGTCATCCAATTTGGCGCGGCTCTCGGGCCGAGGGCGGGGTAGCTTTGGCTCGTCTGTATTGTCACCGGGCGATGTAGGAATGTAGGAGTTGTTTGATAAATCTCATCACTAGTTACTCCTGCAGCTAACTATAGGTTGAGAGATTTACCCCTACATTCCTACACCAAAGAGCGGCGTCTCACAGCGTTACCGTCGCTAAGCCTGACTAATTCAAAGTCTGGATCGTTTTTTAAATTGGCACGGAGTGTTTCCACAAACCGCCGATGGCCAGGCATGAACGCGCCATCTGCTAGGTCGCTGACATCTTCTTTAAATTTGACATACAGCAATTTGCACAGAGTTGGCTTTCTGGTTGTGTGACGCTGAAGGCCACCATCTTCTAACCATCCAAGCACAAGATCAGCATCATGAAACCACTGTGTTGTAGTTTCTTCGACGGTCTCAGGAATTTCGAAATAACCACGCTTTATGACTTCGCAGAGTTGTATGACGGCTAGAGCAATCACTTGGTTTGTTTGCTGAGTCGCTACCGTTCTACCGATCCCGACAACCCGCTCAGTTTTGGGTATCGTTGTATCAAATGGAATAACGGACAAACGCCTCTCAACCCCAGAATCAACGCCACCTTGGAAGCTTGGTAGGCTATTTGTTGCAAAAATATTGATTGCTTGTGGCCGGAACGGCACTGGCGGCTGGTAGACTATTTTACCGTTGAGCATATCACCCGTTACGACCTGCTTCATTTTGTCTGAAGCGATAGCTCTTGATGAAGATAACTCGTCTGAGAGGTTTGCTGCCTTACCAATTAGGTTGGCAATGAACTGTTCTTTGCCAAAATCACCAGGTGGCACGCATGAAATAGACGCCTCTGGCAGGAGATAACGGATTAAATCCAAGATCTGGGATTTACCATTTGCTGCTGTCGGCCCATAAAACACGAAAGCTTTTGGCTCTGCGATTGAGGTTGCCATTGATGCACAAGCGACACCAATAATCTGGAAAATTAAACACTTTATCTTTTCCGCTTCATCGCTCGTACCAAAGCAACCGTCAAGTAGTTTTTTTAGCAAGCCGTCTGTGACGTATGTTTGTTTTTCATCCCATGTAGCATCAATTGTGTGGCGCCTTGCATGAGATGGATTGTGCGCTAACAGCTTTTTTTGCCCGGTATTGCTTATGCTAAGAAAGCCGTTGCGCAAATTAACACCAATAGAAGGGCTGCAAAAAAACCCGGTGTTTTCGCACATGCTATGAAGCTCATTTAGGACACCGTCTATAAAAGACTTGTTGGCAGCAAGGCGCTTTTTACCTACTCGAACGCCGTCTAGATCCTGCACTAACCGCCGTTGTCACCACCACTGAAGGGTTGCCAGTGCGTGTCTCCATAAACCCAAAGTCGCCCTTCATCAAAAATTGGCTTGGGCTTGTCGACGCATAGCAATCGGAGAACATGCCGGGCGACAGAAGTATGGCTAACAACGCCAGCAAACAACTCGCTGGCACCTGTCCAGCCTTGGTCAGACGCTCTGCTGAAGATTGCATTTATGCTCGTTCTGTCTGGTTTAAATTTCGCAAATTGCCCTGCAACATCTTCAGGACTGACGTAGTTGGCGGGGATTGAACCATCCGGTCTTTTTTTAGACCAATCTTGAAAAATCGATAAGGCGTCCGCCCTGCCTGCGGACTTGAGCGCATAGCCTACGGCAACCCAAGTTTCATAATCCTGTGGATCAAGATAGTTCAGCGCGTCAGTGACCCCATCGCAGTTAGCTGGAGGCACCTCTTTAGACATCGCTAGTTTGGGACTAAGCTGATGCGCCTGAAGCTGGCCATTGCCAAACTTAGCGGATAGACGAGCTTCAAAAACATCCCTTAGAGCCGATATCTGGTCATGTGTTACTACAGCAAGTTCATTTAAAGGGACATCAAGCAGGCTCTCATCCACCCAGTAATATGGGGCTTGAGTGTCGGGGTGAACGCCAAACACAACACTTTGTTGCCCAGCCCCAAGAATTTCGACCTGATACTTGTTTGCGCCATCTATGTACGCAGTGGTCATCTGCTTGACCAATTGGCCAGATTCAAGTTTGTAGAACAGCGATCGTTTGGGGGGGTTACCGAAGCGAATTGGCGCATGACCAAGAATTGAGAGACATAAATTTTCGAAGTCATCTACAAGCTCGAAATCGGGAATGTCGAGATCCACGACAACCAATTCACCTGTCTTCACTCCCACACTGTATTTCAGAAACTTCGATGCATAATCGCTAACTACGCTCGTTTCCAAAAAATTAGTTTCTGTCCATTTTTCGATCGCTGGGCGTTTTGTTCCAGGAATAATCGGAATGGCTTCATATCCGTTCTCTAGCAACCTAGGCGCAGCGTTGCCGTAATACAGGCTCTTATTCATCGCTAGCGCCTTGAGCTTGCTCTGTTTGGCGAGCAGACCTAAGCGATTTTACCCATTGTTGGATATGGTCCCGCTCCCAGCCAATGGCTCGCTTGCCAAGCTTCACAGGTTTTGGAAAGCTTCCAGATTCCAGCAGTCGATAGATCGAGGCACGACTGACCCCCAGCTCACTGCAAACGTCTTTCATGCGCAAAATCATTTTTGCCTCCGGCGATTTCAAATGATCGCTGAAGGTCGCAAAATGTTCGACAACAGGCATGCCGCCTGATTATGGGCAATTACGCGGCACGAATTCCTAACCTGCAAACCACCGGTGATCTTCCTCGAAACGCCGGATTGCTAGTGCGAGATTCTTGGGCTTCATGGAGGAGAGATCAGGAATGACTTCGGCCATCTCATCCAGAATGATTTCGCATGCTGGGTCTGGATGATCTGGGTCTTCCGCCAGCGCGTCGTTTGCAGTCAAAGGGACACCAAAATAAGCCTGCAAAACTCGCGCAAGGACAGAGATCAGCGCATCGCGGCGCCCGTTTCTAGCTTTCGGTCCTCGTTTGTTGCCAACGTTTCCAGCAAGGTCAGACATTGGCTGCTGACGGAGAAGCTTTGCGCAAAGTGGCACGAGTTCAGGGGGGATTTGTAATCCAGCTTCCAAACGTTGCGCCATAAGACGCCCTGCGGCCAGATCCCCACCAGGCACAGTTTGGAACAAATTGATGATGTATCCACTAGCGATACCACTAAGGCCCGGCTTTTCGTCGATCGCTAGGCGCTCCAGCATGATGCAGAGCAGGAGAGATCCGATGTCTTCTGCATTTCCGGAACCATCCAGCCAATCAGTTATGAGCTTGCGGTTGCCATCCACATAGGTGCGCAGAAATTCGCGAGCTTGTTGTGATTTTGCATGATCCATGTGTTCACTATCTCTGCGACAGCGTAAGAAAAAAATAGATTTTGTGAGGTGGATAAAAAGGTGGTTACGAAGACCTTGATAACGATCAACACGCTGTTTTATAATGATTTATCTAAGAAAAGTGGTGCCCGGGGGCGGACTTGAACCACCGACACGCGGATTTTCAATCCGCTGCTCTACCAACTGAGCTACCCGGGCATCTTTGCGGACGAGGAATGTACCGCTTTTATGGTCAGCCGCTGCCTCACCCATTTTCCGTTACCCAGAAACTAACGCGGTGCGCACCCGACCAGA
>Ga0181557_1001317_pt1 | contig 28684 bp, 27 predicted proteins | sample 011ome_23_FD_148632 | JGI IMG/M metagenome (GOLD analysis project Ga0181557, IMG submission 148632) | Coastal salt marsh microbial communities from the Groves Creek Marsh, Skidaway Island, Georgia - 011506CT metaG (spades assembly) | ecosystem: Environmental > Aquatic > Marine > Intertidal zone...
ATCACAGAAGTAACCAATACACCAAAAAACCACCAACGATAAATCCCTCGATCCAACAAAGGCTCATGATCAAGGTCGGTTTTTCATCGATCAGTTGCCTCAACATTCCTATCAACATCGTAAACACGTCTTCTATGAGCGCTTAGGCAGTTGTCGTAACGCTGCAACAACTCGACGACCAAACTCATCAGTACTAATGTCACCACCTAAATCTTTTGTCCAGTTTTCTGGGCTCGCCAACACTCGATCGATAGCAATTTCCGTCATCGAGCCCGCCAAACTCAAACCTGGGTCACGCCGATGCTCTCCTATCCATTTCAACAGCATCGCTAATGACCAAATAAGAGACGTAGGGTTCGCTATATTTTTACCTGCGATATTAGGTGCCGAACCATGTTGAGCCTGAGCCATACAACGGCCTGTTTCTGCGTTGGCATTAATTGATCCTGCGAGACCAAGGGACCCTGATAGTTCAGATGCTAAATCGGACAGCGTATCACCATAAAAATTAGTAGTGACAACTACATCATAGACCTCCGGTTGCCGAACGAGTAGCGCCGCAAATGCATCGATCAGAATTTCTTCCGTCTTCACCTCTGGGAATTCTCTCGACACATCCCTGAAGCATTCGAGGAATAACCCATCTGTCATACGAAACACGTTTGCTTTATGAATCGCGGCGATCCTTTTTCGCCGACTTGCTGCGGCTGAGAACGCTTGCCGGCAAATACGCATACAGCAGCGACGTGTTATCTTGCGAACTGAAATAGCCATATCTGGATCTGGCATCATCTCCCCACACCCTTGATACATATTTCGGTCCGGGTAGAAGCCTTCGGTGTTCTCACGATAAATGACCAAATCCATTTCTGGGGCCTTATTTCGGATTCCTTGTCTGGATTTTGCAGGCCTGACATTTGCGTAAAGATCAAGCCCTAGCCTGAACGCTCCAGAAATATTTCGACCACCCTCGGAAACAGAGGGGTATTCCATCGTAGACATTGGACCTAAAATCACACCATCGAACTCGTCGCGCGCTTTTAGCAGAAGATCTTCTTGTAACGTTGTCCCGTAACGCTGGAGAGATTCTAAACCGACAAGACCGCTCTCGATGGAGACCGATAGATCCAATAGTGAAGAGATAGCATTGAGTACCTCTACAGCGGCGCCCATAATTTCCGGCCCAATGCCATCGCAGGGCAAACAAAGGAGTTTTAAGTCGCTCATTCATGCACTCAGAAAGTCATAGCCACGTATTATCCGGCCAGAGTTAAATCCGAACAAACTATTTGAGAACGAAAAGACCTTCAGATGTCGTGAGCAACTCAAGGTCTCAATGCCTGCCGGACAGTATTCTTAAGCCCTAACTCGCGGGAACTGATCGTTTTTCCACTTTACGTCTCGGAGTTGAGAATCCATCCCGCTTGGCCTGCCTAGAGCCAGAACCTGACGGTTTGCCAGATGTACTTCCAGCCTTGGTATACCGCGACTTTCCTTGCTTTGTATCGCCTGCTGGGCGACCACTGTTCCAGTCACGGCGCTCTGAGCGCTCACCCTCTTGCTTGGGTCGGGATTGTCGTGAATCGGCCCGCTCACCAGATGCTTTGGGCCGTTCTTTCGTCCACTCTCGACGCTCAGAACGCTCTCCATCACGAGCAGGGCGACTTTCTCGGGTCTCAGGCCGACCAGCGCCCTGGTGTTCCGAACGACCGCGACCGCGGGGTTCTAGACCATCACGACGAGTCGACGATGAGCCGTTCGCTCGCTCGGCGCGTGGCCCAGAGTGATTTCGGCCCGATGAGCGACCGTGCTTACGCGGTTGCGGCTTACCCTTTGGCTTTTTCACCGGAAAAGGTACTTTCGGTTCAAAGCCATCAGCCACTTCGAACTCAACGTCGACTTTTAATAAATGTTGGATATCGCGCATCAACCGATGTTCGGTGGAACAAACAAATGAAATCGCTTCGCCCTTCTCGCCTGCACGTCCAGTGCGACCAATCCGATGCACGTAGTCTTCCGCAACCATGGGTAATTCGAAATTGATCACATAGGGCAACTTTTCAATGTCAAGGCCACGCGCGGCAACATCAGTCGCTACCATAATACGTGCCGCGCCGCGCTTAAATTTTTGAAGTGCTTTCGTACGCTGTGCTTGACTTTTGTTGCCGTGCATCGCAACCGATGGTAAACCGCTTTCGGTCAATGCACGGGCCAATTTATCAGCTCCAAACTTGGTTTTCGTAAACACTAGCACCTGATGCATATTGTTTAACCCAATCAACTGCGTGAGTAGATCCCGCTTGTTATGCTGGTCGACGTGAACAAAGGTTTGTTCCACCAATGCTGCAACTGTGTTGTCTTTAGCAACCGCGATCTCTACTGGGTTTGAGAGATACTTGGATGACAAGGTTTTGATCCCTTTGGTGTATGTCGCTGAGAACAATAGTGTCTGATGGCTGGGGTGACATTTCGAAATAATGAGTTCTATATCACTGACAAAACCCATATCCAACATACGATCGGCCTCATCCAAAATCAGAGTTTGAACGTTGGAAAGATCGATGGATCCTTGATTTAAATGATCGATCAAGCGGCCAGGTGTCGCTATCACTAAGTCTAGTCCACCACGGAGCGCCTTCATCTGGCCCCCATAGCTCACTCCACCAAAAATACTGGTGTGTTTCAACCCGAGGCCTTTTCCGTAGTTACGAACACTGTCGGCGACCTGAGCCGCAAGTTCACGTGTTGGTGCTAATACTAATGCACGTGGTGCGTGAGCACTCTTTCCAGCGAATAGCCGCTGTAGCACAGGCAAGGTGAATGCAGCGGTTTTTCCGGTCCCGGTTTGGGCTCCGGCTAATACATCACGACCTTCCAAAATTGCAGGTATTGATTGTGACTGAACCGGTGTCGCGGTGTCATAGCCCGCATTAGAGACGAGTTCGGGCAATAAGCCCAAGTCTTGAAAGCGCATAGTCGTTCCAAATTATTTGACGTTGAGTCGTCATGGGCAAGCTCCGTCCTACGATCCATCAAGGGATCACTCAACGCGAGCTCGCTATACGCTGAGAGACGCGCACGGTACACGCTAGGCGACTGGGTTTCAATGTTTTTTGAATCAATGGAAATTTTTAACTAGCAAACTAGAGGGGGTATACCACACTTATCTGCGAACTCATTCAGGGTCTCAACATCTTTCTCAAGATATGGGATGCCCCTGACTAGTCGCTCTTTTTTATTCTCGGTCTCTATCTGTCCCGGCAGATACACACGCTTGACACCTTCCGCCAGAGGCGCATTCAACACCGATAGTTCCCACTCTAAAAACCGGGTTTTGTACTCATCAGGCCCTACAAAAATTTCGGGATTCAGCACAAAAATAAAGTGCCCGACATTTTGGGGCCTATCGAATACGTTCAGCTGATCACCGACGGCGCCGGCGAAACCGGCTCCGGTTATGAGACCTGAAAAAATATCGAGGGCCATCGCGATCCCGGAGCCTTTTGGACCACCTATCGGAAGAACCACTCCCTTAACGGCTTCCGAGGGATCAGTCGTGTGCCTGCCCTCAGCATCCAAGGCCCACCCCTCGGGTATCCTTTCTCCGGCCCTCATCGCTTTCCTGATCTTCCCTCGAGCGGCAACACTTGGCGCCATATCCAATAAGAAATGATTCTTACCAGACGGATTCGGGAAACCGATAGCGATCGGACTGGTTCCGAATATGGGTCGTTTAGAGCCCCACGGAGGAAGCGACGGTGACGCGTTCGTCATCACGATAGCCGCAAACCCGGAGTCTACCACTTGCTGTATGTAAAAACGGGCCATGCCGAAGTGGGTGCTGCGCTTGATACCTGAGATCGCAAACCCGAAGTCCCTCGCCCGATCGGTCGCAACCTCGACCGCTTTTGTAGCGACAACGAATCCCAACCCATCATCACCGTCAATGTGAGCACATACCGGAGTAATATCATCGACAGTGATCCGGGGTTTAGCGCTTATCAAACCAAGCTCGAGTCGTTGGCAGTAGATTGGGATCCTCTGTATCCCGTGAGTATCAACACCACACAGGTCAGCATCAACCAAACCCTCTGCTGTAGTCTTGGCGTCTGAGCTGGATACTCCCTGCTTGATGAGTGAGTCGAACGCAAATCTAAACGCGTCCTGGTGCGAAACCACCCGAAATTTCTGGCTAGTCATCCGCTAGAAATTCCGACCTAGTAGGGTGTCAACTGGCAAAGCGATACTGCTCCGAGTCCACCTCTCTCAAGATTACCTCAGTCCAACGTTCCCCAATGATTGTGTCAGGGCTCAGTATTTGACCCGCCTGAGAAATAATGTCATGACTGACCGACACACTGGCGGCATCAAGGTTCTCCTTCGCTCGGTCCTCAAATCGGGTTCCTGGTATTGCGAGAATGTGATCACCCTGCGCCAAAACCCAAGCCAACGCTAACTGCGCCACGGTTAGATCATGTTCTGAAGCGAGGTTTGATAGTTGGTCCAGTCTTTCAAGGTTGGTCGTGAAATCAGACCCCTGGAAACGGGGCATTGTGTGCCGAATATCTTTCTCCCCTAGCGCGGACATGTCTCTGACAGCACCACCCATAAAACCGCGACCGAGAGGTGAATATGATACGAATGCCACATGGTTCTCTTTACAGACCTCGGAGACGGCGACGTTTGGCTGCCTTGTCCACAACGAAAGTTCTGATTGCACGGCAGCGATCGGACAGATATCAAGTGCCTTAATCAGTGTCTCTGGCGACGGCTCCGATAAACCGATGAACCTGATCTTCCCTTGATCTTTCATCTCCATCAGGGCGCCCAAGCTTTCTTCCACTGGTACGTTCAGATCAATTCGATGAAGGTAGTACAGATCGATACAATCGGTGCCGAGCCTACGCAAGCTGTCTTCGCAGGTTTTCGTCAAGACTTCTGGACGACCGTTAATCTCCCGCTTACCGCTAGCGTCACGGTATAACCCGCACTTCGACGCCAAAAAATATTCCGAGCGACGGTGACCGATCGCTTTGTTTAGTAATTCTTCGTTCTTACCAAACCCATAAAGCGCCGCGGTATCGAGGTGGTCGTAGCCCATATCGAGAACAGCATTCAGTGTCTTGATACCCCGGGCCTCGTCGCAGGGCTCATATGCCTGCGAGAGTCCCATACAGCCGTATGCGACCGCTGTAACACTCGCATCACCCAATTTTACTTTTTTAACCATTGCCTCACCTTTTTTGCAAGAGTCATGTGTGCTAGACAGATTCTGCGTCGATTTCTCAGATGGAAAATTAAGATCCCCAGTACAATCGCATCGGGTTGTCGATCAGAAGCTTGCTTTGGAGCTCCTCGGTCACAGCGATCAGGGGAATTACATCCACCAGAGCCCCATCATCGGGCACGTGCGACTTCATGTTTGGATGAGGCCAATCAGTGCCCCACAACACCCTGTCTGGAAAAGACTCAACCAACGCCCTCGCAAATGGAATCACGTCGGAATAGTCTGGAGCCTGTCGAGTTAACCGTTCTGGGCAGCTCACTTTAGTCCACATATTCGAGTTCTGTTCCAGTAACCTCATGAACGCCCTAAACTCATCACTTTCGACCCCAAGGCTGACATCGGGACGACCCATGTGATCGACAACAACAATCTGGTCACTGGCGAGAGACTCAAGAAATGGCCTGAGGTCCTCGAGGTCCGGACTTTCAAAATAAACAACGATATGCCAACCCAGCGCTTTTACTCGATTGGCGAGATCTATGAAGACTTCTCTAGGGGTGGAGTCGACCAGTCGCTTGACAAAGTTAAATCGAACACCCTTCACTCCCGCATTATCTAAAACTCTCAGTTCCTCATCCGTAACATCTGGAGAGAGAACGGAAACACCACGGGCGAGCTCACCGGCTGCGTTTAGCGCGTTTACAAGGGCAGCGTTATCCGAGCCGTGACAGCTAGCCTGAACAATCACGTTTCTAGAAAACCCGAGGTAGTCTCTGAGCTCAAATAGCTTTTCTTTTGGTGCATCACAGGGGGTGTATTTTCGTTTGGGGTGATAAGGAAAGCGGTCTGCAGGTCCAAAAACATGGCAATGCGCGTCGACCGCGCCACGAGGCGGGACATATGACGGCTTCTTGGGGTTTGGATGAAATGGTAAGTAATCGGGATCCATAGTCATAGTGTTCTCACTTCTCCAGTGGGTAAACAGTACCTTCAAATAATTTTCTGGCGGTTCGCAACAATGCGGCGCTTTGCAACTCATCACCATCCATGTATGCAACGACTGTCATTTCTCCTGTCGGATGCTCTACCGGCAATGTTTTCTGATCACCATCTGGTACTCGCGCCAGCGGAAAGGCCACCGTCCCGGGGGTAATCGCTGCGGTCGCGACGCTGACCGCGCCCAACACACCTATCGAGGCGTGGCAGCGGTGTGGGATAAAGCTACGGGTGGAGATACACCCTCCATCTTGCGGCTGACTGACGAGGCTCATCTTTGGTACTGACTTCTCGGTCACGTCCCCTAGGTTCATCAACGGACCGGCTTGCAGTCGGATAGACTCAAGCCGGCTCTTTAACTCAGTATTACTGTCTAGCTCGTCTCTAGACTCAGTGCCGCTAATCCCAAAGTCAGAGGCATTTAAGATGACGACAGGCATCCCGTTATCGATCAAGGTGACGTCAACACCGTCGACCGAATCTTTCAGGTTTCCGCTCGGATACAAGGCCCCGCATGTTGAACCTGCTGTCTCTTTGAATTCACAGGTGACTGGGGATGAAGTTCCAGGAACGCCATCGATAGCGGAATCCCCTTTATAGGTTACCTTTCCATTGGGAGTTTGGACCTGCAGGACCGCGATTTGGTCTGTATTTTCCATAAATACAGAGACCTGCGTGACCTCACCCTTGACCGGCACAAGCCCCTGCTCAATAGCAAAGGGACCAACAGCCGCGAGAATATTCCCGCAGTTCTGTGAGTCGGTGACAATGGCTTGGTCAACAAAAACTTGGAGGAACAAATAATCCACATCGCAGTCGGGGTGAGACGATCGCTTGACGACTCCGACCTTTGACGTCAGTGGATCAGCGCCGCCCATTCCATCGATCTGTCTATTATCCGGGGACCCCATGATTTCTAGGAGCAGGCGATCCCTCTCTCCGGGATCTGCTGGCAAATCAGCGGCTAGAAAGATCCCGCCCTTGGAAGTTCCTCCACGCATCCAAACACAGGGTATACCGTCAGACATATTTCAGACCTTTTTCGGCAAGCCTGGGTCGCATATTGTAGATATCCAGACCAAGCTCACCATTCGCTAGCCTCGTCCGTTTATCTTCCTCTTTAGCCTCCCTATCTAACGCAGCTGCGAGAACCGACTCGGCCTCCGCGTGCCGAACAACGCACACGCCATCGTCGTCGGCAATAACAACATCACCGGGATTAACAATTTCTTCGGCACAAACGATTTGCACGTTGACAGAACCTAACGTTTCTTTGATCGTGCCTTGCGCAAACACGTGCTTTGACCAGACCGGAAAGCTCATTTCTCGAAGAATCTTCGTGTCTCTTACCCCGCCCTCGACAATCAATCCTACAACGCCCCGCGCCTGTGCTGACGTAGCCAATAGATCACCGAAAAAACCGTGATTCGATGGTGAAGTCGGAGCAAACACAAGAATGTCGCCGGGCTGGCACTGCTCGATCGCAACATGCATCATCCAATTATCTCCAGCCGCACCCGAGATCGTGATGGCATTACCCGCGACTGCAATATCTTGCTGTATCGGACGCATGTAGTCGGCCAACAACCCTCTGCGGCCCTGGGCCTCGTGAACTGTCGCAACCCCACAGCGCGCCAAACCCTCTCTTATCTCTGGGCTTACCCGATTGATTTTTTGAACCACTACATTCTGCGACATATCAACTCTCCAATTTCAGTCGACTAAAGACTTTCTTTGCATTACCAGAGAAGATCTGCTGTTTTTCATCAGCTGTAAGTTTGGTGTTGTTATCGATATACCGCTTGGTATCGTCAAAGTAGTACCCTGTCTCAGGATCAATCCCGCGCACAGCACCAATCATCTCAGACGCGAATAAGATGTTCTTTACCGGAACGATATCTAATAACAAATCGATACCCCGTTGATGATACACACAGGTATCGAAGTATATGTTATGAAGCGCCGACTCCTCTAAAGGCGCATACCCCTGATCTTGAAGAATTCCTCGGAAACGTCCCCAATGGTAAGGAACCGCTCCACCACCATGCGGAATAATAATCTTCAGTGATGGAAAATCTTTGAACACATCCGACATCACCAATTGCTGAAATCCGGTCGTATCAGCACCGAGATAGTGTGACCCTGTAGTGTGGAAGCAGTCATTACAAGCAGCACTGACATGGACCATGGCTGGAATATCAAGCTCACACATCACTTCGTAAATCGGATAAAACGACTTATCTGCCAATGACTGATCCTGCCAGTATCCTCCGGAAGGATCAGGATTCAGATTGATCCCCAAGAACCCCAATTCCTCAACCGTCCTACGAATCTCGGGAACCGACTTCTCCGGCGCGGAACCGGGCGACTGAGGGAGCTGCGCCACTGGTGCAAAATTCTTTGGAAACAGGTCACAAACGCGTTTAATGATATCGTTCTGATGTTGTGTCCAATAGAGGCTCGTCCACTCATTACCAACGTGATGACCCATCCAACTCGCGCGTGGAGAAAAAATAGTTAGGTCGGTTCCTCGATCCTGCTGAAGCTTAAGTTGATTCTTCTCGATCGACTCTCTGATCTCGTCGTCGGTTACATCGATCGATCCTTTCTCTCCTTTGAACAGAGGATCTTTAGCGACAGCTTCCTTCTGTGCCTCTCTGTAGGCACCAACGCCCGGTGGTGTCGTAGTGTAGTGCCCATGGCAATCAATAATCATAGTCTCTCCTCAATACTTCATCAGGAACGTATGTCTACTCGCTTATTTTCACAAATAACAATATGACCGTTGAGCCATAAAAATTCGACTTATCGACCGGCATTTCGATCTTAGAGTACGCTAGCTCAGCCTTTCGTTGAGCAATCGACTGAGTTGCGCCAGATCTTCTGTGTCAGGGTCAAGCGCCAAATCACCAATTCGTTGCTGCCACTCGACGGTTGAGCGGGTCATATCTGCCGACAAACCAGTCTCTTGGATCGTCGCAACCACCTCACGCATCTCAGCAGCTCGACGAATCCCGTGCTTACTCATCCGTTCGAGGTTGTATCCACCACGCGTCAACCAATCGAGACCATCAAAGCTCTTCGTCAGTGAGGCGACGATTTCGGGTTGGATACCCAGGCGTTGTGCCGTCAAAAAACATTCTGCACTCAAGGCCTCGACACCCTTGATCATAATTGACCGAGTCATTTTCAGTGCAGATGCTTGGCCGACCTCGGGGCCGCACAACGATGCGTTGTAACCAAATTGATTCAAGAAACTTACGCAACTCTCCGCCGATGGGCCCGACACGAGAAGCGGTGTTTCTAATCTAGAGGGATTTACGGGGCTCATGATAGCCACGTCAGCTAACACGCCGCCTGCATCCGCGACCATTTGTGCGTTGGATCGCTTGGTACCTGGCGAGCAGGAGTTCATTTCGAGATAAGTAAAGTTGGATCGTGCAATTGAACAGACTTGCTCACAAACAACAGCTGCCTGATCAGCTGTTACCAAACTGACAACCCAGTCAATCCCTTCGAGCGCCTCACTTAACGTCGATGCCGGTTTGAACCCCGCCCGCTGGATCCGATCCCGACAACTAGAAGTATCTGTCAGAAGCTTAAGATCCCAAGCAACAGGGCTTAGCGACCGAAATCCCCCAGAAAGAGCCTCTCCTGCTTCACCAAATCCAACAAAACAAATCCTCTGATCGGTCGACCAATCAACTGAGTCTGTCATATAACATCTCTACCAACCGCATTGAATTCAACGCATCTTCTCCTGAACACACAGGTACTTTTTTGTCTTGAATCACAGATTCGAAATCGAGCAGCTCGGCAACGACAGAACCGACACTTGAGTTCGATTTTATTTTCTCTACTTGAAGTCTCGAGTCCCAAGATGCTTCTCTGTCTCCGTAGCTCCATAGTGCTAGATCAGGGATCGAGAGCGTACCCTCGGTGCCACCGATCCAAAGACACGATTGGCCGGTTTTTGAGTACTTATCTGTTTCTCCCGCCGTGACGTACCAATTCGCTTGTGAAACGACCTCATCCGACGCGTTCAGCGTACAAATGACGTCGTTTTCAAACTTCAATAGGCAGCCCAACGATGACGGGGCAGCATTACCGTCTAGATGGCTTGTTGTAATTCCTGAAATTTCCAGAACTTCACCCAAAAGATACCGCAGAACGTCAAGATCATCGATTAGGTCGTTCAAGATCGGAATATGACCTTGACGGCTTGCCCAATGAATATCACTTAATTTTGCTTCCGACTTTGGAAACCATGACGTCGATTGCGCCGCAATAATCGTCCCAATACCACCGAGTGCGATAAATTCCTTGGCAGCGATGACAGATGGATGAAATCGCCTTTGGTTCCCAACCAAAAGAGGAACCGCCGCTTTTTTGGCCTCAGACACCAAGTCCTGTGAAGCATCCAGCGACGTTCCCTTCGAAGGAATGACTAGTGTTGGAATCTGGCATTCAAGAGCCGCCCGCGACGCGGCGATCGTTTCTCGCGCGGTGGTACACACGATGACGCCGTCAATCTGGTGATCACTCAAAGCGTCCCTAAGGCTCTCGTACAGAGGAAGGTCCATTTCTGATGCGCCATCGCCTCCCGCCGGCGTCGGATCAACGAGCGCGACAAAATTGAAATGCTCCGAGGCATCCTTAAAAATCAACCGTGATTTAAGACCGCCCCCCAAGAATGCTAGATTTGTTTTCCTTTGCGACACAATATCGATCCGCAGCAGCGACTACGAAGTCATTTTCTGCTCAATTTCATGCATGATTTTCATTGCCGGCAGGCATTGCTGCAACGAACTGTTAGGCTCCCTATTATCGAGAATCGCTGAGACAAACTCACGATCGATCAGCTCGATACCATTCAACGAGACATCGACACCCGACACATCAATCTGATTATTATGCCCGTCAAATAAATCGTCATAACTTGCGATGTAAGTGCCATTGTCGCAAATATATCTAAAATACGATCCAAGCGGCCCATCGTTATTAAACGACAGCGACAGAGTACACAATTTTCCGGATTCGGTTTTCATCAAGATCGACATATCCATCGCTATGCCGAGATCAGGATGAACCGGACCTTGGACAGCGTGAACCTCCGTCACATCTTCACCCGCCTGATATCGGAATAGATCGATCGAGTGACACGCATGGTGCCACAGCAGATGATCAGTCCACGAACGCGGCTCACCTTTGGCATTCATGTTTGTTCGACGGAAAAAATAGGTCTGGATATCCATCTGCTGTATCGATAACTCGCCAGCGACTATCTTGTTGTGCACCCACTGGTGAGACGGATTAAACCGGCGAACGTGCCCCGCCATTGCAACCAGCCCGGTCTCTTTCTGCTTGGCCACCAAAGCCTCCGAGTCCGCTAACGTATCAGCCATCGGTATCTCGATGAGGACATGCTTGCCAGCAGCCATGGCTTTGATGCCCTGTTCAGCATGGATTTGGGTAGGTGTCGCCAAGATTACAGCGTCTAGGTCTGCCATCCCGAGCATGTCATCATAATTATCAAACCGATTTGGAATGGAATATTTATCGGCTACCCCATTTGCCTTGTCCAGAGTAGTCGCCATTGCAGCTACAATTTCGACATTATCGATCTGTGATAACGCATCCAAATGCTTCGATCCGAATGCTCCGTTTGCTCCGGCGACGCCGATGCGGACTTTTTTCATTGTGCTGTTCCCCGTTTATTTATTCTCAAGAATAATGGCGCCGTAGGCAGTCGCTGACACAGGAATGTGATAGAGACGAAACACCTCTTCAACATTCTCTCCCAGCGCACCACGCATCACGTTCCACATGATCATCTCGACGCCCTCACACCCCGCTTCGCGCATAAAATCTGTGTGAGACAGACGCGTATTGGCTAACGGATCCTTGGTCAAATTATCAAGAAATAGTTGATCAAACTCAGGATTTACTACGCCAACTCGCTCACCACCAAGTTGATGCGATAAACCACCCGTTCCCCAAATCCCGACTGTGATATCTTCGGGATACGATTTCACTGCCTTACCAATGGCTTGACCGAGCTTGTAGCATCGGAGTGCTGTAGGTAGTGGATGCTGTATCACGTTGACGCACACTGGCACAACGGCTGTCGGCCATTCGAGAGGCTGCCCATAGGCGATCGAGAGTGGCACCGTGAAACCGTGATCTAAATCCATGCTGGCATTGACGGCGAGATCAAACTCGTCGGCCATCACCGACTCGATCAGATGCCACGCGAGTTCGGGATGTCCCTGCATCTCAGGGACTTGCCGTGGGCCCCACCCTTCATCGGCCGGTCTGAATGACTCGCCAACACCGACCGTAAAAGTGGAGTAGCTATCGAGCGAAAATTCTGTCGCGTGATCGTTGTAGACGATGATATTGACATCTGGGGTGTTGGCCTCGTGCCACTCCCTCAGAGGCTCTAGTCCTTCGAAAAGACTTTTCCAATATACCTCTTGGGTCTTCCCGTTATCCATTGCAGCGCCCAGACCGGGCACGTGCGATGTGCCCATTCCAGCGATTAGTTTAGCCATTACTCCATTCCTCAACTGAGCGATTACCCGTTATCGGACGCCCGCCTTCGATCATCATTTGCTGAAACTCGTCAAATGTGAGCCTTGGCTCTGCCATCTGTCCGTACATGACTTGCGGAGGTTGCCTGTCGAACGACACAAGCTTAAAGGCGTAGTAAACATTTGCTCCAAGCTTCAAAAGATCGAGATACCGACGCTCTAAAACGGCTAGCTTTTGCTCTTCCGTCATCTTAAACGTATCTAGGTATGCCCTCTCGTCCCGAGCAAACTGATCTCGACTCGCAGCCTTATTGAGACTCATCAAAAACATATTCACGTGATAGCCCTTCCGGTATGTGCGGCTATCGAGGGGGTAGGTGCCTGGTATTTTGTCGTAGTCTCTTTCCATGAAAATCCTCTGTATTGAATACCTACGGTTCTCGAAACGGTAACTGACCACCGCGAAAAGCGGTCGAGGAAGAGTGTAAAATGAATAACACCCTATTCGGTGAGTCGATCATATCAAAAATAGTTGTATGCACTGGACTCAGATTCAAAATAAAAACACTATGATCTTGATATGAATTAGGTCTTTAAAACATTGATTGCGACTGAGTGGCGTGGATGATGCACAACTGGAACGAACAAATTGATGGGCTGGTAGGGATCATAGAGACGATGCGTAAGCGTGCCGATCACCGCGAATTGATCGCGATCGCTGGCCCCCCGGGGTCGGGGAAGACGACCTTAGCTAAAACTCTCTCTGACCGGCTCGCTCATTGCTCCTATTTATCAATGGATGGGTTCCACCTTGATAACCCCATACTCATCCAGAAGGGTTTACGTGAACGTAAAGGTGCACCTGAAACTTTTGATGTCGCTGGATTCATGCATCTAATTCAGCGGCTCAGGAGAAAAGAAGAGGTTTACGTTCCCGACTTCGACCGACAGACCGAGAGGACTATTAACTGCGCATATCCTGTACCAAACCATCACGACTTGGTGATCGTGGAAGGCAACTACCTACTTCTGGATGAGCCTGTGTGGAGGGACTTAGACGACTATTGGGACCTGGCGGTGTTTGTCCAAATCGGCCTAGAGACAATCAAGACTCGGCTCATGCAACGATCTAAAGCCCATGGGTTTGATGAGGAAACATCGGCTCGTTGGATTGAATCGAACGACATCCCCAACGCGGAGAGGGTACTAAAAAACAGGGTCCCGGAAGACGTCACACTCAACGTACCGTTCTAGTCACCGGCTGGCCCAGAATTCAGGCGAACGCTCTCTTAGTTTCACAAGGCGGTAAATCATGGTTGTCTTAGGAACGAGCAGCCCATGTTGCTTGGCTCTCTCAGAGACAAAACCGTTGAGCGCATCGATCTCGGTTAGTCGGCTCTGCTGGAGATCTTGTACCATCGAGGGCTTGTGATAGGTGTGGTTTGCGCACGCCATATCAATCAACCCGTGCACATCGTCAGCAGAAACCTGAACGCCCTCAGCCAACCCGACGCTGATCACTTCATCCGCTATTTCGTGAGCCAACCGCTTCCCGTCTGTAAACTGCTCCAGTAACCCAGGCGAACCGTCGACCAAAGCGCAGAGACCGTTCATGGCGACGTTAAAACATGCCTTGTTCCAAATCCTCACCTCTGGCTCGGTCGTCAGCTCCACAAAAAAACCTGCTCGGCATAGTAAATCCAACACCTCGGTCGCAGAACTTAGACCTTCCCGAACAAAGGGACCTAGCCAAGACTTGGCCTGACCGTGAGTTTCGACATTGCCAACGCCACGAAGATCTGCCGGCACCATCGTCACACCATGAGTGACCATCGATGGGGCTCTCACGATGGCCGATAGCCGCTGGCCGTGACCAAGCCCATTCTGCATGGTAACCAAGTGCGCGGAAGGCATGCGTGCAACGATACTCTCAGCCGCGGTCATCAGATCTTGGGCCTTAGTAAAGAATAGACAAAAATCTGTGGTGTCAGCCTGTTCGATCGGGCAAGCCTTTACGCCCACAGTATCGATCTCTCCATCGACTTCAAACGTGATACCACCGGCATTGATACTGTCGAGTGCGTGCTGGTTTCGTCCGATCAATTGGACGGGTGTGCCGCTCTTCGCTATTCGAGCCGCGAATAATGTACCTAGCGCGCCCGGGCCGATAATGGAGATGCTCACACTATCCACCGAGTACTGTTGGTAACCAAAGAACCAGCCCGGGGAACATCAGTATTAGAATGACTCGTAAGATTTCCGATGCAAAAAATGGAGTCACGCCCTTGAAAATCGTTGCCATCGGGACATTTTTAGCCATCGCTGAAATCACAAAAACATTCATTCCAACGGGTGGGGTGATCAAACCCAATTCCACAACGATCAGCGCCAAGATCCCGAACCAAATTTTTAGATCTTCAGTATTCATTCCGAAATCGAGATCAATAATCACCGGCCAAAAAAACGGGATGGCCAATAAAATCATTGAGAGTGAGTCCATAAGACACCCAAGTACTATTAATCCCAGGAGAAGAAAAATCATGATCATCATGGGCTCTAGACCAGAGCCACCAAGGATCTCTGCTAAAGCCTGAGGGACCCCTCCTCTCGCCATGAATATTTTGAGCATCTCTGCTCCTAGCAGTATGAGGAAAATCATACCGGTGGTCTTCGCGGTATCTAATCCAGCAAATTTGAGATCTAGCATCGACACCCTGCCTCGGATGAATGCGTATCCGCCGACTAAGAAAACACCGACAGCTGCCGCAGGAGTTGGGTTGAAGACGCCAAAAAATATCCCACCAATCACGCAACCAAATATCAAAAGGACCGGTAGAACCCCAAACGTAGCCTGCCAAAACTGATCGCGTCCGATTCGATCGCGAGCCGGACCACTATTCGGGAAGACTCGGACGTAAATCATAATAGTGATCAAAAATAGGATGACCGCGATGATTCCGGGCACAAACGCGGCCATAAACATGGTGACGATATTCGCCTCCACTAGGATGGCGTATATCACTAGTACAACCGATGGTGGAATCAAGATTCCGAGGACCCCGCCCGCCGCAAGCGTTCCAGTCGCTAGCGATGGTTGATATTTATATTTCTCAAGCTCTGGGAGAGCGACCTTACCCATCGTAGAGGCTGTAGCAAGAGAGGATCCGCATACCGCCCCAAAGCCCGCACAGGCAACAATAGCAGACATTGCTACTCCGCCTCTTGCCCAACCAAGCCAGGCATTAGCCGCTCGAAATAGCTCTTGACTGAGCCCAGCTCTAGACGCCAGATTCCCCATCAAAACAAACATCGGGATAACCGACAGGTCGTAGATAGAAAACTGGATGTAGGTTAGATCCTTCAGCTGGGATAAGAAAATTGCGGGGCCGTTTAAGACCGTGACACCTATCCCTCCCACCATGATCATTCCGAAGGCGATCGGGATTCGCAGGCCTATTAAGATGATCAGGCAAGCTAGCCCCACCAGACCGATAACTAATTCATGTTCCACTAATCATGTTCTCCAAGAGCCTCATGGATGGGCGAATTAACCGTTTTTTCGGGAAATATCAGTGTGATAACCGCGGCTACCGTCCACAGGGCCAAAGAAAAAATAGCGGGGACAAAGGCATACCAAATGGGTATCTGTAGTATCGTGGTGGTTTCTAAGTAGATCTGATAATCCAGTAACCCCGCATAGGTGCGTGACACCAGTAGCAGTGAAAAACTGATAGCCAAAAGCGAGCCTGCGCGACTCAAAAGCCTAACGACATTGTCCGACGCTTTCGATGTAAAAATATCAGCCGATACGTGAGCAAAAGTAAGCTGACAATACGGAAGGAACATAAACGCCGCCACCGCGACGAGCATTTGCGTCAGCTCAAAGTCTCCAGGAAAAGGCGTCGCAAATAAAAATCCAGTCACCGAAGAAATCGTTGCCATAACCACAACAACAGCCAAAACGCAACAGCCACCTAGTGCCCACCACTCTATAAAACGAATAGGGAGCTCGATGAGCCCCCTATTCAAGGATAATGACTGAGTCATAAATTTACTTGGAGTGCTTGGCTACGAGCTTGCGAGCTGTATCAACCAATTTACGACCATCGATACCCTTCTCACCCACCTCACCGATCCAGCGATCAACGACAGGCTCAATTGCTGTGCGGAAGGCTTCCGTTTCTGCTTCATTTAATACAACGTGCTCGTTGCCTGCCTTGACGGCTACCCCAATACCACCGACGTCTGAATTCGACCAAATAGTACCGACCTCAGCAACCCAGGCCTCTGAATTCACCTCGTCAATCGCCTTCTGGATATCGGCTGGCAATGAATCCCACGTCTTCTGATTCATCGTTACCTGGAACGTAGTTGTACCCAAACGAACTCCATTGTGAAGCTCAATCTGATACTTGGTCAGATCCTGTAACTTCAATGGAGGAATGATTTCGAATGGTATCAATGCGCCATCGACGACTTTCTTCGATAAGGCTTGTGGTAACGCGGGAACAGGCATCGCGGTAGGTGCAGCGCCCAGCGCCTCAATCACCCATGACCCTGTCCGAGTTGGAATACGGAGCTTCATGCCTGCAACTTCAGCCGGTGTGCGAACCAGCTTGTCCACGGTGTGTATCGCTTGCCCCTGGTGCACATGCAGGAACATTACCTTGGTACCGGCGTATTCTTCGGCCAAGTACTCGTCAAACATTTCACGCATCGCTAGGTTCGTCGCTCGAGGATCGTTCGTGTGAATAAACGGAAGCTCAAACACTTCAGTCCGCGGGAACAGGCCAGGGGTATATCCGTTAACCGTCCAGACAATATCGACGACCCCATCCCGAGCCTGTTTGATCAGCTGAGGCGGTTTACCACCCAACGACATCGCTGGGTAGATATCGATTTTGACTCGGCCGCCCGTTTTTTCCTCTATTTGCTTGGCCCAGGGCTCTAACATCTTAGTGTGGGCCGGGGCCTTCGGTCCAAGAAGGTGGTGTAACTTCAAGGTATAATCTGCCGCGAAAGCGGAGCTGGCTACGAGGACTGATGCAGCGATCCCTATAGCTTTGCTCAATAATTTTTTTTGCAACGTCATCTTATTTTTCTCCGTGTGTTTGGTTTCATATCAACGACACATCAGTTATAACAAATCTAATCGTCATAGTCCGCCGATTTCTTTTTGACGCCTGATAAATCAAATTAGGTGTATCCTTTGCACCCGCCGCTTCGGCTGCCTTAGCTAGCTCTATATTGGACGACCCATGCGATCCCTATCCCACGGACAACAATGGTTGATTACAGTTATCACAGTTCTCTGCGGGGCTGTTTGTGGTGTGCACATCGCGAAGCTAGGGCCATCGATGACGGCGATAATTAACGAATACTCCATGTCACTTACCGAGGCCGGAGTGCTCGCGTCAACTTTCACGCTGTTGACGATTTTCGTCGGGGCGCTGGTTGGAAATCTGATGCCTCAGATCGGAGTCAAGCGACTGATATGTTCTGCCATGATGCTGTCTACGATAGGGGGAATCGTCGCGCTCGCATCGTCAGACTATGAGGCTTTAGTCATCGGACGAGCGTTAGAGGGTATAGGGCTCATCATCATGATGATCGCTGGGCCGACCGCGGTATCGATGTTCACCGCTCTTGGCTCGCGCGCAAAACATATGGGGCTGTGGGCGGCGTTCATGCCCCTTGGCACTGGCCTGAGTTTTTTGCTCGCCCCGTACATCATCCCGACAGATGGCTGGCGCGGACTGTGGTTATTTTCAATTATTTTCTCGGCTACAAGTCTCCTCAGCGCCTTAACTTTTATTCCGAACGACGAGCAACCGATATCATTCTCTGTCGATAAACAAAAACTGCGAAAGACTTTTTCCCAAACACCTCTTATTTGGTTAGGAATCATCTTTGCGATGCACTCTCTTGTTTTTCATGTGATTCTTCAGTTCATCCCGGTCTACGGAACCCAATCTCTTCACGCCTCTTTCACAACCATTTCCCTCGTCATTGGGGCATTTTGTATCCTCAATGTCTTCGGAAATCTGATCGCCGGTAACGCGATCCACAGGGGTATATCACCGAGCAGGCTGATCCAGCTCCAGTTCGTGGTCGCGCCGATCTTGGGTCTCATCGTTTTCACTTCAAATTTCCCCGATATCGTCAAACTGGGTACGATTCTTTTTGGGGCTTTTTTTACCAGCATGGTCCCGACATCTTGCTTTACCTTGATCGCAAAATTAGCAGATGAGCCAGCCGACATCCCAGCGTACAACGGGTTGATGCTCCAAGTTCAGGGGGCAGGAATTCTGTTCGGCCCATCCCTGACAGGCTGGGCAGTTGAATTCTTCAACTCATGGAGTGTAGCGGGGATCATTTTTGTCGCAGGATCAGCGGCCATATTACTCGTCGTTTACGTTAAACTCAGAGTTCTAGACGGCGATATCTAAGCTATCCACAGAAAATCCTAATCAAGAAATGCTGGAATAATTTATGAATAACAATGCGTTAACCGTAGACGTTGCAATCATAGGTGCTGGACCTTCGGGCATGCTGTTGGCTCGACTCTTGAAACTGAACGGAATTTCCTCAGCGCTAGTTGAACGCCAGTCAATGTCACACGTTATCAGCCGAATAAGAGCTGGAGTCCTGGAGCAAGGTAGTGTCGATATGATGAAGCTCGCCGAGATCGGTGATCGGGTATCTCGCGAGGGTGATCAGCACACCGGCTTCTCTATTACTTACGGAAACGATTCACTACGGATCGACTTGGAAAAATTAACGGGTAAAAATGTCACGGTTTATGGTCAGACAGAGGTGACCAAGGACCTTTACAAGGTTATTGAGCAAGACGATATCCCGCTACTCGAGGAGACCGGAGACTCCACACAAATCGAACTGAACAGTAATCACGTTATGGTTAGTGGCGCATCAAACGGCACACCTTTTTCGATAGAAGCAACCTTCGTCGCGGGCTGTGACGGCTTCCATGGCGTTGCGAGAAAGACGATTCCCCATAATGTTCGTAAGGATTTCGAACGTGTATACCCGTTTGGCTGGCTAGGGATCCTCTCAGAGACCAAGCCGGCGGACCACGAGCTCATCTATGCAAGCGACGATGCAGGTTTCGCACTCTGTTCGATGAGAAACGAGCGCTTATCCCGGTACTATGTCCAGTGCAGTACGAAAGATAAAGTCGAGGACTGGAGCGACGATAGATTCTGGGACGCACTTAGATCAAGGATTCCGCATCAAATCGCCAAAGATATAGAGACTGGGCCCTCGATAGAGAAGTCAATCGCACCTCTCAGAAGTTTTGTCTGTGAACCGATCCAGTACCGGCGACTATTTTTGTGTGGCGACGCGGCTCATATCGTTCCACCGACCGGAGCAAAAGGCCTAAATCTCGCCTTCTCTGACGTCTACTACTTGTCAAAAGGATTGGTTCAATATTTCGATGGTGACGACGAAACAGCATTACAAAACTACTCAACCACAGCGCTCGCGAGGATATGGAAGAGTGAGCGCTTCAGCTGGTGGATGACGTCACTGCTGCACAAGTTTGACGAGCAAGACTCTTTCAGTGACCGCATGCGGCGCGCCGAGTTTGATTTCTTGATGGAATCGGAAGATTATCAACGGGCACTGGCTATCAACTATATTGGGTTACCCTACTAATCTGTATTCAAGGAAGAACCTCCATGGACGCTGTCATAAACAACAAGATCAGGTTTGACGTGGCGCTCCCTCCAACGCCAACCGAGATGAGTGATGACGAATGGAACGCAAGGCTTGACCTCGCGGCTTGCTACCGGATGGTGGGGATGTATGGCTGGACGTCTGTTGTCTACAACCACATCACGCTGCGGATACCCGGCACTGACCACCTCCTGATTAATCCTTTCGGTGTCCGCTACGATGAAATCAGAGCGTCTGACCTCATAAAAATCGACATTGATGGGAACCCTTTGTCCGAGTCAGAGTGGCCCGTCAATCAGGCGGGTTACGTCATCCACTCGACGATCCATAAGGCGAGAAACGATCTCCATTGTGTGCTTCACACCCATGAAGTCGTGTCTCAATCACTGTGCGCGACCCAGACAGAGGTGATTCCGGTCACTCAGGAGGGGTGCCAATTTTTCGAACGGACCGGATACCATGACTTCCAAGGAATTGTTTTAGACGGATCTGAGGCCCCAAAAATCGTTGCCGCATTGGGGCAAGCAAATCACACACTGGTTCTCAGAAATCATGGACTCATCACCGCAGGCCCATCTTGTGCGTGGGCGTTCACTCGACACTATGCATTCATAAGAAACGCTGCTGTCCAGTTGCGTGCGATGTCTGCAGGGGAAGTCAATCTCATCGATCCGAACATTATGCGTAAAACGCGTGAACAGTTTGAGGGCGGTGCCGCCCAGGCCGGCGCCAAGGTCAGGCACCCAGAGTGGCCGGCGCTGGTCAGACAAATTGACCAGCTGGACCCTACCTGGAAAGAGTAACCCAGAAACGATCGTCAGTCGTTCCAGAGCTCCTCAGCACACTTAACAACCAGCTCTAGTTTGCGTCGCTGATCGTCCTCGGTGATGGAGTTACCCTCCTCTGTCGACGCGAAGCCGCACTGTGGTGCAATACCTAGCTGATCCATGTCGGCATATTTCGATGCCTCCTCGAACTGCCGTTTCAGGGAATCCATAGACTCCAGCTCACCTGTCTTGGTAGTAATAAAGCCGGCCATTACCCGCTGGTGTCCCTTGGAAAGGAACTTCAGAGGTTCAAGACCACCCGCCCGATCGGTGTCATACTCCATAAAGAACACATCGACACCTGTCTGGTTAAAGACAGCGTCCGCGACCGCGTCGTAACTACCTTCCGCAGCGTGCGTCGAACGGAAATTCCCGCGACACATGTGCATCCCGATAATCATGTCAGACGGACGGTCTTTAATGGCCTCGTTCATCATCCAAGCGTATCGATGGATTAGCCAATCCGGGTCCTGGCCCAGATTCTCCTTCTCCGCGCGGTGTTTGGGGTCGCAAAGATAAGCAAAGAAGATGTCGTCCATCTGAAGATACCGACACCCAGCATCATAGAACGCCCTTACTGCCTTCTTGTAGGTCTTCGCCAGGTCAGCCGTATACACCTCAACATCTTTGTATTGGGGTGGCGCGATATCCTCAGGCGCGACACGGAAATGACAGCAACTCGGCCCCGGGATCGAGATTTTTGGCGTGACCGAGGTATGTGCCGCCAGATACTTGAAGTGCCCGAGCATCGGATGATCTTGCGGGAAATCGACCTCCCCATGAACCACCGGGAAAACTGGTCGTAACTGGACACCCGCGAAGGCTACACCCTCGGACCGGTCCTCGAGGTCAAAGCCGTCGAGCGCACCCATGAAGTCGTAGTGCCAGAAACTTCTCCGAGCCTCGCCGTCAGTGACCACGTTCAGACCGACCGACTCCTGGAGTTTGACCAGGCCCCTAATAGCCTCATCCTCGGCAGAAGCTAGCTCTTCATTTGAAATCGCCTGATCTTCGTAGAAACCTTTCCTTGCAGCTTTAACTATGTCCGGACGCAATAGACTGCCGACATGATCGGCGCGAAATGGGGGTATTTTTGGTTGGCTCACAACAACTCCTTGTTATTAAATTAATCGGGAAATGCCTGAATAGGCACCTCACCTTTGACCGTTGTCCTGTGCATCTCGCGTCTAAAACCGTCGTAGTCATTAAACGCTCTATGCAAGCAAATACGGTTGTCCCATATAGCCACGGTATTCGTTTCCCAACGAAGCCTGCAACTAAAAATCTCTTGGGTAATATGGCCAACGATCCATTCTAAAAGGGGCTTGGCTTCATGGTATGTCATCCCCTCGATCCCGACTCCGTAGGTCCTATCGCAGTACAACGCTATTTCGCCAGACACGGGGTGCTTGCGAACCAACGGATGGTAGCTACCATCGACCATCGACTGGATATCGATCTCTAGCTCCATATCACTCATCGCGGTCATATTCTTCGTCTCATTGGCCAACTTTTTCATTGTATTAACCACATTGATTGCTGACATATGAACTCTCAGCGGAGCGAGCATGCGTTTCATTGGTTGAGAAAGCGCCTCGTACGCCAACACAGAGTTGTACCAATGCGTGTCACCACCATAGGGAGGGATCTCAACGCCATGCAAAATACTGACAGACGGAGGCTCGGCCAAAAACGGTGAATCAGTATGCCACCCGCTACCAAAAATCATTTTTGAGCGTGTCGTGGCCTCTTTGACGACGGGCTGTATTTCGGGGTGTCCTGGCATTCCCTTAGTGTAGGCGTCTGTGCCAAACTCTCCAAAACGTTGCGTCAGTCTCTCTTGATCCTCAAGAGACAGCCTCTGATCTCTCAAATAAATCATCTTGTGGTGATAAAGAGCGTTGGCGAGTTCCTCAAACTGAGCATCAGATAATTCGTGCAACTGAACATCGAGGATCTCACCACCCATCGATGAAGCTAAGGGTCTAGACCGCAATGATTTCCCTTCGAACGGAATGTTACGGTACGGTTGCTCTAAATCGACTAAATCAACCATCAACTTTTTCCTCGGATGCCGATTTTATTTCGGACGAGAGTCACTCGTCAGTGCGCTAAATTGGACGCATCATACTACGTCACCTTCAATCGGACCGTCACCGCTGATGCAACTTTGGTATCACCGCGAAACCACCCGGATCACAATCAGAGGTCAGTCTAGGCTCGGTAGAACGAGCGAGGACTCTCATCCATCGCCTCGGACATCAAGACGGATAGCTCCTCAAGAAGCGTAACCTTTAGATCGACACTAGCGGTTTCATCCCACAGATTGGAGAGATGCGACGGATCCAAACAACTATCATACAACTCTCCGTATCCTTCTCCAGCAAACACAGTCAACCTTCCATTTTTGGTGTAGACAGTGCGAGTCCTAGCGGCCTTACTAAGCCCAAGCCTTGGTACGTTGTCGTTAAACTCGATCAGCAATGACCCCCGACCACTTTCGTTTGCCACATCGTCCAGCAGATCACGTCCCTGCAATCCGAAGTATGGCTCGACACCCGCGCGATCCAGGATCATGGGCGCAAAATCGATTGATGAACCCAACACCTCAGTCTCACCACGCGGCCCGGCTGGGTCAGACCAAATCATCGGCACATGATGAAGGTTTTGTCGTAACCAAGGCCCCTTCAGCAGCAAGTTACCGTCACCCATGTAGTCGCCGTGATCTGATGTGAAAAGGATCACCGTGTTGTCTGATAATCCTTGTGTCTCCAGCTGATCAACAATCGATCCCACGGCATCGTCGATCATCTCGAGCATCCCCGCCGAAAGCGCCATCGCCTCAAGACACTGACGGTCTGTTGCCGCGAACGCCTCTTGCGGGGTGTCAGCTACCCCGCCGGCCTTGAAACGTTCGTGAGCAAACGCTAACGGAGGTGCCAGTGTGCTGAATGCTGATATCGGAGTCTGCAGAGAGAACTGTTCGGGCTGGTAACGATCCCAGTACTTGCCTGGCGGGTTAAATGGATGATGAGGGTCCGGGAACGACACAAAAAGAAAAAACGGATCGGTTTGTTCTTTTTTTTGTTTCAGCCAGTCAATGGTTTGGTTTTCAATATAGCGAGTTGGATAGAGCTCCTCCGGCATGATGGTCCGACAGGCCTGAGGCACCGAGTAGTTATGCCCAAGCTGCTCTTTCGGGTCTCTTAAGCGGCGCCAATCCGGTGTCTGCTTCCTTAACCACTGTAGGTAGTGACCACCGCACTCGATACCGTGCCCAGTGACCATTTCGACGTGTTTGAACCCATAGTAAGAGTCGGGAAACTGGAACCTCTCGTCGGGCTCATAATGCACCGGACACTCCAGGTCCAGGCCAGCAAAGTCATGTTTCCACGCCTCGTTATCTTGCCTGTCGGGCGACTTATCCTTTAACCGTTTGGCCGGGATACCTGTAAAAGGTTGCAGATGTGACTTCCCGATGGCTGCGGTCTCATACCCAGCGTCGGCGAGCGTCTCCACGAACGTTCTCGCGTCGTTACTCAACGCACATCCGTTGTACTTCAATCCGTGCACGCTCGGATAGCGGCCGGTTAGGATCGATGCCCGGTTGGGCATACACACCGGGGACGCGGTATGAAACTCTCTAAACCGGACCCCTCGTTTCGCAAGCCGATCGATGTTTGGCGTCCTCACGACTGGATGCCCCGCGCAACTGAGCCAACTGGCGCAGTGCTGATCCGTCACAATCATTACAAAGTTGGGCTTGGCCATCATTCGCACACTCCTAGTGTTTCTCTGGCTCTGGGAACGCGATGGGTTTTCCGTTTAAATCCGCTCAATCCAATCATCAATCAGGGTTGCGACGATATCAGGGCATTCGAACGGGAGGAAATGACCGGCTCGCTTGACCACCTCTAGTTGTGAACCGGTCACCTTATCTGCAATCTCAACGTGCAGACTTGGAGGACTCCAGCGGTCCTCTTCGCCCACCAGCAATAGTGTGGGACACCTGATCTCTTTTAGATATGTTTCAGCATTTGGTCGGTTTAGTAGAGCCTCAATTTGTTGTTCGTGTGAACCTGGAGTTTCGTTGAGGACCATATGCTCTAGCTCCTTGAACCTCTCATTTTCATCAAAGCCTTCCGCGACCATTGGTTTGAGCCAGGAGTCCAGTAGGCTGGACATACCATTCTCATGGGCACTCTTAACGCGTTGATCCCTGCCCTCTCGCTCTTTCTCAGTCACAGTGCCGTCAACGCCAAAGTCAGCCAAAATAAGACCTGAGACTCGGCTCGAATCGAACGCCCAAGATTCTAATGCAATCCTTGCACCCATTGAGTGTCCAAAAAGTACCACGGGGCCACCTGTGACACTGAGAACTTCCTGGCCCCAACGAGCCAATGAGCCCGATGCGGAGCGTTCGAAATCGAACCAATCAATATGTGGAAGGCCTTTTTTAATCGCTGCGAATACACGGGCGTCTGAGAGAAGACCTGGAATCAATACAATTTTCGTCATATGTTGAAATCCTTAAGCATATGACTGAAGTTTAAGCCAATTCGTTTCAGCGGATAGTGACTCACAGTGATAGCGAAACCATATCGGCTAAAACTGAGATAGATATAGCTCTCAGTTGACTTCACCAGAAAACTAACCTGTACTGATCTAACAATAAAAAAATCAGGAGGATATTCATGATTAAGCAATTGTTTAAGGCATCTCTCTTAGCGGTGGGCCTAAGCGCTGCATCATTCAGCTATGCCGACGCTGTCTCAGATTTCTACCAAGGAAAAACAGTGTCGGTGGTGTCTCCATCCGGAGTGGGAGGCTCGATCTACAAGTACGCACTACTCGTCTCCAACCACATTGGTCGTCACATTCCAGGTAACCCTGAAGTCGTAGTCGAGGATCGCGGCGGCGGCGGTGGAAAAAAAGCTGCGAACTACGTTCAAAACGCGGCTCCTAAATCAGGAGTTGTAATCGCAGAACTCCACCCATCATCGTTGGTTGTGCCTTTGATCGTTGAAAAACCCCAGTTTGATTTCAGTAAAGTTAATTGGCTTGGCTCGATCGCCGTTCGTCCTTATGTAGGTGTCGTTTGGAATACGGTAGAAGCAGATCGCCTTGAAAAAATGACTGGAAAAGAAGTCACTTTTGCTTCATCAGGTGTCGGCGGAAGTTCATATCAATATCCTTACTTTTTGTCACAAATCACGGGAGCAAAACTTAAGGTTATTCCAGGGTATAAAAGTGGTGGTAAAATGAACATCGCCATGGAAGCTGGAGAAGTCGACGGTCGTGGCAACTACTATGAGGGTTTCTTGTCAACGAACCCAGATTGGGTGAAAGATGGCAAGATCAAGTACGTGTTCAGAATGGGTGACGACCATCCAGATCTGATGAACGTTCCTCAGGCCTCTGACTACATGAAGACCGAGTCTCAGAAACAGATGCTAAATTTCCTCGAGGGACCGCTTAAGATTGGTCAAGCGTTCTACGTCCATGGAGAGGTCCCTACTGATCGGTTGGCAGCTCTACGTAAAGCATTTGTGGATATGATTAATGATCCAGTGTTCCAAGAAGACGCAAAGAAAATGAAACTCGTAATTCGCACACGGACTCCGGACCAAGTTGCGGCAGCTGTGAAGACAGTCTACGCAACCCCTAAGCCGGTTGTTGATGAACTTCAAGCAATGTTCAAGAAATAAACATACCTCTACACCACCGGCTGTTGCTGGTGGTGTATTCCTAAAAAATCTTAGTTATCCAATACTCTCGAGCCTCTGGGATTAGCTCACCTAGCATCGCAGGTGGCCATGGGACCGACAAAATCACGTGAAATAAACCGAAAGAAAAGACGAACAATAGTCCAGCTCCAATCAAACTGGACTTGATAGTTTCCTTACCTTGGAAATACATGAGACCGAACACTAGGATCGGGAGAGACAACAGCATGCCTATGATCTGCGAACACACGAGATAAATGATAGCCCAACCGAAAAATCCGAGAGCTCGGACATGCATTTCTCTAGTTGTTACCCCATCTATGCTGCCGTCGTTCTCCAAACCATCTTGGGCCATCAAACTGTTCACGACCACACATAGAACAGCAATTCCACCAAGAACAGAGGCGACAACTGGAAAGAGAGACGCAGCATCGCTCCATTCGGACGCAGTTACATATGTGTAACCAAAAATGGTCGCGATCAGTCCGGCAAATACCAAATCTGGACGATTGATATTCAGACTAGTTGATCTAAGAGCGCCAGTGGTCTTTTCCGGACTCATCAACTTACCTAAGACCCATTTTATTGGATCAGCGAAAACGATATAGAGAGAGATAACCAAAAGAACGGCGACGACCGGCCTTAACATCCAATCAAAGTCATATCTCAATACCGAGATAAACGTATAGCGCTCAACTAGAGCGCCTAGGACAAATCCCAAGATCACGGGCGGGCGCGGCCAGCCCAAGCGCTTCATGATGAATCCAAATCCACCCGCGAGTATCATAACGTATAAATCACCCCACGCTTTTTGTCCTTGAAATGCACCGACAAATGCAATGGCCAGAACAAGGGGTACAAGCAAACTAGACCTGACCAAAGCCAGTTTTGCAAGCTGACCAGCACTCGCGAATACAATTGCAGCAGCGATCACATTCGCTATCGCAACACTCCAGACAATCGCATAAGTTATTCCAAGATTTGAAGACAGCATCTCCGGACCCGGGACGATACCATGCACTGTGAATGCCCCCAGTAATAGTGCCATCGACGCCGATCCTGGCACGCCAAAAGCAATCGTTGGTACCAACGCGCCGCCTTCTTTTGCGTTATTTGAGCTCTCTGACGCTATTACTCCTCGCACATCCCCTTTCCCGAAGGTCTCACTGGCCCCCCGCTCTGTTTTGGCAGCGTGACCATAAGCAATCCAGTCGATGATTGCAGCACCGATCCCAGGAACGGCTCCAAGTAACGCCCCAATCGATGAACATCTAAGAACAAGCCACTTGTGCCTCAGCACTTCGGCCAGACCCTCGCGTTGGGTTGATTCGACAGACTGAAACTTCGCCGTAACAACGGTTGCTCGTCGAATTAAAAGATCGGCTAGTTCGGGAATCGCAAAAAGACCAAGCGCAATGGGCACCACTGGTATCCCATCCCACAGATAGATGGTGTCGAAAGTCCAACGTAGCACCCCGTCTTGAGAATCCTCGCCGATCATTGCTATGAGCAATCCAAGGGCAACTGCAGCAACACCCTTGAATACGTTGCCTCCAGACAATGCCGCCACCAACGACAGCCCAAAAATGCAGAAAGATAACAGCTCGGGTGTCCCGACCATTAAAATCAATGGCCGTAAGATGGGAATACTAATCCCTAAAAGGAACGCTCCAAATA
>Ga0181557_1001318_pt1 | contig 28643 bp, 22 predicted proteins | sample 011ome_23_FD_148632 | JGI IMG/M metagenome (GOLD analysis project Ga0181557, IMG submission 148632) | Coastal salt marsh microbial communities from the Groves Creek Marsh, Skidaway Island, Georgia - 011506CT metaG (spades assembly) | ecosystem: Environmental > Aquatic > Marine > Intertidal zone...
ATCTGGCTTGCAGCTGGGCTGACCGAGGTATTCGGGTCAATGCCTTGGCGCCTGCTTATTTTCCGAGTGAAATGACAGGCCCTTACCTTGCAGTACCGGGTTATGAAACCTACATCAATAATGCCACGCCGCTTGGTCGACTAGGCACACTTGAAGAACTGGCGGGGCCTTTACTCATGTTGGCATCAGATGCTGGCAGCTATTTGACGGGCATCACCCTGCCTGTCGATGGTGGCTACTCAGCCGGAGTTGGGCATAGCCACTGGACAGCCGACATCTACGAAGGTCTGAGCAACGTCATACCGAACCAAGGGTCTGTACACATTACCGCGAAAGAGTAACGAATAACCTACTCATCGGCATAAGCTGACGGTCAATTGCGGGAGCATTGCTTCCGGTGCCGATGACTGCCTGTGCCGATGACTGCCTGTGTCGATGACTGCCCATCGATAGACTGGTTAAAAGCCATGCCAGCAAATCTTGCTGGCCGCGGAGCCGCCTCAGCAGACTGCCTGCGACCAATGGCGGACGTTCCGAGTTAACGCTCAGTATCAGGGCAGCCGGTCGAGAAGGTAGGCTTCAATGTCTGCCGCTGAGACCCGCGTTGCATCGCTGCCAATCGCGCCGGCGATCAGGCTTTGCTCACGAAACCCAAAGAGATAGCGAATGACTAACAAGCCATCGGTCAGAGGCTGGGCGCCGCCATCACCGTCAACGTCAAGATCTGCCTCGCCGCTCTGCAAATAGGCGCCCATATCTTCAGCGGACCAGCCAGCCAAAGTCCCGGCTACAGCACCTTGAACCAAGGCCGAGCCCTGAAAGCCGAAAAGATGTCGAATTACAATAAGACCATCGGTAAGGGGCGCAACATCCCCGCTTCGATCAATGTCGAAGCCGTAGCAACCGGCTCGACAGGAAAAACTGCTTAGCGGATTGGTGCCATCAGCGCGCTCTTCGGCATCGCTAAACCCATCGTTATCATCATCAGGATCGGCACCGTCTCCTATCCCATCACCATCGGTATCGCGAGTTTCAAAGGGATCATCATCGAAGGCATCCGCACGATCGCCGACGCCATCAGCATCCGAGTCAGCGACTTCTGTCGCATCCTCAGGAAACGCATCACTATTATCACCTACGCCATCACCATCTGAGTCTATGGTTTCGCTGGCATCTCTGGGAAACAGATCCTCACTATCGGCAACGCCATCATCATCTGAGTCACTATCCCGACTATCGGTCCCTAAGATTTGCTCCCGCTCATTACTTAACCCATCCCCATCTATATCCTCGTCGCAGGCGTCCCCTGCATCGTCATTATCCAGATCACCTTGATCATCGTTACTCAGCCTGGGGCAATTATCGGCATCATCGGCAACGCCGTCATCATCTGAGTCGGTATTTCGGCTATCCGTGCCTAAGATTTCTTCCTGGTCGTTAGTCAGTCCATCGCCATCTATATCCTCGTCGCAGACATCCCCCGAGTCATCATTATCTAAATCAGATTGATCATCGTTCCTGACCTGGGGGCAGTTATCCAACTCGTCAGCAACGCCGTCTTCGTCGCCATCGGGAGGCGCGGATAATGCCTGTTCGATCGCGCTGATAAAGTCCCTCAATGCCCGCTCATTGCTACTATTGAGCTGGTCACCGCCACCATGACCCTGCCCTCCTCCTTTGAGAACTACATAGTCTGCGTTACCTGATTTTATGTTGGTTTCTATATACGGTTTTAATACGTCAAAATTGCTGCGCTGAATGGATTCTGAGCTGCCGCTTGTATAAACCAGTCGAGTGGAACCCGCTGAATCTCCTCTCACGTGACAATTGACGCAAACATTTTGAATGATCGGGGAGATGTCTCGCTGGTACTGTGCGAAAAGCGCCGCATCTGAGCCTTCAGATTGGCTGGCAAATACCATGACTAATCCACATATCCATAGATTGAACAGTTTTTTTAGCATTTGTACCCTCAGATCTGTGCGATTGTCTTCATTGAACGGAGAAGGTCGGAACTCAGTTTACTCTGGTTATAGGTTTTATTCAGGATTACCAACGATGGTGTCGCCTTGCTGGGTCATAGCCACGTAGGCACTCCCGCTACTCGCCAACCAAGCAAGTCCTGACGCTTCTTCTTTTAGCATCGCTATCGTTGCAATTGAGCCCGCTGCGACGACGGTCTCGGCCATAACACTGACACTCATTAAACTCTTCACCGGGAAACCCGTATGAGGATTCAGAAGATGACTATAACGCTTCCCCTCGATCACCCGATAACGCTCGTAACCGCCACTGGTGGCAACGCCTCGATTCACCAAAGGCGCTTCTGCTAAAGGTCCTTCCGCTAACGGATTTACGATACCAATCCGCCATGGCACACCCTCTGGCGAGAACCCCAAACAGTATATATCGCCACCAAGGTTCACTACTGCCGAGTCAAACCCCGCATCTTTGATCAGTTGTGCAATGGCATCGGCTGCATATTCTTTTACTACACCACCCAAATCTAGCTCCATGCCAGGCTGCGTTAGCAGCACGCCCTCTTGGGTTCTGCGCACTTTTTGCCAACCAATCAAGGCTAGACAAGCCTCTACTTCCTCGCGGGTAGGTACTGCAGATCTATGCCTATGCCACACTCGGCGCAGAACTCCGGACGTGAGATCAAAGAGACCATCACTGAGCGACCAGCAAATATCCGCATACTCTAAAATTGCAGCGCATTCTTCATCAACAGGCACCGCTATCTTTCCAGCGGCGGCGTTTATCTGCGATACAATGCTCGTTGCAATAAATCGGGAATACCTAGCCTCAAAGCGCTGTGCTTCTTGTTGGCACCTAAGTGCTATCTCATTTGCGGCCCGCTTACTCCCGACAATTTTGAGTTCACAAGGCGTTCCCATAGCGGTAAAACGATACGCGTTCAGACGCATCAAAATCGATACTCTGCACCCAGAGAGACCACTTTAAACCGGATAAGTCCTGGATGTGCTTGCGTCTTTGATCTCAAGCCCAAATGCTTTTTGCTCTCATACTGCTGATAGCGAGCAACAATATGGGCGGGACCCATTTTAAAACGCGCTTTCAAACCAAGGCTGACAGCACCAAAACTCGATAATCGATGATCGCTGGATTGGGCGATTGTATCTTCGAGGCCGTAGTCATCCCAAGGTACGTAAAAATCAGCCGCGCTTTGGCCATAAAGTCGCAATGTCGGTCCCCATTCAACGCGCGAACCAGTACCAAAGGTTAATTGAGCATCCCCGGTGTGAGCATCAATGGCATAACTATCCCAAAAGTAGCGATAGTTAGCGGCCAACGTAGTTGACTGCCAATCAAAGTAATGACGATACTGCGCAGTAAACGTCCGCTCTAGGCGTTTCCCCGGTCGAACATCTCGCAGCTTATAGGGATCTGATAGATAGCCATCGCGACGGGTCAGTCCCAGCCCGAGATTGATCATCGCCACTGGCGTCAATAGCTGATTAATCGACACATAATAAGAGCGGCTGTGCTTACTCCCTGAATCAAGGCGTTGGAAAAGCTGCGCGTCAGTCGGCGTAATATCATCGGTTGAGTAGCTTGCTGACAACCCAAGAGAGGTGTTTTTCTTAAGGAAATCCCGCTCGTAGGTAATGCCAACACTCCGTGCGTGATAATCATGCTCCCCTGAATACCCAACGGAGACCCCAATGGACTGCTTGCGCCAATGACGCGTTAAAGATAGGTCAACGCCATTTCGACTGTCATCGATACTCGCGCCCGACATAATGAGCTGATAATCACCATCTGCACCCTCGATCGTACCCCAGGGCGACGCGCCACTCATCGCCTCATTGTCATAGCTGACCGTACCCGACCAATTACGGCCAATCGGGCTAGATAAATAGAACTGATTCGTCTTGACCTCAAAGCGCTCCTGATCGCCAAAGGCCACGGCATCTGATCTGGCATCACCTTCTTGATAGATTGATGTTGCCACCGAAACTAGCGTTTCAGAGGGTTGTGATGCTGACAGTGCCGGCATAGACATTGCCGCGCTAGACAAAATAGCAAGGGGCGACTTTAAAGATTTAGCCATCAATTACACCCACAGCCCCCGCCCGCAGCGCTGGTACCGCCGCTGGCAGCTTCTTTACTAAAGAAAACTTGTTGATCGAGCTTGCTCCCAGTGATGTCGGCGCTTAACTGCATAGCAGGTTCCGCTAAACGATCTCGCTCCCACGGTTCCACGTTTTGGCAGCCTGCGAGCAACAAAACCGTAAAGGCGATCAATTTACCTAACCCTTTCACATGGCTATTCGCGTACACGATTTAACACCTCTTGAATATGCGCTCCGAGCAAGTCTTCATCGCCTTTTCGAAAGCCCTCGTGAACCAGGGTAATATATCCTCGCTGATCGATCACATAAGAGCTCGGCATTGCCTGCAACCCGTACTGTTTCGGCAGCTCAGCTGTTGCGTCGTAGACGCTAGGATAACTAACCTCAACTTTATTTAAAAATCGACGCGCTCGTTTGGGATCGCGATCAACGTTAATGGCAAGGACTGAAAAATCAGACCCTTCAAAGCGCTGCTTCAGCGCTTCGATTTTGGGCATCGCAATTAAACATGGACCACACCAAGAAGCCCAAAAATCCAAATAGACTACCTGACCACGATAATCCTCTAATGACAGGTTGATCCGCTCATCGTCAAGCAGAGGCCTTGCAAAATTGGGAGCTAAGGCCCCTACTGCTGCTGTCTCGGCATTCACGTCACTAGAGGCGAGCAAGAGGATCATCGCCGTGATTGATATTAACTGCATCAATTTAACCTTCTCCCACTCAATTCACGACTTAGCTTATTCGGCCTATTGTTGCATCCACCAAGGTCGACTACCAGAGCGCTGACGACAAGGTTTCGGGACGGCGGCCAGCATCCGCGATTGGGCATGTCAGCGCGCTAGAAACGCGAAAACTTGCCAATAAACGATTGCCCAGTGGGTGCACAGGATTGAATCTCACTCACAACCCCTTCTGCTCTAGACAGATATCGTCAAAGCAATCGCTCACCGTCGCCCGACGTTGTTAGCAGTAACATGTGCAGCAAAGTTCGCAGCAACCCTGGTGCAGCAAAATCCGTTTGCAGGAGCTTGGGATTACCGACCGCGCCCGTCAGTATGAAGGCATGTTATCAAGGCTTACCTGAAGGGCAGCCTATCTAGACAAGACCTGTGCAGCCAATGCAGGACCATCATGATCCAGCGCAGCCGTGATATGTCTTGACGCCATGGTTTCTACGAGTTGCTTTCCGCGTTCGTTGCTAAGGTCCATGCTACCGCCAGTGACCATCGCCGTGGCCAGACCTCCCATCAAATGAGCAAAGCCATAATCTGCGTATGCCTGCTCAAAACTGTAGCCACCAACGCCGCTTCGACATAGCTGTTCATGGTAGATGGTGACTAACTCAGTCTCGTGGGCTCGACGCAGCTCAACCGACATCGAGCCACCCAAAAGATACGACAGATCGTAGACTCCAGGCCCTCGGCCGATGCCCTGCCAATCTATTACCATCACCTCATCAGACCCCGGAGCGCCGAACATCAAGTTTTCAACCCGATAATCCTGATGCGCCAACGTCCAAGGGCTGCGGTTTGCCAGCGTTTTATTGAAGTTGAGATAGTTGCCTGCAAACGTTGTATATAGTTCGGATCCGCCGGGCGGCAAGCAGTGCCCAAAGCCCTCTAAAAAGACCGGTAAAATCTGCTCGAGCAGTTGATCAACGTATTCAATTCTAGGGCCTGTCATTGCAAGAATCCATTCCATTTCAGGCACTTGCACCTTGTCCCACCAAACAGCATGAATACTTGCCAATACTTTCACCGCCGCTCGCGCTTGCTCCAGAGACATACCCTCGGTCTGAGATACCAGCGCTAGCTGGCTCAAGTCCTCCATCACGATTACAAAGTCCGCGGTGCCTGACTCGATATCCGCAAAATAGATTTCTGGTAACCCTACCGGCGCTTGTTTGGCTAAAGATTTGTAAAAGCGGACTTCGGCTTCAAACATGCCGAGCGCGACGCCTTGTGCGCGATTGTCTTCGAAGGATGACGGTAGCTTCACCACGATACTTCCGGGCAATGCCTTAGAGGCTGTACTTGCCGTTAATCCGACCCGAAATATATCGCCCATTAAGCCCACCCCCTGACCAATCTGAGCAACCGATTGCACCTGAACATCAGCATTGAAAATCTCACTCAGCCATTGATCAGTGACTTCGTTTACAGTTTTTGGAATCATCAGATTGCTCCTATTTGATGGGTCATGCGACAAGGTTAGCATGTCACATATGCGACGAACTCGTGCAAAGATTATAATCTCGTCGCCAAAGCACGATCTGCAAGTAAGTAGCCGTTCATTTAAGGCACGATTAACACTACACTCACCCTCTCTACCCACATTTTTACATCAATAGGAGTCAAGCGTGTTTGATTTTAGCGAAAAAGTCGTCCTCATCACGGGAGCCAGTTATGGATTCGGCGAGCAATTCGCCTATGCCTTTGCCGACGCCGGCGCGAATCTGATCCTCACCGCGAGGAGCGAGGACGCCCTAAAAACCGTTGGCGAGCAATGCCAAACTCGGGGGGCTGAGGTCGTCGTTGTTGCCGGAGACGTCTCTGTTGAGGCCGACGTTAAGCGCGTCATCGAAAGCGGAATCGCAAAATTAGGGCAAATTGATGTGCTGATTAATAACGCTGGTATCGCAGATCCTAGAGGCGTTTGCGCGGAACAATTTGACACGGCAACTTTCAATCAAATTTTATCCGTTGATTTGATTGGGGCATTTATGTACGCCCGAGAGTGTGGTCGGCATATGCTCGAACGCGGTCAGGGATCGATCGTCAATATTTGTTCGATCATGGCCAGCGGCGGTAATGAAAATAACGTAATTGGCTACACGGCAGCCAAAGGTGGACTGCTAAACATGACCTATCAAATGGGCACCGAGTGGGCCGACCGCGGCGTTCGGGTCAACGCAGTGTCTCCGGGCTTTGTCGTCACTGAGATGACCCGACCTATGCTCGAAGCGATGGGCATGGACAAGTGGATTTCGAGCCGAACCCCCATGCGCCGGCTGGGTGAAGTTCAAGAGGTTACCAACGCAGTGATGTTCCTAGCGTCAGATCTGGCGAGCTACATTACCGGCGTCGATTTGCTGGTAGATGGCGGCACTAACGCCAGCAATGGCACATTCCAGATCCCACCGATTCATCACCAATGGAACAAAGACAAGCCCATGGTGCCCTCACCTTATGAGCCGGTACAACCAAGGCCGGATTGGTATCAGGCGCTTGAAGATGGGATACCTGGTTTGCATTACCCTCTACAGGACCCAACAGAATAAGATTCCACGCAGTCGCTGCTAGCAGGGCGTGCTTGCGCGCCCCAATGGCGACGTGCGGACCTTAAGGTCACTCGCAGACGCGTTGGCAGTGGCGCTCCGAGTCGAACGAAAGGCGCTCTTAACGAGACCTCACTGCTTTTGAAGAGCAGGACGCAGACCACCGCGCTGACGCCACCGCGGACTATACTAGCAAACTTTAGGATCCGCTCACCAGCCGAAGAAACAAGACGAATTGACCTGTCAGCTGCGGCGTTCAAACCCTAGCTCAAACTCAGTCATTCCTGAGATAAAAGTAGAGTTCAACCATTGGGGCGGCGACAAAACACGCAGATGCTTGAGCCGACTCAGTAGTTCCGTAAAAATCGCATCGATTTCTAGCCTTGCAAACCACTGGCCGAGGCAGACGTGGTGACCACCTCCAAACGCTAGATGCCGCTGGGCTGATCGACTGAGGTCGAGATTCTCGGGATCAGAAAATACCCGAGGATCCCGATTTGCAGCACCGTAGTACATCACAACTTTATCGCCGGCACGCATGACCGTGTCCTGCAATTTGTAGTCATTGTTTAAGGTACGCCGCATATAGATAACCGGTGACACATAACGAAGTAGCTCTTCTCTCGCCGCAGGCAGGCGGTTTTGCGGATCCGCTGCTAGCCATTCCCAAGCGCCATCCCGGCGCATGAGCTCAAATGTGCCCGTTCCCACTAAATTCCGTGTGGTATCGCCGCCGGCATCAACCAAAAGCATAAAAAACAACAAGAACTCCTCATCGCTTAACCGTCTGCCATCCAGTTCAGCCAGGAGCAATTGCGTCGCTAAATCTTCTCCAGGCGCTCTTCGTTTTTGCTCTATGACCGTCATGGCGTAAGCAAACATGGCTTGCACAGCATTGGCTTGCGCGCCCTCAGGTAGGCTTGCCGGATCGGTATGAATTATTTCCGTGAGGCGATAGAGTTCGCGACCATCCGTGAGGGGCAAACCCATTAAGTCGGCGATCACAAAGCTCGGCATTTCGCCAGCCACCGCGGTCATAAATTCACACTCACCCTGATCGATTACGGCGTCCACAATCTGCTTTGCTAACATTTTGATCCGCGCCTCGTAGGCACGCGCTGGCCCCTGAGTAAAGGCACGACTGATCAACTTTCGATAGGCGGTATGTTCTGGCGGATCCATCATGAGCATCATTTTTGCCGACCCGAGGCCGGCCGATAGGTCAGGATCCTGAATCATAATAGTTGGTGACGAGGAAAATACCGCTGCATTTCTGCCAATATCATAGACATCCTGATACCGCGTCACCGCCCAAAAACCAGGTCCATGCGCCTCTTCGTGCCAATATACTGGCGCTTCATCCCGAAGATAACGATAGGCGTCGGCAGGATGCCCCCCAACAAAGGTCTTTACGTCCAACAAGTCAATATCCATATACTCTTACCTCGGCCTAAATGAGTCCGTGAAATAGATCAATTTTTCGTGAGGAAGCGCTGAAACTGAATGACATCAATCACCCATCCAAAATTTTCCAGTAGTGGCTACATCGCTTGACATTGCGAGGGTGGCCTTACGCCTGAAGCCAATTTTCTAACCAGCGGCTGAGCGCCGCGGGCGAGTCCACTACATCAACGGCGCCAGCGCCCAACAGTTCATCCCGGTCTCCATAACCGTAGGAGACGCCTACGCAAGGTAGGCCGTGAACTTTCGCACCAAGGACATCGTGATTTCGATCACCAATCATCAAACAGTTTCGGTGTTCAGATGATGGGTTCTGAGCGGACAAACTCTCAAGCGCATAGGCAATGACGTCAGCTTTCCGACTTCTGCTGTCATCCAAAGTTGCGCCAGCACGAACCACAAAATAATCAGACAAGCCCAAGTAATCGAGTATTGGATGCGCTGAAGCCTCTGGCTTGGACGTAGCCACCGCCATCGTTACCTCCCGCTCCCGAAGCAGCTTTAGCATCGAGGGAATTCCCTCAAAAACTTGGGTTAAGAATGCGCCCTCGGCTCGATAATGTTCTCGATAAGTTTCAATCACTAAAGCAACATCCTCTGAGCGAATGCCAAGTCGGGGTAAACCCTCGGTGAACGGTGGGCCAATGATTCGCCGAATGTCAGCGTCCGTGGGGTTTGGATACTTTAAAGCCTTGAGCGCCGCCCTAAGCGATGCCTGAATGCCTGGCTCTGAATGGCACAGAGTGCCATCAAGATCGAATAGCAATATGGAGTTCATTATGTTTGCGTACCTCGCGATGTGTCGCCGAGTTCCAACCTTTATAATCTCAACAACGGCTTGTTGGAAGGGCTTTAAATTTCAACGTTTGAATCCCAAAACCGGCTTAGCTTAATTCAATAACCCCGGGTGTGTCGGTGACCCGGCCAATAATTTTCGCTGATGTAAATCCGCTCTTTTTGATCTGCATCAGCAGCCCCGGAGCCGCCGCCTCCGATACCGACAACAAGAGTCCGCCTGAGGTTTGAGGGTCGAACATCAAAGGGTTTTGCCACTCTGGCGCTGAGACTTGCAGCATTTGCCGGTGAATCATCTGCTGATTTTTACTGTGAGCCGTACTTAACACACCGCCTTGCCTCAGGCTGGCAGCTGCGCCCTCGAGTACCGGTAAAGACGACAACTTAATGGTGGCACCTTGCGCATCGCTGAGGACTTGTTCCAAGTGTCCTGCGAGCCCAAAGCCCGTGACATCCGTGACTGCATGCACATCTGACTGCTCAATCACCTCAGCAGCAAGCCGATTGGATTGAAGCATCATAGCAACTGCTTCATCGATCCATGCCGGTTCTGCAGCGCCTCGCATGGCATTAGCAAATAAAATTCCAGTACCAAGCGGCTGGGTGAGTATCAACCGATCCTCAAGCCTAGCGCCGCCAGCCGGTTTAAGATCTGCTTCGGTTACCCAGCCTGTCACACTAACAGAGATATTAAGCTCCAAGCCCTCGGAGGTGTGGCCACCAACCAGATGCCCCCCTTCTTCTGCGATTTGCTGGGCAGCGCCCGCAAGGACTTGCCTCAGCAGGGTCCGAGTGACTTGAGCACTACTGTAGGGCACCGTCACATCTAGCATTACTGGCCCTAGTCGCCCCCCCATTGCAACCACATCGCTGGCAGCATGAACAATAGCGATCTTGGCCAAAAGAAAAGGATCATCAATGATCGGTCTAAAGGAATCAACGGACTGAACCATAAGGTGACCTGACGGCGGCGTGACCACTGCTGCATCTGCCATTGTCTTTGAGGCATCTGGGTCAATCTCGCTTAGCACTTCTTTTAAAATCGACCCGGCCACTTTGGCACCGCAACCCCGACACTGAATACTGGGATCGTTCGCCGTATTTGGGTCTAATTCATTGATCGTCATATTAGAGAGTTGGCGATAACGAGCTAAAAAGCGATGATCGATCCATTGCTTAAGGCGCCAAACCCAATCACCTTCAGCCCAATAGACCCCCCGATACCCGATAGCTCGTGGCCCTCCCATGGACAAAAGCGACAAGTGACGACGCTGCGCTTTGAAGGGTTTTAGCGGCTGCCCGAAACTTTCTGCCAAAAGGTTATGGTACAAAATTGGCGCCTGCCGAACCGCATACACGCCTGCTTTCGGCCTTGGATTAACCGCGGACTCAGCAGCGTCGCCGGCAACAAAAACGTTGGGATGGCTCGTACTTCTTAACATCTCATCAACTGCGACAAAGCCCTTGTCTGAAAGCGCCAAGCCGCTCTCTCGCAAACAGGCATGCGGCGCCCCACCGGTCACCCAAAACACTTTATCGCAAGACAAACACGCTTCGTTTTCAGCCATCAACTGACCGTCACCCTGCCGGACAACATTAAACCCTAACCTAACGGCAATACCTGACTCAGCAAGGCGATGGGTCAACCGTTGCCGAACCGCTGCCGGTGCCTCGGGCAACAAATCCTCGGTAGACTGACACAAAATAACCTCGGGAAACGGTTGAGCCAAAGTTTCAGCCAAATTACCCAAGCGATATCGAAGCGCGAAGGCAAGCTCAATGCCGGCGGCTCCCCCTCCCACAACCGCGTATCGCCCCCCGCCAGCGTAGGTTAATAAAAGTTCATTAAACTGTTTCATAAAGCCATTGATGGGCTTGACGGCAATGAGATCAGTATCGTAGCTCACAAGGCCTGAAAGATTTGACTGGATCCCTATGTCAATCGAAAGCCGGTCATAGGACACAGGTGGCCTGCCCTCAAGGGTCACTTCTTGCGCGGCCGGGTCAATACCTATTACGGAGGATGATAAAAAATCTGCCCCGGCAAACTGGCACAGAGCACCTAAATCAATCTCTAACGTGGACTCAGCGTAATGCCCTGCAACCACAGCTGGTAACAAACCAGAATACGCGGAGGTTCTCGCCGGACTCACCAGTGTTACTTTGATCTTAGACTGAGGATTCATGCCAAGTTGGCGAAGCACACCGATGTGCGCATGGCCACCCCCCAGGAGCAGGAGATGACTCGATGGAGCCTCACGGGTGATCACGATCTCTGATTAAACTGCTGACGACAGTACTCAGCCAATAAAGCGATAGAGGCCTTCGCTTCCGGCAGCCGACTACCTAAAACTTGAAAGACATGAGGCACCTGATCCCAAATCTTTAGCACCGCAGAGCCTCCTTGCTCAATGATGCGGTCAACAAAATCTTCCGAATCTGAACGCAAAATCTCGGTACTTCCCACATGCACAAGCATTGGCGCCAGCCCGGATAAATCACCATAAATTGGTGAGGCCAAGGGCGCTAACGGATCACGCTGTTGCAGATAAGCGCTCGCCCATGATGCAAGCACCGACTCTGATAGCATGACGTCTTTTTCCTCGTTAGCTTTAACGCTACTGCCACTCAGGGAAAGGTCCAACCAAGGGGACAGCAAGATTGCGGCGGCCGGTTGAGGCATGCCTTGATTCTTAAGGTTCAGCATCGTGGCAGCCGCAAGGCCACCGCCCGCCGAGTCACCGCCAACGATAATTTGGTGGGCGGTAAAACCCTGATTGATCAGATACTGGTAGGCCTTCAACGCATCATCTACCGCACCTGGGAAAGGTGCCTCTGGCCCTAGCGAATAATCCACTAAATAGACCGTCATCGAAGCGAGCTCTGACAATTTTGCTGCTAAGGCAACATGTCCGTCCGAACCAGGCAACACATAGCCACCGCCATGAAAATACAAACAGAGGCAATCTGCTCGCGCACTGTCATGCGCAACCCGATCCAAGGTCAGTCCTTCGACGTCGATACGGTCAATGACGACTGACTTAAGCGGTTTCGGCACTGCTTGATCACTGGCACCCAGGCGCTGGCGTAATTTAGGAATATCGGTCAGATGTTGTTTCAACATCGGCTTTAAGGTGCGCTTAAACAAAGCGTTCATAATCTTTGCCCGAATGCTCATGCTCTAAAACGACTCCCAATTATTGTGCATGACAGTATGATACACCCATCTTCACTCATAAGGGTGCTCCCAGCGGCTTAGCACAGGTTTGTCATGTTCACAGAACCAGATCAGCAACGATTACATCGGGACGTTCTTTGGAGCCTTTATAGCCCTGCCCTCATTGAGTCACCCGAAGCGGGATTTCCAGATCATGAGTTTTACCGAGACCTCATTCTCGACAAAAAAATCATCCAGTGGCCCGCGCCCAAAAACTGGCAACGCTTTCGGCTAGGACGTCACTTTGAGCAGCTCTGGCAGACAGCGCTGACAGCAACTCGGAGCACCACTCTGGTGGCAGCTAACTTGCCCGTCAGAAATGCCAGCAGAACCCTCGGCGAATTCGATCTCGTGGTTAACCACCAGGGCCAAATTGAACACTGGGAACTGGCGATTAAATTTTATCTCGCCGCGAATAGCGACCCCACGGTAAGTGACTGGTTTGGACCGAACCCTCGGGATTGCTTAGCCGATAAATTGGCGCATCTCCAGAACCGGCAACTGCTTCTTAGCCAAACCCAAGAGGGGCGTACTGCCCTAGCAACTTACGGGCGCGCACCCAGCTATCACGCTCGAGGGATTGTCAAAGGCCGACTGTTTTACCCTTTCACCCTTTGGGAAACCCAGAGCTTCTCTCAAGCCCCTCTCATCAATCCGCAACACGCAACCGGTTGGTGGCTCGATCGACATGCGTTCCTTGAGCTATTCAGCGACGCAGGCGACTGCTTTGTGCCGCTCAATAAAGCCTATTGGCTATCAACTCTGACCAATGTTCCCCCTACTTGGCAAATGGGAGCCAAGGCTATTCTCGGCAGTACTCATTGTCGAGAGGATTTTGCGCACCACCTTGCCATCATTGATCCGGCCGGCAACGAAATTTCTCGCGGGTTCGTCGTGGAAACCGCTTGGCTGGAGGCTGTTACAGCTGCTCGGTCTCAGCGTCAGTCGTAAGCTGCTGAAACTGTAAATCGTGCAAGGTTTTATAAAGGCCTTCGGCAGTCAGCAAGGCCTCGTGGGTACCGTATTCCTGCACTTCACCGCCGGCCAGCACCAGAACATGATCTGCTTCCTGAATCGTTTGTAGCCGATGGGCAATTAAAATGCTCGTCCGTCCTGCCATTAACTGCCGCAGGCCTTCTTGAATCAAAATTTCGGTTTCAGTATCAATGCTCGCAGTTGCTTCATCGAGCACAAGAATTTCGGGGTCAGCGGCTAATACACGCGCAAACGCCAACAACTGCCGTTGTCCTTGGGACAAATTGGCTCCTCGCTCGACCAAAGGCGCGTCATAGCCCTCAGGGAGCGCCTGAATAAATTCGTGCGCATTGACCAATTTGGCAGCCTCAATGGCACTTTCTCTTGTGATATTAGGATCCGACAAGGTGATGTTATCCAAAATCGACCCAGAAAAAATGTGGAAGTCCTGCAGCACTACCCCGACGCGTCGCCGCACATCTTTCGATGCCATCGCCTGAAGATCAATGCCATCCAAAAAAATCATGTTATCTGGAAAATCATAAAACCGGCCAAGCAATCGAATCATGGTACTTTTGCCCGAACCGGTGGGTCCAACGATAGCTAGTTTCTTGCCGGGCTCGACTGTAACGCTAACCGATTTCAGCACAGGCTCACCGGGAAGATAGCCAAAGGTAACGTCTCGAAATTCGACCCGCCCCGCAAGCCGTGCTGGCAATTGTGCTGGGTGATCTGGCTCACGAATCTGTTCGTCCCAGTCGAGCGCTTGAAAAATTCGTTCACCACTCGCCATCGCTCGAAACAAAACATTGAGCTGCTCGCCAAGTAGTACGACCGGCGTAAATAACATATTCATAAAACGCGTGAATAAAATCACCCCGCCCAATGACATCTCTTCTTGAATCACGGCGCCACCGCCATAGAAAATGATAATCCCCAAACCTATTGATGCCAGCGAATCATTGAAGGCACCATAATACGTCGTGAGATTAATGGAGCGATTTTCTTGGGCTAAGTTTTCTTCATTAATGGCTGTGTAGGCAGCGCGATTGCGCGTCTGCCGTTGACTAAGCTGCACAACTTGAATGCCCGATAAATTTTCCTGTAAAAATTGATTGAGCGAACTGACGCTGTTCCTGACCTGTCGGAAGATTTCTCGGGTAGCACGTCGAAAAAAATAGGTGGCGCCGCCAACAACGGGCACCAACAGTAGCAAGATCAACGTGAGTTCAACGCTGGTCGATAACATGATAGTTAGCGCAACTAAAAATGGCACAAACTCGCCCACTAGGCTCCCTAGGCCGCGCAACATTTCATACAGCGCTTCTACATCATTGGTTACACGCGTCATGATTCGACCGACTGGGACCCGGTCGTAAAAAGAACTTGGTCGCGACTCTAAGTGGGCAAACAAATCTTGTCGGAGATCTCTTAACGCTTTGACGATGGCGCCAATAAGCGTCAAGCGGTGCCAGTGCCCAAGCAGAGCGACCAAGGACATCAAAACAAAAAACATGCCCCCTGCAATAGTCAGCGCAGGTAGACCGAGGGATGCCTCAAGGCTTTGAGTTAGCGCAATAAGCCCTAGATCAGGCATTGGGCTATCGACGTCTCCGACGATGATGTAGTCAACTAGCACCCGAGAAATAACTACTTCCATAAGCACAGCGGCAAAACTTGAGACCAGCACCAACAATCCGCTGATCCAAAGACTTAACCGATAGGGCGCTAACCACCGCAAGATTCGGGTCAGTAAATGAAAATTCAGCACAGCCCCAGACAGCTCAGCATCAAACATGGCGTGGTCCCGTGGCTTTTGGGCCTCACCAGGTAAGGAATCGTTCTCTGCTGCTTTGCCTACACGGGCCTGCCCGCCCCTGTCAGTCTCGGAGAAAGCCGTTTTTTGATCGATTGAGGTCATTAGACAGCGTCCCCAACCGCCAAAGACTCGATCCCACCTTGAGTTTGCAGCCGTTCAAGTTCGGCATAAAGACCGTTCGCAGCAACCAACGCGTCGTGATGACCGGCTTCTACTAACCGTCCCTCGTCCAGAACCACAATTCGGTCGGTATGCCGCAGGGTCGACACGCGATGGCTCACCAAAATCGTCGTTTTACCGGTGCGCAGTGCCTTTAAGCGACTGAGTATGTGTTCCTCGGTCTCGGTATCTACGGCACTGAAACAATCGTCCAATATCAGCACAGGTGCGTGACGAATCAAACCTCGAGCAAGCGCCGCCCTTTGCTTTTGACCACCGCTCAACGTAACGCCTCGTTCACCCACCAGCGTGTTCATTTGCTCAGGAAATTCTCGGACCGTATTGGCAAGCGCCGCTGCATCTGCCGCATCCCATATTCTTTCAAGAGCCCGGTCCGGGTCGTCGTAACTGATATTATTGGAGAGTGGCTCGCCAAACAAAAAGGGATCTTGCAAGACTTGGGCTATCTGCGATCGTAATTGCTGCAACGGGTAGTCGCTGATCGATGCGCCATCGAGCTTAAGCACACCCGATTCAATATCCAGCATACGTGTACACAGTTTCAGCAAAGTCGATTTACCAGAACCCACACGCCCCACAATACCAATCGACTCGCCGGCCGCGATCTGCAACGAAATGCCTGACAAGGCTGGCACCTGGCTGCCAGGATAACGATATCCTACCTCATGAAAATCAAAAGCGCCTGCAATTTGACATGGCGCCTTACCTGTCGGACGGTCTGCGATTTCTGGCTCCGCATCAAAGACTTCACACAGCCGAGTTACCCCTACTTTTGCCCGCGCCAGCATGGTAATGAAGAAACCCGCCATGCGAATGGGTTGTAGCAACATATTTAAACACGCTAGAAAAAATATGAGATCGCCAACGCTAAGTGCTCCGGTCATGACCAAATGACCACCGTAGACAATAATCCCGAGTTGCGCCAAAGCGGTTAGCCACGGCGTCCATGCTGTCATCAAAGAATTAATGCGCGCCTGCTCATAGAATGCTTGCCCATACTGATTATTGGTTTTGAAAAACCGCTTAATCTCATTGTCCTCTTGGGCCTGCGCCTGCACCGTTCGAATACCACTCAAATTTTCTTGCGTGTGAGAAGCCAGTTCAGATAGGGACTCCTGTACCCGCTGAGAGGAATCGGCCATCTGTTTTGCAACGAACTGTGCATACACATACAAAACCGGCAACAGTGGCAAAATCAATAGCGTCAAGCTAACCGACTTGAATAACATGGCCGTCAAACCAAACAGCGGCGCATAGATCATGATCACGACTTGAATCAAACCAAAAGCGATTAACCGTTGTACCAAGGCAATATCTTGGATCGCCCGGGTCATCAAATCGCCGACTCCAATTCGCGAAAAGAATCCTTGACCCTGCACCAGGACGCTAGCAAATAATTGCTCGCGCAAATCGAACGAAATTTTTTGCCCTACCCGTCTGAAAGCTTGTCGAGCACGGGCGACGAATACGAACCGCAGCACCACCGCCGAGACAATGACGACCACAATTTCCCAAATTTTAAGGCCATAAGGTGTCGATGTTGCGTTAACGATGGCGCCTATAGCGTCGATCCCAAGGGCAACGCCGTAATAGGTACTAACCTCGAAAAATCTCGCCAAAAAAAACCCAACAAAGCCCATCACAACTTGCCACCGGTAACGGGCAATGTAAGGGACGAGGCGTAACAGGGCATTCAAATTGCGAAAATCCTTCAGATGTGCGGCGCCAGTATGCCACAGAAGCTAAACCTCTGTTGGCAGTTTAACTGGCGCCCGAATGAAGAGCCGCTATACTATCGGTTAAACGACATGAGTCCCCTATGAACGAGCACACCCCCACAAAACCAATGCACCGAATCGGATGGGCGGTGCTTTTGCTCGCCTTCACCAGCGGCTTTATTATCATGTCCGTGGAACTGCTTGGGGGACGTATTCTCGCACCTTATTTCGGCAGCAGTATCTACGTATGGGGCAGCATTATCAGTATTTTTATGGTTGCGCTTAGCGTGGGCTATTTGATTGGCGGCCGATTATCCGTGCAATCACCCAATTTAGGCCGGTATGGTTTGTTTTTTTTGAGTGCGGCACTTGGCTTACTACCCATAGTTTTTTTCGCCAATCATGCGATGGAGGCCGTTTTCAGTGCGATTGACGACCCGAGGTACGGCTCACTGTTGGCATCCACTATCCTGTTTTTTATACCCACTGCCATCTTAGGTATGATCGCCCCCTACTCGGTCCGGTTAATGGTGAATGACACAGACCATAGCGGTCAGGTAGCTGGTGGGCTCTACTTTGTTTCAACCCTAGGTAGCGCCCTAGGGACATTGTTGACCTCGTTTTACTTAGTCTTGTGGTTTGACATGAACACCATTTTGATCGCCATGGTTGCGGTACTTTTCTCTGCAGGGCTTCTGGCCATATTTTTGAATCGAGGTGACGCTTGAACCGACGTGTTTTCAGTCGCCTGGGCGCGCTTTTAAGCTGCCTTGTCCTCTCCCTTTCTAGTGGCGGTGAGGTCATTCATAAAGAACGTTCGATCTATCGGAATATTGAAGTCCAACAAAAAGGTAGTGAGCGCTGTCTCGTCTTTGCCACCCGCCGAGACGATCGAAGACAAACCTGTGTCGATCTGAAAGCCCCTGATCGGGTGGTATTTTCCTATGTTCGGATGACGTTCGGGGGACTATTGCTTGCTCCGAACCCCTCAAGCATTTTGGTCATTGGATTGGGCGGTGGCACTCTACCCAGTGCGCTCAGCAAGCTTTATCCCGAAGCGGGCATCGATGCCATTGAAATCGATGCCGCTGTCGTGCAGGTTGCTGAGGACTATTTTGACTTTCAATCCAACAACCGAATCAATGTGCACATTCAAGACGCCCGGGTTTATACCAAGCGCGCTGGTCAAAATGGGACGACCTACGATTTGATTATTCTCGATGCTTTTACAGGAGATTATATTCCTGAGCATCTGATGACCCGTGAGTATCTGGAAGAGACCCGAGCATTACTCGCGCCGGGCGGGGTTGTCGTGGCAAATACGTTTTCAGCCTCTGATCTTTACAGCTACGAATCAGAAACCTATCGCGCCGTTTTTGGGCCGTTTTTTAACTTTAAACTGCCTGGCAGCGGGAACCGCGTCATTATCGCGAGACCCGATGGCCTTCCCGATCGAACCACGCTGGCTCTAGCAGCCAAACAACTGGCACCCAGTCTTGCCCCCTTCGGAATCGCGATTACAGAGTTTCCACGACACCTGACATCGAAGACTGACTGGGACAGGAATGCACCCATACTTACTGATCAATTTTCACCGGCGAATTTATTGAAAAATCGCTGACCAAGCGTGAGCCGTCTAGATCGATTTTCCAGCTTCGGCCCAATACCTATCCTTCAATAGGCGTTTGTAGAGTTTGCCCGTTGGATGCCTAGGCAACTCCTGCTCAAAATCAACTGAACGAGGACACTTAATATGAGAAATATGCTCTCGGCAAAACTCTATCAATTCGGCCGCTAGCTCGGGCCCAGCTTCCGACCAATGTTTCGGTTGCACAACCGCCTTGACCTCCTCGCCAAACTCCTCATTGGGCACTCCGAAGACAGCGACGTCCATGACCCTAGGGTGAGTGACCAGCAAATTCTCGGTTTCCTGAGGATAGATATTGACTCCACCTGAGATAATCATGAAGGACTTTCTGTCGGTCAGATATAAATAACCCTCTTCATCTAAGTAGCCAATGTCGCCAAGGGTGGACCAACCCTTGGGATGCCTAGATTCAGCAGTCTTTTCTGCATCATTGTGATACTCAAAATCTCCACCGCCTTCAAAGTAAATCGTTCCAGATTCGCCAACCGGGACTTCCTCACCGTCCTCATCGCAAATATGGAGCAATGCCGTGAGTCCCCGGCCAACTGATCCTTTATGGGCTAACCACTCCTCTGAGTTGATTGCCACAAACCCGTTGCCCTCTGAGCCAGCATAATATTCATAAATAATAGGTCCCCACCATTCAATCATCTGTTCCTTTACAGGTATGGGACACGGTGCTGCTGCATGGATGGCGCAGCTCAACGATGAAAGATCATATTTAAGCCGATCTTCGTCATCTAACTTCAGCATTCTGATAAACATGGTTGGTACCCACTGACTGTGCGTAACGCGATACTTTTCGATAGCTGCAAGAGCGGCTTGTGCTTCAAAGTGCTCCATCACAACACAGGTCATACCTCCCAGCAAAAACGCCATGGTAAAGGTCAACGGCGCGGCATGATAAAGAGGCGCTGGGGTTAAATATATGCTGCTCTCTGTAGCGCCGTATAGAGCGCGAAAAAGCGCGCCTGCATCCTCCTCGCCCCAGACGCCTTCGGGTAGTGCCTTTAAGACCCCCTTCGGTCGACCGGTTGTGCCGGAGGAGTACAGCATCGACATACCAATACTTTCATCGCTGATGACTGACCGAGGCTGAGCAAGCGCCGCCGTCTCAAGCGATTCAAAACCGGGCATCTCACCATCGAGGACATATAACTGATCCAGGTTAATCAGGTTGGGCAAAATCGGTTCAACCACCGACCGTCTATCGACAGAAGTGATAAATACTCTGGCGCCACAATCATTGACGATGTATTCGACTTCCTCGGACTGCAGCCGATAACTAATCGCCGTATAGTAGATGCCTGCCCGCTGAGCTGCGATGCATATTTGGAGAAACATCGGATGATTTTCCAACAATATTGCGATGTGATCGCCCCGGGCCAGCCCCAGAGAGCGGAATAACTGGGCTAGCTGGTTGGTGCCATCTTCCAGCTCCCGATAAGTAACGGTATGCCCGCTGCCCGACATGATGTAAGCCGGCTTATTTGGCATTTGCTCAGCGATTTGCGATAGATGCATAGATTATTTTCTCCAGTACACATTTCAATAACGTTTTGGGCAGAGGTGCTATTCCCGGCCTCGGTTATGCCGAAAAAACTAACCAATCCCACGAAAGTAAGCGTCCTAGGCCTAAATTTCCCAGCCGCGTGGCTCGCTCAGGCCTCAGCCGACGTTATTACATCATGGAAATTGCCAGCAGGATAACCTTTCCGACAATCTCATTTAAACGGTGGTATAACCGCCATCAATCACTAACTCACTGCCGGTCATAAAGCTAGAATCATCAGAGATCAAAAATCTAACGCCTTTAGCGATATCCTCCGGCTCTCCAAGTCGACCAATAGGGTGAGCCAACAACAACATTTCTTTGAGTTCGGCTTCTGTCGATACCTCCTCGTGAACCTCAGCAATTTGTCGCACCATAGGGGTCCAAATGTAGCCAGGATGCACAGAATTGCAGCGAATAGGATAAGCCATTCGACCACAGTAACTCGCTAGGGATTTCGTCAATAGTCGCACGCCACCTTTACTTGCGTTGTACGCAGGCCCAGCTCCCCCGACTATCCCCATCACTGAGGAGATATTCACGATAGAACCCCCGCTTTGTTTCATTTCAGCAATCGCGAGTCGACAACCTAAATTCACCGAGTCGAGATTCACAGCCATGATTTGGCGCCAGGCTTCTAAGCCCTCCGGCTCTTCCCATCGGTCCCGCCCAGCGCCACTTACGCCGGCGTTGTTGACAAGCGCATTGCTAACACCCAACGCCTTTCGCGTTTGGTTGAACACCTCTGACCATTGATCTGCATCTGCAACATCTTGCCCCATCGCTTCTGCAACTTGCCCCCGTTGCGCGATCACATGCGCGGTCTGCTCCGCCGCAGCTTGGTCGATATCAGTAACCATAACTTTAGCGCCCTGCTCCGCGAGGGCCTCTGCGGTGGCAGCACCAATCCCACTGCCACCACCGGTGACAATAACAATTTTATGGTTGAGAGATTGCATGACTCATCCCCTGTATTTTGGTTGTTACTTTCAGGCAGCAGTCTCCCGCGAAACGGAGTCGCCTGTAAAGGGGCATTGATTATGGTTAAATTTTGCATGACCTGACCCTTTTTTTCATAATATTTCCACTTTTGACCCCTAGATAAAGATAACTACATCTTGTGCTTGAGTCATCGGTGTAGCACAATATCTGGGCATTTACCGGCTCGCTTCATCGACTTGGCAAAGGCCAGCTGACCCTCAAAAGGGGTCAAAAGGTTTTAAAAAAGTTCGCATCCCTTCGATGACCGCGCAACACTCTCAACTATTGGTAGCGACTGGCTGTATTCAGCGGCAAGCTAGAGGACGCCAAAAGGGTTGGGCATAAAACTGGATCCAAAAGTTGGAACGGTTGCCTAGCCTGGCAGGTGCTTTGATTGCAAGACAATACATCAGTTGATTGGCCACAGTTGAATGGTCACAAGTTGAATGGTCACAGTGGGTAGGCCATAAAAAAATCGGATGACTAGGTAAACAGGGTCAGTGAATAAGCGAAATCAGTGGATCAACGGAATCAGCAGATAGAAAGCAACCGTTTGGATGCAACACTGCCCGGATGGCGATTCGGAGCCGCCAAGATGAATTAAACCTAGTAAGCGAGATTTAATGCCGTTACCAGATTTTAATGAAGTTAGCGGGATCAAATAGTAGCTAGCCGTGCCCAAACTAGATCGATGATCTAAGCGCGTTCAACGGCATAAAAGCGCTGAAAGAAAGCATCGTAAATGCGTTAAAAAGAAACACCGTAGCCGCTCTAAGATAAAGAGCAGAAGGCAGAAGATAAAAGGCAGAAGGCAGAAGGCAGAAGATAAAAGGCAGAAGGCAGAAGGCAGAAGACACAAGACGAAAGAGATAAGTTAAGCGATAAAAGATAAGCGATAAGAGATAAGCGATAAGAGATAAGAGGAAAGAGATAAGAGATAAGCGATAAGAGGAAAGAGATAAGCGATAAGAGGAAAGAGATAAGCGATAAGAGGAAACAGATAAGAGATAGAAGACCGCTATCAACAAAACTAGATCAGAAACTAGCTATAACTTAAGACATTCACCATAAATAGAATTAATCACTAATAAAGAGGCGCGCCCAAACGATGGATTCCACAGCCCAAAAGACCGAATTAAAAGCGATCACAGCCAAAGTCACTGATATTACCCTCCAGCCTACGTCCTTAGACATTTGGGAGAACAAGTACTGCCTTAAAAGTAAGCAAGGCGATCGCATTGACGAAAATATTGACCAAACCTATCAACGCGTCGCCAAAGCGTTGGTAGAAGTAGAAGAGAAAACGATCCGACAAGAGTGGTATGAGAAATTTCTTTGGGCCCTTCGCCAAGGTGTTATACCCGCGGGACGGATCACCTCAAATGCTGGGGCTCAGGCCCATAAACCGGCGACTTCAACGATTAATTGCACGGTCTCAGGAATCATCTCGGACTCGATGGAAGACATTTTACAAAAAAACTTAGAAGCCGGCCTCACCCTCAAAGCGGGTTGCGGTATTGGATATGAATTTTCAACCCTTCGTCCCAAAGGCGCTTACGTCTCTGGTGCTGGCGCCTATACCTCTGGTCCTTTGTCCTTTATGGATATTTATGACAAGACCTGTTTTACCGTTTCCTCTGCCGGTGGCAGACGCGGTGCGCAGATGGCCACCTTCGAAATTGGCCATCCAGACGTCATGGACTTTATTAAAGCCAAGCGCGAGGATGGCAGGTTAAGACAGTTTAACCTGTCGCTGCTGATCACCTCGGAGTTTATGGAAGCCGTCAAGTCCGACGAGGACTGGCCATTGTCTTTCCCTTTAACGCAGGCCGAGTTAGATAGCGACGACCTTGATCTAGCAGACACATCGCAAGTGCTGTGGCGAGACTTTCCATCTAAAGCGAAATATGTCACCAACGACTCTGGGCTTGTCGCCTGCCGAGTAACAAAGGTCATCAAAGCGCGCAGACTCTGGGATATGATCATGGCATCGACATATGACTTTGCGGAACCGGGCTTTATTTTGATCGATAAAGTCAATGAAATGAATAACAACTGGTTCTGCGAAAACATAAGAGCGACCAACCCTTGCGGCGAGCAACCCTTACCACCCTACGGTAGTTGCTTGCTAGGGTCTGTCAATCTAACTCGTTTCGTGGACAAACCTTTTACCGCCGATGCGCAATTCGATTGGGACACCTTTAAAGACGCCGTCGCCATTTTTACCCGAATGCTTGATAACGTGGTTGAAATTAATGGCTTGCCGTTACCAGAACAGCGCCATGAGATCGAACGAAAACGTCGACATGGCATGGGCTATTTGGGCCTCGGCTCTACAATTACGATGATGGGCATGAGCTACGGAGACGCAGACTCGGTTGCCTTTACAGAGGAGGTTACCAAGGTCTTAGCCATGGTAGGTTGGCAAACCGGGCTTGAGCTTGCGAAAGAGAAAGGCGCCGCGCCGATTATGGATGAAATTTTTGAGGTAACCGGGGAAATGTTAAGGCTGCGGCCTGAGATGGTGTCCGATGGCATAAAACTTGGTGATAAATTACCCGGGCGTGTCTTGCATGCAAAGTATTCCCGCTATATGCAGAAAATTGGCTCGGAAAACCCTGAGCTGATCGCTGACCTTGCGTCATCAGGCTGCCGATTCACACATCATAGCTCGATCGCGCCAACCGGTACCATTAGTCTGTCGCTAGCCAATAATGCGAGCAATGGGATCGAGCCCAGCTTTGCCCATCATTACTCGCGCAATGTCATACGAGAAGGTAAGAAGTCGAAAGAGAAAGTTGATGTCTACTCTTTTGAACTTTTGGCCTATCGAGCAATGGTTAATCCGGCAGCGGCGCCCTATTCCGATGATCCAGCTGCAAAATTACCGGATTACTTCATTACCGCCGATGACATATCGCCCATTCAGCATGTTGATATTCAAGCAGCAGCGCAAAAGTGGATTGACTCGAGCATCTCGAAAACTGCCAATGTACCCACTGAATATCCTTTCGAGACTTTTAAGGATATTTATCTTTATGCATATGAACAGGGGCTCAAAGGCTGCACCACTTTCCGCTTTAACCCCGAGGCGTTCCAGGGTGTTTTAGTCAAAGAACAGGATCTTGAGAACACGACCTATCAGTTCGAACTCGAAGATGGAGAAGTGGTCGAGCTCAAAGGCAATGAAGAAATCGAGTATGACGGTGAGATTCATTCAGCTGCCAACTTATTTGATGCTATGAAAGAAGGCTATTACGGAAAGTTTTAACCCAACAAAATAAAGGCTTCAAAGCAAATTAGACTATTAGTGGGCGCGCACTGCCCAATGACTATTTAGCTGTGCACGCGCACGAGCAAACCGAGGATTCTCATGGCTGTAAAAATCGCTAAAAACATCGTAGGCTTTTCAATCAAGAAAAAAGATGCTCCAAAGGCTCCGACCCAGGCAGAACCTGAGATGATGCATGAAGAGCTTCAGCGTCCTGATGAACTCAAGGGATATACCTATAAAATCAAAACGCCGCTTTCCGACCATGCAATGTATATAACTATCAATAATTTAGTGTTAAATATTGATACCGAACATGAGCAAGAATACCCTTTTGAGATCTTCATTAACTCGAAAAACATGGACCAATTTCAATGGATTTTGGCATTAACGAGGGTAATCTCGGCGGTCTTTCGTAAAGGCGGAGACGCAACCTTCTTAGTTGAAGAGCTCAAACAAGTCTTCGATCCACAAGGTGGCTACTTCAAAAAAGGCGGCCGATTCATGCCATCCTTGGTTGCAGAAATTGGTGATGTACTCGATCGCCATATGCGCAGAATCGGACTTATTAAAGATACCGCCCTATCATCAGAACACGTCGCCATGATCAACGAGAAAAGGGCTCAAGCAGAGGGTCAGAATCAAGAACCAGATTCTACCGAGCAGTACCCGCCAGGCGCGCAACTTTGCCAAAAGTGCCTAACGACTGCAATGGTCATGATGGATGGTTGCATGACGTGCTTGGCGTGCGGCGATTCAAAATGCGGCTGAGCTAAGCCGACAACAGACATGGAGACCTACCTTAATCAACTGCGCCAAGTTATGGAGCACGGTACACGTACCGATGACAGAACAGGCGTAGGCACTATCGCCTACTTTGGTCTTCAAGCGCGGTACGACCTGAAACTTGGGTTTCCAGCGGTCACCACAAAGAAATTGGCCTTCAAAGTCATGGCCTCTGAATTACTTTGGTTTATCTCTGGATCAAGCAATATCCAAGATTTAAAGCGAATTTACCCCAGTAATAAAATTTGGGATGCCAATTACGCGGATTACTTAAAGCGACTCAATCTTGATGCCAATGACGGCGACATGGGGCGGGTTTATGGTAGCCAATGGCGATTCTGGCGAACCCCATCAGGCGACACGGTTGATCAACTTGCCGAAGCCATCAATCTGATTAAGCACAACCCAGACTCTCGGCGCATCTTGGTCAACGCTTGGAATCCTGGTGAGATTGATCCGAAACAAGTTGCCCTGCCGCCCTGCCATAATTTTTTTCAGTTTTTTGTAGCGGACGGCACGCTATCTCTCCAGATGTACCAGCGCTCTGCCGACATGTTTTTAGGTGTACCCTTTAACATTGCCTCCTATGCGTTGCTCTTACATATAGTCGCCAAGGTCACAGGACTTGTGGCTGGCGAGTTCATTCACTCAATTGGCAATGCCCATATCTACCTAGACTGCATAGAACAAGTCAAGCAACAACTCGAGCGAGCGCCACTGCCGCTTCCCACGCTTGAAATCAAAGATCGAGGCCAGGTAACCATTGACGATTTTGAGTTAGCCGACTTCGCACTCGTCGATTACCACAGTCATTCGGCAATTAAAGCAAAAATGGCCGTCTGACCGCGCATCAACGATCCCAGTTAGAGCAAACTAGCATTTCTTTGCAGCCATTAAAGCGCCCTTGCTAACGCCTTGCTGGTTTACGCATTCAAAGTTCGCTAGACCTGATATTTGGCTTTCCATTCCTCATATGTCATGCCATAAACCCGCTGTCTGGCAGCTTCATAATCGATGGAGATTCCTTTATCCTCTGCTGCAGCGACATACCACTTGCTCAAGCAGTTCCTGCAAAAGCCTGCCAGATTCATCAAATCAATATTCTGGACATCTTTACGCTCATCTAGATGCGATAATAAGCGCCTAAAGGCGGCGGCTTCGATTTCGATTTGTGATTGCTCATTCATAGATCATCCTTACAACATGCAAAATAGGAGTATTACCCAAGCATGGCGGAATTTAAACTCGGACAGCGCTGGGTCAGTCGAAGTGAACCAGAATTGGGCCTCGGAGAAATCATCGAAATCGCCGACAGGCGGGTCTCATGCGCCTTTCGGGCAGCCGACACCGTCAGGCTGTATGCCGCTGCCGATGCTCCTCTGGTCCGTGTTCAATTTAGCCCCGGAGACCAGATCCAAACACATGACGGCGAAAGTTTGACCGTCAGCGCACTCACCGAAAACAACGGCTTAATATTTTATCAAGCCGCAGCAGAGGGCCCTCAGAAAACGCTCTGCGAGACAGAATTGAGCGCCAAACTACAGTTCAGCCAGCCCCAAGATCGACTCTTTTTGAACCAGCTCGATAGCAACGATGCCTTCAATTTGCGATATCTCAGCTTAAAGGCCCAGGCAGCACTCGATCGCCAACCCTTTCGTGGACTACTTGGACCACGAACCGCATTACTCCCGCATCAGTTATTCGTCGCCCAGCAGGTTGCTGAGAACGCCACCTTACGAGCGCTACTGGCTGATGAAGTCGGACTAGGCAAGACCATAGAAGCTGGGTTGATCCTAAGCAAAATGCTTCATACCGGGCGTGGCGAGCGTGTTCTGATATTAGTGCCTGAAACCCTCAAAATTCAGTGGCTCGTTGAGATGGTTCGACGTTTTAATCTGGAATTCACCCTCTTAGATGAAGCCCAGTGTGTAGCGCTCGAGAGTCAGCATACTGCCCAACAACCTGATAAAGATTTATCTCCTGAAATGGTCTTCGCACCAGAGGCTGCGACTGCTCCCAACCCTTTTGAGTCTCAACAATTATTTATCGCTGATTTTGGGCTTTTTACCCATAACCCCATCAGAATAGAACAAGCGCTCGCAGCTCATTGGGACATGTTAATCGTTGATGAGGCGCATCATTTGAAATGGGGGGTTGACCACGTGAGCCCTGAATACCGCATTGCCGAGCGCTTGGCCAAACGAGCAAAAGGGCTTTTATTGCTGTCGGCCACACCCGAACAATTTGGTCAAGAAGGACATTTCGCGCGCTTGCGTCTGATAGATCCGGATCGCTACCCCAGCCTAGAAGCCTACCAAAGTGAGCAAGCAGCTTATCAAGCTTTAGCGGCCTTAATCACAACCTGGCAAGCTGGTGATGAAGGTCATGAAGCTGCGCGCTCAGCCTTGCTCGAACAACTGGGGCAGAGTGAGCCGATCAGCGATACGGACATGCGAAATAAATTATTAGATCAGTTTGGACCCGGCTTCACACTCTATCGTAATCGTCGACAAGCGGTGGTGACCCAACCCCAGAGACGCATTGAACCCGTTTATCTGACCAATGCAACCAAGCGGTCAGAGATTGAAACCCCAGCGGAGGATCAGCGATCCATACAACTCAAGCTACAGTGGCTTGGTGCTCTGCTAGCCAGCAGCCCAGAAAAATACTTAGTCATTTGTCGTGAAGCTGCCCTTGCGATCGCCATTGAAAAGCGCCTGCGCTTGGATTTTGGGGTCAAAAGTAGTTGTTTTCACGAGGGTCTCGATCTTATAGCCCGTGATCGCGCTGCAGCGTTTTTCAGCGACCCAGAATATGGGGCTCAGGTGCTTATCTGCTCAGAAATCGGCTCGGAGGGCCG
>Ga0181557_1001327_pt1 | contig 28529 bp, 24 predicted proteins | sample 011ome_23_FD_148632 | JGI IMG/M metagenome (GOLD analysis project Ga0181557, IMG submission 148632) | Coastal salt marsh microbial communities from the Groves Creek Marsh, Skidaway Island, Georgia - 011506CT metaG (spades assembly) | ecosystem: Environmental > Aquatic > Marine > Intertidal zone...
TCACATCAAAATGCGTGAAATTGCTGTACGACAAAATACGCTGCTCAACGCTATCTACCGCGTCGTTCGCAGCACCAAGAGAATAGTTCTGTATCTCAGATCGTGTTGCCTCTTCGCCTTTACCAATCTCAACACCTTCCGCGATATTCTTAACAATCGATGGAAGTTTATCAGTAAAGAAGTTGCCTTCAGCGTTCAGGGCAAAGGGAAAGATACTTAACGTTGTCGCTAAGCCAATATAAACTGGTCGCATGTTCTGCCCCTCATTGATGCCAATTTGGTAGCAGAATTGCAGAACTTGTAAAGTACGTCAACAAGTTATAAAACCTCAAAATGACATTAAAGATTGTCCAATCATGAAAAACCGCCTGATAAACTTTTCCAGTCTGCGTAAAATGCTCCAGTTTATGGAACAAGATTTGGGTGTTGCTGACCTCTCCAATGACGAAAAAAATTTATTGGCTGCAATAACAGACCAAGCAGATAAGAACGGGGAGTTCCGCAGCGAACTGGTGCGAGCTCATTCACTCGTTGTGGATATGAGCCATGGCACGTTCTTCAGGTCGCTCAAGAAACTGATCGAGAAAAACATCGTCTTAAAAAGTAGTGTGCAGAGACGCTCCATCTACAGATTAAACGCCGACTTTCCTCAGGCTTCTGAATAAAATCATAAGAACGAAAAGGCAAACGACGGTTCCTAAAGTATCGCCAACCAAAAACGCCAGCATTGTATTGAGACTATTCTCTGGCAGTATGTCACCAGCAAATATGATGTTGTGACCCAGCGAGTTGAACACAGAAGAAACAAAGGCGATGAGAATGAGGTTGCGCCATGTGTAAGTATTTATAACGCTCTCCTGACTATATAAATTAAACCCACAAATTCTAAATAGTTCGAATGTGAACCAGCCAACTGAGCTCACTAAACACCAAGCGTAAAATGATTTTTGTGTAAAATCTGCATCGGGGGTCAAAACAAGATGCATGATTGTGTTTGCTATGAATAGATAAGCAATTGACCACTTTCCAAAAGCCCATGCCGAGAGAACTCTCACACCGTGGAGCGGGAATATTAAAGCAGCAAATGTTGTGATTGCGGGCAAATATGATTTTTGAAATGGAACAATTATTTCTCTAACAAACAGCATTGAAACTATGTAAGAGATTGCAACAATCACGATATTGATCAGGTGATCATTTACGCTTGTTCGGGTCATAATTTCCTACCTGCTGGTCATTCCATTTTGGAATTATTAAAAGCAAATCTACTAGAAAATACAACAGTTAAAATTAACCCAAATAATTAATCATCAAACACTCATAGGAAGACATCCATGTAAAAGTTTTGCTAACTCGGGCGCCCAATTTAGGAGGTGGATTTGCAAGATGTTGGAGGCTGGATCTCTATGCGAGTATCATGTAAATTACACGTACATTTACACACTAACATCCTAATCCCAATATCATTTATAAGAAAAGTTAGACACATAATTAGATAAAATATGCTAAGCTATTGTTTTTATTATTTGGTCGAGTAATCATAATCCGCGTGTCGGGGGTTCAAGTCCCTCCTCCGCTACCAAATTATCATAAAAAACAGTTATAAAAGTGCGATCACACCCAGTTTATCGTGCGATTATCCTACGACCTTTTAACATCAATTGTCAAAGCGTGTGTGACCAGTGTGTGACCAAGGGTTACTGCATCGAATCTATTATGGGCTACCTATAGGCCATGGACCGGGGACCTTGGATCGCAGACCGTGCGCCTTGGACGACGGCCTTTAGTCATAGAGTGGTAGATTCATTGGGGTGTTGTTTTGTTTGATATCTTTCTCACTCATAACCTGAAGGTCGTAGGTTCAAATCCTACTCCCGCAACCAAAATTAATGAAATATTTACAATGCACTAACGCCCTATGGGGCGCTTCTTGCGCTTTATCACCCACAGAAAATTGCCGCGTCCGTTGCTGCGTTATAATGTCCCTTGGTGGGTGAATGTGGCACGTTCCACTTCTCTGAGCAGGGGTTATTCGAGCCTTTTCCTAGCGTAATAGCTCCTCACAGGCAGGGCCAGCCACCCTAAACATGGCCCCTGCGTGCTACAAAGGTCCCTTGTTTGATAGATCGTCTCTTAATTCGTTGGGTAGTTTCGTTTGGATCAAATGCCCGACAAGCAATGTGCTCTCACTGCTTCGAGTCACTCAGTTTAATTTCCCAGGATTATGGCACTGCCTAATGTCCCAGGACCTGGACGCTCGGTTTAAGAGGCGCTGTTCTGCGAGCGTGATCCTTGGTTTGTACAGCGCAGCTTCAAGCGGATAGCTGAAAGCGGCACGCGGGTTCGAATCTCGTCCGCCCCGCCACTTCAACAATAAAATCAAACTGTTATGTCCATATAAGCGGGCTACCCACTCTCTAGCCCATTTATAATTAGAATGCATGGTTTTCTTAATTTGAACCGAGCGTCCGATTCCGAAACTCTTAACTAACCAAATGGCTCTGCCGTGGTCTACAGTTATTTGGACTGAACTTATTGGGTTTCGGGGGGTAGAGGTACCGACAAGGTGGGCCATGGTAATGCAAATAGGTATTCCATATATTGCAAGTGTTAATTAGAGGAAACAATCTTATATTGCATTACTTCAGAATACATTGACTAGTTGGAAGAAAAGAGTGCGCTTTACAGTGTTCCAGTCAAATACGAAGTTTGCAGAACTTCGGCTCATTCTACTCCTGCGTTTTCTATCATTTCAACTTACATAGGACACTCTCAAAACAGAGTATATACAAGCTTGATCGTGACGCCGCTATCAACAAGTGGCCTTCCTTAGTGACCTCATAGGAATAGAAATAAAATGCATATCGATGCTTGGGCTTGTTTCTCTGACAGTACCGTTTAACATCAAAATCGATCTTCATACACCCGCGTATCATAATTGTATCAAGATTAAGTTTTGCGTTACCCGCAATTTAGAATGAGCAGGACTTTTTGGGACTTAGCCCGACATAGGGAGGGCCAGTGTGATTTGCGCACCCTTGTCGATTTGATCGACGGTTAGGGCGCCGTTTGACTGTTTTGTAATTTCATATGCAATTGCCAACCCCAGTCCACTGCCAGTATTGGGTTCAAGTTGAGTGAAGCGTCCAAAAATCTTGGCTGCGCTGTCGGGATGCAGATCTTTTCCATCGTCCCAGATCGAAACCATCGCCATGTCCGTGTTATATGAACATCGAACAGCGATTTTGCTGAGGGTGGGGCCACCGTGGATCAAAGCATTATCAAGGATGTTTTTGATGGCTTCTTTCAATAACACTTCTGTCCCCAGCACGATTAACGGCTTTTCCGCAGGGCTGAATTCAAAGTGGATATCTTGTTTTAGCACAAGATAGGCAAAATCCGTACACACCTCAGACACCATTGAATTTAAATCAATCTCCTTGGTTTCTCGTTGGGTACGATCATAACTGAGCCGTTCAAGTGACAAGAGCTGTTCGGTCACATGCACCGAATGTTTGGCGGCATAGAGAAGTTTATCAATTCTTTGATCGCGATCCGCGTCTGTTTGTGCTGAATTGATGGCTTCTGCCATGGCTAGAATACCGGCTGCTGGATTTCTAAGTTGATGGGCGGCATCAGAGATAAAGGTTTGCTGCGCGGATATGCTGTCCGAGACCTGGGCAAAAAGGCGGTTGAGCGTACTCACAATCCCTTTGAATTCAATTGGAACCGCGCGCTTAATCGGGCTCAGGTCGGACTGGGATCGCTTGTCAATGGCGTCTTGCAAGTCATCAAGCGGCCGCAAACCCAGCTGCACCCCGAACCAGACCACAAGTGCTAGGGTGACCAAAAGCGCCCCCATCAGGCCTGTTGCCTTGAGCGCAAGATCACGCGCAAAGGCGTTTCTGTCGGACATCCGTTGCCAAACGCGAATGATCGTTGTTCCCGTGATCCCGCTGACCTGTGCATTTTCGGTCAGCTTGAGCACCCGAACAGGTTCACCACGGTAAACCGCTTCGAAATAGGATGTTGTTTGTGGGTCGGCACCGGTCGAAATCGGTTCAACAGGCGGATAGGCATACCCCGTCACATAATATCCGCCCGGACCTGTTGCGTGATAAAACACCTCACCTCCAGAGGCGTCGGTTAACAAATTTCGGGTTGATGGGGATAGTGCATCGCCTTCTGAACTTGCTACATCTCGTGAAATGGCCAAAGCCGTGGACAACAATCCCCGATCAAAAAGCTCGTTCGCGGTGTCTTGTGCAACGGAAAAGCGCCAATATCCAAGAAAAAGGCTTACAATCAATAGGGGTGTCAGAATAAGAACAAAGAGACGAAACCGAAGCGTATGAGGGCCAGTTTTCATCCCTCAACCTCAAGCAAATATCCAAGGCCACGCGCGGTTTTGATTTGCACGCCACATTCCGCCAACCGACGCCGCAGTCGGGAAATATGGGGTTCAATTGCTGTGTCATCAACTTCGGCGCCGACGCCGTACACGTGATCGATAATTTGGGATTTAGACACCAGCCGCCCTTTGCGTTCGATCAGACATTCCAGCGTTGCAAGCTCTTTTCTGGGTAGATCAAGGGGCTGATCGTCCACGGTGACTTGGCGCGTTGAGCGATCAAAGACCAATCGGCCAAGTGTCTCATGCGCGCTGTATTCAAGGTTTTTGCGCCGCGAAAGCGCCCTAATCCGCGCTTCTAGCTCGTCCATTTCAAAGGGTTTCACCAGATAGTCATCGGCACCCCGATCAAGCCCCAAAACGCGATCTCTGGTTTCGATGCGCGCTGTAAGCAAGATCACCGGCGTTTGCGCACCGCGTTGGCGCAAGGCGTATAAAACATCCAGCCCGCTCATGCCCGGTAAATTTATATCTAATACAATGAGATCTGCACCCTCTTTGCGCAGATACATATCCGCTTCTAATCCATCGTGTAGGATGTCAACGGCATGGCCGCGATCTTTCAGCCGATAGGAAATCGCGCTTGAGAGTGTCACGTTGTCTTCGATGATGACGATACGAATTTTTCCACTCCGCAAGTTTGCCGCAAGGTTCGCGGTCAAAGGTAAAAACGTTGGAGGGGGGAATCAATCCCCAAAATAAAAAGGATTAAAGTGGAGTTTTGACTGCCGCTGTGATCTCATCGGTAATTAATGGAGGAAACTAATGACCGTATTTAAGTATTCACGCCGAGCGGCACTCGCTCTTACTGCAGCTGCGGGTCTTGCTGCACCTGCCATGGCAGACGTTGATTTATCTGGCAAGACGATTGAGTGGGTGATCCCATTCTCTGAAACAGGTGGATCCGCGAAATGGGCTAACTTCTTTGCCCCTCTATTGTCAGAAGAATTGCCGGGAAACCCAACGGTTGTTGTTAAATTCATGCCGGGTGCAGGATCGACCAAAGGCGCGAATTGGTTTCAGGAACAAACTGGCGGCGACGGCACCTTGATGTTCGGCTCATCCGGTTCAACCCAATTCCCATTCCTGCTTAATGATCCTCGCGTGATGTACGAATACGCGGATTGGAACGCGGTCATGGCCACAGGGACAGGCGGCGTTGCGTATTTGAACGCCGAGGATGGTGCTTTGTTTGATGGCTCTGCAAACAAATTGAAAGACATTCCATTTATCTTTGGGTCGCAAGGCGCAACAGGTTTGGATCTTGTGCCTCTTTTGGCGTGGGAAATGCTAGGCATGAATGTTGAGCCAGTGTTTGGCATCAAGGGACGCGGTGACGGCCGTTTGATGTTTGAACGTGGCGAGGCGACAATCGATTATCAAACGTCATCAGGCTACCTTGGTGGATCCATGGATCTGGTGAATGCAGGCACTGCGGTTCCTATGATGAGCTGGGGCGCGCTTGACGAAAACGGTGTGATCGTTCGTGACCCGACCTTCCCTGATCTGCCAAGCTTCAAAGAAGTTTGTGAAGCAACAGTTGGCTGTGAAACATCTGGCCCTGCATGGGACGCGTGGAAAGCGTTCTTTATCGCAGGCTATCCATCGCAAAAAATTGCGTTCCTTCCTGCAGGCACATCTCAGGATGTGATTGATACGTTTACCAAAGCATTTGAGGCCGTGCGCAATCGCCCCGATTTCAAGACGATTGCAGCAAAACAAGTGGGTGAATACCCAATGTTTGTTGGTGCTGGTGCACAAAACGCGACCAACGAGGCCACGACTGTTTCAGAAGAAGCGAAACAATTCGTGCTCTCATGGCTTAAGACAGCTTATGGCGTCGAACTGAACTAAGCCGGTTCAATGCGCCCACTCGGGGTTGAGTGGGCGCAACAAAACAACAGCAAAAATCTAAATTAATAGAAAGCGAATCCGATGGAGATTTTCGCCAACGCACTTCCTGCGCTCGGTGACGCATGGGCATTGATATTGCAGCCAATTGTGCTGGGGTATTTGATCCTTGGCGTGTCGATGGGCCTTGCGGTTGGGGTGTTCCCCGGGCTCGGCGGTATCGCCGGTCTGTCCCTTCTTCTGCCCTTTATGTTTGGTATGGAACCCGTTTACGGTTTGGCCTTGATGATCGGGATGGTGGCGGTGGTGCCAACATCTGATACGTTTGCCTCTGTTTTGATGGGGATCCCGGGATCGTCTGCGTCGCAGGCCACTGTTTTAGACGGATTTCCCATGGCGAAAAAAGGCGAAGCAGCGCGTGCGCTGTCGGCGGCCTTTGCCTCTTCTCTGTTTGGGGGGCTTGTCGGGGCGTTTTTCCTAACCGCCTTTATTCTGGTCGCGCGCCCCATCGTTTTGGCATTCGGATTGCCCGAAATGCTGATGATCACCATTCTTGGCCTGTCTATGGTGGCCGTCCTTGCAGGGCGTGTTGCGTTGAAGGGTTTGGCGGCTGCGGGTCTTGGCATGATGGTGGGAACCATCGGTATCGCGGATGCAGGCGGTTCGCTGCGGATGGCAACCTATGATATCCCATATCTGACCGACGGCCTGCAATTGGTCATTGTTGGGCTTGGCATTTTTGCCATCCCCGAGATTGTGTCCCTATTGCGCCAAGATCGATCCATTTCTGAAAACAGCAGCTTGGGTGCAGGTTGGCTTGTGGGTGTCAAAGACTGGTTTGACAATATCTGGCTGTCTGTGCGCTGTTCGTTGATTGGTGTTTTGGTCGGCATTATTCCGGGCCTCGGAGGTTCGGTCGTCGACTGGATTGCCTATGGGCATACGGTACAAACGACCAAAGACAAATCCGGGTTTGGAAAAGGCAATGTCCGCGGCGTGATCGGGCCTGAAAGCTCCAACAACGCCAAAGAGGGTGGGGGACTGGTTCCAACCTTGTTGTTTGGCATTCCCGGATCTGGGTCGATGGCGATCTTTATCGGGGCGATTGCACTGCTTGGGTCGGGTGAGATCGAAGTTGGGCCAAAGATGCTCAAGGATAATCTTGATATCACCTATTCGATCGTGTGGTTGCTCGCGCTGGCCAATGTGTTTGGAACGCTGATGTGTATCGCGCTTTCAGGGGGGATTTCCCGTCTGACGACAATACGGTTCACCTATCTTGCGCCATTCTTGTTCATGCTGATCAGCTTTGCGGCTTTCCAATCGGGTCAGAACTTTGAAGATCTGCTGGCCCTGTTTGGTGTCGGTTTAATCGGTATTTTCTTGCGCCGCTTTGATTGGTCGCGACCTGCCTTTTTGATCGGTTTCGTGCTGTCAAACCCGGTCGAGAAATTTTCCAACCAAGCCTTTCAAATTGCGAGCTTTAAGTTCCGTCGCGGATTTGAAACAGGAATGGATTATTTGTTCAGCCCGATTGTGATCGTTCTGATTATCGTAACTGTGATTTCGGTTGTGTTTGGTATTCGTCAGGCAAAATCAATCATGGCCGAAGGGGATATCCAGTCTGGCAGCAAACGCGCACCAATCACGTTTTTGCTGGTCATCACCGCGTATTTGATCGTTGCCGTTTTGAACGCAAATGCGATCCCTGACTTTAACATGACCGATAAAATCGTGCCGCTTGTTGTGGGTGGGATCTCGCTGGCCTGTTGTTTGATCGTCTTGGTGCAAATGATGCGCAGCCCCGAAGGCCACGTTGTTTTTGCCGATAAAGAAGTGGCGGGCGAAGACGCGGATGCCCCCTATGGCCTGTGGTCCACCTTGGCGTGGTTTGCAGGGCTCATCGCGGCAACATGGGTTGTCGGATTTATCATCGCTTTGGCTGGTTTTCTTATCACCTTCTTGCGCGTTCGTGCTCAGGCGGGTTGGGTCAAAACCCTTTTCTTAACTGTGTGCGGCATTGGATTTATTTGTCTCATGGCCGGCGCGCTTAATCGTGACTTCCCTCCGGGGCTCTTGCAGGGAGCGGCAGATTTGCCGTGGCCGTTAAAATGACACAACATCCAATTCCATATATCTTTATGCGTGGTGGCACATCGCGTGGCCCCTATTTCAACCGCGCAGATCTGCCAGAAGATCTGGATCACTTGGCCAAGGTTTTGTTGGCGGTGATCGGGTCTGGGCATAAACTTAACATCGACGGGATCGGCGGCGGTGCGGCGGTCACAACCAAGGTTGCGATGCTCAGCCGTTCAAATGATGACTGGGCGGACATCGATTATTTCTTTGCTCAGGTTTCGGTCGAAGAACGCCTGGTTGACTTTAAACCAACCTGCGGGAACATCCTGTCAGGTGTTGGACCTGCAGCCCTTGAAATGGGGTTGATTGCGCCAACCGGTGATGTGACCGATATCAAAATTCATGCCGTAAACACGGGTGCGCGCGTGGTCGCGCAAGTCCAAACACCCGGCGGTAAGTTGGAATATTCGGGGTCCGCAGAAATCGCAGGTGTGCCGGGCGCAGCTGCGCCCATTGCCTTGAATTTCATGGGGGTTGTGGGATCATCGACGGGGGCGCTTTTGCCGACCGGCAACGTGCGGGATACCTTCGGCGGGATCGAAGTCACCTGTATGGATGTTGCCATGCCTCTTGTAATTGCGAAGGCGGCAGATTTCGGTCTAAGCGGATATGAAACGGCCGAAGAGCTTGATAACAATCGCGATTTCTTTGCCAAAATGGAAGCGATCCGCATCGAAGCAGGGGCTGCCATGGGAATGGGTGACGTCACGAAATCGGTGACGCCAAAATTTGGATTGCTCGCGCCCGCCAAAAACGGCGGGACGATTGCGACACGCTATTTTATGCCGTGGAACACACATCCAACGATGGCCGTGACAGGGGCACAATGCCTTGCTTCGTGTGCGCTGACACCGGGAACGGTGTCGGATGGGTTGTTGGATCGTCCAACGACCGGTCCCGCAGAAGTGATCCTTGAACACGCATCTGGCAATATCGATGTTTTGGTCGATTTTTCGACTGAGGATGGGTTCACTCTCAAATCAGCGGGTCTTATTCGGACGGCGCGAAAACTTGCGGATGGGAACGTATACGTTCCTTCTGATGTTTGGATGAAATAGGAGCACGACATGCCAATTCGGAATATTTTGGTCGCCTTCAACGGGTCCGATGCCGCTGTGGCCGCGTTAAAATATGCGGCGACAATCGCGCAAAAGGATGGGGCTTACATCACCGCGATTCTGGCCCACACCAGACATGAGGTGATTGATTCAAGACACCGTTGGATCCCCGCCGAAGCACAAGCATTGATTTCAAATGCAAATGACGAAATCATCCAAAAAATCGAGGCGAAGTTTTTGGGGCTTTCCCAAGAATTGGATTTGGGGGATCGATTGCTGTTTCGCCGCAGCACGGGGCGCGTTGACGATCTTTTGGCGACCACAGCACGCGCGTTTGATTTGTTGATTGTTGGCCAGCATTTAGATGGTGATGATGAACATATCACGCTTCATCCTGATCGGATCGCGTTGATCAGTGGCCGACCCGTGATCGTTGTTCCCGCCAATTTTGTCTTGCCCGACAAACACAGCCACGTTGCTGTCGCTTGGGATGGTGGGCGGGCCGCGGCGCGTGCGGTGTCAGACAGTCTTCGGATCCTTGAAGACGAAAGACGGGTTAGCCTGCTGACCGTCCGTGGAACCAACAATCCACCCGTCGATGATGTGCTTGAGCATCTCAAGCGACATGGAACAGACGCTATTTATCACGATTTGCCAAGGGTGACGTCCATCGGCGAGGCGCTGCTTAAGTTCTGTAAACGACAAGATGCAACATTGTTGGTGATGGGGGCGTATGAGCATTCAAAATTCAGAGAAGATTTTTTGGGCGGCGTGACAGCGACCGTGCTTCGTGAAATCGAAATCCCTGTCTTGCTTTCTCATTGAACCGCGCTAGGGTGTCCAAAAATAACGGATGACCGCGCCTGCAACAGTATAAGTGATAGAGAAACCTATGAAAATCCACATTCTTGACGACTGGTTCAACACGCTTACGGCATTGCCCTGTTTTGCAAAACTGGCAGGACATGAGGTCACGGTTTGGACGGATAACGTCAAAGAGGTTGATGGGTTGGTTGATCGCCTGTCCGATGCCGATGGTGTGGTTTTATTTCGCGAACGGACCAAAGTGACGCGCGAATTGATTGAACGTCTGCCAAACCTAAATCTTATCAGCCAACGCGGTGTCTATCCCCATATAGATGTCCAAGCCTGCACAGATAACGGCGTTTTGGTCTGTTCAAAAACAAGTGGCGAGGCCCCCGCGCATGCGGCGGCGGAACTGACCTTTGCGCTTATTTTGTCTGCTTTGCGGCAGCTTCCTTTTCAAATGGCATCAGCCAAGGCAGGCAATTGGCAAATGGGTGTTGGTAAAACGCTGCATGGGCGCACGCTTGGCCTTTATGGATACGGGCGGATTGCAAAGGCGGTCGCAGGCTATGCCAAGGCATTTGGCGTGAATGTCATATGGTGGGGATCTGAAGAGGGGCGCCGCCGCGCCGCTGCCGATGGCGAATGCGTCCCCGCATCGCGGAAAGAATTCTTTGCCGCCTGTGATATTGTTTCGGTCCATGTCAGAATGCTGCCGGCGACCAAGGGGTTGATTACAGCGGATGATTTTGCCGCCATGCGTCCAGGGTCGGTGTTCGTGAATACATCCCGCGCAGGACTGATCGAAGCAGGCGCATTATTGGCCGCGCTAAATCGTGGTCGGCCCGAATTGGCCGCGATTGATGTTTTCGATGTTGAACCGTTACTTGATCCGACTGATCCGCTTCTGAGCCATCCAAATCTGATTGCGACGCCGCATATCGGCTTTGTCACAGAAGACGAATTCGATTTTCAGTTTTCCGATATTTTTGACCAAGTGAACGCATTCGCAGCAGGTGCGCCCATTCACATGATCAATCCCGAAGTTTGGACCGCCTGAGGAGCCCGGCAACAATCGGTGCACCGGTGATGACAAGAATGATCCGAACCAGATGGTGCGTGACGACAAATCCCAAATCGGCCCCCGCCACAATGGCCAGAACGGTCATTTCCGCCTGACCGCCGGGGGCAAAGGCCAAGAACGCCTCAACTTTGCCACCTAATCCAAGGAAATAGATCACTTGGCTAAAGATTTCGGCAAGCACAGCCAATAGGACAACATATGCGACACCTGCCGCGACAAAGCGTTTAAGTTCTTTTAATGTCACACTAACAAAGTGAACCCCGATCCCCACACCAATAAAAAATTGCGCAAAAAGGATTGCTTCTTGCGGTGGGCGGACATGAATAAAATCCCCCAGTGATAGCGCCGCGGTGACAATCATTGGTCCGAGGATGGATGCCCCAAAAAGCCCGACGCGCACGCCTAATCGCCATCCGCCAATGGCGGCAACGGCCATAAAGCAGACCTCTAACAGGGGGACATCGGCGACTGGGACACCAATTGGGTTATTGAGCGATGCGCCATAAACCGTGGTCAGAACAAAAGGCGCAAGCGTCACGATAATCAGAACCCGCGTTGCGTGGATCAAAGACAGCGCCCGTGGATCACCGCCTGCCTCGGTTCCGAAAATGACCATGTCTTGCAAGCCGCCGGGCATGGCGGCGTAATATGACGTTGCTGGGTCCAGCTTCCAAACCCGACTGAAAAACGGCACTCCGATCGCGCCGATGGCAAGGATATACACTGGGATCATCGCAATGGACACCAACATGCTGGGCAGTTGGTGGAACAAGGCGGGCGTAATGCTTGCGCCCACGGCGACGCCCAAAATTGTTCTTGCGCCAACAGAGATAACACCAAATCCCTTGAGGGGCAGACCAATCAACGCCGCAAAGAGGCACGCAAACATAGGCCCAAACAGGAATGGAAGCGGCAGATGAAGCGCCCAAAACCCTAACGTCCCGACCAGACCGAGAGCGAATGTAAGGGTTCGTTTGCCAAGAGGCGAATTGATAAGACGGGACATTTGGTGAACTACTGATTGACTTGCATTGTATCTAATTGTATACACTTGGATGCAATAATCAAGGTGATTGTTATGGCACAACCAGACGACAGCATTTCCGCCGATGGTCCACAGGGAAATCAGGCGTATCTGCAACTTTTGTCCGACATCCGCGATGGTCGTCTTGTTGCGGGGGATCGTTTGCGTGAAATCGATCTGGCCGAACGTTTTGGTATCAGTCGCACGCCGATCCGCGAAGCAATCCGGCTTTTGGAAGCGGATGGATTAATCTTCCATCAACCGCGCCATGGGGCAACGATCCGCCGTCTGGATTACGCCGAGGTGATGGAGCTGTATGAGATGCGTTCCGTTTTGGAAGGGACCGCCGCGCGTCTGGCGGCGCGTTCGGCCTCTGATATCGAGATTGAGGAACTGATAGCCCTGAATGATGACCTTGCTGCGGCGGGCAACTCAGAGACGGCCTCGATTCTCAATCGACAGTTTCATCAGGCGCTTTTGCATTCGACAAAGAACAGGTTTTTGGCAAAATCAATGGACAGCCTTCAAAAATCTTTGATGATTTTGGGGCCAACGACTTTGACACATCCGGACCGCGCCGCGCGCGCGATTGAAGAACACAAAGACATTCTTGTGGCCATTCGAGCGCGCGACGGTGACGCGGCAGAACGGGCAATGCGCGCGCATATAGAAGCGGCGCAAAGGGTGCGTATTCGCACCCTTCGGCAGTTACCGGTGGGTGAGGAATAAAGGTGTATCTGGCGCCATCCCTCTAACAAGTGATGAACCTGCCAATCTGATATGCGGTGTAGAAAAGTAGAACAAAGATGAATGAACAGCAAACAGTGACACAGACCGAATGGGATGTCGTGGTTATTGGTGGCGGAAACGCCGCCCTGTGTGCAGCAATGACCGCAGCAGAAGAGGGCGCGCAGGTCTTGATCCTTGAGGCCGCGCCAAAGGCCTATCGCGGTGGGAATTCACGGCACACCCGCAATTTCAGATGTATGCACCGCGGCCCCTTGGGCCCCTTGGTGGATAGCTATTCAGAAGACGAGTATTTTAACGATTTGATGAAAGTGACGGGTGGCAAAACCCACGAAGGTCTGGCGCGAATGGCGATCCGCGCCTCCGAGGGCTGTCTTCTTTGGATGCAAGAGCACGGTGTGCGGTTTCAACCGCCGTTGTCGGGGACTTTGTCGCTTGCCCGAACCAATGCGTTTTTCTTGGGCGGCGGCAAAAGCCTTGTGAATGCCTATTACAGAACTGCAGAAAATCTGGGCGTTACAGTGAAATACGACGCCTCGGTCACCCATATCGAATTGGATGATGATCGGGTGGCCTATCTTGATTTCACCCTATCCGATCAAATCCACCGCGTCGTTCCAAAGTCGGTCGTGGTGGCATCTGGTGGATTTCAGGCTGATACAGATTGGCTTGCGCGGGCATGGGGACCCGCAGCCAAGAATTTTCTCATCCGCGGCACACCCTACAATAGGGGTGTCGTGCTTGCCGACCTTTTGGATCAGGGTGTCGAACAGGTTGGTGACCCAACGCAATGCCATGCGGTTGCAATTGATGGCCGCGCCCCAAAATTTGACGGTGGTATTGTCACAAGATTGGACTGCGTTCCCTTTTCCATCGTTGTAAACAAGAATGCAGAACGGTTTTACGACGAAGGCGAAGATGTATGGCCCAAACGCTATGCGATCTGGGGGCGGTTGGTTGCGGAACAACCTGATCAAATCGGCTATGTCGTGATTGATTCAAAATCGTTGAATTTATTCATGCCCTCGGTGTTTCCGCCAATCAAAGCGGACAGCATCGAAGAATTGGCAGATCTCATGGGTTTGCCGCCGGAAAGTTTGAAAAACACCGTGGACGATTTTAATCGGGCCTGTGGTGATACATCAAATTTCCATCCAACCGAACTTGATGGCGTGTGTACGCAAAACTTAAACCCCCCTAAAACCAATTGGGCGCGCCCGATCACCGATCCGCCCTTTTACGGGTATAGTTTGAAAACTGGTGTGACGTTTACCTATCTTGGGCTCAAGGTTGATGAAAATGCACAATGTTCGATTGGAAACCGCCCGATCACCAACCTGTGGGCTGCGGGTGAAACCATGGCAGGGTCCATCCTTGGGCAGGGGTATCTGGCAGGGTTTGGGATGACCATCGGAACGGTCTTTGGGCGTATTGCAGGCAAGGAGGCCGCGGCCAATGCAAAATGATTTTATCAACGAAGCCCGCAGACAGGCAGAGATCTGTAACGCGTGTCGATATTGCGAAGGCTATTGTTCCGTATTCCCCGCCCTTCATGCGGAAAGGGCCTTTGCAGACGGGCATTTGATGCAGCTTGCAAACCTATGTCATAATTGCAGGGGGTGTTATTATGCCTGCCAATACACGGCCCCACATGAATTTGATTTGAACCTGCCTCAGGCCCTTGCCAATGTGCGCCAGCAAAGTTGGGAAGAGTTTGCATTTCCGAAATCCGCAGGACAGGCATTTCAAAGAAATGGTCTGTTCATTGCGATTGCAACCGTTCTTGGGTTTGCGTTCCTTTTTTGGTTGATCAAGCAGGTCCAAGCGGTTGGTGGTGATGGGTTCTACGCCGTTTTGTCACATAATATCATGGTTGCCATTTTCTTGCCCGCGTTTTTGTTTCCGTTGATCAGTATCGCGATCAGTCTGCGACGCTATTGGCGTTCCGTAGGCGGAGGGGCAATCACCTTTGCACATCTTCGGCGTGCGTTTTACGCCGCAGCAACATTGAAAAATTTGGCGGGGGGACATGGTGACGGATGCAATTTCGAAGAGACCGACAGGTTTTCCCATCATCGCAGATACGCCCATCATGCTGTAATGTATGGATTTTTGCTGTGCTTTGCATCGACGAGTTTTGCGACGGTCCTGCATTACGGCTTTGACATGCCTGCACCCTATCCACTGTGGTCGCTGCCCAAGATTGCCGGTATATCCGGTGGGGTGCTCTTGGCCCTTGGTTGCGTTGAAATGATCCGCTTGAAACTGAAATCAGACTCATCACTTGGCGCGCAAAATGCCTTTGGCGGTGAGGTCGGGTTCATCGGCCTATTGGGCTTTGTCGCTTTTAGCGGGTTGATCCTTTATTTTCTTGGGGATACCGTTTTGATGTCAACGCTTCTTGTTCTGCATCTTGGCGCTATTTTAGCGTTTTTTGTGCTAACGCCCTTTACCAAAATGGCGCATGGGTTTTACAGAATGGCAGCACTTGTTCGCGATGCGCAACGTACAAGTTAAAATTGGAGATTTTGGTTTGCAGGGCTCTATAAAAATAACCGGCTTGTCTGAGTGCGCTCTGGAAATTAGCTATGCTCAATCATGCATACCTTCGCTATTTCAAAACCAGTCCAGAGATCATCAAACTTGCAGTTATGCTATATGTGAGATTTCCACTAAGCGTGCCCCCTCGCACAACGCCCTATAATTTGTTATAATATAACACTCATATAGGGGTGTTCAAAATGATAGCAAAAGGTAACGTCACGATCGGCCTAGAAACGCGTTTCGGGCCTGATTGGCCCGGTGTCCGATGCGGTGCACGAACTAAATCTGGAGGTGAATGTCAGCGTCCAGCGGTGAAGCGAACTGGCCGCTGCAGTCGACACGGCGGCAAAAGCACTGGGCCTCGAACCCAAGCTGGCCGTGATAAAATTGCTGCTTTGCATACTACGCATGGAAGACGCACAAAGGAAAAACGCGAGGCCGCTGAGAAGCGCGCTGAGATTGGCCGTAAGGTCCGTGCAGAGATCAAGCAGATTGAAGCAAGTTTGATTGAGCAGGGCGTCTTAGAACGCAACTGGCGCAAAGACTGGAAGCTATAGCCAAGGCCCAAGGGCCACGGAGCTGGAAGCGGGGGTTACTTCGCCAAATCTGAATGATGGTATCCAAAAGATCAAAAAGGGGTATCCCCTTTTTATGGTCCGCGGTCCATGGTTCATCGGTCTTTAGTATTGACCCGACAAATTCGTTCGGGTGTAATTTCATTTGACTTCGACGTCCTCCATTTCGTCGCCGAGTATCCGCTGCAAGGCCATGATGGGGGTTTCGTCACTTTCAACTCGGACGTACAACTGCGCGAAGTACCGAGAGCCTTTAACCTTGGCTTTGACTGGCCGGAAATCAGAGACTGGGAATGGTGAATGCAGTAAATTTACATTTTCCGCACAGTTAGCCATTGCTTCGTCTATTGCATTTGCCAGTTCTGCAACTGGGCGATTGTCTTTTAACTGATCTTTCCTCCATTTGGCCGCCTGTTCAGGTGTCTCAAAGGCGGGATCCCCTATAATACATTTATATAGAGAATCCCGCCTTTGAGCGCGTAGTCCACGGAAAATGTGAAATAAGAAAGATGTGCCTTTCCCGGGAACAATCCATATTCCTCATGGGATGGGCGGACGCAAGATGGAAACGCTGTTCCGTTTGGGCAATATACGGCGGAATTGGTTGAATATTACGACGATGATCTTTTGGGAACATCGCCCGCATTTTCGTATCACTTGGTGAACGAAGTCAGTCTGCGCAACGGAGCTGCCGTTTTGGGATTGGATGGCGGGTCCGATGTGCCTGCCGATCAGGTCTATGCCTTGCGATCCTAAACGTTCATGGCCACCCAAATTAACGCGGCTGCGTTTGAAAAGAGCCCTAAAACAATCAGCAAACAGTACAAGAACGTCCATTTGATTTTCTTGACCGGTGCGTCTTCTTCGTTGGATTGACGGATCAAGGCGCGTTCCACCAGCGATGGTAACCTTGGGCCGAATCTGCCAACAACGCGCAAAGTATTCAACAGATCGTTGACGACTGCCTTTGGCCCAATACTGTCGCGGATATAGTTTTCGACCACGGGTCTGGCGACCTGCCAAATATTGATTTGCGGGCTTAGGGACCGCGCGACGCCTTCGACGACCACCATTGTGCGTTGTAGCAAAATCAATTCGGTGCGGGTTTCCATGCCAAACCGTTCGGTCACTTCAAACAGGTGGTTCAACAGACGCCCCATGGAAATGTGGGTGGCGTCCATACCAAAGATGGGTTCACCAACGGCACGCAGGGCGCGGGCGAATTCATCAACGTCTTGCGAGGCAGGAACATAGCCTGCTTCGAAATGGACTTCTGCGACGCGCTGATAATCACGGCGAATAAAGCCAAATAAAATTTCGGCATAGACGCGGCGAGTATATTCGTCGATATGCCCCATGATCCCAAAGTCAAAGGCAACAATCGCGCCGTCATCCCCAACCTTAAGATTGCCTTGGTGCATATCTGCATGGAAATATCCATCACGCAGCGCGTGCTGAAGGAACAGCTGTAGGACACGTTCGCCCAATGCGACGCGATCAAACCCCATCTGATCCAAAACTTCGTTATCCCCAAGCGGCGAACCCTCTACCCAGTCAAGCGTCATGACACGCCGCCCTGAGAGGGCCCATTTGATATGGGGTACGCGGAAACCTTCGTCTTTTTCGGTATTCGCCGCAAATTCGGATGCTGAGGCGCTTTCAAGGCGCAGGTCCAATTCGCCCAAGACCACACCTTCGAAATGCTCGATCACGTCCATGGGCCGCAAACGGCGGGCAAAGGGGGCCAAGATTTCGATCACCCGTGCTGCGAAATAAAACGCATCCACATCGCGGCGAAACGCTTTTTCGATTCCAGGGCGCAAGACCTTGACCGCGACGATTTCGCCTGTGTCTGCCAAACGCGCTTTGTGAACCTGTGCGATCGACGCGGCGGCGACAGGTTCGGAAAACTCAGAAAAGATTGTGTCAGGGTTTAGACCCGTTTCATTTTCAAAACTGGCTTTTGCAGCTTGGGTCGAAAATGGGGGGAGCTTATCCTGAAGAACCCGAAGCTGTTGGGCCAATTCATCCCCCACCACATCGGGCCGTGTCGATAGAATTTGACCAAATTTAATATATGCCGGCCCAAGTGCCGTCAGGGCGCGCGTGACGGGTGGCATTGTCGGATCACCCTTAAGCCCCAAAAACTGAAACGGCCAACCCAGAACCCGCGCAGCAACGCGCAAGGTTCGCGGTGCTTCCATCGCGTTTAAGATCACGCGCATCGCGCCGGTACGTTCCAAGGTCGCGCCCGTACGGACAAGGCGAATGATATTATGAGGTCCGCGCATTTAGATTTTCCAACCTGAATGCAAACACGCGATGCCCATCGTCAAATTGCGGTACTTTGCATTTTCGAAACCGGCAGCACGCACCATATTTAAAAACGTATCTTGGTCTGGAAACTTGCGGATGGATTCCACCAAATATTGATAGCTGTCACGATCGTTAGCAATAATTTTTCCCATGGTTGGAATGAAATTGAATGAATATTTGTCGTACATCCACTGCATCATATCGTTCGGGATATGGGAAAATTCCAATACCATCAAACGACCGCCGGGTTTCAGAACGCGATAGGCTTCGTTCAATGCATCTTGGGGACGGGTCACGTTTCGGATACCAAAGCTGATGGTGTAAACGTCGAATGTGTTGTCATCGAACGGCAGGGCCATGGCATCGCCCACAACCCAATTCAGTTGATCTGCCATTTGATCGGCTTCGGCGCGCTTGCGCCCTTCGATCAGCATCGGTTCCGTCAGATCGCAAACGGTTGCGTGTCCATAGCCTGCACGTTTCAAGAAACGAAATGAAATATCACCGGTTCCACCGGCAACATCCAACAAACGTTGTCCTGCGCGGGGGGCAATCCAATCCATCATTGCATCCTTCCAGATACGATGAATTCCCATCGACATCACATCGTTCATGATATCATATTTGGATGCGACGCTGCCAAACACCCCTTGGACCTTTGATGCCTTTTCAGATTCTGGAACGGTCTGAAAACCAAAATGTGTCGTCGTTTGCGTATCGTCGGTCATGTCATCATCCTTGCGCTTGGCCATTCATATATAGGGATCGGCCTATGTTGCAATGCGGTCTTTTGGATTCAGAGGATAAAAACCAACATGAAATGGGCATAATTTTGCCTTGAACACTGGGTATTTTCAACTTGTTCGCAAACGAAGACGAGTATCCAGTGTCAGGTTTAAGTTTATCATTTTTCATTACCTGCGCCGCCGCAGCACTGTGCGCGGCCAATCTGTGGTATGAAAATTCACCTTCGGCACATCGCATGCGGCGTCGGCATCAAAAATTTAAAAAGGCTAAAAAATAGATACCTTCATGTTGGAGGCGGCTGGGTTTTTGGCTATGACGGACTGAGAAGCATAGGATCGTCATCATGCCAGAATTACCCGAAGTTGAAACAGTCATGCGTGGCCTTGCGCCTGCGATGACGGGGGCTGTTATCGCAACGGCATCTGTGAACCGCCCAGATTTGCGGTGGCCGTTCCCTGCGAATATGGCAGATCGCATCACGGGGCGGCGCGTGATGCGTATGCACCGTCGGTCGAAATACATATTGGCCGATCTCAGCAGTCAGGAAACCCTGTTAATTCATCTGGGTATGTCGGGGCGCATGTTGGTGTCGGGCGATCCCTTGGGCCAATTTGTCCACACCCATCCAATGGCGCAAAAACACGATCATGTTGTGTTTGATTTGGATAATGGTGCACGCGTGACCTTTAATGACCCGCGCAGATTTGGTGCCATGGATTTGATTGCGACAGATGAGTTCGAGGCGCACCCTTTGATCAAAGTCTTGGGGCCAGAGCCATTTTCGAACAGCTTTAATCAATCCTATCTTGCCCAAAAAATAGGCGCCAAAAAATCGCCAATTAAATCGGTTTTGCTGGATCAATCTGTTGTTGCAGGATTGGGGAACATCTATGTCTGCGAAGTTTTGCATCGCACGGGCATTCATCCGACCCGTCTGGCGCGGGATATCACACAGGACGAAATCGCGAATCTGATTCCCACTATTCGGGATGTTTTGACGGCCGCGATTGAGGCAGGTGGGTCTTCGCTGCGTGATTTTCGGCATGCTGACGGAGAATTGGGATATTTCCAACATAGCTTTGACGTCTATGGCCGCGAGGGCGAAACCTGCAAAAACATTGAATGTTCTGCCCCAATTGAACGTCTTGTTCAGTCAGGGCGATCCAGTTTCTTCTGCCCATCGTGTCAAAGATAGCTTGATCCAACTGTCAGGCATGGTATTGAACGTGCCTGAGAAAACAACCGAAAGACTGTTTCATGGCTTATGAGACGATCATCGTAGAGATCGAAGACCACATCGCGGTTATGAAATTGAACCGCCCTGATGCGTTGAACGCGTTGAATGATCAATTGCTGTCAGAGTTGACGGATGCGTTAGAAAGCGCACAAAAAAATGACAAAGTCCGTTGTGTGATTATCACTGGATCCGAAAAAGCGTTTGCTGCGGGTGCAGATATCAAAATGATGAGCACGAAAACATTTGCGGATGTCTTTGAAGAAAACTTGTTCGCCGAAGAATCAAACCGCATCACACGGATTCGCAAGCCGATCATTGCTGCTGTTTCCGGTTATGCTTTGGGCGGCGGATGTGAGTTGGCGATGCTGTGCGATTTTATCATCGCGGCAGACAATGCAAAATTTGGTCAACCAGAAATCAACCTAGGCGTCATCGCCGGCATGGGTGGCACACAGCGGTTGACCCGGTCGATTGGCAAGTCCAAGGCGATGGACATGAACCTCACAGGGCGTTTTATGGACGCTGAAGAGGCCGAGCGTTGTGGCTTGGTCAGCCGTGTGGTGCCGACCAAAAAGCTGATGGACGAGGCGATGGCCGCCGCTGCAAAAATCGCAGAGAAATCAATGGTTGCCGTCATGGCCGCCAAAGAGGCCGTAAATCGTTCATACGAAACCACCCTAAGCGAAGGGTTATTGTTGGAACGCCGTTTGTTCCATTCAATGTTCGCGACCGAAGACCAAAAAGAAGGCATGAGTGCCTTTACCGAAAAGCGCGAACCACAATTTCGCGATAAATAGCCCTGATGTTCGTGTTTTTTGACCAATTCCCAGTTTGCCCTGTTGACTCGGGCGTGAGTCGGCCCTAAAGACCCGAATTCAGAACATACGTAACCCAAGCAGTGGGATGAGAGACTTATGGCAAATACGCCTCAATCCAAGAAACGCGCGCGCCAAACTGAGCGCCGCACAGAAGTAAACAAAGCGCGTCGCTCACGCATTCGCACATTCCTTCGCAAAGTCGAAGAAGCGATCGTAAGCGGCAACAAAGACGCAGCAGTTGAAGCGTTACGCGTAGCTCAGCCAGAGCTTATGCGTGGTGTGACAAAGGGCGTGTTCCACAAGAACACAGCGTCTCGCAAAATGTCACGTCTGTCAGCACGCGTAAAAGCAATCGCTTAATTTTCGCGTTCGACGACCTTAAAAAACGCGCTGCATTTTTGCGGCGCCTTTTTTGTGTCTGGGGAGTGGAAAAACACCCAGATAGATTCTTTTCAAAAAAATCCGAGTCAAGTGCATAGTTCTGTTGCTCGACGCAGTTTGAAATTGCTAACGTGACCAAGCGAGTGAATCGCACTTGGGGGACAGATTAGAAGCAGGTGGTTTGGGATACACCTATTCGCAATTTGCGAGGCTTTATTTTGTCCATTTCTGACATTTTACTTGAACGGATCACTCGTGATGCGATGAGAGTTTTTTGTTTTTTGACGCCAGACAATGGCGACGCTGTACGGGCCGGGACACAGAATTATGAACGAACTGCAATGGGGCACAATTAAGCAATCTATCGAGAAAACGATAGGTGCGCATAATTACAAAAACTGGATTGCCCCGATTGAATTTAGTGCAGTTGAAAATGATGTTGCCGTTCTGTCTGTTCCGACCAATTTCTTGGGCAATTATGTTGCGCAAAATTTTTCGGATCTGATTGTCCACCAACTTAGCACTGTGAACGACTCTATTCGTCGCGTGCGGTTCACGGTTGCAAAATCAACCCCGACAGCCGTTGTTGCAAGCGCGCGCCCTGCGCCTGCTCAGCCGGTATCATTTGCGAAATCAGATGATCTGCCTGGTGCGCCTCTTGATCCTCGTTTCACATTTGATACGTTTATCGTCGGCAAGCCAAATGAATTGGCGCATGCTGCGGCGCGCCGCGTCGGTGAAGGCGAAGTCGTGAGCTTTAATCCCCTGTTCCTTTACGGCGGTGTGGGATTGGGCAAAACGCACTTGATGCATGCGATTGCATGGGAATTACATCGAAACAGACCTGATTTGAACGTTGTGTATTTGTCGGCGGAACAATTCATGTATCGCTTTGTACAAGCGCTGCGGGATCGCAAGATGATGGACTTCAAGCAGCTGTTTCGTTCGGTTGATGTGTTGATGGTTGATGATGTTCAATTCATCGCGGGCAAAGACAGCACACAAGAAGAATTCTTTCACACCTTTAATGCGCTGGTGGATCAAAACAAACAGATCATCATTTCCGCAGATCGCGCGCCCGGCGAAATCAAGGATTTGGAAGATCGTATCAAAAGCCGCCTACAATGCGGATTGGTGGTTGATCTTCATCCAACAGATTACGAATTGCGTTTGGGGATTTTGCAAGCCAAAGTCGAACAGCATCGAGTTCAATATCCGGATCTGCAAATCGATAACAACGTGTTAGAGTTTCTGGCGCACCGCATCTCAACCAATGTCCGTGTGTTAGAGGGTGCATTGACCCGCTTGTTTGCGTTTGCGTCCCTTATTGGTCGTCACATTACCTTGGATGTTGCCCAAGATTGTTTGGCAGATGTCTTGCGCGCCTCAGAACGCAAAATCACCGTCGAAGAAATTCAGCGCCGTGTGGCAGAGCATTACAATATTCGCCTGTCGGATATGATCGGCCCGAAACGCTTGCGCACCTATGCGCGGCCCCGTCAAATCGCGATGTATTTGGCCAAGCAAATGACCAGCCGCAGCTTGCCCGAGATCGGCCGCCGCTTTGGTGGACGCGATCACACAACCGTTTTGCATGGCGTGAAGCGCGTAGAAGAGCTCAAGATTCAAGACGGGCAAATCGCCGAAGATTTGGAAATGCTGCGCCGCGCGTTAGAAGCGTAAATACCGCGAAAACAAGTGGATTTATCACCGTCAACGCGTCTTAGGCCTTGACGGTGTTTTTATTTACAGGGACAACAGAAAAAAGACTTGAGCCGGTGGTATTTTAAGGTATCGTGCTTGTCCCGGCTAGGAGAGGAGCAAGTATTATGAAACTTAGCATTGAACGCAGCACTTTGTTAAAAGCTGTGTCCCAAGCCCAATCCGTTGTGGAACGTCGCAACACGATTCCAATCCTTGCTAACGTCCTTATCGAAGCAGACGGTGACAGCGTGTCATTTCGCGCAACCGATTTGGACATCGAAGTTCTGGACAAGGCCAATGCCATGGTCGAACGCGGCGGCGCAACCACCGTGTCTGCCGTGACCCTGCATGAGATTGTGCGCAAGCTTCCTGATGGGGCGATGGTGACCCTCACTGATGACAGCGCCAAAGGGCGCCTGACCGTCGAAGCGGGCCGTTCCAACTTTTCACTTGCGACGCTGCCGAAAGAAGATTTCCCAGTCATGGCATTGTCGGAATACAGCGCGAATTTCTCGGCGCCTGCGCCTGTGCTGCGTCGGTTGTTTGATAAATCAAAATTTGCAATTTCGACCGAAGAGACACGGTATTATCTGAACGGTGTGTATCTGCATGTCGCGGATTCTGATGGGGGTAAAGTGCTTCGCTGTGTGGCGACTGACGGTCATCGCTTGGCGCGCATTGACGCCGATTTACCCGATGGGGCATCCGACACACCCGGTGTGATTATTCCACGCAAAACTGTGGGCGAATTGCGCAAGCTTTTGGATGACGACGAAGCACAGATCGCTGTGTCCGTGTCAGAGACCAAGGTTCGTTTTGCAACGCCGACCATTACCCTGACCTCCAAGGTGATTGACGGGACATTCCCCGATTATACCCGCGTGATCCCCACTGGGAACACCCGCCGTATGGAAGTCGACGCCAGCGAATTCGCCAAGGCCGTGGATCGTGTGGCAACCGTATCATCCGAACGGTCCCGCGCGGTAAAGCTGTCTTTGGACGAAGATCGCCTGATCCTGTCCGTAAACTCGCCTGACAGCGGCGCCGCCGAAGAAGAGCTTGCCGTGGCGTACGGTGACGAGCGTTTGGAAATCGGGTTCAACGCGAAATACCTTTTGGAAATCGCAAGCCAAGTTGATCGTGAAAACGCTGTTTTCATGTTCAATTCTTCGGGTGATCCAACATTGATGCGCGAAGGGAATGATACCACCGCCGTCTATGTTGTTATGCCAATGCGTGTCTGACCCGCAAACCGTAAAAAGCTAGGGTCATGTTATCCCTTTCCAACCTGACCCTATCGCATTTCCGATCACATAAATTAACGCGGCTGTCCTTAGATGGGCGGCCCGTTGTTTTGTTTGGGTCGAACGGATCAGGCAAAACAAACATCCTAGAAGCTGTGTCTCTGTTTTCCCCTGGTCGTGGGATGCGTCGTGCGGGTGCACACGACATGACGCGCCGGCCCGAAGCGTTGGGTTGGAAATTACGCGCAACCTTATCCGCAACGGATGGGGTTCATGAGGTCGATACGTTCTCCGAAAACGGATCGGCGCGACGCATTGAAATTGATGGGAAATCCGCAACCCATGGTGCCTTGGGCCAGATGTCACGTGTCGTTTGGTTGGTGCCATCGATGGACCGCCTGTGGATCGAAGGGGCCGACAATCGGCGGCGATTTTTGGATCGCATGACCCTGTCGATGTTTCCCGAACATGCAGAAACCTCGCTTGCCTATGAAAAGGCGATGCGCGAGCGGAATCGGTTGTTGAAAGATCAGGTGCGCGACGGGCATTGGTATCGCGCGCTCGAGGCGCAAATGGCGCGCGCAGGGCACGCCATCCATATTGCACGGCAACAAACCCTTTCGCGGATAGTCGCAGCACAGCAGGACGCGCAGACGGCCTTTCCGGTTGCTGACCTTCGGCTTGAACATTCTGACGGGGAAATGCCGACGTCAGAGGATGATTTGCAAACCGCGCTGGCAGACAGCCGTGGCCAAGATTTGGCGGCAGGGCGCACGCTAATCGGCCCACATCGGTGTGACATGATCGGAACCTTTGCCGCCAAGGGCGTCCCCGCAAGCGATTGTTCCACCGGCGAACAAAAGGCGTTGCTTGTGTCAATGATCTTGGCCAATGCCCGTTCGCTTGCCCAAGATTTGGGTTCGCCGCCGATTATCTTGTTGGATGAGGTGTCCGCCCATCTTGATACCGGACGGCGTGCCGCGCTTTATGATGAAATATGCGCGCTTGGGGCTCAGGCATGGATGACGGGAACAGAACAATCTTTGTTTTCTGAGCTCAGTGATCGTGCCCAATATTTTGAAGTATTTGACACCGAAAACACGTCTTCGGTTTTGGAACGGTGATTTGGAATGAATTCATCCTTTGTTGATTTGGCGCTCTATGCGTTTGGAATATTTATCTTGTTTCTAACGCCCGGCCCTGTTTGGGTGGCGTTGATTGCGCGCACGCTATCAGGCGGATTTTCATCTGCATTTCCGTTGGCGCTGGGCGTGGTCATTGGGGATATGTTGTGGCCCATCGTTGCGATTTTAGGGGTCAACTGGTTGGTTGGCGAATTCGCAGGTTTCATGACCGCCCTGCGATGGGCGGCGGTTGTGATCTTTGTGTGGATGGGGGTCACCTTGATCCGCAATTCGGATCGATTGCTAAGTGAAAACCAACAATTGACCCGACGGGGGGCTTGGGCCGGATTTTCTGCCGGTGTTGCGATTATCATAAGCAACCCAAAAGCGATATTATTCTATATGGGTGTCTTGCCCGGATTTTTTGATATCACACAACTTACCGTCATTGATATCGCTGCCATCTGTGCGATATCCGCGAGTATTCCGCTGCTTGGCAATTCGGTGTTGGCGTTATTGGTGCACAGAATGCGCAAGATCATTCAATCGCCTGCGGCCGTGCGGCGATTGAATGTGACATCTGGCATATTGCTGATTTGCGTCGGTTTGGTGATCCCGTTGACGTGAAGCCGCAGGTTTATTCTGCGGCTTCCCAAAGCCCTTGCTTGCGAACCTCTTCCATCCCTTGGTCCAAGGATTTCAAGGCGCGTGTGATCAAAATATCAACTTCGTCCTTTGAAATAACCAAAGGTGGTGAAATGATCATACGGTCACCGACATGACGCATGATGAGATTGTTCGCAAAGCATTTTTCACGGCAGATGTAGCCAACTGTGCCAGTATCCGCTTTGAACTTGGCACGAGTATCTTTGTTCGGGGTCAACGCAATCGAACCCATCATGCCAACGATCTTGGCCTCTCCCACCATTGGGTGTGAGACAAGTGATTCCCATTTTTCTTTGAGATATGGCGCGGTAGAGTTGCGCACGGTATCTACTATGCCCTCATCTTCGATGATGCGCAGGTTCTCATTCGCGACGGCTGCGGCAACGGGGTGGCCGTTATACGTATAGCCATGGTTGAATTCATCGCTGCCGATGACTTTTGCTACCTCATCACACACGATCGATCCACCAATGGGTTGGTATCCTGAACTTAGGCCCTTGGCGATTGTCATGATATGGGGGCGGATGTTCAACGTCTGTGATCCAAACCAATTGCCCGTGCGGCCAAATCCGCAGATCACTTCGTCAGCAATCAAAAGGATTTCATATTTGTCACAAATCCGCTGAATTTCGGGCCAATAGGTTTCTGGCGCAACAATCACGCCACCTGCGCCCTGAACGGGTTCCGCGATGAACGCTGCAACGCGATTCTCTCCAAGTTCAAGAATCGCATGCTCAAGCTCTTGGGCGCGCGCGAGGCCGAAATCTTGCTCAGACATGTTGCCTGCTTCGGCCCACCAATTTGGTTGGTTGATGTGGTGAATGTTTGGAATCGGCAATCCACCCTGTTCATGCATCGCCGTCATTCCGCCCAACGACCCGCCGCCAATGGTGGATCCGTGATACGCGTTGTGACGGCTGATGATGATATTTTTATCAGGTTTGCCCTTTAACGCCCAATAGTGGCGGACCATGCGGATGTTGGTATCGTTGGCCTCGGATCCCGAACCAGCATAGAAAACATGGTTCAAATCGCCAGGGGCCAGTCGCGCCAAACGTTCAGACAATTCAATAGCGGGAATGTGCGTGGTTTGGAAAAACGTGTTATAATATGGCAAATCGCGCATTTGGCGCGCCGCCACCTCGGCCAGTTTGTCCCGGCCATATCCAATGTTGACGCACCAAAGGCCCGCCATACCATCGAGGATTTCGTGACCGTCAGAGTCGTAAATATAAACACCCTTTGCGTGGGTGATCACGCGCGCACCCTTTTGCGATAGCTGTGCCTGCGTGGTGAATGGATGCATATGATGCGCGGCGTCGCGTTGTTGCAATTCGGATGTGGAAATGCTGTTGCTTAGATGTGTCATGATCATACCCTATAGGGGCCGAAAACGGCAGTTATTCGGATATTGTCAGAATATGATCAAATTTTTTAATGTCAATCGAATCAGCGAATCTTTATTTCTGTTTCAACGCTTGTGTGACTTGATCCATTCCTTGACCCACATCAGCGGCCATCGCGTCTGCGGCAGCCGTTGGGTTGTTCGCAATCATGGCTTGAATCGCTTGTTTGTGTTGATCGACCAAGCTTTGGGTGCCCAGTCGCCCACATATCACCCGTAATGATGGGCCAAAGCGCAACCAGAGGCCATCTGCCAAATGCGCAAGGATCGGGGCCTTGGCGACATCATATAGCGTCTTGTGGAATTCATAGTTACGGCGCAGATATGCACCCACATCCCCACGTGCGATTGATTGATCCAGCGCTGTATCGATGCTGCGCAGTATCGCAATATCGGCAGCTGTTATGTTTTTTGCCGCTAAATACACCAATTGGCGTTCAATTGCGGCGCGCGCATATGCCAATTCATCTAGATTCGCTTGGGTCAAAACGGGGACGCAGACGCGCCGATTGCCCTGAAAAACCAGCGCACCTTCGGCAGTGAGTCGGCGAATTGCCTCGCGCACGGGGGTCATTCCGGCACCTAATGTGTCCACCAATCCTTGGATGGTGACGGCCGAACCAGGTGTTAATTCACCAAACAAAATC
>Ga0181557_1001328_pt1 | contig 28513 bp, 24 predicted proteins | sample 011ome_23_FD_148632 | JGI IMG/M metagenome (GOLD analysis project Ga0181557, IMG submission 148632) | Coastal salt marsh microbial communities from the Groves Creek Marsh, Skidaway Island, Georgia - 011506CT metaG (spades assembly) | ecosystem: Environmental > Aquatic > Marine > Intertidal zone...
TAATTTTATGGATAAATACGCCTTTTGATACGAAGAACTTCAAGCGCAAATATGAAAGTCTTATAAAACTGCACCACTTTTGAAGGTGGTATTTTCTGTTTTTTGGGGAGGCTGTAAAAAAAAAATTGACCGATTTCGGCCAACTTTTTTGGCTGACCGCGGAAAAAAGTTGGCCGAAATTCGGTGTTGCCGAGAGCTGGAGAGACGACAAAAAAAAAAAGAAGAAAAACGAAGAAAAAACACAAAAAAGGACACGAGAGAGAAATTTGACGAGGGAGAAGAAAGAGGCCGCGGCGAAAGAAAGAGGAATAAATCACAAATCCATCAGAGTGACACATTCGACCACACTTTTACTAGCACGAGCATCTCTCTCTCTCTCTCTCTCTCTGTGTGTTTGGGTTCGCAGGCGCGAGAAGCACAAAACGAGACGATGAAGGCGCATTATCACGGAAGAAGAAGAAAGAAGAATACTACCGCCGCTGCTGCGACGAGAAGAGCGTCGTCGTCGTCCTCGTCTTTGTTGAAGATGATTTCGATGAAATCTGCGGTCGGGGCGGTCTGTGTCCTCGCCGCGGCCAGTGGGGGATTGGTGAAAGACGCGCACGCGTGGTCTGGTGGAGCGAACATCGTGAGCGCGGCGCAGACGACCACGACCACGAGGAGTCACGACTCGCCGGTGGTTTTGGACGGCACGAGCAATGAGAGGACTTCGGACGACGGGACGTTCGCAGCGATCGGAGAAGAAGAAGAAGTCGCGCGAGTTGATCAACAACAACGAGAAGAACAAGAACGCGTTCCACAAATTACAGCGACGAAGCGAGGTTCGACTTTGAGCAACACAAACGGTAATAATAACAAAGAGGAGGCTTTACTCCCCGTGGTAAAAAAACAGATGCTTTTGGAAGAATTGAAAGCGACCGCGAGGGAAAAGAAAGCTTTGGAGGAGTCTTTGACGCAAACGAAACAAGAAGCGGCGAAAGAAATGCAACGCTCGAAGGATGAGAAAAAGGAAAGAGAAGACGCGGAGAGAGAGAAGCGAGAAGAGTTGAGCAAGAAGAAGAATGCTAATGTTTTTACTGTGAATAATGGTGCTTCAAATGGCGATGGCAACACGATCAACAACGACGAGGGCGGGAGCTGGCCGGTACCGGCGAATGCGCTCGCGGATCCAAGAGCGCGGGCGGAAGAGAAACAGCGCCAGCAACGTCAACAAGAACAACGCCAACAAGAACAACAACAACAACAACAACAACAACAACAACAACAAAATAAAGATATTCACCAGGATGCGGCGAATGCGCTGAGTGCGGACGAACACGCGCAAAAAATTGTCGATCGCGTCGTTGAAAACGCCAAGAAGAAAGCGGAAGGCGTCGCGAAGAAAGTGCTCGAGGAGGCGACGATGAAAGCAGACTTGATCGTACAAAAGGCGCTTGCTCAAACCACCACCACCAATAACAATAATAATAATAACAATAACAATAACAACAACAACAACAATATCTACGAACGACAAGAGCAACGCCGAGTGGAAAATGTCCAAATGGAACAGCCGGCGAGCTTCGAGGAGGAAAAGGATGTTTTCGTCACCGAGGGTAAAAGTTTGTCGTCTCCTAAACAGCAAGCGGAAGAAAGACAACCGAAACAGCAAGAATCCGTGGAAGTGGATGAAGCGGAGGAAGCTCCAAAAGCATTTTGGCCGTCTCAGGATGAAGATTTAGAGAATTTGGGCGACGACAACGACGACGTGAAGGAATCGGCGGGAATGACTGCCCCGAACGCCAAAAAGTCTGTGTCTGTCGGTGCGGCTACTGCGTCATCATCCGCACCTGCAAAGAAAGTCTCCGAAGACGACGAAGACGAAGGCTTCTGGAAAGACGAAGACAACGTTGCAAAAGCTGGAGAAGGTGCACAAATCATCGACGACGATCTCGAGGAGGAGCAAAACGCGGTTAAAACAGTCGTGCCTAAAAAAGACGTCAATCCGTGGCTCGCGAAAGAAAAAGCGTCGACGATGGACGAGGAACAAGCTGCTTCGGTCGAAAGAATTACGCACAGAAAACCAGACGGTTCTATCGATTACGACTATCCTCGCGTTCACGACAAGCCGAAAGTCGATCGCACGGATGTCGATATGCTCGGCAGCGCTCAACGACAGAAACCGGTGGCGAACCACCCCGGATTCTCGCACCCGGAGCAATTCAAAACTGCTTTGGCCGCGTGCTTTCGTCAGTCTCCGGAAGGTGATTGCACGGATTCGTACTTCGGACACATCTCTGAATGGGACACGTCGAAGGTGACGAACATGGCCGGTGCTTTTATGTACAAGAGGCAATTTAACCAGGACTTGTCCAACTGGGACGTTTCGCAGGTAACAAACATGAAGCACATGTTTTACGAAGCGCAAACCTTCGACCAAGATTTAAGTCGGTGGAACACGAAGAATGTGAAAGATATGACGGGTATGTTTTACGCGGCGCTTAAATTCAACCAAAATGTTGGGAATTGGGATGTCGGACAAGTTACGGACATGTCGTACATGTTCAAACATGCGCAAAGTTTCAACTTTGACTTGTCGCTGTGGAAAGGTCCAGCAGCGGAAGCTGCTGCGCACGAAATTTTTGAGGACGCGCAGAACTTCCTCGAAAGTTTCTCGTGCCCAGGCATGTCCGTTCACGGGCCAGTGTCTGGATGCAACTGGTTTAAAGCTGGTATTGAAGATTGTTTGAAGGAAGCACCGGTTGATGGTCAATGTCATGAATACGCGAAGACCTCTCGAAGAGGCACTATGCCAAACTGGGACACAAGTCAAATTCGCAACATGGAAAATCTGTTCAAAGATCGCAAAGACTTTAACGCAGACATTACGAAATGGGATACGAGTAACGTGATTACCATGAATAACATGTTCGAAGGTGCGACCTCGTTTAACCAACCTATCGGAGCCTGGGACACGAGCAAAGTGACGGATATGTCGAATATGTTCCAAAAAGCGAGTCGATTTAACAAGGATATTATCAACTGGGATGTGTCGCACGTTACGACCATGCGTTCGATGTTTGCGCACGCCGAAGATTTCAATCAACCGTTGGAGCGTTGGGATGTTCGCAAGGTCAAAGACATGTTTTACATGTTCACCGGAGCGAAGAATTTCCAGCAACCGATTCACACGTGGAAGGGTTTGGCTGCCGACGCTGTTCAGAATGGCGAGTGGGGAAGAATCTTCGATGGAGCTTGGGCTTTTAACAATAGGTACACTTGCAGAGATCGAGAAGGTGTTATCAACGTCGGACCGATTTCCACGTGCGTACCGAAAGAGTTGGCGCCGAAACCTCCGTTGGCGATTCCAACGTTGGGCGCACCGCGAGAAAAGAGATCTTGGATTTCAACCGTATTACCGGCACTCGGTAAACATAAGTCGACTTCAGTCGACGTCCCGATGGATGTTAGCGATCACTCGAAGAAGTTTACTCCCCAAGCCGGTGTTGTAAACAACAAAGCTTCGGAACAATCGGTCAAGCCTCTGATCACGGAGAGTTCAGACGGCGCGGAGGCAGAAAAAGAACGACAAGCGATTCTTCGAAAAATCGAAAAGCTGAACAAGAAACCATCGAGTAGAAAGCACGGGAAAATTATCGTGCATCACGACGATGGTGACTACGACGAGTACGAGCACGTTCCAGAGGAGGAGAAGAAAGGAATTTTTGCGAGGTTGTTTGGCAGTTGGACTTCCTCTTCTCCGGCATCAGACGACACGGTAGCATCGAGCTCTTCGTACTCGGAGTCGGATGATTACGAGGATGTATTAGCTGAACGCGAAGGCAGAAAATTTGATAAGAAACACGCTTCTAGATCCTCGAAGAAAGTCTCCGCTGCGAGAGATGATGATGACGAAGACACTGATGAGGCGGCGATGGGAGCTCTCGAAGAGGAGACGCCGAAGTCACGGCGGGAACAATTGGATGCGTTTGATACCTCCTCGTATAAAATGCTCGGTGCGGTGTGCTTGACGGTTTGTGCGTTGGCAATTTTGGTGGAAACCGCGCAGAAATACGGGCCAAAGTTCAACCACGGTATTACGTTTGATCCAAAAGCTCCGTTTTTCCGAGAAGCGTCCAACGGGAAAGGGGCTTCCTCCACCCAAGAAACTGGTGGATTCGGTATTCAAACGAAATCTAGCTATGGTGCGAGCGATGCAGTTTCTACCACGGGACAAATGTCGCCAAAAAGTAGAGATATCGAGGGTGGTTTGGTTAATGAAGCTCCTGGGAGCAAAAAATTTTCCGTTCGCTCGTTGCTGAGTAAATAAATGAGTGCGCTCCCGGAAGTCACACCCCTGTACAAATGTTTTATTATTACTATTTATTCTATTTAATCAAAGTTCTCATTACGAAAACATTGCTGAATGACTACGAGGTGCTAATTGCGTTCTATTTGTAAACTAGTTATTGCTTCTGGTTCGTGCTACTTTCATCTTGTTCTTCTTCCCAATCGTCGAACTGTTTGGCATCGATCGATAATCGATCGAAAAGTTTTTTCTTCTTGCCGAAACTCCATCCCGGATTGGCATCCAAAATGGACGCAGCTCTTTGCGCAAACTTATGCAAAGGATTTTTTTCGTTGTCGACGGCTCCGCGAGCCATATCAAACATGATTTTTCTGTGCTCAAAGACATCCTCCGCCGGCGATTCTCCGAATGATTCCGTTCGATACTTCTCCTTCGCGAGCATCTTTTCAAACTCCTCCAAAGAATCCTTCTTTAAACTTTCATATTGCGAATCTGAGGTCAAGTTCAATTGCTCCATCACAAAAGCCTTCTTTGAATCTAAATAATCTCCCGGTGATACGTCTTCGTTTGGATCCTTTTCACCAAAAATCCACGGTTTCTGGTCCATACCCACCGGCCAACTCGTATACTCACCGAATCGCATCTGCATGTCCTTCTCGAGTCTGGCGACGTCGTAGTCGAGTTCAACACCATCCGTCTGCATCTTCTTTGCCGCATCAACACGTTCCCGAAGTAGTCGCTTTATGCGATCGTTTTCGGGATTCTTTTCTCGCCTACCTTGCTGCTGCCCCGCGCCTGCCGCCGCGTTACGTTTTCTCAGTTCAAACGTTTTTCCACCAAACGCTGCGGCTCTTCGTGTTCTTTGGTCGCGAACTTGCAACGAAGGCAACGAGACATCGGTATCACTCGCACTGAGCGCATTCCCATCCCCGTCTCTTTTGTATCGTGGCACGTAACTTCTCGCTTTCATGGCTCCATCCGCTAGACGCTCGCTTCTCATATCCTTCATGACTTTCTGTTTCATTTCTGCTACTCTTTTTTGCTTCGCAAAGTGTTCTTGGCGTTGTTCGCGTCTTTTTTGCAAAGTCAACTTTCGAATTTCTAACGGGGTCATTCCCGACGTATCAATACCTTCCAGAGGATCTTTATGTACCACCATTTTCGTTTGTTCCTCCTTCTCTTCTTGAACTGTTCGTATTAGAGGTTCAGACTCCTGCGTATTTACGATCCTCGTGTTTCTAACCACATACGAGCCCTCTTTCCTCTCGCGTCGCATTTCAGCCACAACCTCACTTTGCTTCGGCTTCGTTGGATCGTATATTTCTCCTTTAATCTTTCTCATGCCGTCGTGATTCTTATCGTCGCCGCCAACAACATCTTCTTCGGAAGAGGGTGAGGTTTCCTCTCCCTCGCCAGCCGCCTCTCCTTCTTCTTTTCGTTTAAGCCGTCCTTCCCATTTTATCTCCGCGGGCGTCTTACTCGGTCCAATCATAATTCCTTCCTCGCTTCGTAACGCCTCCAACGCTTTCTCGGCATCCGCCAAAGATCGAAATCGGATATGCGCTCTCGGTTTTTCACCGTCAGGGCGAATAGACTTCACCGAACGAATCTCGCCAAACTTGGAGAACAATTTCCTGAGATCGTTCGCGGCGACGCCTTGCGGAAGGTTTCGTAAACCTAGATGCCCAGAGTCGTCTTTTAAGCCTTCTTCTTTCGCACGTTTGAACATTGGAACGAATTTTTTAAGGGTTCGCTTCTGCGGCGCAGAAGTAGAAGTCGTCGTCGTCGGCGTCGTAGCCGCACTTAAACTCTCGCTTTCGCTCTTCGCCTTCATCTCCTCATTCTCTTCTTCTTCTTGAGAGGTGGACGTATCTCCTCCTTCTGTTTCTGTTGTTGTTACTGACGTGCTCTCTTTGCCGTCCTCATCACCATCACCATCATCCGAGGAAGAAGAAGTAGACATCAGTCTCATCTTCCCTACCAACCCCGAAGCAGAAGCAGAAGACGACGATGAAGATGAAGATGTTGCAAAAAGACCCATCGATCGACGGTGTTGAAATTGTTGGTGTTCTTCGAGAATCGACGACGACAGAAACGCGCCTCCGACTGAGCTTCTTCTCCGCGAAGACGAAGAAGAAGATACTCCTCCTCCCATCACAGCCGTCGTCGTCGTCGTCGACGTTAAGGTGTTCATCACCTTCTTCACGCAAGACCCACACCGACGTTGAAGACGCATAATTTTTCGTTTCTTTTTTCTTTCTCTCTCTTCCTTCTGTTTTGTGTTGTTTTTGTGTAAGTCTTTCCTTCCTCTGTAGACACCCACAAAAGACAAGTTTTTTTACTTTTTGCGAACCCTCGTCCAAAAAAATTTTCCTTTTTTCATCTCTTTTTCTTTTCTCGAACGAGAGATCGTGAGATGAAAACTCGTGCTGCGTTTTGTGGTGGAAAAAAAAAGTCAACGCTCTTCTCTTCCGTCGTTTCAAAAAAGCGGCGTTTCAAATAGTGCTTTCACTGCGTCTTTTCTGCAGAAAACGTCATTAATATTTATACATTCCGCACAAGCAGCATTTACTGCAGGTACGCGCGCGCATCATCGTCTTTTTCTCTCTCTGCAGTCGTTCGCGCGAATGATGTTCAAGAAGAAGAAGAACACTCTTCTTCTCTTTCTTTCTTTCTTTCTTTCTTTACTCACACCCGCGCGTGCATAAACTCTTCTCAATAATCATTATCCACAACAATTCATAATTGATAACGAACAGACACGGAAAAGAATTAACAAAATTTATTATCAACGAACGAGAACAACAACGACATCATGACGGATGCCGATACAAATTTAAGCAACTTAACCACTCTGTGGTTGCTCCTCGGAGCGTACATGGTGTTTTTGATGCAGGTAAGCGATGATTTCCTCTTCGTCTCGTATCATCCGTCTTTTTTTTTTCCGTACAAATTGGCGTCGCTTGGGGAGATATTTAAAAAAGTGCTCAGAAACGACGCGATTGAAGCGTCGTTTTGAACTGTTTTTTCGGTCTTCCGCAAAACTTAAATTTTTTTTTGTGGTTGTTTTTCGAAAGAAAAAAAAATTGACATTTTGACTGACTCTCTTTCTCAACCACGAACCGTCGTGTTATTATTAAACTTTAACAGGCTGGATTCGCGCTTCTCGAAGCCGGATCAGTTCGCGCGAAAAACACGAAAAACATCCTGATTAAAAACCTAATGGATGGGTGCCTCGGCGCGCTCGTGTGGTATTTTATTGGGTACCACCTCGCGTACGGGACAAAGGACTCGTGCACGGGCGGCAGCGACTGTAACGGGTTCGTCGGAAACGGCGCGGATGTTTTTATGAACAAAGCGGCGGAGCTCGCGCCACTCGGGAACGCTGGCTCTGGCCATTACTATGCCGGGTGGATGTTTCAGTGGGCGTTCGCGGCTGCCGCGTCGACCATCGTGTCTGGTGCCGTCGCCGAGAGGTGCAAATTCGGCGCGTATTTAGCGTACACGGCTGCCTTAACTGGAGTCATTTATCCAGTTGTCGTCAACTGGGGCTGGAGTGCCCACGGTTGGCTTTCTCCGTGGACCGGCACTGAGCCGTATCTCGGCGCGAACGGTATGATTGACTTTGCCGGTTCCGGGATCGTTCACATGACTGGCGGCGTAGCTGCGCTCGTCGGTGCTATCTTTCTCGGTCCGAGAACTGGTCGATTTTCTCCCTCGGGAGAGTGCATCGATATGCCCGGTCACTCCTCCGTCTTGGTCGCGCTCGGTACCTTTATCCTTTGGTTCGGGTGGTACGGTTTCAACCCAGTCAGTACGCTCGCGTTTGAATACATGGAAACTGCCGCGCGTGTTGCTGTGACGACGACGTTAGGCGCCGCGGCTGGCGGCGTCACGGCGCTTTCCATCCACTACGGCTTCACAAAGTCTTTGGACGTCGGGCCGATGTGTAACGGGATCCTCGCCGGACTCGTTTCTATCACCGGTAACTGCGTCGTAATCGAACCATGGGCCGCTGCGCTCATCGGAGCGATCGGTGCAGCCATCTATTACGGTTTCAGCGCGCTTCTCAGGAAGCTTAAAATCGACGATCCGCTCGATGCCTCTTCCGTCCACGGTGCCTGCGGCGCTTGGGGCGTCATCGCCGCCGGTTTATTCGCCAAGCAAAAGTACGTCTTGAACGACTACGGAGCCGAAGGCGGTGCCGACGACTACGGCGCTTTATACGGAGGCGGCGGTAAACAACTCGGCAACCAAATCGCCGGCGTTCTCGCCATCATCGCTTGGGTCGGATTCACCAGTTCCGTTTTGTTCGGCGTGCTCAAGTACGCCGGCATGCTTCGCGTTCCCGTCGAAGAGGAAGAAGTTGGTTTGGACACCTCCCACCACGGCGGAAACGCGTACAACTTCGAGAAAGAACTCGACTCCAAGGCTTAATATTTTCGAAAGCGTTGTTGTTCTTCCTTTAAAAAACTAAAAAACAATGTTATTATTTATTGCGTGTGTGTATGATACGTGAAGAAAACAGAGCAGAGCGAGAGGTCCTCTCACGCACGACGAGTCTCTTTGTAAAAAAAAAAATTACCAATATTATTTATACCATCATCAACACATAATAGGAGAGACAATCGTACGCGCGCCGCACAACAACACGCACAAAAGCACCGTCAATATTAATAATACAACTCAATTTGAACGAAACTCTCAAAATTTTATCAATCGTTTTCTCTGAGTTTCTCGAGCTCGCCTTCTTGAAACTGCAACGCGTTTGGTTTGTAGTTCTTTTCCAATTCCGAGTCTTCGAGTTTCACGTACACTCTTAAACTCTTCAAGCGCACGGTCGTACTTTTGGACGATCCTCTGCCACCTCCAACCGTACCGAATAAACTCGTCGAAACGTCCGGGTCTGAGTCATTTCCGTAGTACGTGCCGAGTCGACTCGCGGCCATTTTCGATTCGAGCTGGATTTTCAAACCATCCGGTCCCCATTGAGGCGATTTACCCGCCTCGTCGATGATTGCCATTCCGCTGCCTCCGATTTTCGCGCACTTCGTTGGATTCTCTTTCGTACCTCTCGCGTACACGAACAAAAACGCGCTGATTGCGTCCGCCCACTCTCCGTATCCGACCCAACCTTTAGGATTATAACCGCCAAACACCACCCCGTCGGTTGTCTCCGCTATTAACAAACCGCACCCTTGTCCATCTAATTGCGTGTGAAAACTCGACCCACTCCATCCGTGCGTCTCCGCGTCGTACGCGATGCCCAATCTTTTCGACTCCATTTGCGTCTGCTTCAGAACTCTTCGAACTAAACGCAACTCTCTCGTATCGTCGATATCAGACATCGGTTCTAAAAATTCCTCGCAATTCGCCGGCCATTGGTCCGGCCACTCCTCTCTCGTCATTCGTTTCAACCCGGCTGGTTCTGGGTCGTCTAACATCCCCGGGAAGAGTTTCCCGACTAAGTTGGTGATGAAGTCTCCGCTGTCTTCTTCTTCTTCTTTCTTGTTGTTGTTGTTGTTAAAGAAACTCCGCGTGATGATGATTGTTCTTCTTCTTCTTCTTCTTCTTCTTCTTCTCGATGATGATGAAGATGACGATGATGATGGTTTAGTATTATTATTATTCAATGTTGTGCGACGTAAATGATGTCTTCTCGTTCTCAGCGACGACGCATCCTCGCGAGCAGTCGCTGCCGAAAATGTCATCGTCGTCGTCATCCTTCTTCTTCGATTCGGTGAAAGAAGTGCTTTGTCTGTTTTTAATGGAAAAGATACGGGGGACTTTTACTCTGAAGTCTCTCCTCACTTCTCTTTACGCGCAACAACAACAACAACGTAAATGTTCGCCGTAACTTCTCCCTCTTCTTCGTCGTCGTCGTCGTCAAAAGTCGGATTCGTCGTCGTGAAGAAAAAACAATCATCATCATCATCATCATCATCATCATCGTCGTCGCTCAGAACGAGAACGAGAACGAGAACGAGAACGATGAGAAATGCTACGACGCAATCGAACGCAAACATCCAGCGACTCGGCCCGGAAGATCCACGGTTGTCGCAGATTGTCATTCACAACAACACGGTGTATTTAAGCGGTCAAGTTGGGAGCGGAGGTGCCGATATCAAAGCGCAAACGAAAGAAACGTGCGATAAAATCGACCAGTTGTTATCGCTCGCCGGGACGGATAAGACGAACTTGTTGCAATGCATGATTTGGGTGAAAGATATCAAGAACGACTACGCGGGGATGAACGAGGTATACAACGAGTGGATCAAAGATGGGAAACCGGTGCGAGCGTGCGTGGAGAGTAACATGGTGTATAAACAGGAAGGCGTGCAACTGTTAGTGGAGATACAAGCGACTGCCGCTCTGCCTCAATGATATGAAATGTAGTTAGACACAAGCGCACGCGCCGGCATTGTGATGAAGTTACGCTCGTCGTCTGCTACTTATATATATGCTTTATTTTTACAACTCTCTTTTCTACTATACTTTTGTGTTGCTACGTGTGTTTGATTATTAATATTCTCTATCATCATTCGGAGTAACTCATCTCTCGACTGCTGTGACTGTGATGGTAGAACCCAAGAGTGGAGAGAATGGTTTGAAATCTTTCGCCGAAAATTTTCTGTCTCGCGGTGCGTTCGCGAGGATGCGGTCGATAATATTTCAACATTCCGTCCCAAGCGACCATTTTTAAGCCGGCTTTTTTCGCAATCATCGCCCGAACGCGTTCGGCGAATTCTATGCTCGTTTCGTTTTCTCCAATAGTTTGCGGTTCCATGAACCAAACGTCCGCGACGACGCTCCACGAGGACATTAATTTTATCAAGTGCGCGGTAAAGCTTTGTTTCCGAGAGTTCCAAAACGCGTCCACGAAGGTTTTATCGTACTTAATCGCAATTGGACATACCGGGACGCCTAAATCAAACGCACCTCGTTTAAACATGACGCAGTGCTCGTTGTTCACGCACGTGCCTTCTGGGAAAATCAACAGCGGTAACTTTGTGGGATCTCTGACGTGTTCTTTCAATCGTCTCGATACCGCTTGTTTATCTTTGATATCGGTTCGATTAAACGTGATGCAATCGACTGCTTTCAACGCGGTGTTTTGAATAAACCCAACCCACCCGGGGTGTTTCTGCATGATGCACGCGAACAAAGACACTTGCGCGACCACGTGATAATCAATCATGGACGTGTGATTGGACACGTACACGCACCCGCCTCTCCTCGTTGGTTTCGGTCCGTGGTATTTAATCACGCCCGTCCACGACATGACGAAAGCCGCGGCTAAATACTCCAACAACTTTCTCTTCACCACTTGCGCTCTCTTTTCCGGCAAAGTGTAATGGACGATAAAGAACAACAAGAAGAACAGAACTAACGATAAGACCAACCACGTGAATCGTAACGGCAGTAAAATGCAGTGTCTGATGATAAAGCCAACCACCCACAGAGGGTACAAGTAAAAGTTGAAGTTCCACGGCCTTTGGTCTTTCATTTGAAAACATCGATTGAACGAGTCGTCCACGATGGCATTGCACGCGTCTTGAACGACTCCAGAACAATTCAACAAAGCTGGCAAAATCGAGCTCTTTTGCTTTTGCAGAGAAATCAACTGCTCGGGCGTTTTCGGTCGTCGTTGTTCGTTCGGCGAATCCAAAAACTCAACGTCTTTTTGTTCGAACGATTTCTTATCCAGCTCAAATCCACTTCGAAACGGCCGAATAGATGGATCGTCTGGATCTGGTTGAAACGGTTCCTCGCCGACTTTGAGAAAGTCACCTTTGCCCAAGAAGAAAGCGTCCGAGGATTGCACTCTCGGGACGTTCTTTTGAGTATTCATGATTGAAGAAGTTTTCGTTGGTGCGAGATTTCTGTCGTCGTCGTTCACGTTGTTGTTGTTTTCCACGGATGAATCTGTTGATGGTGTTGCGATGCTGCTGTTATTCTTTTTCTTTTTCGAGGAGGAGAGTGACATCGCGCTCTTCATTTCTCTCTGAAACGCTCTCGTTACTGTGCTTCTTTGCGCGTTGTTGTTGTTGTTGTTGTTGTTGTTGTTGTTGTTGTTCTCAGCGGTGGAAGTATACGCAGTATTGAGTGAAGAATTTTGTCTGACGAGTGTCTCATTCAGAGACGAGAACAAATGTGAAAATGAGAATAAAAATATAATAATATTAACAACAACGATTATTAATGATGCTTCTGAAGATGAAAATGTTTTGTTGTTATCGCGAAACAGCCATGCCTTTGTTTGCTCTAATCATATCCACGAATTGGGCGAAGCAGTTATCGGAATCGTGCGGTCCAGGACTCGCTTCCGGGTGATATTGAATGGTCATGGCCATCTTTTCTTCCCAAACCATGCCGGCGCACGTGCCGTCGTTCAAGTTCAAGTGCGAAACTTTCACCTCTTTCGGCAACGAGTTCAAATCCACGGCAAAGTTATGGTTTTGCGCGGAAATCTCAACCGCTTGGGTGAATTCATTTCTCACCGGGTGATTACCTCCGTGGTGTCCAAACTTCATCTTGAACGTTTTGCCGCCAAAGGCTTGTCCCAAAACTTGATGTCCCATGCAAATGCCAAACACCGGGACTTTGCCGAGTAACTTCTTGCAGTTTTCAACCGCGTACGGGGCAGCGGAAGGATCTCCAGGTCCGTTGGAAAACAATATCCCGTCCGGGTTCAACTTCATGACGTCTTCGGCGGAGTAGTTTGCCGGCACGACGGTCAAATCGCAACCAAACGAGGCCAATCGGCGCATGATGTTATTCTTGATGCCGAAATCAAAGCAAACGACGTTGAACTTGTCCTTGTTGCTCTTCGCCTTTTCCGCGAATTCCCACTCGCTCGCGGTTGGATCGACCCATTTGTACGGTTCTTTCACGCACACTTCACCGATTAAGTCCTTACCGACGATATCGTAGCCTTTGGACATTTTCAACAACTCGTCGTCCGAGATGCTCATATCCGTCGTGACCACGCCATTCAACGATCCTTTCTCGCGTAATCTCACCGTGATCGCGCGCGTATCGATATCGGAAATCCCGATAACGCCTTGCTCTTTCAAGTACGAGTCCAACGTTTGCGTCGAGCGGTAGTTCGATACGTTCAAGGCCTCGTGTCTGACCAAAGTAGCGCCCATGTGCACTTTCGTCGATTCCATGTCGAGCGGGTTGATGCCGACGTTCCCGATGTGCGGGCACGTGAACAACACAAACTGACCGGCGTAGGACGGGTCGGTCAAGATTTCTTGGTATCTGTTGTTGTTGTTGTTAATGTTGTTCAAATATGAATACGAGGAAGGAAGAGTTAAGAAGACAAAGAAGATGATATTGTCAGCGGTATTCGAGGAAATTTTTTAAATATTTTGTGTTGTTTTTGATGCGAAGAAGATTTGAACGTTGCGTGCTTGGGCGGCCGATCTCTCTCTCTTTTCACACATCACGTGACGACGACGAGACGAAAGCGCGACGATAACAAAATAAAGAGAGAGTAAAAGAGTATTATAAAAGAGAGAATGAAACGTACCCGGACAGAGAGGTGTTAAACACAACCTCTCCAACTTTCGTCCCTTCCGCCCCGAACGCTTTCCCTTGCCACACCGACCCGTCTTCCAAAACCAACTTACAGGGCTTCTGGATGTCCCACGGTTTTGAAATCGCTCCTCCTCCGGCGAAGCACTTTAAAGTCGCTTTTCTTCCTCCTCTGGACAAAGAAGAAAAAGAAGTCGAGCACGACGACGAGGCAGACGAAGAGGTCTTCCCGACGCGGCCTCTGAACGACAATTGTTGGTGTTGATGGTGTTGCGCGCAAGACACCGAGGACGACATTATTATTTGTTTTCAAACCTCTTTTTTCCCTTTTCGTCTTTTATTTTTAATGACTTTTGAGGAAAAGCGCAAATTCAAAAAAACGTCGTACTGCATGTTGAATTTTTTTTTTGCACGTCGAGAAAAAAAAGAGGAGAAGCGGTACGAGTTTTATCATGTTTATGTGTGAAGATGATATACGGTGCAGAGAGAAAGATAGAAGAAAGATATCCTTCTTCTTCTTCAAAAGAACAACAACAACAACAACAACAACGCTTTCCTTATTCCTACGCAAAGAAAAGCGCGTCGAGACAACTTCTTTTAAAAAAACATGCGACTGATGCGCGTCGTCGCAAATTCTCAAACGACGACGATGTCGAGCGCGCGCGCGAGTGATAGCTTTCATACGAATAACAGCGCTATTAAAAAATCATCATCATCACCTTTGTTGTCATCATCCTTTTCCCGAAGACGACGAGAACGAAAAGATGGATTAGTGAAAACGTCCGCTTTTTTCGACGATTTGAAACAGAAAGCCTCGCAAGTGTTGGAGAAATCCAGGGACGACGACGAAAAAGAAGAAGAAGAACAAGATGTGTATCCAGAAGAGTCGACGGATTACGACGACGAGAACGCGAACCCGTTCAAGACGATGTTGCAGAAAGGAATGAAAAAACCAGCCTTCATCAGTCGAGACGAAGGCGACGAGGAGTACGTGAACTACGACAACACCGTGGACGAGATGGAAGAGGAGATGGAAACGAACAACAAAGGGTTTTCATCCGCGGCGGAGAATTTGATTCCAAAGTTTTCCGTCCCGAAGTTTAAAATACCAGAAAAGAAAGCCAGCGCCGCGACGCAAACGCCGGCGTACGAAGAAGAAGAAGAAAAGGAGGAAGAATCGACGGAAACCTCGAACCCGTTCGCGAAAATGCTGAAAAAGTCCAAGTCGGTGCAAATGACGAAAGCTGCGCAAGGCGAACGAGATTTTGATACGGCGATCAAGGAGAGAGTGTCCTCGAAAGCGGCGGCGGCTTTGATGGAAGCGACAGATACGAGCACCGCGAAGTGGACGTTAACGCCAGACTCCTCGACGACGAAGAAACGTTTGGGTAAGATCAACTTGAAAAACGGTGACGTTTTCATCATTGGGAGAGAGAAAGGAAATGGCGTAGACGTGAGCGTGCCGTTACCGTGCGTCTCTGGCGTCCATTGCCAACTCGAAATGGAGAGAAATAAGTTATACGTCACGGATTTGGGATCGACCAACGGAACGTACGTGGACGGATTTCAGTTGCGAAAGAACAACCGATTTCGCATCTTCAATCAATCTGTGGTCAGATTAGGCGCGGAGAACAGAGACGGGGAAGATTACGCCAGTTTTGGAACCGATTTAACCGGCGCAGATGAAATGGAGAAGAACTCAGAATACGGACAGTTGAATTATTTCATCGAATTTTTGGGAGGTCCGAAGGTGGTCATCAACTTCATCTTCATCAACTTGGCTTTCCAAGGTACTTTCTTCATTCTTTTAAAGTACTTATAATATAATATAATATACTGCTACTACTACTACTATTACTACTATTACTACTGCTATCGTTCTTAATGCTGCTCTTCTCTGGTCCAGTACGCGCGCGCATTCATTTTTTTTATACATTCGATACGGACCCGTTTTCGGTGAAAACGCTCTTTCGTTTTTGTTTACGCTCAGCCAAGTCTCGCTTCTCCTCGCACGCCTTCACGCACATTAACAACGCTTCTTTGGCTCTCACTTTACGTATCGCGTTTCGTCTCGCGATTGCTTTGTTCTCTCGTTGAATAAAAAACGCTCGGATTAACGGAACTGCAAAGAAAAAGATGGCGTAATAAACCATCGGTTTGTACATCCATTGCGCGAGCTTTGGAAAAATCTCAAAGAAAGCAACCAGAGCTGGAGGTTGCTCGATAATGATTTCCTCGTCGTCTGGTCCCGCATTTAAGAGTTTGTTTTGCGACTCTGAAAACTGACCGCCGCGTCTTCCCATCGATCGTCGTAATTGCGCTCTCGTGACTGTTCGTCTCGGCGCTTTAAAATCCAATCCGCCGACGCGATAAAACAGAAACAACAAAAACACGTTGAATATTCCAGTGAATACGACTAACGGACCTTTCACTCCGTACTCGAACACTGGCTTTTGTTTTTCATAAATCGGTGGTGGGATTGGTGGAGGCGCAAACTTTGCGATTTGCGCGTCCGTTTTGTTCTCTTCAGCCGTGACTTGGAAAGATGGAAAGATGTATATTAATCTTCCGTAATCGTCGGACTCGGCGTGACCGTAAAACTGTTCCAGAATTCTCAACACGTATCCTTCGTGCTGTCGCTCTTCGCGGTCGTCTAAACTGCGCGACCCGTCGTCTTTTTTAACATCGCGTCTATTTCCACCGAAGAACGAGGAAAAAAGAGATCCTCCTCCTCGCATACCTTTTCGATCTTTCTTCGACAGTAAGAACGCATCCGTAAACGCCGCGAGTTGCTCGGCGAAAACGACGCCTCGGTTTGCGCGAAGTAGCTGCGATATCGCTTTCGACCGCTCGTGCTCTAAAAATTCGTTCGGATCGCCTCTCCCGAAGACAAACGCATAAATCGATTCGATGAACGATAACTCTTTCTTTTTATCGACAATATCGTCGTCGTGGTCGTCCTCTTCGGCAATCATCAACCGGCGATACATTTCCGGGTCCGGAAAATTACTATTATTGTTGTTGTTGTAACTGTTGCTATTATCGTCGTCGTCGTCTCCTCCTCCTCCTCCTCCTCTTCCTTCTCCTCTTCCACCGGATGGTTTGACTGGAACGCCCGTTACTACGTTCGCGTTGTTATAAATATCGCCATTCAAATACACGCGTCTTCGTTCTAAATCGTCCCAATACGACAGCCACATGATATCTCTCATGTATAAATACATCCAAAATCCATCCATGTTACCTCCTCCTCCTCCACCTCCTCCAGGCCCGTATCCTGGATTCATGAACAAAGGGATCTCTCCTCCTCCCCCGCCGCGATTATCGCCACGACCGTTTGCCAAAACTAATATGAGCATCGCGACCAACGCTAAAGCGACGACGACGACCGAAACGATCAACATGACGCTAAAACTCACGCGCAAAAACGTGTAAAACGCGCGAAACGTTCGCCTTCTCAACAAAGAAGCGCGAAAAGCGGCATCTCGCGCCATGTAGACCGATCGACAGTGTCTCGGGAAGGAAAACACCACCTCGTATTTTTTCGTTTCTTCTTCTTCTTTGACTTTGTCTTCTTCTCGCTGTTGTTGTTGTTGTTCTTTCATCGTCGTCGTTTTTGCTGCTGTCGTTGTCGTTGTTTCCACCAGCGCGTCCACCTTTGAAGCGCAAATAAACACCGTTCGTCGTAACCCACTAACGCCACCGGGAAACTCCGGAACGATGGCGTGTAAATCGCCAATCGTGAACCGTTCGTTGTTCGGAAAGGCATTCTCAATCGCTCGTAGGCAATCGAACGCGTTTTTATTAGTATTATTAAAAGTATTGTTTTGATTCTCGTCGGACATCGTCTGAATCGTCGTTCCGGTAGTAGAGAGGTATTATCGTTGTCGTTGTTGTCGATGATGGTATGAATACTCTCTTTAAGTAAGTTATTTGAACGAGTAAGAGAGATGCCTCGAGTGAAAGATGATTACTCTTTTTTGTAACGAAGAACAGAAGAAAGAAGAGGAGTTTTTTGGAAGTTTTTTGGTTTCACTTTTTTCTCTCTTTTCTCTCTCTTTTGGCAGAAAGTGTGTTTTCGTGCTTCTCTTGTTTTTGCGTGGCACCTCTTTTTATGCACTTTTTTTCCTTTTCTCTCTCTTTTCTATCCTCTTTGGCAATCATCATCAGGATAACAGCTCTTTACTTTTTGTCCTCTCTCGTGTTTATACACTACACACTTTATATTAATACACACACACGCACACTTTAACACGCACGCAACGCGAAGAAGACGCGATGAGTATGCGTTTTACTGCGACCACCACCTCTCGTTCGGCGACGAAGACAAGTTGTTGTTCACTTTTAAAAGGAACAAAAAAACAATCATCATCGTCGTCGTCTCGCGTGTCGTCGTCGTCACCAAAATCATCAACGAGAAGAAGAATAAAATGCTTTGCTGGCAAAAACGAAGAAGAAGAAGAGAAGAAAAAGACTCGCGAGGACGAAACGAAGAATACCACGATGGCGAAAAAAATCGTCTCCCTTTCGACGGCGTTGGGCGTGTCGCTGACGATGACGACGATGCCATTGGTGGGTGATGATGTCGCGCAAGCGTACGAATATAATCAAAATCAAATATCTCAACTCGCTGGGTTACAAGCGAACCCGGTGACGAACGCACGCGCGTTGTTAAGAAACTCACTCCCGATCGATTGCAAAGAAATTCGCCAGATACAAAAAGCGTTGGAATCGATTTCGGACGATTTGAGAGTCCCGGGGGTGAAATTTTCCGGCGTCGAGGAAAGCGTCAACAAGTCTTTGAAAATCGTCAAGAACGACGCGAACAAAATAGTGGACAAAACGGCCTCGGCGAAGAAAGACCAGGTGAGACAGTACTTGAAAGATTTAGGGACAGAATTGCAAGATTTCCAAACGATTGTCGCGAACAAAGATAAGCAAGAGGTGCCAGTCGCGCAGCAAAAGTGTTTGAGTTTGGTGACGAAGATTGAGGAGGCGTTGGTGAACGAGTTTCCGTACCAAGTGCCGGCGCCGTACGACACGACGTTGCCGAGATTAGAAGGTCGAGCGACGGTTGAAATGGAGGTGAAAATTAAAGACAACGCGGTGACTCCGGGGGGTAAGCTCACGATCGTCTTGGACGGGTACAACGCGCCCGTATCGGCTGGGAACTTTACGGATTTGATTCAGAAGAAATTTTACGACGGGATGAAAATCCAAAGATCGGACGGTTTCGTCGTCCAATCCGGGAAACCAGAAAATGCGCCAAAAGGCGTGGATGGCTACATCGATCCAGCCACGGGCAAAGAACGCTCCGTTCCGTTGGAGATTATGCCTGAAAGTTCGTTCATGAAGAAAAAAGCGCCGGAATACGATTTCACGTTTGAGGAAAACGGCATGTACCGCGAACAACCAGTCTTACCGTTCAACGCTTTTGGCACGTTAGCCATGGCCAGAAGAGAAGCCGATAACAACTCCGCGAGCTCTCAGTTCTTCTTTTTGTTGAGAGAATCGGAGTTGACCCCGTCTGGTACGAACATTTTAGACGGAAGATACTCCATCTTTGGTTACGTCGTCGATAACCAAGAGTTGTTGAGAGACATGAAGGTTGACGACGAAATCGTCAGCATGAAAATCGTCAGAGGCGCAGAAAACTTGGTCAAGAACGAACGCGCGGCACCGACGCCGACCACCCAAGAAGAACAAGCGCCCGCTTCCGAGTAAAGCATCGATGATCGTTTTTGTCCTTCTCACCGTCTTTAATATCATCATTATCTTACCACCGCAATTTAATACTAATACTAATACTAAGCTTATTCTATCTGCAGTAGTAGTTTTCTCTCGCTTCGTACGTCACTTTTTGCCGTCAAAGAAGAAGAAGAAACATTAAAAGAAGACGACGAATAAGACGCATGATGATGATAAGGACAACGCGTCATCGCGCCTCGTCCTCCTCCTTTGCCACTTTTGCGTGTTGTCGTCACCTCCTGCGCGATGAGTATTGTACTACGAATACTTTTAACAACAACAATCGTCGACGGAGTTACCACCACCACGGGAAAAGAATCACTCTGAAAGAATACGTCGTCGGAGGAGAAGAAGAAGAAGAAAAAGAAGGATTTTCAGAAACGAAGCTAAAGACAAAAATGGCGTTTCCAGAGCTGAACAAACACTTGATAATCTCGGGGGCCGATGACGACGACAATAACAAAGAAGAAGAAGAAAAGATGAACATTGGGAAGAATCAAGTTTTGGTGAAAGTCCGAGCGTTTTCGGTGAACCCGTTGGACGCGGAAGTCGCGCGCGGATATTTAGGAAAGTTTCTTCCACGCTTGGATGGAGGAAAAGGCGGCATTGGATTAGGGAAAGACTTTAGCGGCGAAATCGTGAAACTGGGAAGAGGAGGAGGAGATGGAGGAAAGTTTGAGATTGGGGACGAGGTGTTTGGAGCGATATCGGCGGCGGATTTTAGGAACGGGACGATGGCGGAGTACGTCCTCGTCGACCGGAAACAGTTGATGAGAAAACCAAAACGGTTGACGCATAAAGAGGCGTGCGCGATACCGTTTGCGGCGTACACGGCGTACGCGTGCTTGAGAACGACCGGGTGCGTGGATAGGAAAGATCCAAAGAGGATTTTGGTGTTTGGCGGCGGGAGCGCGGTTGGAGAGTGCGTGGCGAGGATAGCTTTGAGGAGCGGATTCGCGTCGACAGTGGTTGCGACGGCCGGGAAAGCGAGCAAACAGATGTTGATGGAAGACGTTGGCGTCGAGCGAGTGATTGGATACGAAAACAAAAAGAAGGATGGAGAGATGAAGAATCAAGATCACGGCGACAGTAGTAGTAGTAGTAGTAGCGGTAGTACAACGAGTAGCAATAGTAGTGGTAGCAGTAGCCACAATAGCGGCGACAGAAAAACAAGCGAAGTGAGGGAAGGCGAGAACTTTTCGGCGAAGAATTCGCGGTTCGTCGATGACGCCGAACCTTCATTCGACGTCGCCATCGACACCGTCGGAAGTGCAAAAACGAAGTTCCAAGCCGCGAAAGCGCTGAAAAAAGGTACGGGCACGTACATCACCTTACACGGCGACATGGCGCAACTCATAGGCGAATCTGGCGTTCTTCGCGGCGGTGCCCAAGCGTCTTTAGAGCTCTTGCGCGAAAAAGCCTTCGCTCGACTTCAATACGACATCGGATACGATTGGGGGTACGCCAACGCGAACGATTTCGACGCCACGAATTTGATCGAATACCTCGTCGATAAAGGTTTCTTATCCGTGAAAGTCTACGACGATACGAAACACGAACAATCAGGACCCTTCCTCGGCTTGGAGAGCGTGGAAAGAGCGTTCAAAGCGTTGGGAGACGCGTCGAAAAAAGGGAAAATCGTCGTCGAGATGCCTTTGTAAACTTGATTGAGCGCTCGCACTTTGCGTAATAGCGAATAATGAAATGTTTGTCTTGTGCATATGAATTTGATTTTTTTTCCGCTCGTTGTTTTTTGCTCCCCATAAAAAACTACTCCTGTACAAAATGTTTGCCGCTCAAAACCGACAACACGTGGTACAAAACGTTGACTCCTTTAATTGCGGTGGTCGTGTTTCGAGCACTTTTTTCAATCGGAGGTTTCAAAGGAGGATGAGTTTGGGATGTTGTTCTCCTTGTCGTTCGTTTCAATCGAAGAAACAAAATTCGTATCTTTCCCGGTCGTCATCATCATCACACGAAGGAGGACAACACCACCAACAACAAAGCATAAACAAACACATCCAATTCAGAGGAACGAACGTCAGTACTATCAGCAGAAGAAGGAAATCATCATCTCTCGTGGTAGTTCGAGTATCGTCTGAATCGTCGTCGTCAAACGGTGATGATGATGATGATGATACTAAAGGAGGAGAAGAAGAAAAAAACGGTGACGTTTCGATGTCGTTCGCGGAGGAATTGAGAAAAAGAGGCATCAAAGAAGCTTCGGACATAAAAAGCGACGACGAGAACGGAGAAGGAACGAGCAGCAGCAGCAGTAGCAATCCGTTTGCAAACGTAGCGAAAGCGGTGAAATCTCCGTTTGGATCGTCGGACTCGGCGGCGGCGCCAAAACCTCCACCGAGGTTCGCGCAGCCGCGCGGGGACGGCGACGGCGGGGCGAACAAAGAAGAAGACGACCAGTTGAAAAAATCGAGACTACTAAACAGCGAAGGTTTAGAGGGATTTCCGACGCGCGCGGGCGAACTTTTGAAACTCGCCGTGACGTCCACGGCTTCGTTTGCGCCTTTAATAGCGGTTATTTCGGTCATAACCATCGGCACGTGGTCCATCTTCGGCGCGGACTTTATTCACGGCGGCGTGAGCAGAGATTTTGGAGGCGGAGTCCCCAAGTACGTAGCGCCAGAAACTCTCTTAGCTGAACCTACGGTCGATGTAATGGTGCCGTTGAGAGCACCAAACGTGGTCGCCGCTGAGTATTAGTTAAACTCGCGTCTCCCGAAAAGTGTGCTTCGCGATACGTTTTTATTATAGTAAACTACATGCGAATATATTAAAACAACAAGCTACTAAAACTTCGCGAGCATATTAACATTCGCATCTTCTTCTAAGTCTCTTACTCTCTCCAGCTAAACATTACAAAACAAGGACGTGCGATCATACCATCAATCGTGTCGGGTTGTCGTAAAATCTTTTAGAATACTACAACAACAATCACGACAAGGGTGAAGGAGAGATTTACTTCTCTTGTTTTCTCGGTGCTCTGCGAGGCGGTTCTCTGATTCTTCTCGCCTCTCTGGATCGCACTCTCACGACTTTGCTGTGAATCGCAGCAGAGATGGAGTAGTGCACCTTTCTGTACATCTTCGGTAAAGTATACGTTTCGTACGCGCACGCCTCTTGGAGATCGCGAATGGCTGCAGATTCAACCATGTTTCTAACGATGAACCTCTTCACGGCTTTGTCTTTTGGCACCAACGCACCGCTAGATTCGCAAAATACTCTCTTGACCTGTGTGAATGTGGATGAAAAAATATCGCACGAGTCAGTTTCGATGGAAATAAATGGACACAAAACGTCGCGTCGTCTTCGCGTCTTTGCAAATCTCCGCGCTTTTCCAAAACCCGCTCATTTTGGGTTTGAACGTAAGGAGCAAAAACGACTCTCGAAATCGTTCACGCGCGGAAAACATCCACTCGCGACCGATAAAAACGACACTCGCGATCGATTCTAGATGAACAAATGTTCGCTCCGTGTAAAACAACGTACGTGTCCTCTGGCCCCGGAGGGTTTGTTTCTCCCGTTCGCTCGACGTTTCTTCGGCATTTCTTCTTCTGTGGGTCTTGTTGTTTGTGAGGAATGAGCTTCCCGTTTGAAGACCCAACGACAGACACAAAAAAGACAAAAAAATTCGCGTTTTCCTCTTCTTCCTAAAAAAACAACACAAAAAACAACAACAGAGGCAAAAGTGGTGAGATGCGGTAGTTGAGAACAATACTACTAACTAATAATGGCGAATACTAATAATAGTAATTTTAAGGGAGAGAGAGAGTACAAACAAGTGCCACTCTTTGGAAACTGCATGACAACTTTGATCCCTCTGGAATGGCTGGACGTCTCGGACTACCGACCAGTGCCGGATAACCAAGAAATGTTTAGCGATTTCAACGCTTTAGAGCCGTCGATGATGTGCGTGGAGATTGTCGAACGCGTCGGAGACGACGTGACTGGCGTACACTCGCAAAAGTTCAGAGAAGAGGACAACTTGGCAAAGTTTTACTTGGAGGACTTGAAAGAGCTGATGGACATCGCGACGAGGGATGATGATGATAGTCACAACAGTAAAACGATCAGAACGAAAGATTGGAGATATGAACTCTCATCTGGGAGGAAAGTACACTCAGACGTACGCGCGATATTCGTAGACGGCAAAAACGAGGACGCGAAGAAGGAGGCGATGAAGAAGATGGAAGATTTATCGTTGACGCTACCAAAAGAAGATGACGACGGAGAAGAGGAACGGGAAGGAAAGCCAAAGGAGGAAAACGACGACGACGTAAACGACGACTACGTAAAGAATAAGTGCGAGTGGATATCCTTCGCCGAGGAAAAAAACTGTCTCGTCCCTTCCAAGGAAAACCAAGAAGGCAAAGACTCCACTCGTTCGGTCACGATATCCATGTACGTGCACAGACTGGAGAAGAAATACGAGACCGATATTCTCGTAAGTTTCGTTCGACCGAGTAGTAAAAGTGATGATGCTAATCATCGCGTAATAGCAGAGGATGAAATACAGGAACAGAACAATCCCGGGACGGTTGCGCAGCAAACGCTTCGGATGTTGGACTGGAGTCTCTTAGGATTAGACGACGATTCAGACGACGTAAACGACGACGACGACGAAGAGAGTCTCGAGTAGATAAAATGCGCGTCGTAGAATATAGTAGAAAAGACTGTTGTTCAGTAGTAGATATATAGTATTTTAGTCCTTTAAGCATGATGGACGAATTCTTCATTTTTCTTGCTCGGCATCTCCTCCCACACAAAACAAGACTCTTCACTTGGTCGTCGTCATCGTCTGCTCCGATTCGTATTCAAACGATGACGGCGACCGACACTATATCCTCTACATCCTCCTCAAAATCGATGCAAACGTTCCTCGACAAGTGCGCGTTGATAAAAAAACAGCATCGGCAGACTTTCAACGACTTTTCGTTCCTTCGAGTATCTCCGCTGGCGTTCGTGACACCACTGCGTAAGGACGACGATTCAGACGACGATGTGAACAACAAGAGAGCAAAAATGAGAGCAAACAGAGAGACGAAAATACTGAACGAGTTGGAGATGTGCGAGCGAACGGGAGACGTGGTTTTTAGATCTTCTTCGAAGATGAAAAACGAATGCGTTTTTCGTCTGAATTCACTTTCCGTGGCCGAGGAGGAAGAGAGAAGAGGAAGAAGAGGAAGAGAAAAAATAATCGCGTACCGAATGAAGATTTGGACTTTAACGGACGAGAAAGAGAAGAAGGTGGTGTTGTACGATAATTTAACAACAGAGGAGGATACTATGAATAGCAGTAATAGGAGTAAAAGTAGTTTTAAGAAGAGTAAGAAACTACTCCTGGCGCGCGTAGACGCGGATCCGAACCGAACGAGCGACGGGTTTCAGTTGAGAGGAGTGAGTTTGGCGCTCGCTGCAGAGGCGGAGAGACTTTCGAGGACGAACTCTACCTCTAAGGAGGATGAGAACGATGGTGATGGTGATACGCTTAAAATTGAGATGACATCGAACGTGGCGTTCAAACACCCGTCGATGAATAGAAAGAGCGATACGTTCAGAGAGATTTTTAAGGACGTGGACGCGAACGCAAAATTGGCGTGCGAAGCGCGTTTAGTTGAAGCGTTTGAGATTATAGAGATTCACGAACTATCCACGTACGAGAAATCAACATTCGCTGATCGTGATAAAGACGACAACGACGAAAAAAATGCACGAGTAGGAATAGAAATAGAAGTAGAAGAAGAGAGACGATCGAGATGTGCCGTTTTGAAGAGGGTCGTGGTCCCGGGCGAAAGTTGGGAGACGCCTTCGGATTTTTCAGAAATCTCGCTGAGGATAAACGACATGAATGGTAAAAGTAACGCGCACACGTTCGTTTTGAAAAGACACGAGAGTAAGAAGGATTCCTACGAGAGATTCGTGATGGCTTTGGTGAGAACGATGCGAAAGAAGGAGACGTCGGTTGCGTTCGTTCCCAAAGAACGCTTCCTCGATTTCACGTTCCCGCAACACGAAGAGGTGGGGAAGGTTATCGATGCGATACGTAAAAATAACAACAACTCCTACGATTACGAAGACTACGTCGCGATTGAAGTGCACTTGATTGATTGGGTGAGCGCGAGAGACTGTTTCGGAGACGGAAAAGTCATAAAAACGGTGCTGGAAAAGAGGGATCCGTCGAAGAGTTTTCCGAACGATTCTCCCGTGCAAGATACGAAAGTGTACATTTCCAATCTCCGCGCGAGCGCGAAAACCACATCAGGGACTGAAGGTATAATAGGCACCGACAAAAACGAGCAGCATCTAATTGGCGAAGACTTTTCGTTTCGATTAGCGTCGGGAGAGATGCCGCGTGCTTTAGAAACCGCGCTCCGAACCGCGTGCATTGGCGAAACTATTCGCGTGACTGTAGATGTGCGAGAAGAAGAAAGGACAGCGTTTGCGCTCAAACAACGAAAGGAAAGGATGCGCGCGTATTTAGACTCGTACGTATTGAGTGATACGTTAACCAAACTGGTATCTCGAGACGACGACGAGCAAAATCTGCTCAAAGCTGAGGATGGTGGTTTTCGACTCGTGCAAGTTACGTTTGAGTGCACTTTGACGGGCTTTGATAAGATTGTCAATTGGTACAGCGACGCCGTCGCCGTTTGCATCAAAGACGGCGAAGATTTGAAAACGGACGCGAACGCGCTGTTCAAAAACGGTATGCTCATCGAGGCGTTGGAAAAGTACGAAAGCGTGGCGCAAAAGTTGAATCAGCTCGCCTCGCGCGTGTTGCTCGAAGAAGAAGAAGGAGAAGGAGAAAAGTACGAACCTCGGATCGTCGCTTTGAGAAACAACGTGCTCTTGAACGCCGCGGTAACGGCAAAGAAGTTGAGAGATTACACCGCCGCGAGGAAAAGCTTGGAGAAAATTCCGGAAAATGAGAGATCGTTCAAGGCTAAAATGTTAAAAGGGTGCATTTTTCTCGACGAGAACGAATTCGATTTGGCCAAGGAAGCGTTCCGAGAGTTGCTGACCGATATCGCCGCCGACGAAGACGAAGATGAAGTGACTAAAGACGAAAAGAAGAAAGAGCTAGAGAGAGAGCTTGCGCGCGTGAAGCAACTCGAGAAGCGGGCGTTGGAGGAGATGCGAAATAAGTTTCGAGGTAAGCTGTAAAGAGTAGTAATTGTAGTAGTAGTGGTAGTAGCAGTAGTAGTAGTAGTAATATTCACAAGCGGAAACGTTTCTTGTTGTTGTTGTTGTTGTTGTTGTTGTTGTTGTTGTTGTCGTTCTTTTAAAAAATTCGTATATGTATAATAAGTGTTCTTTTACTCATCGTCCGAGTAATACACGGTTTGGTTCAACGCTTTCACTGGACTTCCAACGAACCCTTCGTCGGTCCCAGCCGCGTACGTGACTCGTCTTTTCGCGCTTTTCTTCTTCTCGCTCGTCGAAGACCCGTTGTTCTCGCCGCCGTTGTTCAACTTTACGATGCCGTTTCTCTTCGCGTCGTTCGACGACGATTTATTCTTCTTCTTCTTATTGTTATCGTTTTCGTACGAGTACGACGCGTTCCCATACCCTCTGTCCTCCGTGTAATACTTCGCCATCTGCACTTCCTTCGGGGCAAACCCGCACTTTTCGTAAAACTGAACGTTTTCCGCGGAGCAGTCCAAAATGGTTTTATAACACTTCACGTGGTTCCTCGATATAATCGACATCGCGTCAATCATAACCTTCCCTAATCCAGAGTCTCGCGCTTCTTCGTCCACGACGACGTCTTCTACGTGTCCGGAGAGACCTAAATTTCGTCCGAATTTCCGTTCCACCATTAACGTCGCCGTCGCGAGAATTTTCGTTTTCTCCTCGTTTTCCAACACGTAACAAAACTCCGGTCCTTCTCTCATTTGGTGCCAACGTTTCACGAATCTCTTCTTTGTCATCTTCGGCGCCACGGTGAGTTGTTTCAGCAGATCCACGAAGCCTTTCTCGTAATCGTTCGCTTGTAACCGTCGAATGGTTTTTTTCTTCCCGAACTTATCCGTCACGGAGATTTGTTTCGGTGGTAAACCGTATCCTCTCGAGAACGTTTTCGCGACGAACCGTAACGCCATCGCGCTCAGAAATCCAAAAAGAAACGGAATCTGCGTTTCTTTGTGATTCGTGAGAAGTTGCACGCGCATCACGGTGTTGTTGTTATTCGACGATTTTCGTCTTTGACCGTTACTGTTGAAATTGTTGTTCTTCGATCCTGCTCTCGGTGGGTACATCTCAGAAGACGAAGAAAAAGCAGCGGCAGAAGAAGAAGAAGACATTGAGAAATTGATTACTCAAAAGTCTTTCCTTCGAAGGATTTTGAGGAAGAAAAAAGTCTGTTGATGGAATGGTGTTGTTCTGTTGTTCTTTTCAAAGGACAAACAAAAAAAAGTCGTTTTTTTGACTTTTTCAGAGAAGACGAACACTGACGAAGAGAGAGAAAGAAGAAGATCCTTTGAAAAAAACAAAAGAAGAAAAAGAACTTGCTTTTTTCGCCTCAAAAAACACACGAATTTTTTTACACAAACTCACCGCATATAAAATAAAGCATGTTGTTGTTTTACTAAAAAAAGAAGAAGAGACAAAACGAAGAGACGACGACGACGAAGAAGAAGAAGAGAAAAAGAGCGTTACTATGTCTTCTTCGCTCTCTCTGTTCGGGTTTGGAGTCACGGCGGAGGATTTCACGATGTCTCGCTCTGAAACGTTGTTGTCTTTGTCTTCTTCTTCTTCTCGTCGTCGACGTCGCTTAGAATCAGACGATGTAGAAGAAGAAGACGAAGAAGAAGAAGAAGAAGAAGAAGAAGAAGAAGAAGAAGAAGAAGCAAACGACGACGACGACGACGAGAGAGGAAGAAGAAACGGAGGAAGAGGAGGAAAAGAAAGGATGGC
>Ga0181557_1001336_pt1 | contig 28436 bp, 22 predicted proteins | sample 011ome_23_FD_148632 | JGI IMG/M metagenome (GOLD analysis project Ga0181557, IMG submission 148632) | Coastal salt marsh microbial communities from the Groves Creek Marsh, Skidaway Island, Georgia - 011506CT metaG (spades assembly) | ecosystem: Environmental > Aquatic > Marine > Intertidal zone...
CAGCTTGATTCAGAGCTGTTGAAAATGAGTGAAAACGCGATGCAGTATGAGTTTCTAACTCAATACACGGCGAATTCCATGAAACGAATCAAGACCGCGATTACCGGTCATGTGCAGTAGTTGAAATTTTAAGGAGAACATAATCATGAATATTATGCCGGGACTTGAAAGCACTGCCTCTGCTCTTGCAGCGGAAAAAGTGCGTCTGGATGTAATTGGTCAGAATATAGCGAACGCCCATACGACCAAGGGGCCTGACGGGAAGCCTTATTCGAGACAGATGGTAAGCTTTGAAACGAAGCTTATGGAAATTGGGAAAAACTCGGATGGTAGTAAGAAGATGGGCACAGGAGTAAGTGTGAAGGCTATTACGGCTGACCCGAAGTCGGGCCCCCTCGTTTACAATCCAGGACATCCTGACGCCAATGAAAAGGGAATGGTGCGTCTTCCTAATGTGAACCTCACCCATGAAATGGTTGATATGATTGCCGCTTCCCGGAGCTACGAGGCTAATCTTGAAGTGGTGAGAACCGCAAAACAAATGGCTCAGAATGCTCTGAGAATAGGTAGATAGAAACTTTTTAGATTATTCAGAATAGGGAAAAACGATGATCGAGCTAAATTCAAGTATAGGTTCTCAGCAGGCTTTCAATCAGCCACTGGTCGAGTCTCTAAGGAATGCTAAGACCTTTCAGCCTAAAGAGTTAGACGGAATTGCGAAGGCCGATCCGAGTCAGTCTTTTGGTAACATGATCGGTGATCTTGTTCAAAAGGTTGACGAGAAGGGCAAGGTAGCGATGGAGGAGACGAACCGTCTCCTTTTGGGCGAAACCGACAATATCCACCAGTCAATGATCGCTATGCAGGAATCGGGTGTGGCATTCACCATGCTAGTAGAGGTGAGAAACAAGCTGGTGCAATCCTATCAGGAACTGATGAAGATGCCCGTGTAAGAAAAATTTGGAGACTTATTTAAATGGGACTAGTTAATCAATTTAAGGATCTTTGGAACCCGCTCGGGGCTAACCAGAAAGTGTCACTGATGCTGGCTGGTGGGCTTGTCGTATTGGCGATGATCGCCCTTATGGTTTGGGCGGGCCAGCCTAACATGCAGTTGCTCTACGGAAATCTGAATGCTGAGGAAGCAGGGGAAATCGTAGACAAACTTGAAAGGATGGGCGAGAAATTTGAGACCGGTAAGAATGGCAACTCGATCTATGTGGAGTCGAGCAAGGTGCATCGATTGCGGTGGGAACTTGCTTCGGAGGGACTAGTGCCATCCGGTACGGGGCCAGGTTTTGAGCTATTTGATAAGGGGAGTTTCGGGATCAGCGACTTTGTTCAGCGAACCAATTACCTGAGAGCGATTAAGGGCGAGCTTGAAAGAACAATCACTCAATTCAGCGGAGTGCGCTCGGCGCGAGTGATGGTGGTTATGCCAGAAAATAGAATTATTGTAACCAGCGAAGGTCGAGATCGTGCAAGCGCATCAGTCTTTGTGGATACAAATGGCACGATGACATTAGCGGCCGTTAACTCGATTAGGCAATTGGTAGCGAATTTAATTCAGGCTCTGAGAGCAGACGATGTGGTCGTTGTTGATAGTGCTGGGGTGGTTTTGAGTGAGGATTTAAAGAGCGACGGATTGAATGGAGGTCTTTCTAACGACGTCATCAAATATCGAAAAGGGCTAGAGGTCTATTTTACAACGAAAGTACAGTCTATGCTGGATCGTGTATTGGGGCCGCATCAATCGGAAGTCCGAGTGGCGGTAGATGTAGATACATCCTCAGTACAAACGACTGAGAAAAGCTTTGACCCTGAAGGGGTGCTGCGTTCGTCGGTAGTCGAAGAGCAAAAGACGGTTGAAAAGGAGTCAGATGGGTCCCTTGCCGCGGTGGCGGGATCCACTTCCAATATCCCGAGTTCTGGGAATGGCTCAGGAGGCTCTTTCACCGATCGTGAAGATTCGACGGAGCAGAAGACGGAAAATTACGAGATTGGCGAGGTTGTGAGCAATCGGGTTCAAAGTCCCGGGTCAATCAAACGCCTGACGGCTTCCCTATTGGTATCGATGCGAACGGATGAGCAGGGAGGGGCCTTGCCCCGAGAGCCAGCGGAACTCCAGGAATTGCGTCAGATTGTGATTAACGCATTAGGCATTCAGTTGAAGGAGGGGGAAACGGCTGAAGGCTTGGTAACGGTTAACGAAATGGTTTTTGCCGCTGATCCGATCGCCTTGCAGACGCAATCTATGAATCAGGGTTTCGATCTAAATAAGTGGATTGAACTAGGGAAGAGTTTTGTCGGGTTGGTACTAGGATTAGGAGTAATCGTATTTTTCATACAAATGCTTAAGAAAACCAAACCTCAGGAGATTTCAATCGAAGTTCTTCAACCTGAGCAGGTTCTCCAAAACCGGAAGTTGGAAGACAATGGAACGGTCACGCCTGAGATGCTCAATGAGCTAATAAGGCAGAAACCCGCTAATATTGGCGTCTCGTTGCGCGAATGGATAGCTGAACCGGAAAGCAGATAATCGATATGCCTGGAACTTACGACAGATTAACGCGCACGCAAAAACTGGCGACCTTCCTTATTGTAATTGGTCCGGAAGCAGCCGCTCATTTACTCAAGCAGTTTGAAGATGAAGATGTAGAGGTCCCCTGTAAGGAAATGACCTCTATTAAAGCAATTGAAGAGGAGGATCAGAAGCGAGCGATTGAAGAATTTTCAGGGGTGATTCTATCAAGCTACGGATCGTTGCTCGGTGGACCCTTCTACACTCGTAAAGCTTTAGAAATAGCAAAAGGGGATTTCAAGGCCACTAGCATTCTTGAGCGCATCGCTCCTTCCAGCAATTCAGCTGAAGTAATTAAGGAAATTGAGCAAATGGAGCCTCGTCAGATTTTTAATCTGATCAAGACGGAGCAGTCCCAGACAGTTGCATTTGTTCTGTCCTATTTGGAGAATGACAAGGCAGGGCCGATTTTAGGCATGTTCAATCAGGAACTGCGTGAGGAAGTGATCGAACGTCTAGGTATGTTGGAGCCTACCTCTCTTGAGATCATCAACAAAGTAGCCAATTCACTTAGTAAGAATTTGGATACTGGTGGTAAGGTTACTATGAACCGGAGTGGTGGTGTTCGGATGGTTGCGGACTTGCTCAATACCTTGGAGAAAGACGACAGCAAAGAGATTCTCTCAAATATCGAGGAGCGAAATCCTACTTTGGGATCCGAAATTCGAAAGAAAATGTTCAGCTTCGACGATCTCATTCGTCTCGAACTTCCCGACTTGCAAAGAATTATGCGCGAAGTCGACTCAGGGGATCTTACGATATTTCTCAAATCCGCATCCGAATCGCTGCGTGATTTCATTATGCAAGCCGTTTCCAAGAGAGCAGCAGAAACTTTATCGAATTGGCAAGCGATGTGCTAGAAGGATATGTAACCGGCATTTTGTTACAGAAAAGTTATCGGCGACTAGACGTTCAGACCATGAAAAACAGACTAATCAATCCAGCCCCGGCTTTTGACTTTGATAAGGGTCGGCCGCTCATGCGGATTGGGTATGGCATACACCCAACTGTCGTGGGACTGCTTGATCAGCCTGTTTTTGTCGTTTCGTAGATTAGTAGTATTGGTATATGGGTATATAGTAGTTGTTTTCGGGGTGGTTCCCGAAAGCAAAGGAAGCTCCTAGCATTGCTAGGGGCTTTCTTCTTTTAAAGGAGTGTCCTACAGGCGATTGAGAGAGTCGGGACGGTCGTTGTGACGATGGGTCTAGGTTAGTTTCAGGCGAAGGAAAGCTGAAAGGGAGCCATCGAAGCCTCGAACGATGGAATCTGAGCTTCCTCCCGGGCGTCCAACTCAATTGAGGATTCCTGAAACGCAATATTGACATGACGCGGTCGCCCGCTATCGGTATGCAGCTTCGACTTTCCGGAGAGATGGCAGAGTGGTCGAATGCGGCGGTCTTGAAAACCGTTGTACCGAAAGGTACCGGGGGTTCGAATCCCTCTCTCTCCGCCACTTCAAAGAAGTGGCTTTATTCGAGGGATGAGAACCCCCGGAGGGGGTTTGACGGAGCGCAGCGGAGATGGCGCAGCAATCCCTCTCTCTCCGCCACTTCAAAGAAGTGGCTTTATTCGAGGGATGAGTTCCGAGCCGAAGGCGACAAGACCGGGCTCGAAGAGAACCGGACCACTCCCGGAGGGGGTTTGACGGAGCGAGGAACTAGCGTAGATGGGACACGCGCAGCGTGGGTCCGCAGGCCTTGGCTCTAGCCAACCAATCCCTTTCTTCATCGCTTCGCTCTTCAGGTGTCGTCGCTCTGCTCCTCGAACCTCTCCGCCATTCTGTGAATGGCTCCTCTCAAGGGATTAGTTCCGAGCCGAAGGCGACAAGACGGGGCTCGAAGAGAACCGGACCACCTGCTTGGACCCCACTATTTAGCCCGATACGGGTTCTTCCGTCATTATCGCGCCGGGCGGTGGCACAGCATTCTTGCCATGAACTTGAGGCTTGGAAGTAGCCGAATGGGCGAACCTCTTTGGAGATTCGGCTTACTTCGAATGAGAATAGGATAGTTTTGCTTTCTGCTCCGAACCTCGGAGATAGGTCAAGGTGTAGGGATGTGTCCCTTTTTCTAAAAGCGCCTTTCCTTGGGTTGCGCGAATGCCATTGGCAACCGATTCATTGTCGACTACGACCGTATCGTGCAGGCGAAGAATGGCCCCTCCATCCGACTCGACGTTGAATTGGTATTCTCCCGTTGTTTTAATGTTAACGAAGCCTTTGAACTCTGCTGCTCCTCCTTTATCAATTTCCAGTTTGGAAACATCTACATGGGACGATGATCCACCTTCTGCTACTTCGAGGCCAAAGGTTTGAGGAACCCAATGAAAGGGCCCGTGGTAGGTTTTCCATTCTACGCGCTCAATATTTCGATCTGTATCGATTCCGGGGATGGGGGCATTGTCGTAAGGGCGAGGAGCGCTTTCACTTGGACGACGAATTCGCAGCACTCGATCCTTCATCCGCTGCTGGAGCGTGGTGAAGTACTCATTGCTTCCTGAAAGATCCATGCTTTCACGCACGTCGTTTTTGACATCGAAAATCATAAAATCATCCGCGTGGCTTTCAATGCCTGTACGGATTCCCTTGTATCCATCAACGAACACAACCTGCATTTGCTGGCGCACTCGATCCCGGTGATACGAATCGAATTCAGCATAAGCGGGGGTATTGCGAGTGTTCAGGTACTCTACGTATACGGTACTCTCGCGAGCGGTACCTTCGCCAGATAGAAACGGGAGCAGGGAAACGCCATCGGAAATAGCTGGCGCCGCCAACCCCGATACGTTGGCCAGAGTGGGTAGCCAGTCATGAAATTGAGAAGGCGTGGAGTTAATGGATTGGGCTGGAATGCTTCCAGGCCAACGAACCAGAGTCGGCATGCGTATACCCCCTTCCAATACATCTCGTTTGATACCGTGGAAAGGTCCGAAGGAATCGAAGGAGCTGGCATTGTAGGTAAGACCTTCGATGTAACTTTCGCGATGCGGGCCATTGTCGCTGGTAAACACCACTAGCGTGTCGTCATCGATGCCGAGATCCTTCAGGGTTTGAATCACGTCGGCGACCGAAGAGTCAATTCGACGAACCATGGTGGCGAAGCGCTTCTCCTGCTCAGTCCAGTCCTGCTTGGCATAGTCCGGGTGAACCCAGGAATCGATTGTATCCCCGATGGTATTGATCATTTTTCCGGCTTTGCCGATCCATTGCACCCCGCCGTTTATGCCTCCACCTTCTGGGTACGATGTGGAAGGAACGTGCAAGGCAGCGTGAGGAGTGCTGTGCGCCAAATACATGAAGAAGGGTTGTTCCGGTTTCGCCTCTCTGTGCTCTACAATCCATTTCTTAGCAAACGCGGTGAACAAGTCCGTAGTGTAGGAACCAGTTAATTCCTTATCCAGGCGCTGTTCGTTGTGAAAGACGGGTTTGCCTGTGCGGTGTAGCTCCGAGTCGCCTCGCGGATAGTCGTCGCCCGGGTATTGAGTATGGCCATCGCGGTGTTTTACGTAGCCGAAAAATTCGTCGAATCCCCGAAGAGTCGGATAGGCTACCCATTGGTCCCTATCGTACTTTTCACGATCCCCTCCAGGCAGACCATATTTACCGACCATGGCGGTGCGGTAACCCGCTTGCTTGAGAACGGTCCCCAGATTGTGGGAGTCGGCCAGGGCCTTATCAAATTGGTTGTCCCGAATAGGCTCATGCCCCTGGTGTCGTCCTGAAAGGAGAGATGCGCGAGACGGGGCGCAGACAGGCGCTGGGCAATAGTGCTGGCGCAATTGCATGCCCCCTGCGGCAAACTGATCGAGCTTCGGTGTAGCATGTTTGCGGCCCTGCTTGCGGTCGTTTTGATAAAAGACGCCTAGGTCTCCCCAGCCGAGGTCGTCAACCAGAATGAAAATAATATTGGGCTGATGATGCTCCGCGTGGGTCATTGTCGGGCAAAAGACTGAGACAATGAGGAGCAAGGAAGCCCAAAGGGATCGGAAGTTAGAATAGTTCATAGAGTAATTTATTGAGATGCAGTGATTGAAGGTGGCATAGTCGGAATGCCAATCAAATAAGCCCATTATCCGGGTCGCAGTCTTTGATGTCTTTTGAAAAGTCGCGCCCCAATCGAGTTGCTTAGCTGGGTTCAGTGGCCCCTTGTGCAATTATCAAGGCTCGGTGAAGACCTTCTCGGAACCTCCTATCACTTTGAGGCTTGTTCTGCGATCGAACCACTGTTTTAAACAGAACGTTAGTGGTTCCGTTTTAGAAACTCTATTTTTCTCGATCTATGACTTCATCGACTCGCAGTTCCCGAACCGAAGCAAAGGAAACCAGGCTGATCGTCAGCTTTGGGTTCGAACTGGCGCGTCGTTTGGAAATCGGAAAGGTCGTTGTACTGGCCGAGCTTTTGACGGATCGAAGATTGGTTGAGAAGCATCGCGAAGAGGAGTCGATTATCTGGGTGACGGATAAACCGGATTCTATCGAAGTGGACCAGTCTCGTGGGGATACCTGTGTTAGCATTCCGCGAAGCCCGGCCGGTCGAATGGACCAGGTGTCTCTGGCGTTAATCATCGCCGTCATGAATGGAACAGTCACGGATGACGAGACGGTGGTTTGCTTGATCGGGGTGGCGGGATCCAAGCGCTTGGACAATCTGTTGCTGGCGAATCCCAAAAGGGACTTTGACTGGTTTAGCAATCACGCCGTGTCTGAAAATTGTAATCTGCCTATCTCGCAGGAATTTGTTCGGCTGATCGATATCGCCTTGAAGTTTGCGGCGGAAGGTCGTGAAGGGAAACCGATTGGGACGGTATTCCTGTTGGGAGATATTAAGGAGATGAATACGGTCTCTCGGGCCTTGATTCTAAATCCTTGTCAGGGTCACCCCAAAAAATACCGAAGTATCCACGACGGCGATTTTGTCGAGACGATGCGAGAGTTTTCCGCACTTGATGGAGGGTTTCTCGTCGATACGAAAGGCACAGTGGAGAGGGCTGGAGTCTACCTGGATGCCCCGGTTACCAAGAAAGTGAAAGTGCAAAAGGGACTAGGTTCCCGACACTTGGCTGCTGCCGCGGCCACCGCCAAGATCAGCGCATTGGCGATCGTCATCTCTGAATCCTCGGGCACAGTCACCGTCTTTTTTGACGGCTCTAAGGTCCTCTCGTTGAATCGTCCGGCGGACTAGGGCTATGGGTTTCATTCGCCCGAGATTCGGTTTCCGGCGAACCCAATTTTGATACTTCTTCCGACAAGAAGATCCGGCTTATATTTCAGCCACATCCCAGATGGGTTTCTCTTGAAATACCGAGCTGAGTGAATCAATTGAAAGTATGGCGACGAATCGGAGATCCGCAATTGTGATGGCTGGAAAGACGGAGGACCATGCGTCTCTGTTTAGGAGGATTCGGTTCTCCGTGCACGATCCGGTGGCCCTGATCGAGCTGGATGAAGGAGCGGAGCGAATTCTCATATTGCGCGATATTGAAATGGAACGGGCGAAGCAGCAGGCTCGAGTGACGCAAGTCCATTGTCCGGCTGACTTTTCTCCGGCGGAGGGACTGTCTGGCGATCGAGCGACCGCGACCGCACAGGCGGTAGCCGAATGCTTGCGAAGATCCGGAGTGGAGGTCGTAACCGGCGACCGCTTGCTGCCTCTAATCTATGTGGATATGATTCGTCGAGTCGGGATCGAGGTCGAGTATGATCCAGACCTAGGTGTTCTGGATAGGCGGCAAAAGGATGAGGAGGAGATTGCCTGCCTGCGGGAATCGCAGCGGGTTACCGAAGAGGTGATCGAACGGGTTTGCCGCTTGATAGCCCATTCCGAGGCGGATGCGGATGGCGTTTTGGTAAACGATGGCAAACGTCTCACTTCTGAATACATTCGAATGTACGTCGACCAGTTCTTTATGGAGCGCGGCTTTACGAACCCACCTGCAATCATCGCGGGAGGGCCTCCCGCATCCGATTGTCACAATATTGGATGGGGGGAGTTGAAGACCAGTACGCCGATCATTGTGGATATCTTTCCGACAAATCGAGCCACCCGCTTTTGCGGCGATTGCACCCGAACTGTGGTGCACGGCGACATTCAGGATGAAGTCGCTAAAATGCATGAGGCCGTCGCCTTGGCCAAGACTGAGGCGATCGATGCCATCAAAGCGGGAGTGACGGGTCAGTCCGTGCATGAAGCGACCCTTGCGGTGCTCACTCGTTTTGGATACGGAACCCGGTTACCGACCCCGGAAGATCCCGATACCTATTGTGGAATGACCTGTGGGACGGGGCACGGAATTGGCTTGGAGGTGCACGAGCCGCCGCTTCTGGATTTCAAGGGTCCAGAGTTGCTTGTGGGCGACGTCCTTACTATAGAACCCGGATTGTACTGCCAGGCGATTGGCGGTGTTCGTCTGGAGGATATGGTTGTTGTCCGCGAAGGTGGTTGTGAGAATTTGAATACGCTTCCGGAAGGGCTTGATTGGAGTTAGAGAGTACCCAATAAGTCGTATTCAACCCGGTATTCACACCGCTTTCATTAAAATTTTCTAATGTAGGTCGTCTCGTCAAAGACCCCCGGCAAGTCGGTGGCTGAGGCGGCTTTCTAATCATCGGCGGGTCAGCGACGCCGCCCTACAGTTCGATTCACGCGAAAAATTCCTTAATTGGATACTCTCTCAGGGCTCTTTACAGAGCAGTCTTAGCGTTTGGGGCTTATTCGAGGAACCGTTTTTGATTGGGCAAGACGCTCAAATAGGTGGTTCACATTGGGGCGCTGACTGCGGATGTGCTGTTGTAGATAATTGCGGGCGGCTTCTTTTTCTCCTTTGAGCAGCGCTCTCAGAATTTTACTGTGCTCTGCCGCCTTGTCCTCGATCACTGAGGTGGCGACTGTGGAGTAGGAAAACAGGTAGCTGTAGTAGATTCCGAATTTGGCAAAGAAGGACTGGATGTATCGGTTTTCGGATTTTTCAATCCAGTATTGGTGAAGTCCGTTGTCGAGTCTTGGCTTCCCATTCGCGTTGGGGGAGTTGGCAGCCAAAAACTGTTTTAGTCGTTCAGGCTCCAGTCGGTTTGCTGCGAGATCGAGCGCTTTTAGCTCCAAGGTTTCTCGAACATCAATGTAGTCCAGCATGTCCTTCTCGCTGTAGGGATGCACGAGCCAGCCACGGCGGGGGACTCTTTCGATCAGTCCGGCACCAGCCAGCCGATTGAAAACCTGGCGAATGACGGTTCGTCCCACGCCGTACTGTTTAGCGGCCGGTTCTTCCCTCAAGTAGACGGGCTCCCCTCGAATGCCAAGTTGGATGACCTCTTCAGTGATCAATTCGTCCCAATTCTGTAGTTGGATTCCTTTGCTCGAAGTTCGCTTTTTCGAAGTCTTTTTTGCGCGGCGTCTCGGGTTAATTCTCAATCTTCCATTTTGGCCTTTAATAATAAATTTAGAATCAATCAGATTCTCAAGAGCCACGCGAACTGGAGTTAAGCTAACTTCGTATTCATCAGCTAGCGCAGTTAGGGTCAGACTTGGCGGCAACGAAGCCCCATTTCTGATTCTCTCGGTCAGGTCCTTTTCAATGTATTGGGAAATATTCACGTAGTGGATCGATCCTATGGAGCTATATGGGCGCCTGGTCAATTTTAAGTTAGGTCGAGACCGGTTGGACTATGTGATTTACTATTGTGTGCAATATCAAATTGACTCAATAAGGAGGGGTGAGTCAACTAACTGTGAGACCTTTCCTATTTCATTCGCATTCGATGGTATTACGATGAAAGATCATATCTCTCTCCCAGGTTCGACTACTTTTCCGTTCATGGAGCGATTAGCCTTGCTCATCGTATAAACGCTATGAAAAAGAGCATCACTCAATTTTCTATCTTTGTCGTCTGTTTATTGGCAGCGGAAATTTCGTTTGGGGACGATTCAAAGAGTAGGCCCAATATTTTGTTTATCATGTCTGATGATCATACTACTCAGGCATTCGGGGTTTATGGATCGAGACTGGCGTCCCTGAACCCGACTCCGCACATCGATCAGTTGGCTCGTGAAGGAATGCGCTTCAATAAGGTGTTTTGTAACAACTCCATTTGTACCCCTAGCCGTGCCTCCATCATCACCGGGCAGTATCCGCAGACCAATGGAGTGCTGGACTTGTTGGGCCGGATCGCTCCGGAACGACAGTACCTTCCCATGGAAATGCGAAAGGTGGGTTACGAGACCGCAATGATTGGCAAGTGGCACTTAAAGGAAGAACCGGCTACGTTCGATTACTACAATGTATTGCCGGGTCAAGGACGTTACTACGATCCAGTCACAAGGGATGCGTCTAAGGGCGCTTGGCCGGACAATGTAGTGGAGCACCAGGGACACTCTTCCGATGTCATAACCGATCTGAGTCTTGATTGGCTCAAGGACCGGGACAAATCGAAGCCCTTCTTTCTTATGCACCATTTCAAAGCGCCGCATGATATGTTCGTGAATGCGAAGCGATACGATTCCTATTTGGAAGATGTGGATATTCCCGAGCCGGACAATTTATACGACCAACCTGCCGCTGGATTCGGCTCTGTTTCCACTCGTGGGTATGATGACAGCTTGGTCAGCACCATTGGCGCGTCGGTTTCCAAACGAAATAATCAATGGGGGTTAGGGCAAAGACTCGGTATCGATGAATCCATACCTGAGCCGGAATACACGTCCGTCGTATACCAAACTTATCTGAAGCGATACCTGCGTTGCGTCAAAGGCGTGGACGATAATGTGCAGCGGCTAGTCGAGTACCTGAAAGAAGAAGGCATCTACGACAACACCCTGATCATCTATACGGGAGATCAGGGGTTCTTCCTCGGTGAACATGACCTTTTCGACAAGCGATGGATGTATGAAGAGGCGATGCGAATGCCCTTTATCGTTCGCTATCCTGATTCGGTCGAAAGTTGCAGCCAGAGTGACCTGCTAATTAATAACACGGATTTTGCTCCCACTTTGATCGACTTTGCGGGAGGGAAGGTACCTGGCTTCATGCAGGGTAAAAGTTTTGCCCGGACCCTGAAAGGGGAAAGGGAAAATGAGTGGCGGGAAGCCACCTACTACCGGTATTGGATGCACATGGCTCACAAGTTGGGAACTCCTGCTCACTTCGGGATTAGGACCAAGAAGTACAAGCTCATCTTTTTCTACGGGGTGGATTTCGAAGACCCTCCTCGCCTAAACTATTGGGGATCGCAGGCGGATATTGTTACCCCGCCAGGTTGGGAACTCTATGACGTGAAGAACGATCCTCATGAAATGAATAATCTGTACGGAAATCTGGAATACGCGGGAATAATCGCAGAGCTAAAGAATAAATTGAAATCGCTCCGGGAAGATTTGGATGAAACGGATGAAGATTATCCTCACATTCAGAAGATCATTGATCTGCACTGGGGTGATTGAGCGAGGTTCCTATAGTTCCGATTTTCTAACGGATCCGTTTAAGGGTGGCTCATTGTATCCGCCCGGAAAAATTGTCGCCTCGACGAGACGACCTACATGGAATTGTAGGGCGGGTCGATGACCCGCCTTTGAAGGTGAAGCACCCGCGACCTTACCCCATCTTGGATACTACGCTTATTCCTCGATCACCCAATCATTAGGAGCCTTAAAGCTGTCCGCTCCTGCTCGGTAATGCGGGATTCCTGAGATTTTCAGCCTGTAGTGTTCGCGGAGGTCTTTCAGCATCGCTGAGGCGCGTTCCGATTCTTTCCTCACAAGATTGGTTTTTTCAGCGGGGTCGCGATCAAGGTTAAAGAGCTCTATGGAAGGGGGGCCATCTGGTTTTGCCGGGTCGGCTTGGGCGGGTAGTCCGTTCACAAGGACAAGCTTCCAAGCTCCGTCGGTTAGGGCGAATTTGTTACTGGGTGCTCCTTGGGCGACATAGGAGTACCATTTTCTTGGCAGGGCCTTAGCTTTCTCCTGGATGATAGGCAGCAGGTTGATTCCATCCAATGGATTGGGATCGGCTGTAATAAGACCTGCGATGGCTTTGAGCGTTGGATACACATCGATGTAACCCATGACCGCGTCAACTGCACGTCCTCCTTCGATGCCGTTGGGCCACCGAATAACGGCGGGAACGCGAATACCCCCTTCATAGGTCGAACTCTTGCTACCGCGGTAGGGTCCATTGTTGGCGAAGCTTACGCCTCCGTTGTCACTAAGGAAAAGTACCACGGTGTTGTCGGCGACACCTTTTTCGTCGATTGCTTTGAGAATTTGACCCGTCACTTGGTCCATCGAGTCGAGCATGGCAAAGTACACCCGTTGGCGTTCATTCGTTATGTGTGCGTACTTGGCGACATCCTCCTCTTTGGCCTGCAAAGGCAGGTGAGGGGTGGTGAAGGGGACGTAGCAGAAGAACGGTTTGCCGGAGGGACTTTCCTCAATGAAACGGACGGCTTCCTTACCGATGAGATCGGTTACGTATCCCTCTTCGCGGACGGTCTCCCAGTCGCGATGCCAGTCCAGCTGCTTTTCGCGTTCATGCGTAAAGTAGTCGAAGGTTCCGTTGTAGCATCCGGTAAAGTGAGTGAATCCGCGATTTAGGGGAAGTAGCTCCTTTTTGTAGTGACCCAAGTGCCACTTGCCGAATGCTCCACGGCGTTCGTAACCTGCGTTCGACAGCATTGCGGCGATTGTTTGTTCTCTGGTAGGCAAGCCCCATTTCCTCCAAGGGGTTATAACCGATTCCGCCATTCCGTAGCGAATGGGCCATCTCCCAGTCATCAGACCCGCACGAGTGGGCGAGCAAAGCGGGGCTGTATAGAAACGCTGTAGCCTCACGCCTTCTCTTGCCAGTCGGTCAATGTTGGGTGTTGCGGCTTGACCCCCATTGTACCCAACATCCCCATACCCAAGGTCGTCAGCCAGGATGATGACGATATTGGGCTTGGCTGATTTGCTTTTAGATTGGGCAGGTATGGCTGCCCATGCCATCAGGGTTGCTAGTAGGGTAGAGAGGATTGGCCTGAACCGTGTCATGGGATGTTTGCAATCGGGTGGAGGACTTAAAGCCAATCGTGTCGAGTTCGTAAGGTTTGGCAATGACCTTTTGGTCATGGCTCCACCTTAAAAGATTTGCTAGCCCATGTCGCTTCGCTCAAGATAACTTTGATCCCTATGTATTTCGTCCAGCGTCTCGTTCTTGTCCTGATACTCGCCTCTGGTTTTGCCCGAGCCTCGGACCGTCCCAACGTTCTCTTTATCGCTCTTGATGATTTGAATGACTGGATCGAGCCGATGGGAGGCCATCCTCAAGCGATTACGCCCAACCTGACACGATTAGCCGAGTCCGGAATGCTCTTTAACAATGCCCACTGTCCGGCTCCGGCGTGTAACCCATCTAGATCTGCTATCTTTACGGGTCGATCGCCGCATGTCTCAGGCATGTATTCCAATCGTCAGAAAATGCGCGAAATCATGCCCGACGCGGAGTTGCTACCCAAATATTTTTCCAAGGAAGGTTACTGGTCAGGCGGTTCAGGGAAGATGCTACATTACTTCATCGATGCCGATTCCTGGGATGAATACTACCCGGCCAAGGAAACGGAAAATCCCTTTCCACCTCACATCCCTTGGGGCGAGCGACCCAAGTCGCTACCGCGGGGCGGACCCTGGCAGTATGTGGAAACGGACTGGCATGCGTTTGATGTTACCGATGACGAATTCGGCGGTGACTCCAAAGTGGCCGACTACGTGAGCGGGAAACTTATGGAGGAACATGACAAGCCCTTCTTTCTCGCCTGTGGTATTTATCGGCCGCATGAGCCTTGGTTTGTGCCGAAGAAATACTTCGATCTGTTTCCTCTAGAAGACGTTCAACTGCCTCCTGGCTATAAGGAAGACGATTTGGATGATCTGCCGCCATCCGGCAAGATGGCAGGCCCCAACCGCTACTTTGCCCATATTCGCGACCACGGCCAGTGGCGTCAGGGAGTACAGGCCTACCTCGCTTCCATTGCTTATGCCGATGCCATGCTGGGACGCGTTTTGGACGCGTTGGACAAAAGTCCCCATAAAGGGAATACCATTGTCGTTCTTTGGAGCGACCATGGCTGGCATCTGGGGGAGAAGCAGCATTGGCAAAAATTCACTATGTGGCGCGCGGTCACTCGTATTCCCCTTATCGTCAAAGTCCCGCACGGCGTTTTCGGTCTGCCGCAAGGCACGACACCTGGAAGCGTGTGTTCCCGACCTGTTAACCTGCTCAGCTTGTTCCCGACTCTTGTAGAGCTCTGTGGCCTTCCAGGGAAAGCTGACAACGATGGGCCGAGTATAGTGCCGCTGCTCCGCAACCCAAATGCAAGGTGGCCGCATGTCTCCGTCACTCATTCCGCTCGACCCAAGACATTCGGTCTCAGTGCAGAAGGGTGGCGATACATTCACTATGAAAATGGGGACGAAGAACTCTACGATGTGGAATCGGATCCCTACGAATGGACGAACCTAGCCGCTGAGCCAGTGCACAAAGCTAAACTCGAATCGTTGCGAGCACTGGCTCCAACGGAATTCGCGCCCTATGTGGCGGCCAGTCCCCTATCGTTGGGTCAGCTGTCCTGGCATCCGGCGAGCGAAGGGCCAGCGCCCGCTTCCAAGCGGGATGGAGGAACGTTTGACATATTCTTTTTCAATGAGCGACCCACTGGAGTGCGTCTTTTCAAGATGGGTACAGATGGTGAACCGGAACCCTTTGGTGAGATCGCAGCGGGAGATCAAACGAAACAATCAACGGAGCCGGGAGAGGTGTGGCAGATAGCAGATTTGTCCGGCCAACCGCTCGGACATTTCGTGGTCGACGACCGCAGCGCGCGTGCGATGATCCCGGCTTATTAGCGGGTGGATATTGTGTAATATCTAATAGCTCAGGAATCAGATGAGATCCTAGGAACTGACTCCTTAGCCTCATCTGTTGAGCTACAAAGTTGTAGAAACCGAAGGTCTTGTGTGGTTCGCCGAGCGAGGATGAAAAAAATCTGGCGTTCGATCGCTGATCCAAGTTATCAATTAGTTCTATCCCATGGTACCTTCTTTATCCCGTCGTAATTTCATAAAAGCGAATTCAGCCCTGGCCGCGTTTTCGATACTTCCTTCTGGTCTGTGGTCCCGTTCACCCAACTCGAAGCTGGCCACTGCCCACATCGGGATTGGAGGAAAGGGCTATACCGATACTACAAATATCGCAAGCGATCCAAGAACCGAGGTGATCGGCCTGTGCGATGTCGATTTACGAACGCTCAAAGGGAAGGATGCGCGCGATGTGCGAAGGGGACGCGGGCCCCTTCACTTCGCTTCGGCCAAAAAGTTCCAAGACTACCGTGAGCTGTTTAGTGAATTGGGTGACACGATCGATGCCGTTTCTATATCCACGCCCGACCATACCCACTACCCAGCCACTCTGGCAGCGATGGAACTCGGGAAACACGTCTACACGCAAAAGCCCCTGACCCACAATATTGCCGAAGCGCGTCACCTGATGGAGGTTGCTCGGAAAAACGGCGTAGTGACTCAGATGGGTATCCAGAATAAGGCTACTCAGGGCTATCGCATGGCGACCCATTTCATACGCAGTGGCGTCATCGGTAAGATTGCCAAGGTCTATGTCTGGTCCTTTAAAGACTGGGGGTATGATGGGGTCCCATACGCAGGTGAAGATCCGGTGCCCGATTATCTAGATTGGAACCTGTGGCTAGGAACCGCACCGATGCGCTCGTACCAGGAAGGCAAGTATCATCCCGGCCAATGGCGCCGATACCTAGACTACGGAAGCGGAACTCTGGGGGATATGGGTGTGCACATTTTCGATACGCCTTTTGATGCACTCCGCTTGGAACCGCCGGTCTGGGCCGAAGCCCGTTGTCGCGAATCGAACGACTTTAGCTTACCCACCCAATCGATCATCCGGCTCGGATTTAAACCTACCGCCTTGACTACCCAAGACTTTGAGTGGACCTGGTGGGACGGCGCCCTGTCACCGCCCATGGGCCCGGATTTGGATCTGCCAAACGGGGAATCGCTACCGAGGCAAGGAGCGATGTTTGTCGGTGAAGCCGGGCGTATGCTCCTCCCCCACATAGCAGGTCCGCGATTCTTTCCCAAATCGATTTACGAAACGCTTAAAAAGCCCGACATCGATCCCAAACTGAGTCACTATACCCAGTGGATAGATGCCATCTACGGGGGTGACGAAAAGCCGGCTGCACACTTTGACTACTCAGGCAAAATGATTGAATCCGTACTGCTGGGTACGATCGCCGGCCGCTACCCAGGCAAGCGTGTCCAATGGGACACTACAAGAGGTGAGGTTACTAACATCCCGGAAGCCAACCAGTTTGTCGCCATGCGGCATCGAGCTTTCTAGTTCTAGTCATTGGACTATCTCCCTAGAAGGATGAGCGAATGTCGTAGACTGGAAGGCTAAGAAGATTGCCATAGGGATCACTATTCGAGGTATTGGCGACGGGTATATTGATAGCGGCTTGAATAATTCGGTTTCTAAAGGATTTCGATTTTTCAGTTTTCGCAATCGGCGGCCTGAATAAACCCTGCAATCAGTGACGCCAAGCGTTAACGTAGAATGGATTTCTTTGGTTCTTCTGCGGTCATGCCTTGCTTCGCTTGAACATTTTCTTGCTCGTTAATACAGAGGCTTGTTGTAAGCTACGGAATATAAGTTATGATTGAGTCGAAAGGTTTCTGAAGCACACTCGTGATATTGAACGACACCCTCATCGGTCAGCTACCCATGCCAGGTCTTCTCGCTGACATCATCCTTATGCTACACGCAGGAATTGTCATGTTTGTCGTAGTTGGCCAGATACTGATCCTAGTGGGGTGGTTGCAAAATTGGAATTGGGCGCGTTCTTTCTGGCTGAGATTCCTGCACTTGGTAACAATCGTTATTGTGGTGGTACAGTCTTGGCTGGGGCAGTTGTGTCCGCTGACCATCTGGGAACAGCAACTCCGAGCTGTGGCAGGGAAAGCCGCACACGACAAATCATTCATGGAATTCTGGCTGTCCCGGATTCTGTTTTACGATTTACCCTGGTGGGCGTTTGTAGTGGCTTACACTGCCTTTGGCCTGCTGGTGCTTGTCACTTGGTGGCGGTTTCCACCTGTAAGCAGACGGGCGAGGCAAAAACCCCAACAGTGAGAGTAGAAGAGAATGGCTTTGATTTCCCCTCTACTTCAATTTTGCTCGCCATTTTAGGTGCCCGGTTGGTTGGAGAACCCTGCGACTAGAGTGCAGGGAGTATTCTAGCGGATTAAATTGTTCCGATTTGTTTGTGATGGGTAAAGATAGTTAACCGAAACCCTTTGGCGAGATAGACGCCGGAGATCAGACGAAACAAACAACAGGGCCAGGATAAGTGTGGTTGATAAGCGCTATGTCCCAACAGACTTTTGGAGATTTCCTAGTCGATGATCGTACGGCACGGGCCCTGATTCCGGCAGAGTAGTTTGGATTTTTTTACTGGCTAGAGAAGGGTGGGTAATGAAGACCTTCTAATTTCTCGAGAGTCATTTTATGGATTGGAGCAAATCGAGGAAGTCTCTGAGCGAGCACATGCCACCTTGTTTCGAGAGGCTGGGTTTCGTGGCTTTGGAAATCAGGAATCGCTTGCTGGCCCCGATGAGGTCGGAGGTTTTGCAAAGCCGCGCATAGTCGCTCGAATTCGGGTTGGTTGTCAGCTTGATCTCAAGGCTCCACCGTTCGGCTCCGAAGTCGACTACGAGGTCGATCTCGTACTGGTCGCTCGTTCGGAAATGATACAAGTCATGCGCGATGCCACGCGCGTTCAATTCCCGTTCGATTTGTTCGACGACGAAGCCTTCCCAGCTTGCTCCCACCCAAGGTTGATTTTGAAGCTGCTCCTTTGTTGCGATGTTAAGTAGGGCATGTAGCAATCCGCTGTCCCTCCAATACATTTTTGGGCTTTTGACCAACCGCTTTTTTATATTCGCGGAGTAGGGAGGCAGTCGCCGGATGAGGTAAGCTCCTTCTAGGAAATCAAGGTAGCTGTTGATTGTTTTCGCATCGAGCCCCATGCTGCCTGCCAGTTGAGCCGTATTCGTCAAATTGCCATGAAGCGCTGCCAACATCTTCATGAGTTTTAAGGTAACAGCCGGGCGAGCGGGGAGCCCCCAGCGCGGTAGATCTCGCTGAGCGAGTAGTTCCAGATAGTTTCTTTGCCAATCCCCGAAGGCTGATGGCTTTATGACTCCCCCATCTGGGTATCCGCCTTTTAACCACAGTCTATTCTCGTGTTTCGATTCGATTTCCATTAAGTTTAGCGGAGATAATTCGACGAGCGCGATTCTGCCTGCTAAAGATTCCGAAACGTGTTTGGTGAGACTGGGCGAAACCGATCCAGAAAGAAGGAATCGTCCGTTGCGTTTTCGATCTTCATCAATCGCCCCGCGTAGCCTGGCGAAGATTCCTGGTTCTTCTTGGGCTTCATCGAGTATCGTCAATTCGTCGCTTTGGGCGATCGATTCCCACTCGATGTCTAAGCGAAGCTGATCGGCTTCTTGTTCTAGATCGAAGTATCTTGAAGCGAATGTCTTCGCCAGAGTGGTCTTTCCGCATTGGCGTGGGCCCAAGATGGCCACAGCAGGGTACTCCTGGAGCCGTTGAGCCACGATTTTGCGAATTGTTCTCTTGAACATATTTTGCAAAAAAGGAATTTTTTCCAGATTTGCAAGAATAAAGCATGCGTAAGTCGAGATTAAAGAGTCGAAGGTCAGACTGTTGCCACAGGACTCACAGGTAAACTGCCCGTGCTACTTTTAATTAGGCAAATTGGTAGGGCATGAATGGGCGTTCCTATGGCGAGGAAATTGAGACTGGAATACCCTGGCGCGATCTATCATGTGATTAATCGCGGAAACTATCGCTCGTGGGTGTTTGAGAGAGAGGGAGCCAAGAAGTCTTTTCAGAAGGCTCTCTTCGAGACCTGCGGGCGCGCGGGTTGGAGGTTGCACGCATACGCGATCATGGGCAACCACTACCATCTCGCCGTCGATACTCCGGAGCCGAACCTGTCGGGCTTGCAGCCCTCCAGCTTGGCCTCCTGCGCGCCGTAGACCTCGCGAAGGCGCTCGACCATCTCCGGATCGGTCTTCAGGACCGAGTCCTTCGAGGCGTTCGCCTCGACCAGGCTCCCGTCCATGTGAAGCAGCTCGCTGGATACCAGCCCGGCATCGACGCACTGCCTCACGCTTCGAAGGAATAGCGACTCGACGACTTCCGCCCCCCAGCGCGCCCTGGCCTTGGAGAGAACGCTATGGTCGGGTATCTCGTCGTCGAGCCCGTATCCAATAAACCAAAGGTAGTCCAGCCGCTCGGCCAGGACCTTCATCAGCTCGCGCTCGCTTCTGACGTCGTCCCAGAACAGCAGGAACATCAGCTTGAGGATCACCTCGGGATCCACCGACACGTTGCCGTTGGCCCCTTACTTTTCCTTCACTTCGCCGCGGACCAACGAGAAGTCCACGACCTCCGCCACCCTGCGAAGCGGATGGTCCTCGCGAACCCGATTGTCCAGGTCAACCGAATAGCTGAAGAGGCTCTTTTGATTCTCGTGCTTGCCCATCATTGCGAACGCAGGCTAGCCCATCCAAAGAGCCGTATCCAGATCTAAAGCGCGAAGAACATGTCAAAGTCAGTATTTGGGCAACAGTCCCTCAAATACTGACCCTTTTTATTTTCTTTTCCCAACCGATTCGTTCCTGGCGGGAAACGTTATTTCAAGGGATGGGTCCATCGAGCGAGTTGAAGCGATCGATCTCGACGGGGACGTTACCGAAGAGATCGTTGTTGTTATTCGGTCAGCTGGCAGCGTCAGGTTACCTGCAAGCGGATGTTGTGACCTAATCAGGGAAAGGCGTTCGTCGTGCCGTCAGGCTCAGTGATCTTGATCCGGATAGCGATGGGGTAAGGCTGCTGCAGACGGAAATGAAAAAATTGGATTGAGGCGAGGCTGCTCCAAGGCCGATCAATAGGTCCGCCTGTTCTATCCTCGGAAGTATTCCCAGATTTTGACGGTGGCGAGTGTATCCAGTTTACAGTACTGGATGAGCTGCTGCCGGATTTCCCCTTTGCGTTGGGTATTAGTATTCGAAGCAATAGCTTCCTTGTAGGCTTCGACCGCTCCCATGCCATGCTGCACTTCCTCTAGGTTTCCATGGCTTAGCTCGGGACAGATGGCGGGAAGTACGGCTTTGGGACTCCAGCTTCCTAGTTGGCTCGGGTGATAGTAATGATTTCTAGCGACCGGCAATAGATCGGTAATTCGAGGGAGTAGGGCCTGCAGTTCGTCCGCGTATTGGGGAAATGCGGTCGTGAGGTCCTTGATCACTTTCTTTTCGAATCCCGCATTGTAGACGAAGATAGAACCGCGATCCCCGCACGACTGGATCAGTTTCACGATGAAGGCCTCGCGCGGATCTTCGCCGGAAAGATCCAAAAAGTCGTCGTGGGTGATATCTCCATCCGAATCAACGCGATGGAGACTAAATTGGAAGGGGAGTTGTTCGTAGGGCCGGGTGCCTCTCCAGATGGGAATGGCGAACTGGACGGTTTCGAAGTCGAGAAAGTAAGCCGGCAGGACTGTACCTGAAAGGGCTTTTGCGGCCTCTTCAGCATTAAAGTAAATTTCATTGTCGAGCGTTGCTTGTCTCACTCTACGCTGAATCTGGTTAATTTCGCTTGCAGGAACATCTTGCAGTTCGGCGATGCCACGTGATTCCCAATCTTCCACCTTCTTAGATTGTATCCTTGGTAGTATGCTAGTGGGGTTTTCCAGCTCTACCGAGTCACGGCTGCAGTAGGCGCAAAAACCGCATACGAAAGGGGAAGCGCATTGCGGCCCCATTTCAATTTCGGGTTCGGTTTTTTCTGCAGCGGTTTCCTGCGCGGACTGTATCCATTGCTCTACTTCAAAAAACCTGTCTTTAGCCTCTTCCGTGAGATCTTCGATTTCGAAAATGCCCTCGTACTCACCGTTGCCCGGGTATACGAATTGGGTGTTGATGTGGGCGACCGCCGCTTGAGAAAGATGCACTCCCATTCAATTGAGCGATGTGCGTCTGGACCGCGACATCGTCACGATGGTAATCCTTAACGCTGGTAGAGGATTTCACCTCGATCATTCTCCACTGAAGCGGACCCGATGACAGATCTGGGAGCATAGTATCCGCCAGTGCGAGCGCGCCTTTGATTCGCATGGTCGCTTCAAAAATCGGGGTCTCGCCAGATTTCAAAAGCTCTTGGGTTCGGGCATAGGCCTCGGGCCATCCCATTTCCTTAGGGTCGATCAGGTTGCCATCCCCATTCTCATCAAAAAGTCTCTGAGCAAGCTCTCCCACCTCATGGCCGATCTTAAAGGCCATTTCCGAACCGCTATCGTCGCGTAGTTCTGGTCTATACACCTCCAGCCAAAGCCGTTTGGGGCATTGCTTGTAAGCGATGAGTTTAGATTTGGAAAGGGTTCGCAATATATTATGAGAGACCAACGCTCAGGTTGAAGAAATTCCGTTCAAGGTATAACATGTAAATAACCTTCCTGAAAAGCTAGATTACTTAGCGGTTCAGAGCGCGTAATCATTGGGTTGCTCTGTGTAGACTATTTCCATGGGTAAGCCCCTTGAATCCAGCTGAGGGGAGGCGGGCAACGTTTTCAACTTATTGTTGAAGGTGCTGGCGACAACCATGCCGACCAAGGCATCCAAAATATCGTCCTTCGCTACCTCGGATCTCTTGAACTTCATGAGTGCTCTATTGGTAAGGTCGCGCCCGTTTGGTAGATGATTTTCCAGCAGACTCAGCCGCTCTTCGAATCCGGCGGAGCGCTTTTTTGAATGTTTCATCGCTTGCCGCTTGTTCAGGCCCCAGAAGCATAATTCGGGGTGGATCTCGCGGATGGTGTATCCAGAATTTTGGCTAGAAAGCAAGAAGGTGTTCACTTCGCGAATTTTATCGATGATATTAAATGCCTGCTTGCTAAGCTTCTTTCCGATGGCGATTACGCTCAGCTCCTTCGCGTCCCTGTATTCAGCGGCTTTAAGCACTGGATAGGCTGGGGCAGGGAAGACAGAGGAGCCGCGAGGTCTGCCCAGCGCTTTACGAGCGGCTGCGTCGCATGCTCGTTCGTCGCTGCCCGAGTCGATCAGACCGATTGGGATATCTATGAAAATTCTAGAACTTTTGGGTAGGACGCTGGTTAGCTCTTCTAGGTCTGAAGCGACTCCAAAGGATATCGACGTCTGGTCTCTCCGAAAATAGAACCAACCGGCTTTGCAACCATCTACGCCGACTGCTGTGTTCATTTTTCGGGAATCATTGTCAATTGCCTAGATGGAGTATAAAGACTTAGCAACTGGTTTTAGCTTTCTCCTTCAAGAAGCTCATGGGTTATTAGGGACATCGCCAACCTATGGGCATTCCGAGGATTAACGGCAAACAGGAATCTGAATATGCTGAGCCCCGTTCCCCCGGTTTCCGGAAAAGCATCTCCAAGGACCTTCTGGATATCAAAATTTAAGTATTGATCTTTCAAATTAATCCCTGAAAACAGCTATATTTAGGTGCATCCAGCATTTCTTAAGATGTTGTGTATTGCGTCGGTTTCTACTAGTTGAGGAGTGTAGTCTGAAATGCCACCTTTCGGGGCATGGGTGGCCATACCAGCTCTCGAGCGAGGGCACCATCTGGTGGGCCCAGGAACTCTCGTAGCTTCCTGGACACGTGCTACCGGCTCACTGGCATGCCAAGACCGAAGGGGACGGACCCGCACGTGATGCGAAGGATGTCCAATGTCTTTGATCGCTTCGTTAAGTGAGTACAGTAAAAACGAGATCCTTAATCGCTTTCCCGCTGTCTGCATTAACGGGCTTCCTGTCTCTCGGCCCTGCTGCGACAGAGGCACATTTCGAATGTGGATTCCATTCTCGATAATTTGGCCCTTTATACGCGCCCTAACGTGTTGATTACTGGAAGTGAATACTAGCATTGTGGTTATTCGTCCCAGCAAGCGTATTGACAACAACGTAGCTCTAGTTGGAGATGCCGCGAAGCTAACTTTTCAGTAACCTCGAACTTAAATCAAAAGAATCGACAAGCATGAACAAACCGCACCCCATCCCGCTCTTCGTAATCCTCGCTCTTCTGGCAGTAGCGGCGCCGTTCGCAAATGGGCAAGCCCAACAGCTCTCCGAATCGCGATTGGCTCAATTGCTCAAGCGTTTCCCTGAAGCGGATTTGAATGGCGATGGCAAGCTGACCGCGGAGGAGTTTCAGGCCGCCCGCCAACAGTCTCAGGAAGCCGAACAGCGCAAGGCACGCCAGGCCGCAGCTGCCCGAGCAATTCCGACATTTGATCCAGGTTGGGAGAAGGATGAATTTCCACCGTACGCGGTCAGTCTCAAAACGCCTGAAGAGATTATGGCCATTTATAAGCGGGGAGAGGCGGGTCGCACGTATGCGGAAGCGGCCGACGCGCTGTCCTTTCCCAAGCCTGCCGATGGAATCCTGCGCATCGTGGGGACGGGCCACAGTTTTACCGCGCCCGGCTACAGAACCTTGCCGGCCGTCACCCGTGCCGCTGGTTTCGAGCAGCCGCTTTCCTTGCACAATGGGGGAGGGCGCACGGGCAGCGCGAGCTACAAATGGGAGCAGGAAAACGGCATTTTCGAATTTGACGGCAAGCCCCTGCCCAAGCTGCTGGCCGCTATTTCCAACGCGGAATGGGAGGCAATGATCTGGGGCCCCTACACGGCAGATAGACCGAAATTCTATACGAGCTGGATCGATTTTTGCGAAAAATACAATCCGGGTATGAAGTACTTTCTGATGGATGCTTGGCCCACGCTGGGTCAGGTCCAGATGCAATATCAGCGCAAAGGAAACCCTAAATCGGAATCATTCTTTACCGATGAGGTCTTCGATGAGCTCAACGATGCCGCGAACAAACGTTTTGCGGAGCTCGTGAATGCGGTGCGCGAAACCACAGACAAAGTGTACATCCTTCCGACGAATGCGGCCATGACGGAGGCGGCCAAACGTTTCAACCGAGGAGAGCTTCCCGGCGTCGAAGGCCTGTATAAGGTGATTGGTGGAAAAGAATATTCTATCTGGGCAGACCAGCGCGGCCACTTGGGACCCGGCTTCGATCGTCTGGAGGGTTATGTCTTCTATGCCACGCTCTATGGCAAGTCCCCTGAGCTCATTTCAGCGCCTATCAAATTCAACAAGAACCCAAGCTTCCTAAGCGCGGACTTGGACAAAATCTTCCGCGAAATCGCCTGGAAGGCGGTAGTAGAGCATCCTCTCTCCGGTGTTACAGATAAGAACAGAAATGGCATCGGAGATCATCTGGAGTAGCTAGAAGCGTATCCAGTTATTCGTAATACCTTTCGCCTGTAGTTTAAGCAATAGAATAAAATTATATGAGAAACTACTTCCTCCTAACACTTCTGGTCACCTCCAGTTTTATTGCCATAGGCAAAGGCGCTGCGAATGAGGGCGGTGAAAAACCAATGAACGTCGTGTTCATTCTGGCCGATGACCTCGGTTGGAGCGATACGGAGCTTTACGGCAAAACGAAGCTGTATAACACGCCGAACATTCTACGTTTGGCCAAGCTTGGTTGCACGTTCAACCGAGCGTATTCAAATTCCCCACTGTGCTCGCCAACGCGGGCCAGTTTTCTAACCGGACAAACACCTGCCCGTCACGGCAGCACGCAACCGCGGCATCATACGGCCAATGTCATTCTGAAAGCGGAGTTGGCGAAACGGGCCAAGCCTTCCGAAAAGGCATTGCCCGTGGTGAGCGCGACGCGGCTGGATACGAATTTGCCGACGATTGGAAAAATGATGCAACAGGCGGGTTATGCGACGGGGCATTTCGGCAAGTGGCACTTGGGAGCGGAGCCTTACAGTCCCTTGCAGCATGGCTTCGATGTCGATATACCGCATCACACCGGTCCTGGCCCTGGGAAAACCTATGTCGCTCCCTGGACCTTCAAGCACATCAAGGAGAATTATCCGGGGGAGCACATCGAAGATCGCATGAGCGAGGAAGCGATCAAGTGGATGAATGCGGTTTCGGAAGACAAGCCCTTCTTCATGAACTATTGGATGTTTTCCGTTCATGGTCCCTGGAATGCCAAGCAGGAGCTGATCGAGAAATACGAAGGGGAGATCAATCCGAGAAGCGAGCAGAGGTCCGCGACCTATGCGGCCATGGTGCACTCGCTTGATGACGCGATTGGCGCTCTCTTGGATGAGATCAAGCGCAAAGGCATCGCCGACAATACGGTGATCATTTTCACGTCAGACAACGGCGGCAATATCCACACCAGGCTCCCAGAAGGGGGAGGCATTCCGGTCACCTCGAATACGCCGTTGCGAGGCGGCAAGGCTTCAATGCGCGAGGGCGGGGTTCGCGTGCCCACCATCGTTGTTTGGCCAGGAGTGACCACGCCGGGCAGCCGCAGCGACGAGATTATTCAAACTTCGGACTTTTATACGACTATCCTGAAAGGGCAGGGCATCGCGCTGCCGGAAAACCATCCGGTGGACGGCATTGATATCAGGCCCGCCCTGAAAGGTCAGAAGCTAGGCCGCGATGGGATCTTCACGTATTTCCCAGCCATAGTTCCAGTTCCGGAATGGTTGCCGCCTTCCATGTCCGTGCACTCGGACCAATATAAACTAGTGCGCGTCTTCCACGGCGGCGAAAACGGAAAGCATGATTACAAGCTTTACGACCTTTCAAACGACATCGGTGAGTCAAACAATCTGGCGGCGGCGATGCCGGAGCGCGTGGAACGACTGGATCGGATGATTGAAGCTTACCTAAAGGAAACGGGAGCGGTTATCCCGATGCCGAATCCAGGCTTCGATCCAGAGGAGTTTGACCCGGCTGCGATTGGCGTGAGGCCTGCGGGTAGGAACTAGAAAACTAAAGTCTAATCACCATACCACATGACTCCTTGGAGCAATGCCTTTTAGGTTATTATCACAAGCAGGTTCCTTTCTAACAGGATACGCCCCGATAGATCGGGACTACATGATGCCTCCCTTGTCGGCTACATGATGGAGCTTGTGCCGATTCATCCTGTTGGCGAAGCCATCATGTAGGCCTGACTTGTCAGGGCGTATCCTGTTCATACGACTATCGCCATTCTCTTTGCGTCTTCGAGTGAGGCCCCCTGTTTCCAATAGGTTTTCGAGGCGCCAAAAATAGGCTTATCTTTTGTGTTGTGAATTTTCGCTTAGATGAACTGGAAACTTCAAAAAGCCACCTTATAACTTGGACTTGTCTAATGGAATAGGTTTGGCAGCGGTCTTCGTTCTTGTAGATGAAAGGAACTGCTATGAATAGATGGATAATTGGAGTGGTGGCCATGCTGGCATTGGTTGGCCCCGTCGGGGCGAGCGAGTTTTCGGAAAAGATTTGGGCGTCGTATGATGCGGGCGCCTTGAAGCCGACGGAGATCTTCAAGGTGCGCGAGGGCGTGGAACTGCATTATTTTGCTCCGGCGACCGCTCGTGTTTCGGGCAACAACGTAGTCCATCTCTATATCCACGGCGGCGGCTTTAGGGGCGGGAGCCCGAGAGGATTCTACCGATGGAGCCGATATCTCGCGGAGCACGGGGTTTCTGCGTTTGCGCTCAAATACCGGCTTTTGGATAGGGAAAAGCGCGGCAAGCCGACGATTTGCGTGGAGGATGCCAAAAGCGCAATGCGCTGGCTTCGGGCGAATGCCGAAAAACTGGGCATCGATCCAAAGCGTATTGCCGTCGGTGGAAATTCTGCGGGCGCTCATCTTGCGGCAGCGCTGGCAACACTTGAAAGCCATAACCACCCGTCCGACGACCTCTCGATCAAAACCGTGCCGAACCTCTTGTTGCTGGGTTCTCCGTCTTTGGATCTGAGCGAATACTTCGGAACGGATATTTCACCAGTGCGCAATTTAAATGAGAGTTTGCCTAACACCATAGCAATTATCGGCGACTCCGATCCAGTCATCCCAATGACAACGATGGAGGTGTTCGGGCAAGGCGTGATCGATGCTGGTTCGGATTTTGAATGGTGGATCTTTCCAGGTAAAGGGCACGCCCTGAATGCGCAGAATGAGTCCTATTTGACGCCGGAGCTGATGCATATTTATTACAGCTACTTCAATTTCCTAGCCAAAAACGATTATGTGGACGAACCGCTCCCAGCAGGCGACGAAGTGCGCACGATGATCCAGCAGCGCAAACTGGGAGAGTAAATCGAAGCGTAACTCAATCAACCTTCCCTATGCCCCCTTTATTTTCGAATCTGAATTTCCGTTTTGCCTTTCTCACTGCTTTAGTCGGGATCCTGACAGGCGCTGGACTCGCGCGCGCGGACCAGTCGGACCAGCCCAATGTGGTCTTAATCATTTCGGATGACCAGGCTTGGACCGATTACGGTTTCATGGGTCACGATACGATCCAGACCCCGCATCTGGACCAATTGGCCAAGGAGAGCGTTCTGTTTCGTCGCGGGTACGTGCCCACCGCCCTGTGCCGTCCATCGTTAATGACATTGGCGACGGGGCTATACGCCCACCAGCACGGCGTGACCGGCAACGACCCTTCCCGAGCCAGGAACGACCGAAACTCGCCAAAGTACAATGAACTGCGAGCGGAACTGATCTCGTTTATCAAGAATCATGATACGCTGCCGGGCCTACTGGGCGAGCAAGGCTACCTTAGCCACCAGAGCGGCAAATGGTGGGAGGGAAGTTTTCAGCACGGTGGCTTCACCCATGGCATGACGCGAGGCT
>Ga0181557_1001347_pt1 | contig 28270 bp, 31 predicted proteins | sample 011ome_23_FD_148632 | JGI IMG/M metagenome (GOLD analysis project Ga0181557, IMG submission 148632) | Coastal salt marsh microbial communities from the Groves Creek Marsh, Skidaway Island, Georgia - 011506CT metaG (spades assembly) | ecosystem: Environmental > Aquatic > Marine > Intertidal zone...
AGTGATGCGGCAGACATTGCCGCAATCTCAACGTGTTAAGGCGGCAAGGGATATGGTTGAAGAACTGGTTTCCCTAGTTGCCTTGCCGTGAGGCGATAACCGCATCAAAAAGAGGCATAAAAGTGTGGGCAGGTTGAGCCCCTGAAATCGCCCATTTCTGATCCACAATGATATGTGGTACGCCATGGATATCCATCATATTCCCATCTTCTAAATCCGCATTAGTCAGGGATTTACCAGTTTCCCGTTGGATTTGGGTTATTCCAAAACGTTCAGCTAAATTGTCTAGATAATCCGCTGTTCCAATATCCACACCATGTTCAAAATAATCCGCTAACATGATTAATTTTATGGTGTGGGCTTGGTCGCCTGCGGCTTTAATCAAATGGTGCGCAGGACGACTATCCGGGGTGCGTTTAATCGCTTGAAAATCAAAGGCTATGCCAACCTGCCGTCCAACATCAGCAATGCGAGAATAAAAACTCTCACCCGCCTGACCAAATTTAGTCTGAATATAAACTTGCCTGTCCATGCCTTCGGCTGGCATTCCGGGATTAAGCAAAAACGCGCGCCAGTGGATATCCAAACTGACCTTTTGATGGGTGCGTACGGCATCTTCTAATCGTTTCCATCCAATATAACACCATGGGCAGATGATATCTGAAAACACATCCACACGAATGCGGGTTTTTGTGATTTTATCCATAGCGTGATTTGTATTCCTTGATTATAACCTGAACATGTTTTCTATCTCAAATATGTTTGTTTTGTCTAGTAAGCTGACCTGATGGGGATTAGCCGAGCCATTGTTATTCATCCTGAATTACGGATGGATATGTCTACGCGCCCTCCGGAAATGATGCTGGCAGAAGCAGTGCGATTGGTTGAGGCTATCGGCCTGCCTGTTGATCAGGCCATGAATATTCGTGTGAATACTCCACGCGCCGCGACTTTGATCGGTGAGGGGGTCATTGAAAATATCGCACTTCATGCTGATGAAGATTGCCTGATTGTTATTAATTCAAGCCTGTCGCCTGTTCAGCAACGCAATCTGGAACAAAAGCTGTCTTGTAAGGTGATTGATCGCACCGCCCTGATCCTAGAGATTTTTGGTGAACGAGCCAGCACAAGTGCTGGTCGTCTTCAGGTGGAATTAGCGGCGCTGACATTTCAACGAAGTCGTCTAGTGCGCAGTTGGACGCATTTGGAACGCCAGCGCGGTGGCGGCGGCTTTCTTGGCGGCCCCGGAGAGAGGCAGATTGAACTCGATAGGCGCATGCTGGATGATCAGATTTTGCGCATTAAGGCGGAACTCAAAGAGGTAGAACGCACTCGCCACATTCAACGCCAGAACCGCCAGCGCAACGAAACGCCAACTCTTGCCCTTGTTGGTTATACTAACGCTGGCAAATCCACCTTATTCAATGTGCTGACAGGGGCAGATGTGTTGTCTAAAGATATGCTGTTTGCCACGCTTGACCCGACCATGAGAGGGCTGCGCCTAACAAGTGGTCGCCCAGTGATCTTGGCAGATACTGTTGGTTTTATTAGTCATCTGCCCACAGAATTAGTCGAAGCTTTTAAAAGCACCCTAGAAGAAGTGGTTGAGGCGGATGTGTTAATTCATGTTCATGATGCCTCATCACCAATGGCACTTGATGAAGCTGAAGATGTGGAACAGGTGATTGCCTCATTAGGGCTAGATGACGAAGAACAAGCACGCCGAACCATTCATGTCTTTAACAAAATGGATCAGATTAAAGATAACGATATGCTAACGGGGCTATTTCAACGCTATCCTCATGCAGTAATGGTATCAGCCCTAGAAAAAAGCGGCTTTGATGATCTCAATGATAGTATTGAGGCGTTTTTAGCACGAACAGAAACTACGCTAAGCATCGCTGTGCCCTTTTTTCAGGGAGATGCAAGGGCATGGCTTCATGAACATGGACATATTCTAGAAAGTCAAAAAAATGAGGAAGCGACAGAAGAGCGCTTCCTCGTGGTGTTATCCAATGCAAATAAGGCTAGGTTCTTATCACGCTGGCCGGAGCTGTTTGAGAACGATTTTACCAATCACTAAACCAGCAATAACCGCCACAATAAATGATATCCCGGTATCAATATTGACAAAGGTTGATGCAACCGCAGGACCTGGGCAAAGCCCTGTGACACCCCAGCCAATACCAAACAGAACAGACCCAATAATCAGGGGCAAGGTAATGGTTTTTGTCATTGGTAAATGAAACTGGTTATCGCAAATAGGGCGACTGCGCCGTGCGATAATCTGATGTCCGATCACATTGATAATCACACCGCCGCCCATGACAAAGGCCAGTGACGGATCCCAGACCCCAAATAAATCAAGAAAGCCCACGACTTTAGAAGGATCAAGCATTCCCCCTAGCGCGAGGCCAACACCAAAAATAATCCCAGAGATAAGTGCTGTTATTAAAGCCATGTTAAAATCTCCTTACGCGCCATGAGGCATCAAATAGACGGTGATAATGGCGCTAATCATAAAGACCATCACGGCAACAAATGACCTCAGTGAAAATCTAGCTAATCCGCAAATGCCATGACCTGATGTGCAACCTGAGCCAATCGCAGAACCTAATCCAACCAAAAAACCACCAATCAGCAAAGTTGAGCCAGCGGCAACGGGTCTAGGAAGAAGCTCTTCTGCCCATAACAGATAGACAAATGGTGACACCAAGGTTCCACCAAGGAAAGCCCAGCGCCAAAGTCCTGAAATAGGGTTGTTTAAAAACGCATCACCAAGAATACCACTGATACCCATAACACGGCCATTCATCGCCATGAGGATCAAGGCTGCAAGGCCAATCAAAATACCCCCAGCCAACGAAGCCAGAGGCGTAAAATGTTCCATATCTATTGTCATGTAAATGCTCACTTTCGCGGGGAATGATTAGAATAATAGCAATGTTTCGAACATTAATAAATTATCATGAACCTGTCTATATAGAGGTGTAAGAGGGCATAAGATTTTGTTAATTTTGTTCTAGAACATGCGGACGTTTTTTTACCCTTGCTTCGCGCCAAAACGCAAATAGCCCAGAAGCAATGATAATCCCAGCCCCAACAAAAACATGAGGGCTAACCACCTCTTTAAACAAAACCAACCCAATAATGGTGCTATATACAATCTGAAGCAGGGTAAAAGGTTGAAGTGTGGTGGTTTCGGCGACCTCAAGTGCGCGGATCATCAAGAAGTGACCAACCATGCTCGTCAAACATAACATGAACAGAATGAACCAGTCTTCCATGCGAATAGGTGTCCAGAAAAAAGGACCAATAAAACTCATCAATATGCCAGCCGTAATGCCTGTCCAAAAGAAACTGGTATCCGATAAATCTTTACGGGCCACATAGCGAGTCAACACATTATATGAGGCAAAGCCCAAGGTTGCCAGGACAGCGATTAATGCCTCTGGCTGAAAAACGCTCGTCCCAGGTTGGATAATCAACAGCACCCCAAGACAGCCGACAACAATAGCGGTTAGGCGTTGCCATCCTACACGTTCACGCAAAAAGATGATGGAAAGCAAAACAACAAGTAAAGGATAGCAAGCAAAAATAGCATGGGTCTGGGCTAAGCCAACAACAACAAATGAGGTGACAATCACACAGATTTGTAAAGTGAGGATGGTGCCTCTTATAATCTGGACTAACAGCTGGTCTGTTTTTGCCACAGCTTTTATGCCACCGGGTTTCATGGCGCTCCAGCCAATCACAAAAAGGGCAAAAAACCACATGCGTATCATGACGACACCAACGATATCGTAGCGCTGTCCAAGATATTTTGACATTCCGTCCATTGAGGCAAAACAGAACATCGCAAGAAGAATTAGGATAATACCAAGCTTTGGATTAAGCGGTTTGCGGCTGGCAGGGCTAGTCTTCATTGCATTTGACCTGATCAGCGATTTCCTTTGCTTCTCCAGATTTGCCACAGAGAGGGCAATGCCATTTTCTGTCAGTTAGTTTTTCATCAGTTTGCATGGTGGGGTAAGTCCAGTAAAAACCACATTCCCCACAAGTGATGTGCCAGATTATCTCACGGCTAAGGGAAAACCCATTGCTCATTGTTCAATACCTTTTCTGGCTATCAATTGGATGGTTGCAGCCTCACCTTGATGTCTTGGCCCCTCATTTAGACAGCGTTTGGTGTCTTGGATAAGCAGAATATCAAGTGCGGAAAAATCTTGTTTAAGTTGCTCACGTGTGTAAAGCATATCCGGCGATTTCGGCCCACCTGAGGCCAATGGGATCTGGTCTAGGGAATACCCTTCAAGGGCCAGAAGACCGCCAGGTGCTAAGGCTTTATGGATATGGTCAACAAAACGCAGATGATCATCACGGTAAAAATGCATAAATGAGACAATCACAACATCAAATTGCCCCGTGGGATCACCCATAATATCGCCAACCATGGCATTGATAGACACACCCCGGCTTTGCGCTAGTTTCTTGGCTTTTTCTACCGCCTTATCCGCGATATCTGTGGATGTCACTTGATAGCCAATTTCGGCTAAATAGACCCCATTTCTGCCTTCACCATCAGCAGGAGCATAAGCCGTTTGCCCATCGCGAGCAGGGGGCACAGCTGCTTTAATAAAGCTATTAGCTTCAGTGCCAAAGATATATTCCTCCGTTTCAAACTTCGGATTCCAAAAATCAGCAGGATGGGTCATTTCAAGCGTTTTCGTTAATAGGGCATAGGATGTTGGCGATGCGCTTGATCAATAGCTGACATGATCTCTGGCGACAAAGTCAAATCAATTGCGGCAAAAAGCCGTGCCAATTGTTCAAGTGAGGTCGCACCAAAGATGGTGCTAGTCATAAAGGGACGCTGAACACACCATGCTAAGGCCATCGCTGGCAGATCAAGCCCATGATCATCGGCAATCTGTTGATAGGCGGCAATAGCTGGCCAAACGCGGTCTGTGGTGCGGCCACCCAGATCAGGGGTGATTGAAGCGCGTGATCCTGCTGGTGGTTGAGTGTTTGCAGCATATTTTCCTGTTAGCAGGCCTGTCGCGAGAGGAGAAAAAGACAATAACCCAACATTTTCATGATGGGTCATTTCCGCCATATCCAAATCATAAAGGCGGCACAAAAGACTGTATTCGTTTTGAATGCTTGCCATTCGTGGAAGGCCATTGGCTTCTGCCATTTGTAACCACCGCATAGTTCCCCAGCAGCTTTCATTGGAAAGCCCGATGGCACGGATTTTTCCTGCTTTGATCAGCTCGTCAAGGCAGGTCAATACATCTAGCATATGATCATCGGTTTCAGCGGTGTCTTGGTGACTTGGGTCAAAGCTCCAATTCTGGCGAAACATATATGATCCACGGTTTGGCCAGTGCAGTTGATAAAGATCAACATAATCTGTTTGCAGTGAGGTTAAAGAGGCATCAAGCGCGGTACGGATGGTCGATGAGGATATTGGCGCTCCGTTTCGAACATATTTTAACCCTTCGCCGCTTACTTTGGTGGCTATCACCACATCCTTGCGGCGACCAGAGGCTTTTACCCATGAGCCAAGTACGCGTTCGGTATCGCCCTGGGTTTCTTTGGATAAAGGATTAACGGGATACATCTCAGCGGTATCAATAAAATTAAGCCCATGATCTAGCGCCATATCAATTTGGGCGTGACCTTCGGCTTCGGTGTTCTGTGTTCCCCATGTCATACTGCCAAGGCAAAGGGCAGAAACCGAAATATCAGTCCGGCCAAGTGTATTCATCCGCATTATAAATCTCCTTAATTAATTCTATTTAAACAATAAGTTAAATAATAATATTAATATGTTTAATTAATGAAAAATCTGCTTTTTATTTATTTGCATACAACCATAAGCTTAGGGTTAAGGGAAAACAATAGCAGAAATCATCCTTGGCTTTTTCTCTGTCTATCGGCCTAGTAATACTTGTCTCAATTCCGGGTAATTGGTGTCTTCGCCAAGCCAAATATTCATAAACACTTTGGCAAACTCAGCATCATCAAAACGATGCGATGTTTGATCACGCGTATAAAAAGTAATACTTCCATCAGAATTGCGCCAAATTTCAGCATGATCACCATCTGCCATATCAGTTAAGGCGATATTCAGATAACCCATCCAGCGTAATTTTTTATCTTCGGTTATGTTGGAATAACGCGCAAACTCATCAAGTGAGGCTTGAATTGTCTTATCTTTTGGTACGCTGCGGAGATAATCAAAAGTAAGAACAGTGGTATCTTGATAGGGGCTAGAGCTGGTAATCTGATAATGGCTGATAGTATAAACTTTAGCCCAATAAATCTGAAGGATACCTGACCCAATCAGATGCGAGGGGTCTAGTGACGGGTGGCTATGACCAAAAGCTGGACAAGCCATTACCAAAAGAAAACTTAGCCCCTGACAAAACCGTTTGAAAAACATGAGTACCTATTAGTAAAAACGACTAAACCCCAACCTCATTGATAAATCCTTCATGGCTGAAAAGCAATCATGCGAAAGCGCTTAGGGCACATTTTAATCAATAACAACATCGCCTTTAGGGGAAGTGATAGAAAACCATAGCCCAGCTTCACCTTTATGAATATCTGCCAAATGCGCGATATTTAGAGCTTCCATGATATCCATCAATTTGTTTGGATCAGGATGGGTAATGGTTACACGATTTAAGCGTAACCCATGATCAGCCATTCGCGGCGCAGGGCTTTGGCCTTTTGGCCATGAAATAAATGAGGGGATAAGCCCACCTTCGGGCAGGCTTCCATCACGGGGGACAGTCAAACGCCAATTTAGGTCATCGCGGCTTAAATCCAGAATTTCCCCCAGATCAATAGGGCTTTCGGCAACCTGTTTATCCAGATCATCTGTGCTAACAACCCAAGTTAAGGCCCGTGGTCTTTTGGCTAGCCGTGTGATGGTATTTTCTTCATCAAGACTAAACCAGCGGCGCCGTGATGGGGTAGGAGCATCGGGGTCAATGGCGATAAGCTCAAGATAAGTATCATTACCGGATTGCAACACACAATTATGGGTGCTGACCAGTTGATGTTTGCCACCCATAGGTAAATTAACGCCAAGTTTAGGCTCAAGCTCTTGTTTGCCAGCAGATAATGAACTGGCACCAATAACAATATGGTCGATTTTCAAAAGCGAACGATTGGGACATTCAGGGATTGGGTTTAGTTTTGCCATCTGGTGATCATCTTCTCATCATGCTATGGAAATGATGGTTATTCAAACTAACTTTAACGCAATGAAACAGTGACGAAAAGCGCAAACCCCTAACTTATGAGGCATAAAGGGATACATTGAACAATTTACCTAACCAAACGATACAAGATGTTATCGATGCAGAATTGCACGCACGGCCATATCTGACGCTGGGGGTAAATCAGAGGGTATTTTATTTTGCTTTTCAAACGGGTGAACAATCCACAGAAAAAGAATGGTCTTTTGTGGTTGATATAATGCGCCAGAGTTACGGATGGGCAGAGGCATCAATGCCGTCTGATCTGCCCACTTCGCCACCTCGGTTTTTTATGTATGAAGAAAAGGGCATTATTTATCGCTATGAAAGGCATTCTGAATTTGCAAGCCTTGCGATAATTTTTACTAATGCCGTCCAAAAGAAAGGCAGAAAACCTGATTATTTTCCTGCGGATGGCGTTACCAAAATACCCAAAGATGTGGTGGCTCTTTTTCCGGGTGATTTAATTGTTGCAACATGGATTGAAATGTCTGCTGATCACCGTTCTCTTTTGCCTGCAGATTTAGAAACCTATTTTCAACATGACAATTTTGCAGGGAGTTTTGTCGCGGATCACGGGGCGAGGGTTTACTGTTCTATGAAATTAGAACCGCATCAAAAGGGCGAGTTTGCCTTCACACGGGTGCTTGTACAAAATCTGGGTCTTAGTGAGCAGAGAACAGGCCGCTTGATTCAGCGGCTTTTAGAAATTGAAACCTATCGCCATTTTGCCATGATTTCCCTGCCTATGGTCAATGAGATTAAACCTCAACTGACAAAAACCGAAAACTTACTTTCCCAGATCAGCAAAGAAATGGGGCATATTGGCAACACCGAACCAACAGAGGTGTTACAGCATCAGTTAATCCAGATTACTAATGTCACCGCAAAAATAGAAAAAATATCTGCCTTAACCTCATACCGTTTAGCCGCGACTAAGGCATATGATGCCTTGGTGAGAAGCCGGATAAAAGAATTGCGTGAAACAAGGATAGACAATTTTCAAACCATAGCACAATTCCTAGAACGGCGACTGGTTCCTGCGGTGCGAACTTGTTTTGCTTTTCAAAGCCGTCTTGAGGATGTTGGGCTTCGCGCTCAGCGCAGCAACACGCTCCTTAGGACCCGAATTGAAATGCAAATCCAGATTCAAAATAACGCCCTTCTTTCCTCAATGGAAAATCGAGCTAAACAGCAATTAAGGCTTCAAGAAATTGTTGAGTTGCTGTCTATTGCGGCGATTACCTATTATCTTGTCAGTTTATTATCCTATCTGCTCAAAGGGGTAAAAACAGAATATCTTCATCTGGATAGGGATACCATTCTTGCCATCTCGGTTCCGGTGATTGCTATATTGCTGTTTGCGGTTTTGAAACTGGTCCGGAAATCTATGGATAAAGAATAGATAAAGACGGTAACGGTGTATGTTATACGCATATTACCAAATCTTAAAATTACAGGTGGAATATTTGCCAAGGTAAGACTAGACTTTATTGGCCAATTATTCTTTCCCCAATAGGATAAAATGACCGAAACATCTGAATATGATTATGTGATTGTTGGTGCAGGTTCAGCCGGATGTGTTCTGGCAAACGCCCTTAGCCGTGATGGCAAATATCAGGTGCTAATACTTGAGGCTGGTAAGATGGATCGCAATTTGATGATTCATATTCCGGCAGGAGTTTATCGCGCTTATAAGGACAAAAAGATCAATTGGAATTATGAATCTGCGCCTGAACCAACGTTAGATGGCCGTTCTGTTCCTACGCCGCGTGGGCGGGTTGTTGGGGGATCATCATCTATCAATTCTATGGTTTATATGCGTGGTCATCCTTTGGATTTTGATCATTGGGCAGATGAGTTTGGTCTGGATGAGTGGCGGTTTGAGCATTGTTTACCTTATTTCAAAGCTGGAGAAACTTCGGATAGAGGTGGTGATGAATGGCGCGGCGATAGCGGCCCATTAGGCGTTACACGCGGAAAACTTGAAAGCCCCCTAATTGATGCCTTTCTTGTAGCAGGAGAGCAATCAGGCCAGGGAATTTCTGACGATTTGAACGGATTTCACCAAGAAGGGGTTTCCCGAATTGATGCGACCCGGTGGAATGGTAAGCGCTGTAGTGCCGCGGTAGCACACTTGCATCCCGCTTTACGCCGAGGCAATTTAACCCTAGAAACTAACGCCCTAGTGTCACGGCTTACTCTTAGGGGAAATCGGGTGACTGGGCTAGAATATGAACGCAAGGGAAAAGCGTATAAGGTTCAAGCACGGCGTGAAGTCATTTTATCAGGTGGGGCAATCAACTCACCCCAATTATTAATGTTATCTGGCATAGGATCGACAGATTATCTGCGTGAAAGGGGGATAACCCCATTAGTTCATTTGCCGGGTGTGGGGCAAAATCTGCAAGATCATGCCACGACGATCTTGCAATGGGACTGTAAGAAAAATTACCCAATTCACAATATTGGCAATCCTATTAATAAGCTAGCGGTAGGGCTTCGCTGGATCATACGAAAAGATGGTATGGCAACCAGCAACATCTGGGAGGCAGGCGGTCTCATTCGCAGCAATGATCAGGTGGCTTATCCTAATATTCAATATCACTTTACCCCGGTAGGGTTTGATGTGGTGAATGATAACGTTCAGCCTAGACAAGCTTTCGCTGTTCATGTTGACCAGTTGAGGCCCAAAAGCCGTGGGCGAGTGTTACTAAATCGTGATGATATACGCGGCAAACCACTGATCTCGTTTAATTATCTCAGCCATCCGGATGATATGCGCGAAATGCTTGAAGGTGTGAAGAAAGCGCGTGAGCTGTTTTCCCAACCCATTTTTGATGAGTTTCGCGGCCCTGAAACCACCCCGGGTAATCATATCCAAAGTGACGCTGAGATTATTGCGTCTATTCGCAATATTGTTGAAACGGATTACCATCCTTGTGGCACTTGCCGCATGGGGCATGATGATATGGCGGTGGTAGATGCCCAGTTGCGTGTTCATGGGGTTGAAGGTCTGCGCGTGGTTGACGCTTCAGTGATGCCAAAAATTACGAGTGCTAATCTTAATGCCCCCACCCAGATGATCGCTGCAAAGGCAGCAGATTATATCCTTGGAAAGGCGCAATTATCACCTATTCAAGCTCGCTTTTCTTTTCAGAAATAGTGCTGTGATATGGGAAAGGATAACGCCTATCACGGCGTTATCCATATTTTATAGGTTTTATAATTTGAAATCGAAATGCTTTCGCACAGCTTCCTCGATTTTCCATGTTCCTTTGAAATCACTCTCAACCACAAAGGCATCGCCCGCCTGAACTTTGACAGGTTCCCCGCCATCAGGGGTAATGACAATTTTACCTTTGAGCATATGCACAAACTCATAAGCGGTATAAGTGGCGTGATAAGTGCCTGGGGTAGCTTCCCAGATACCGGATAACATGGTGCCGTCGTTATTTTTATGCAACGCCCATGTTTTCATTGTTGGCGCGCCATCGACAACAACCCAACCATCCAGATCACTTGTTTCAGGTTTATCAATCATGGCCTCATGAAGTTTTGTAATTGAAGGCATTTTGGTCTCCTTTTGATGTGAGGTGATAGAATTAATTCAAAGTCTTGCTAAGGGTTTTGTAATTTTCATCGGTAAAGCTAAGCACAGTGCCATGTTCCACATCATATAAATTTCGGTCAACGCGCGTTAATGGACCTAAATACACATGGATCGCTTCAGAAGGGTGGTCGCTGACACAAGTCACGCCGTGAATTTCATCAGGGGCAATGCGTAACACCTCGCCAGCATGAACGTGCTTTATCTGTCGAGGCGTCAGATTGCCCTGATCATTTGCGTCATACAGGGCGTTTTCCTCAATGCCGTCATAGACCCCAATCATGGCGGTCATCATATGATTATGTGGCGGAACCTTTACCTTAGGTTGAAATCGGCAGAACCAGATAGAAATATGATCATCTTCAAAGAGGATCACATTGTCGTCTTCAAACATTGGCCTAGCAGAGTGGTTTGCTTTCAGATGCTGAACATATTCTGTCAAAAGTGATACGATTGCCAAATCCGCAGGAGGTTGGGAATGATCTGACACCGCCGCAGATTTCAAGCGTTCTATTAATCGGTCAAGCATATCTCTGCCTCCTGATCTTATCCGAAAAGCTTAAGACAAATTGCGCCAAATAGAAACGGAATTACACCTTATGCTTTTGCTGATATAGAGCTTGATCTTAGGTAATTAAAATTAACATTTTGTCTTATTTAACCGATATAACATATTGTAATAATATAAATAACTTTATTTCTATTATGATGTTTGAAGTCAGGGTGAGTGATGAAGGTAACCGTTCATGGGTGTCGGGGCTCTATTGCAACGGCGTCACCAAACACACAAAAATATGGCGTTAATACCACTTGCTTTGAGCTAAGTTTCAAGGGGTATAAAATTGTTTTTGACACCGGTACAGGGTTTCAAAACCTAGCCTTTGCAGGTAAGGATATTACCAAGCTTATCCTTTACAGCCATTTCCACCATGACTATATCCAAGGCCTGGATTTTCACGATGGCCTTTTTGATAAAGGTCATCAGGTAACATTCAGCACTGCTCTTGTGAGGGGGGATCACTTGCGGCGCACAACAAACACCTATTTTTCAGGGCAATATTTTCCAATGGATATGCTGAGCAAGACTCCGCATATTCAGTTCAAGGATATTACCTTCACCAAAGCGTGTTTTGCACCTGATTTCCAGCTTGATTGGCTCGCCTTGGCACATCCAGGCTGCAGTTATGGGTAAAGCATTACGCATGGCCATAAAAAGTTCTTTTATATATGTGACCATGAGTTTCATGAGACGCAATGTGACGCCATCACTGCATTTACCCAAGGCGCTGATATGGTGGTTTGGGAAGGAATGTTTACAGATGCGGAATTAGGCCGAAAGGCCAGATGGGGGCATTCTTCTATTGAACAAGGGGTAAGGGTTTTTGAAAATGCCGATATCGCCAGTATGATGATAACCCATCACGCGCCCACGCGCACAGACGCCATGCTTGATGATCTGCAATCTCTTTTGCCTAACGGGGTGCTATTCACGCGAGATCAATTTAGTATGTGAATATAAGGTTATGTGGTTTTTGATTTTGTAAATAGGTGTTGTCGCGTGTTTTTGCCCAAGGTGTCACGCAAACAAACATAGGTGCTGAGCTCTTCGCTTTTTGCTGTCGTTTCGTTGTAAGCAATCAAATTCACCAAGGTTTGCGCAGAAATCTTGCCCATTTTGCGATGTGGCACATGAACTGTGGTCAATTTGGGGGTGGTAACACTGGCCAGTTCAATATCGTCAAAGCCTGTGATGGACACATCTTCCGGCACGCTAAGTCCCATGTCTTTAGCTTTATTGAGCGCGCCAACCGCCAATACATCGTTACCGCACATGACCACAGTCGGTTTAACGCTGGCTTTCATTAATGTCTCAAAAGCCATAGCGCCACTTTCGATGGCATATGGAGTTTCTATAATTTGCAGGTGACTTTCATCAATGTGATATCTTTTCATCACTTCTTTTATTCCAATCAACCTTGCGCGTGAGCGGTCATTATAGGCCGTATCTGCAAGGATTAATCCTATATCCTTATGCCCAAGATCAAGCACCGTTTCGGTAAGGGTTTCCATTGCCATTTGGTTGTTAAAACCAACAGACAGGTGATCTTGATTCTGATCAAAAGCCCATGTCACAACATAAGGCAGCTGCCGGTTTACTAAAAACCGGTAAATTCGGTCATTGCGGTGATAGCCAATTAACAATAGGGCTTCTGCCCCTCTGGCGACCAAGTTTCGGATTTGCTCTTCTTCGATATCGGGTTGATAAGATGAACTTGCCACAAGAAGGGTAAATCCATGTAAACTTAATTCTTCTTGAAAGGCTTGAAGGCCTCTTGCAAAAATAGCGTTTTCCATGGTTGGTATCACCGCTCCCACAGTATTTGAGCGTCTCTGCGCCATAATTTTTGCGCCGTAATTGGGTGTATATGACAGCTCTTCTACTGCTAACATCACCCGTTCACGGGTTTTGGGGTCAACCTGTTCGGGGGAGTTTAAGCATCTGGATACTGTTGCGGTAGAAACCTTTGCTCTGGTTGAAACATCCGTTAGCGTTGCCACTTTTTTCTGCTGTTCTCTTTTTGTCATGCGCACCGCACTTTCTTAGGGGGGTAAGGTAATATTGTTAATGTTAATTGTTAAATAAGCTTGCATTATTACATAAATCAATGTAAAAGGGTAAATGTAAGCGTTTACATTAATGTTTTACTGTTAAAACAACTGAAAATCAATTGAGGTTTGTAAATGTATTTGTCGGGCTTTTTTCTGATAATTTTTATTATCAACATAGTCGCTGGTGCAATTTGGTCATCCCCATTTTTAAGTGATGTTGGTGAAGCATTGCTGCTTTTTGGTGCGGTGATCAGTTTTGCTGTCATGATGATGAGAAGTGAAAATAAGAAGCCTCAGTAACTAGCCTTATTTCAATTACTGTTAGGGAGAACCTACATAATGACAAAAAGAGATAATGATCTAAAATCGGCAGAGCGCCGTAATTTCCTCGAATTAGTTGGCAAGGGTAGCTTTACGGCTGCCGTTGTTGCTGGTGCTAGTGGAGTTCTGTGGTCACAAGAAGCCGCCGCCCAAACCGCCGCTGAAGAAACTGAACGTGAAAAAGCCGCAGATCACATCATGACCGTGGCAACCGCTTATATCATTGGTGCATCACGCAGCTATCCTATTCTTCAGCTTGACCTGAAAGAAAACATTCAAAACTCAACCAATGGTAAGGTTTATGTGAAACTTGCCCCGGGTGGTCAGCTTGGCGCTGGTGGCGCGCTTGCCCAGAAAGTTCAGACGGGCACGATTCAAGCAGCGCAACATTCGCTTTCAAACTTTGCTCCGTTTGCCTCTGCCGTAGATTTAATCAATCTGCCGTATTTTTGTGGTTCAAACCAAAGCTTTACCAACCTTGTTTCTTCTGATGCGTGGAAAAAAGAAGTTCATCCAAAAGTCGAAGCAAATGGCTTTAAGTCTCTTTTCTATGTTGTGATTGATCCGCGTGTTGTTGCCATCCGAAAAGGTGGCCCAGGCCCAGTGATTTCACCAAGTGACCTAAGCGGCGTAAAGTTCCGCGTTCCGGGTTCAAAAATGCTTCAGCAATATTATCGTTTGGTTGGGGCTAACCCAACTCCTGTTGCATGGGGTGAGACACCTTCTGCCATTAAACAGGGTGTTGCTGATGCGCTTGATCCATCGGTTGGTGCACTTTATGTGTTTGGCTTCAAGGACATCTTGAGCCATGTTACCTTTACTCAGGCTGTTCCTGATGCACAAGTTTACTCCATGAACCTCGAATGGTTTAATTCGCTTCCTAGTGATGTGCAGGAAGGCATTGAGTTTGCTGGTGAAGTTACAACTCAGCAGAACCTTGCAAAAGTGCCATCTGCCAGAAGCTTTGCCATGGCTGAACTGCGTAAGTCAGGGGTGGAATTCCATTCGCTTTCCAGTGATCAGTTGGCTGAATGGCGTGAAACAGGTGGCCATCAGCGTTCAGAGTGGGATGAGTTCAAAAAAGAACTCGCAGGCTCTATGGCGGCGTTTGATCGTCTGAATGAAGCGGCTAACACCATGAGCCGTTACTACGTTCACGACGCCTAAACCTTTTTTCAACCGGCATCTTTATTTAAGGTGCCGGTTTATCCTTTATGTTATCCGTTCTTTTTGGTTTATTTTATCCCGATTATTTCGACTGGCCTTACTAAAACTATGTTCATTAAAATTCTCAAAACGCTCGATCAGAATGCCGAAAGATGGCTTTTGCTTATCTTCTACATGATGCTTGTAAGCACGATGGCGATTGAGGTGTTGCGCCGTGAAATATTTTCATATTCATCCATTTGGGGTGAAGAAATTGTTCGTTATTCCTTTATTTATTTAGCATGGATAGGGGCGGCGGCGGCGTTCAAGGATCGCGCGCATATCCGCATTGATGTGTTAATGTATTATGTCAATGTCCGCATTAAAGCAATTTTATATATTTTTGGCGATATTATTGCGATGTTGGTGGCTTGCGTCGCGCTTTACTGGTCATTTGAAACAGTTATGGTATCCGCCAAGTTTGGCTCTGTTAGCCATGGCTTAAGGGTATCAATGGTATGGTTTTTGATGGCTGTTCCGCTTGGCTTTACCCTTATTATTGTCCGTCTTGTACAATCGCTGATCCGCGATATCTCTCTTTTGCGTCAAGGCAAGCCGCCTTTTGAAGGCGCAACTTTGTTTGATTGATTGGTTCAAATAATGCTTTTTAATTATATGCAAAATCAATCTATTAGTCTTGGGTGGGATTTTTATATTCCCATTATCATTTTTGTGGTTCTTTGCATCTTGGCTGTTCCGATATGGGTATCAATTGGTGCGGCGGCTATCACCATGCTTTTAATGTCAGGGGCATTGCCTCTGTCCTTGGTGGGTGAGAGCCTGTTTGATGGGATTGATGCTTTTGCCCTGACTGCCGTACCGCTATTTATTCTGACAGGGGATGTTTTGGTTAGAACAGGTTTGAGCCGAAAGTTCCTTGATGTTGCAGATGCGTTGACATGCTGGACTCGTGGTGGGTTTGGTTCTGCGACGGTATTGGTTTGTGGGATGTTTTCTTCTATCTCTGGGTCTGATGCGGCTGGAGCGGCGGCGGTTGGGCGCATGACCATAGCCCGCCTTGTAGAAAGTGGTTATCCAAGGCCTTATGCATGCGCTTTGGTTGCGGCCGGGGCTTGTACGGGGATTTTGATACCCCCTTCAATCGCGTATATCATCATCGGATTGGTGCTTGGGATATCGGCTTCGGTATTGTTTATGGCGGCATTGATCCCCGGATTCATTATCTTGCTGTCAATTTTGGTTACTAACATTGTGATGAACCGGATTTTTCTTTATGAAAGTGGTGGCAATATTGGTTTTGCGGAATGGTGGCGTAATCTAAGGCAAGCGATTGCCTCTGGTTGGTATGCTTTTATTGTTCCGGGGATTATCTTTTACGGGATTTTTTCAGGCTCTTTGACGCCGACTGAAGCTGGGGCTACCGCCGTTGTGGTCACCATCATTCTTGGCTTTATTATTGGGACACTAAAACTGTCTGACTTTCCCGATATGTTAATTAGCTCAGCTAAGGTCAATGGGGTCATTTTGCCTATCATTGCTTTTTCTCTACCCCTTGCACAAGTTTTGGCTATCCTGGGTGTTCCGCAAGGTTTTGTGGCCTCGGTAACTTCTTTAACCAGTGATCCGACTTTGCTGATCCTATTGATGATCATGATTTTGATTATCGCTGGATGTGTGATGGAAGCAACGCCAAATATAGTTATCCTTGCCCCTATCTTAAAACCCCTTGCGGATAGCATTGGGATGAATGAGATTCAATTTTGTATCCTAATGATCACCTCTCTTGGGGTTGGGTTTATTACACCGCCTTTGGGGTTAAATCTGTTTGTGGTTTCGGGTTTAACGGGTGAGTCCATTTTGAAAATTGCTGCACGCGCCATCCCCTTTGTCTTATTTATGCTGATCGTTGTTCTTCTTCTGGCGTTTATCCCCCAGTTATCAACCATTTTGCTTCCTGAAATTTATCAATAAATTTATTACGGTTTTGACATGAGTATTACATATCTTAAAAAAGCAATCCTAACCTCCACCACAGATTCCGCCGATGTTCAGAAAACGGTTCAGGAAATTCTCAATGACATTGAGACAGGTGGAGACTCCAAGGCGCTAGAATACGCTGCAAAGTTTGACAAATATGAAGGAAATATTCTGCTAACGCGAAAAGAAATTGAGGCCGCCAAAGCCCTTGTTCCTGAAAAAATCAAACAAGATATTATGTTCGCGCATAACAATATTCGCCGCTTCGCAGAAATCCAGCGAAGCACCTTGCACGATGTTGAGATAGAAATTGTTCCAGGGTTAATCGCAGGGCAAAAAACCATTCCGGTTGACGCCGCAGGATGTTATATTCCGGGGGGGCGATATAGCCATATCGCTAGCGCCATTATGACAGTTACCACGGCGAAAGTTGCGGGATGCCGTCATATCACGGCCTGTTCACCGCCACGCCCCGACATTGGTATTGCACCTGCCATAATTTATGCGGCTGATCTTTGTGGGGCGGATTCCATTCTCGCCATGGGTGGGGTGCAAGGCATTGCCGCCATGACCTTTGGTCTGTTTGATCTTCCTAAAGCGAATATTCTGGTTGGCCCCGGAAATCAATTTGTTGCCGAAGCCAAGCGCATTTTATTTGGCCGTGTTGGGATTGATATGATTGCTGGCCCAACTGACAGCCTTATTCTTGCCGATAAAACTGCAGATCCGGATATCGTTGCCTCTGATTTGGTGGGGCAGGCCGAACATGGTTATAATTCCCCTGTGTGGTTGGTAACGGATGATAGCGCCTTGGCAAAAAAGGTTCTTGATCTCGTGCCCTCATTGATTGCCGATCTTCCAGAAATAAATCGCGTTAACGCCGAAGCCGCGTGGCGTGATTACGCTGAGGTAATCCTCTGCGACAATCGCGAAGAGATGGCCGCAACTTCTGATCACTATGCGCCTGAACATCTTACCGTTCAAGCTGTGGATTTGGATTGGTGGAAAGATCGCTTGACCTCTTATGGCTCATTGTTTCTGGGTGAAGAAACAACGGTTGCCTTCGGTGATAAGGCATCAGGACCAAATCATGTCCTGCCGACATCTGGGGCGGCGACTTATACTGGCGGATTATCGGTCCACAAATATATGAAAATCGTGACATGGCAACGCGCCACGCGTGATGGCATGAAATCTGTTGGTCTGGCAACGGCGCGAATCTCACGGTTAGAAGGCATGGAGGGGCATGCCAGAACCGCTGATATCAGACTGGCAAAATATTTCCCTGGAGAGAATTTTGACCTCACCGCTAAGGAATAAAATGACCTCACAACACGCCTCTTTGTTTAGCGTTTCTGGCCGTGTGGCTTGTGTCACCGGGGCAAGTTCAGGGCTTGGTCGTTATGTTGCTACCACTCTGGCTGAGGCCGGAGCAAAAGTTGTCGGGGTGGCGCGTCGTGAACAGGCGTTGACTGAATGGCAGAACACCATGGGTGGTGCGTCAGGATATGTTTGCCATGATTTGATGGATCGCACAGGTTTGGCCAGGCTTGCTGAAAAGGTTTCTGCTATTTTTGGGGCACCTGACATTGTTATTCATGCAGCAGGGGTGAACCATCGTCAAGAGGCGGATGCGGTAACCGCCAAAGGTTGGGACGAAACGATTTGGATTAATTTAAGTGTGCCCTTTTTTTTAAGTCAGCATTTTGTCCCTGCAATGAAAGAAAAACAATGGGGGCGGATTGTGAATTTTGCTTCGCTTCAGACAACACGTGCTTTCCCTGGGGGTATTGCCTATGGGGCGTCAAAAGGGGGTATTGGTCAATTGACCCGTGCGATGGCAGAGTCATGGTCGAGTGACGGCATTAATGCTAACGCTATTGGCCCCGGTTTTTTTCCAACTGAGCTTACCGCGCCAGTATTCAATGACGCGGAACGTGCCGCCAGAAACGCCGCCCAGACTTGTATAGGGCGAAATGGTGCGCTTGAAGATATCAAAGGCCCTTTGTTGTTTTTGTGTTCTGAGGCATCGTCTTATGTAACGGGTCAAGTGCTTATGGTGGACGGAGGCTTTACGGCAAAATGAAAGCTCTTGTATATACCGCCCCTCATCATCTTGATCACCGCGATGTTCCAGAACCATTGGTTCAGCCAGGTGATGTGTTGATAAAAATTGATAGCGCAGGGATTTGTGGGTCAGATATGCACGCCTTTCTTGGTCATGATGACCGACGGCCAGCGCCGCTTATCCTTGGTCATGAGGTTGCTGGTGTTACCACCGATGGTCGGCGTGTGACGATTAATCCTTTGGTGACTTGCGGGGTTTGCCGGTTTTGTGTTTCTGGTCATGATAACCTGTGCCAGTCACGGCAAATTATCTCAATGCCGCCGCGTGAAGGTGGCTTTGCAGAATGGTTGGCTATGCCAGAAGCAAATCTAATCACCGTTCCAGATCATGTGCCGCTAAACAAGGCCGCTTTGACAGAACCTTTGGCGTGTGGTTGGCACGCTGTACGTCTTGGTAAGGCGCGTCTGAATGTGGCTCCAGCCGATGCGCGTGTATTGGTAGTCGGAGGCGGCGCTATCGGGGTAGGGGCTGATTTATGCTTAAAAGCCCAAGGGTTTCAATCCATTACCTTGGTTGAGCCCAATGCGTTAAGGGCAATGTATCTCAAGCAATCTGCTGGCTTTCATGTTGTTCATCCTGATGATCTTAACAATGAAGGCAATTTTGATCTTGTGGTTGATGGTGTTGGATTTGAGGCTACGCGCGCGCTTGCCTCGTCCTCGGTTTGCCCGGGTGGTGTGATTATGCATATCGGTCTTGGTAGTGCCTCTGGCGGCATTGATGTGCGCCGTTTGACCTTGCAAGAGATCACATTTATTGGAACTTATACTTATACGGCGGATGATTTCAAAGATACGGCATCAGCCTTGTTTGAAGGAAGCCTTGGAGCCCTTGATTGGATTGAGGAAAGACCGCTAGCCGATGGCCAGCAGGCCTTTTTGGATATCAGGGCAGGGGAAACCGCCGCCCCAAAAATTATACTAAAAATATGAAACATGCTTAACACGTTGAAAGGAATAGTAATGTCAGAACCTCATTTATTGGTTCATCATAAGGGTGATAATGTAGGAGTTGTCGTTGTTGAAGATTTAGCAGCTGGCACAGAGATGCTTTGTGTGGTGACAGAAGACAACAGCGATTTTCGTCTGACGGTCAATCATGATGTTCCGATTGGTCATAAGGTGGGTCTTCAGGATTTTTCTGCCGGCGATACGGTGATCAAATACGGTCAGGACATTGGAAAGATCATCGCGCCTGCGGCGAAGGGTGATCATATTCATGTACAGAATTTAAAAACAAAGCGCTGGTAAGGAGAAGATGATGAACGCAATGAACAACGGATTTATGGGCTATGTTCGCGAGAATGGCCGTGTTGGGGTGCGCAATCATGTTGTGATCCTTCCGGTTGATGATATCTCCAACGCGGCGTGCGAGGCGGTAGCGAACAATATCAAAGGGACCATGGCGCTTCCGCATGCTTATGGCCGGCTTCAGTTTGGGGAAGACCTAGAGTTGCATTTCCGGACGATGATCGGCACTGGCAGCAACCCGAATGTGGCGGCATGCGTGGTGATCGGGATTGAGCCGGGATGGACGAAGCGGATTGTTGATGGGATTGCCAAGACGGGCAAGCCTGTGGTTGGGTTTTCGATTGAACAAAACGGGGATATCAACACCATTGCCGCCGCATCACGGGCGGCGAAAGAGTTTGTTCACATGACCAGCGAATATCAGCGTGAAGAATGTGATATGAGCGCGCTATGGGTATCAACAAAATGTGGGGAGTCAGACACGACCACGGGTTTGTCCTCATGCCCAACGGTTGGCAATATGTATGATAAGCTGTTGCCGAAGGGGATTTATGGGGTGTTTGGTGAGACCTCTGAGATCACGGGAGCGGAACACTTATGTGAGGCGCGTGCGGCCAACCCCGAGGCGGCGAAGAAGTTCATGGCTATCTGGCAGGCCTATCAGGATGAGGTGATTGAGCCGTTCAAGACCTCTGATTTATCAGAGTCACAGCCGACGAAGGGGAATATCGAAGGCGGCTTGACGACGATTGAGGAAAAGGCGCTTGGCAATCTGGAGAAGATTGGCCGCACCAGCACCTATATTGATGCGCTTGGGCCAGCGGAAGACCCTAAAAAAGGGGCAGGGCTGTATTTCATGGACACCTCATCGGCGGCGGCGGAATGTGTGACGCTGATGGGGGCGGCAGGCTATGTTGTGCATACCTTCCCAACAGGACAGGGCAATGTCGTGGGCAACCCGATTGTTCCGGTTATTAAGATCACAGGCAACCCAAGAACGGTACGCACCATGAGCGAGCATGTGGATTTGGATGTGTCCGGTATCCTAAGGCGTGAGATAACCATTGATCAGGCAGGTGATGCGCTGATTGAGATGATTAGACGCACCGCCAATGGCCGGGCCACCGCCGCAGAAGCCCTAGGCCACAAAGAGTTTGTTATGACCAAACTCTACCGTAGTGCTTGAATAAACTCCTTTATGATACTATGACTTAGTTCAAAGTTATTTCATAAGTTTAAAAACTTGAAGCATGTCCCCAGTATATGTTCGACATAGGGGTTACTGTGAGAGTTTGCTGATTGGGATTCAAGATGCCTCAGGGGGTGGGGCCTAGATTGAGTCGGGCGCTGCGTCTCGGATCGTGGTGGTAAGATATTGGTAATAGAATAATCATTTAATACATGATGATAGCCATTTGCAAAATGCCAATGATGCGTATTTCTCGGATGGATTTATATTTCTTTGGACGAGATAATGTGACTGATCGGTTGCAACTGGATCACCAACAATTTTGATTGGTCTTCCTGTTTTGATCGCTTGTTGAGCAAACCTCTCGATCATAATAGCACATCCGTTCTCAGCAGCAACCAATTCACACGCTGCCACAGAGGTATCAACAAAAAGAAGTGGGTTTCGGGCATTAGTTGGGAGCCCGTTAGCAGTTAAATAACGGGCCCAATGATCATCAAAACCCATAATATGAATAGGGTTATATTTTATTAAATCTGATGGCTCGAAAATTTTCTTTGATGTTTGGATGCCGCAAACAGGAACAATTTTCTCATCTGAAAGCTTAATCATACGTTGGTCAGTTTGATTTTTTGAGGCTAGCAAGATATCAACATCGACGGGATGTTTTTCTAACTTATTTTGCCATAGTGACGTTACAAACTTGACCCCAATATGTGGATTTTCATTCTGGAAGTCAAAAATCTTAGAAGAAAGCCAGATGATCATTGCTGCAGATGCCCTCACCACAATGGTCACTTCTAACTCAGGCCCAAATAGTCCACTCGTTGAAAACTCTATATGTTCAAGGGCATTGCGAACTGAAATTAAATAAGCTTGACCAATATCTGTTAACTGCAAACTTTTTGGATAGCGGATGAAAAGGTTTTGCCCCAGTTTAGCTTCTAGGGCCTTAATGTGCTGGCTTACAGCAGTTTGAGTTAAGCCGAGTTCATAGCTTGCAGCAGTGAAACTGAGATGACGTGCAGCAGCATCAAAGGTGCGTAGCCAATTCAGATTAAGGTTATGCTTCATATATTATCCATAATTTATTTATGTTCATGAGGAAAAATAATATCATTTATCTTTTGAGTAAAGTTAGATTAAAAAAATAATGCGCTGTAAGTTAGGCAGCTTTTTCAGAGGAGATTATTATGTCAAAAACTCATCTATTCGCTGAATCAGATATGAGCGCTGAAACAGACATGGCTCTAAATCTTGTCGATCTTCACCGCTATCCAATTAATGACCTAAACTCGCGCTCAGGAACAGCGTTCTTGAAGAAATGTCAAGCTCAGATGGAGGTTCATGGTTGGTGCAATTTGGATGGTTTTATTCGCCCTGATGCACTTTCTGCCCTTGAAGATGAAACTAACGGTCTCTTGCCAAATGCGGAGGTGCTGACAATAAAACGAAATATCTATCAAGGTGCAATTGACCCAACTCTGCCGGAGGATGATCCCCGAAGACGTGAATATACTCACATCGCAACACAATTAGCTGATGACCAAGTGCCAGAGAATACGTTGATCAAGCAGCTATATAAATCCGAGCTTCTAACTGATTTTGTTCGCCAAGTGCAAAAGAAAAAAGTCCTGTATCATTGTGCTGATGAATTTCAAGCCTTAAATATTGTTGCACTCCACCCCGGCAGTTGGCATGCATGGCATTATGATACGACTGAGTGTACGGTAACTTTGCTTTTGAAAGCTTCAGAAAGAGGTGGTGATTTTACTTTTCTACCAAACTCCCGAACTGACGAAAGTGAGGATCGTGCCGCTGTTGACCGCTTATTAGCTGGAGATATGTCTCACGCACAAAAGTTTGATCGTGGGGCTGGAACATTCACATTATTCCGAGGAGGTTATTCCTTGCATGGTGTCACCGAAGTGTTTGGTTCACATCCAAGAATTACAGCGATAATGACCTATGATGAACAAGAAGGACGTGTCATCAGTGATGAAATAAATGTGCGAATATATGGCAAACGTGTCAAAAATATTCTTGAGAAACGTAAAGCCGCTAAGGCGAAACTATGCAAGGATTAAATTCAATGAAAACTGCTCTCCTAGTTATTGATGTGCAAATGGCACTCGCTTATGAGGACGCGGCTGGTGCCTCACGATCATGTCCAGAAGCATCAAATAATATCGAACAATTGTTGTCAAAATTTCGTGCGGCTGGTGAAAAAATCGTTCATATCCATCACCATGGCACAGATAGAAACGATCCGTTTCATCCAAGCGCACCGGGGTCTGCTGTTCAGCCTTTCGCAGCCCCAAAGGGCGATGAGCAGGTAATTATCAAAAATGTTTCTAGCGCATTCTGCGGCACTACACTTTTATCAGATTTGCAAGACGCAGGTATTCAGCGTGTAATCATTTGTGGCGCAACCGCCAATCATTGTGCAGAATCGGCCGCACGCTCTGCAAGTAGCCTTGGATTTGATATGATCTATGTGTCGGATGCTGTTTGGGCTTACGATTCAACTGGACCAGATGGAGTATTTCACACAGCCGAGCAAATACATTCGGTAACCCTTGCAAATCTTCATGGCGAGTTTGGCGTAGTCCAATCGACTGAAGACACTCTCTTACATTTTATTAATAAATAATAACTGGCATTCTTTCGCCGAACCTAAGGAAAAAATATGATGCAAATTAGTTTTATTGGGCTTGGAACAATGGGTGGGCCAGCGGCTCTAAACTTGATTAAGGGTGGGCATAAACTAACAGTTTGTGATTTGAACCCTGAGCGCGCTAAAGAGCATCTCGCTCTTGGGGCGATTTGGGCCGAAACACCGGCAGATGCAGCAAAGGATGCCGATATTGTTTTTACTATGGTGTTTGGCCCAAAACAAATTGAACAGGTTGTTCGCGGGCAAGACGGTCTTCTTGGGACAATGAAAACAGGTCAAATCTGGGTCGATATGACAACTAATCAACCCAATCTGGCACGAACACTTGGAAAAGAGCTTGCCAGCAAAGGTGTCCAGCCGGTTGATGCACCTGTTACAGGTGCAGTTGATGGTGCGCGAAGCGGCAATATGACACAATTTGCAGGTGGGGACGAAGAAACAATTGAGCGTATTCGACCCGTAATGGAATTGATGGGACCTATGCATTATATGGGGCCAAGCGGAAGCGGGTCGATCACCAAACTAGCAAGCAACCAACTCTGGGCCATTCACGCTACTGCCATGGGTGAAGCAATGGTAATGGGAGTAAAATCTGGGGTGGACTTGCCCCGCTTATGGGAAGCTCTAAAGATAGGGGCAAGCGAAAGTTGGTGCATGCATCATGATGCTCCATCAGTCTTTGCTGGGCATTACGATCCATCTTTCACACTGGACCTGTGCCAAAAAGATCTGGCACTAATTGTCGAAGCTTGCGATGATGCTGGGACTGCGGCTCCAGCTACGCGTCTAGTTTGTGCGCAGTTTGACAAAGCTCGTAAGACTTACGGTGGCGACAAAGGTGAGTTGCACGTAGTTAAATTAGAAGAAGATGCCGCAGGTATTTCGCTGCGTCTTGAAGGCGAATGGGTGCCGCATTGGGAAAAATAGCGGTTCCAGCTCCTTTATGTACAGATGATCCAATATTATTCGATAAAAACAAGGAATAAATAGATCACGGCAAGAAATAATAAAATTTAAAGATAATGAAAAATGGCGGATGGGGTGGATTCCAAACACCCTATATAACCATATGTTATAATTACATATTATCTATAACATTGATAAAAACCCCTCATTTTACCCCACATGGGGGTTACTGACGCATTTGCTGATGGGGATTCAATATTGCTCAGGGGGTGGGGCCTAGATTGGGTCGGGCGTTGCGTCTCGGATCGCGGTGGTTTGATAGATGGGTAGAATGAAAAATCTTATAACTCTAAATTAATTTTTTTTATAATGACACTTTATCGACTGAATTAATGAGAAACTCCCTAACAATTGGATCAGTCTGATTACTGTTCACATCAAATATACCCGTTGCTGTTATAGCTTCACGTGCACTAATTTTTTCAGGAATTTTTTTCCAGATTGTTGGAGAGCTATATGGCTCAAGAATAGGTTTTGAAGCAACCCCTAATGTCATTCCCCGCAAGTATTGAACCTTTTGTCTTTGAGCAGTGAACAAAATAGTTTCAGATAGAAATGCATCTTCACTGAAAGCTCTCTCAATAATATAAATTCGACCTTCTCGATAAGTCACAAGACCTGCGTATCTTGTCTTTTGGCGAATATTGGCGTCATCATCGTAAGCTCTCTCATAACTATGAGAGACAACATATCCATCTTCTTCACTAAGCCATACCAGCGCACGCATAATTTTCCCCGGCCAACTTGGTGAGCAAAAATGGCTGAAGTAAAAGCCAAGATAGCGCCTAAGAATATTAGGTTCAGATTGAAAAGCTGGCGCCAGATGACGCATAGGTCCTTGAATGTTAGTGTTAGACCTCGGCTGATAATTTTGTCTAAAGTCGTGATGACTCATCAACAGCTCTTCCTCTGAAACAGAAAAATAACGAGCAATTCGATACAGGTTGTGTGCGGATGGCATGCCGCTTGTGTTCAGGTAGCGATTAAACTGTTGGCGGTTAATACCAATATCACGGCAAATTAGTGCAATACTGTGATGACGAGAACATAGAAGTTTCAAATTTTTTGAAAAATCGTCGTGTTTATCCATAATAAGGTTCTCAAGTTTATGCATAACTGCTTACAAAAGCTTATTAATGTATAAAAATGCTTAGTTTGTAAATTCAAAAAATTTCCTCATAATCAGATTATGAGGAATGGTGATGAGAACGCTTAGTAACTTTGATGATACCGTCTGGATTGATTTGCCAGATGGCAGGCGGTTATCAGCGCGCTTGTGGCTACCTGAAGCGGCAGCTCCTCATCCCGTGATCCTAGAATATTTGCCCTACCGAAAGCGTGACGGCACCGCTGAGAGAGATGCCACCACCCACGCGCATTTTGTCAAGCATGGCTACGCCTGCCTGCGCGTTGATATCGCCGGAACGGGTGATAGTTTTGGTCAATTTGACGATGAATATTCTGAACAAGAGCTAAACGACGGTGAGGCTATCCTCGCATGGATTGCCAGTCAAGATTGGTGCAACGGCACGGTTGGTATCATTGGCATCAGCTGGGGCGGTTTTAACGGCCTGCAACTGGCTTACCGCAGACCAGAAGCCCTAAAGGCCGTTGTCTCTGTGGCGTCAACTACCGATCGATACGCCGATGATATTCATTATATGGGCGGTTGTCTTTTGAGTGACAACGCCAATTGGGGGGCAACAATGCTGGCCTATTTATCGCGGCCAGCCGACCCATTATTGCGGCCAGACTGGCGCGAAGATTGGATCGCCAGAATGGAACATATGCCAGACCTCACCACGACTTGGCTTCGTCATCAGACTCGTGATGATTATTGGAAGCATGGTTCAGTTTGCGAAGATTGGGGCCGGATCACGATACCGGTTCTTGCCATAACCGGTTGGGCAGATGCCTATGTCAACACCCCCGGATATCTTGCGGAACATCTAATGGGTCAGGCTAAGGCCTTGGTTGGCCCATGGGAACATCGGTATCCGCATATTTCTAAACTTGGCGCGGCGGATTTTCATTCTGAGGTTTTGAACTGGTTTGATCGCTGGCTGAAAGGCAAAGACAATGGCGTGGAAACACTCCCTGATTATCGCGCCTTTTGTAAAGAGTTTATGCCGCCAACAAGACAGATGACACCGCCAAAGGGGCGGTGGATTGCCGAAGCCGAATGGCCGTCACCCCATGTCAAAGATGAGGATGTTTATATTAACGGCACTACCCTTGGTTCTGTCTCTGGTCAGAACAAAGTAATGATCAGCAATCCTGCCCATCTTGGCATGGCAAGTGGTTATTTTTGCCCCGGAATGCGATATGATAATGAATTGCCCGGGGATCAGGCTCAAGATGATGCGCTATCAACTTGTTTCGATATGCCGCTATCTGAAGATTTAGAAATCTTTGGCCAGCCGCGCCTAAAGATCGCTTTCACCGTTGATCAACCCGTTGCGCAAATTGTTGCCAGACTATGTGAGGTAGATGACAAGGGGGTGTCCCAACGCATCACTTATCGCCCCTTTAATCTAACCCATTGGCAAAGCCATGAGACCCCGTCTGAACTTATCCCCGGGGAGGTTTATCACGCTGAGTTTTGTCTTAACACCTGTGCGCATAGGCTTAAGGCAGGCCATCGGTTAAGGCTTGCCTTGTCCACATCCTACTGGCCTATCGTGTGGCCATCACCGCGCCCGGTTGTTATAACGGTTGACGAAAAGGAAGTCGTCCTCACCCTGCCTGTTCGGCATAACGATAATACCATCCCCACCGCGCATCCAGCTTCAATTGATCGGATCATCGCAGATTCTGCCATAACCCTTCGCCAAGCCAATGGCTGGGCCAAAGATACTGTTGATGAGGATGGAACTATCATTCAAGAAAGTTTTGATGATTTTGGGCAAACCAAAGATCGCGCCCATGGCATGATAACCAGCAGTCATGTGCATATGCGCTATGCTATTCATCCTCAAGACCCTTCAAGTGCAAGTTTGAAGGTAACATGGAATTTTTCCTATCAAAGAGATGATTGGGAAGTTGAGATAGATACCTCAAGTCATATTCGTTGTGACCATGAGAGTTTCTATCTGCATCGTGAA
>Ga0181557_1001349_pt1 | contig 28240 bp, 28 predicted proteins | sample 011ome_23_FD_148632 | JGI IMG/M metagenome (GOLD analysis project Ga0181557, IMG submission 148632) | Coastal salt marsh microbial communities from the Groves Creek Marsh, Skidaway Island, Georgia - 011506CT metaG (spades assembly) | ecosystem: Environmental > Aquatic > Marine > Intertidal zone...
GGCTTCCTCTTCCTCTTCCTCTTCCTCTTCGGCTTCCTCTTCGGCTTCCTCTTCCTCTTCCTCTTCCTCTTCCTCTTCCTCGTCCTCTTCGGCTTCGGCTTCCTCTTCGGCTTCCTCTTCGGCACTTTCTTCTACTTCTTCCTCTTCGGCACTTTCTTCTACTTCTACTTCTTCCTCTTCGGCACTTTCTTCTACTTCTTCCTCCTCTTCCTCTTCATCACATGCGTTTTGACATAGGTATTGACCAGTACCTTTCATCTGAACAATCCCATCTGTATTTTCGCAAAGGTCACATTTACCCTTTCTATTATTGGGCTCTTCTTCGATAAATAGTACATCATTTACTCCATCATCTTTGAAGTGTCCGGGACAAATCTTGCATGACTCAGTATATTCATCATTACGTTCTAATGCACAATTTGTATTTTTGCATAATTCTTCCTCTTCTTCTTGTTCCTCTTCTTCCTCTTCTTCCATACTTAGGGAACCTTGAAAATACTTTTGGTCTAAGAGCCAATCATTCATACTTTTACGGTAGACATGGATATTTTCTACTTCTTCCTCTACTTTCTCTACATTATCGGTCATCGCCAGCATACTGGCGTCCTTTTTGCATCTTCTGCAATCAGGGTCATCAAGGGTCGTAATATACTCGCATTTATTACATTGATACTTGTTGTGACAAACCTCATCGTCTTCACCTTCTTCAAGTTCTGACGCGTCCCCTGCATGTTTCTCCACAATGACCGTGGACGGAACTGGTTTCATAAGTCCCAGTGCATCGGCACTTAGTTCGGCGGCGTTTACAGGAACCTCGTATGGTCCGCGCGGGTCGAGGCTTATGTCAACGCTGTCACAACCGGTGAGATCAACGCATTCAACCTTGACGCGATCCCGACTATACGGCATCGTGGGCTGGGCAATGCCAGGGTAATCGTGGAGGATGCGGAGAAGGGCGTCGTGGCGCTCTTTCCAACGCTTCACCTCCTTGCGAAGGTCCTTGGCCTCGCGCTTGTAGGCCTTGGATTTGTCGCGAAGCGACTGCACGTAGGGGAGATCCTTTACAAGAAGATTGAGAAGTTTGTCGTTCATTGTCTTGGTATTATGTAATTATCATCATACCAATCTTTAATCAATTTTCTACGAATCATTAACGTCCATGCATACCCACGACCCAGGACACAAATCACCGGTGTCGTGTTTTGACAATGCGGGACCAAACCATCGGGACGGATAGACTACATTTTTTGTGTTGTTTGAATTCATGTACGCACCCCACCAACTAAACGTACTGTTTGCAATGATGTTATGATGACAACACGACATTAATAACATTTGTTTCCATTCACACAGAGCATGATCAACTGGAATAAATTCAATATGTTTATACGTCGACTCAAGGTCGGCTATGATTGCATTTACGTCTTCCGTATCGCATTCCTGATAAAAATAAACAACGCGGGATATGCTACAAGTCTTGTCTACATAATCAAGCGCCTTGTGATAATAAGATACAGGAAGCACGGGATGTGCATGCGAAAGCCGTTTATAATCATCTATACGAAAGTGCATGGAACAAACCCCATTCGTAGTAGCAAGGAGTTCTTCATAATCATGACGAAGTTCGGTACGCCGTAAATCTATGCGCATTATTGAACTGATTGTATCATAGTGTGGTTCGAAATATTTGTATGACTGGAAATAGCCCTTTAATAAGATCGGCTCGTCCTTATTAGGGACATGAAGTGGGTCGTAGGCAAACTGTTTTTCGGCGATGGTATAGAATCTGGCAATATCTTCGTTTGTCACGCCACTTGTCTTACTTCGTGTGGTAAAAATCTGCATATGATAGAGAAAGCTGTTCCAATAGGTAGATCGTGGTGTAACTCCAGGTAACGCTTCTTGATACGGAAAAACGACACGTCTGTTGTACTGAATCCCATATGCAAATGCTACAAATATCTGGAATAGCTGATTTCCAAGCCCGCCCGCGAGGGGAATGGATACGTATGCGCTCATTGAACAATATACAATAGGCATTCTATATTGTTTACTGGATCCCAAAATGCCCCGCAATAAGGGACTTTTTACTGGGACCCTTCTTTTTTTCACTTTCGCGCTTCACGCAATATTTGCTTCCCATAAGCGTATCGCCGGTTGTCGTACTTGTCGCACCCTCGCTGTGTATCTCCGGCATCAGTCGTGAAATGGGCTTGTCTAACTGTACAAGTACATGTTCGCTACCGATCATCTTTCGGTATTCGGTAATGGAAAGATTGCCATAGAATTTTTCCAAGAGATAGTGTGGGTCGGGAGCGGCCCGAATATTGCGCGTATACTTGTATACCTTCCCGTAGATGTAATTCAACATGCTATATCGTTCGAAGCGCACCGCATCATCAAGCGTTTCTTTGAATAAATATGCAACTGCGCATTCAGGACAACAAAAGGAACCGTATCCCACAATGTCGTCGTTTTCCATACTTCGTGGAATATAACAAGCGGGACTATCAAATTCGTATGTGCACCAGAAGCAAGCGGCTTTTTTATTGATCGTTTGCTTATATAGTTGTACTTTGAGATCCCTCAATCGGGTGTCGAGGGACGTATCCGTCGCTTCTTCGACGTTAACTTTTGTTTTGTCGTCGTACGGCGCAAAATCAATGGTATTGGCCTGATATGACTCCACCACCGGAGGAGCATCGGGGTTATATACAAGTCCCTTTTCTACTGGAAGCGTCTCAAGATCACGCAGATGACAACGCAATTGTATCACGATACAACTGGAAACGACGTTTGTGTCGGATTCCTCTTGTGTTTTTAGTACCAGCTTCCCGCCCCTCGGCTTTCTCCCCGGTTTCTTTACGTTCGCCATGTATTCAGAACTGACGTCACCGCTCTATACTGTTTACAAAAAATGGTACTAATTCTTATTCCGATGGAATCTATCATAATCCCTGTAAAACAGTCCTCGGTGTCCATATACCGAGCTCTCAAATTCGTGCCGAAGAGAATTTGCCGGATATTGTTCGCAATATTTTTCTAAAATCACGTCCATGTATTTCTCATCGTCCTTCTCTGAACGTTCCAACAATTCGGTTGCACCGAGGGGCGAGACGCCCACCGCATGATGTCCTCTAACGCCGGTTGTCATTACCCATATATTTTTTCCGTTCACAGTTTCCATACGCAATTTCTTGGCAATATCACAATCTCCGTAGGTACATACACCCAAGTAAAAGAAACGAGGCGAAAGATGTTCGTATAACATAATTTCATTGACAGTTACATCCTCATGAACATTGATGTCATCTTCAAAGATATAACCGTATTCGCCACTCTTTATGATGCGCTTATATATTTCCTGTATTGTTAGTTTGTTGGCAATTACAAGATCCGTATTTAAGATAGGCTTGACATGTTCCACTTTAAATCCCGATTTGTGAAGAAGATTAGTAACAAACGATGCTTGCGGAGAAACAGCGTCCATTGTTACAACATAGGCAGTTCGAGACATAATAATTAATTAATAATAGTTTGTTTTATACCCTTCTCAAAAGAAACATAGAAACCTCTCCTCAATGTATACACAATGGATTGGAGTACAATCACGGACGCACCCGATTACTCGGAATGTATGATGAACAAAACGGTAGAAGCAAAAGTTGTATCTGTCTATGACGGCGATACAATTAAGGCTATTTTTCCTTTGAATGGAGTATTATACAAATGGAACTGTCGACTTAGTGGCGTTGATACCCCCGAAATTCGCACAAGAAACGAGCGTGAAAAGAAATATGGGTATATTGTTCGCGATAAACTGCGCGAACAAATCCTCGATCAGGTGGTCAACGTAGAGTGCGGCGAACTTGACAAATACGGTCGGCTTCTGGTAACCGTATACAAAGGAGAACAAGACATGAATCGATGGCTCATTGATAACGACTATGCATTTGCATATGACGGCGGGACCAAACGAAGCTGGGAAGATTTTCTTATTTCCGCAGAACAAGAAGTGATCTAAGCTTATGTTGATATTGTATGTTATCAACATAAACGGATTGAGTAAGTGTATACTATGACACCTGTAAAACGAGATAATAAAGTACTTGACTTGGCAATTCAATGGAAAAAATATGGAGGATATGCCGGGTTGTTTGCTGGAAAAATGATGCACACACTGATGTTTGAAAAAAGTAACACCATTTCCAATGGATACGAGGCAGCCATGATGCGTATGGGCGGAAACGTGGTGCATGTTGATGATATGACACGGCAAATGAAGGATGCGACGATGATTGACACAATAAAATGGTATGGAGCTTCTACTGACATCCTGCTTGTGAACTGTGATAACGTACAAACGAATTATATGGATGTACGTACGCCCGTTGTATACGGTGGTGCATCAGAATGTTATACCCAAGCGATCACCGACTTCATGACCATCGAAGAAATGTTGGGGGAAAAGGACCAATTGTCCGTATGTTTTATTGGCGATATCCTGGGATCATACAACCAACTGTGTTACCTTCGACAAGTGCTGAATGATTTTCCAAATGTCCATATTGTAACATGTGCATACCCCGAGTGTGAATCCGAAGATTTTTCAAATATATCTATCGAAGCCTTTCGCGACCAGATTTCCGATTTTGACGTGGTATATTGTGTGCCTCTTCGCAATAATAGTAAATGTCATTTTCAAACATATTTTGGGACAGGCGATAAAATATACACTCGGTTTCGTACTGACCCGAGTCTGGAATCTCTCTTAGAACCGTATACTATTACTCTTGAGGATGCATGTAACATGCATAGTGCATCCATTATCATGCATCCCGAGCTACGTACGCGCGAGTTAGACCCTGATATAGATGTTACCGAACGAGGTGCGTATTATACCCAATCAAAGAACAGGACATACGTTCAATTGGCGCACCTTTATCTAATCTTCAACAATATGCGGTTGCCTCAAAGCCTGTCCAACCCCCGAATCCCATGTAGTTCCATGGGTAAAAAAACGATGTCGGATCGCGAGCTCCTGCGTGACGAAATTCACGGTTATGATTGAAGACGCATGACATCCAAATAACATCGACGACAAAGGGGTCGGTAGTTGTCTGATCCAATCACCACCTGATCGGTATCATTGGTAACGCGCCACGAAAACAGTGCCGGCGTTCCGTTGCAACAGCTCATGCACATGGATTTTAGTTTTACAATATTATCAGCATATGGGATTAGGTCAAGAAGGGTTCCAAACCGTTCTCGTCGAAAGTCACTATCGAGGCCGCAAACATAGACAACCTTGGACTCTTCCTCCACCATATCCATGACGAACGTGTGAAGATCGGGAAAGAACTGACCCTCGTTGATGATGAGGACATTGGCTTCCTGAACTTCTTTGTTTGTTCGAAGTGGTTCGAGGGTCGACGAGAAGATGCAATCAATCATGGTTTTGTCGTGTGTACTCAGCTGTGAGTTGCTATAACGCGTATCACCAACACTGTTGATTACAGCAACCTTATGATCCACAAGTACATGTTGTTTGTACTTTTGGATAACGTGGGTAGTCTTTCCCGAAAACATAGGACCAATGATAAGCTCAAGATAACCGCGCGATGGAACAAGGTTCATGATATAAAGTCACTCGATTATAAATAATATATGACAACGGAAGAAGCAATCCCCTGGGTGGAGAAATACAGACCTACTTGTTTTGATGGTATCGTGTTGGACGAGATCAACCAATCAATTTTTGGAAATATTCTTAGTAAACAATACGTCCCCAATATGCTGTTCTATGGACCCCCAGGCACAGGCAAAACAACCACCATTATGAATCTTATCAGCGATCATTATGGTCGCCAGGGGATAAAGAACTATCAATCAAACGTTATTCACTTAAATGCGTCCGACGAGCGAGGGATTGATATTATTCGTAACCAGATCTACCAGTTTGTCAATGCTAAAAATATCTATATACGGGGCATCAAGTTTGTAATTTTGGACGAGGTGGATTACATGACGAAAAGTGCTCAGCAGGCTCTCAAGTGTTTGTTGCAAAACAGTTACGAAAATATCCGTTTTTGTCTGATATGCAATTACATCAGCAAGATTGATTATTCGCTAAAGAATGAATTTCTCTGCATCCGATTCAACCAGCTCCCGCGCGACCGTATTATATCTTTCCTCAAAAACATCATTCATAACGAGGGTCTCGGCGTTACTGACGAGGAGATTGATAACATACATTCTTATTACAACTCGGATATACGGTCCATGATTAACTACCTACAGTTGAATGAGGGACGCAAAACCGCACATACGAGCATTCTCAAGACCAGTGCGCTCGACGGCATTCACAAAATTGTACTCAATGGTTCCAATGCTACCGAGCTCATCCAAGAAATTCACGACATTGGAAAATTGTACAATCACGCAAACATCGAAATCGTCAAGAAGTACCTGACCCATCTCTTGCGCTTCGAACAATACTGGACGCATGCGTTCACTGATGCGGCCAAGCGCATTGTACATTGCTCGCGGGCAGACACGGAGACATTTATGTTCTTTTTTGCAACATTTGTCCGAGACATTATCTGTAAAATTGAAAATAAAGCCGGTGATATCAATAGCATATTATAAGATGAACATCGACGATGAATGGGCCGCATTCCTCGAAAATAACGGTGATGCCGGGGTCATAACGAATGAACCAACCAAGACCGCAGACCATGATGTGCCCGAATGCGAAGAGCTCAAGATATCGACCAACACAAAGGTCCTTTATCTGAACCAAGAGGTTGATATCAACAATGTGTTCTGGAACATTCCCGTATCGCCTTACCAAACCCGCGAAGAATGCGTGATTAAAAAGCAGATCAAGATTATCAACCGCACCCCAGAGGAGCTCGCGGATTACCAAGAAAAGGTTGCAAAGCTCAACTTCTATCGCGAGTACATCATTCGCCAGATCAACAACCCCGATACCCGCGGCATCAAATTCAAAGATGAACGTAAGCTGACAGTCGGTCTGTCAAAAAAGGATATTGTATCGTGCAAGAGCAAGGTGAAGAATGCGTTTTACAACTGCTTTGCCCTGACCCTGCGATTCTGGCATGAAGGATTTCGCGAGATTCATGTCAAGGTCTTCAATACAGGAAAGCTGGAGATCCCTGGGATTTTGAGCCAGGGACTCCTCGATGCAGTAAAACCGTGCATCATCAAAACACTTTCACCATGGCTTCCCTGTCCTGTCGAATTTATTAAGACCGATACTTACAATAACGTGCTGATCAATTCGAACTTTAACTGCGGCTACCACATCCATCGCGACGCACTCTACCGCATTCTGCGCGAAAAATACCGCATCGAGACATCCTTTGACGCCTGCTCATACCCCGGGATCAAATGCCGCTACTACTACAACGTGGATATGCCCGAAGACGAACAATCGGGCCGTGTGGAACACGACGACAATGAGCTCAAACGTTCGGAACTTGATGCCAGTAGCAAATACTGTGAGGTTTCATTCATGATCTTTCGAACAGGCAGCTGCCTCATTGTCGGAAACTGCTGCGAGAACATTCTCTATCATGTATATCGCTTCATTCGCGGAGTGCTCGAGAGAGAAATCGACGAGATCCGCATTGCCAATCAGGCCAAGTTTGTCAAGGAAAAGAAATCGCACGCTCGTGCCATAAAATATGTTATGGACATTGACTACCATAAACTCATCTCCGCAAACAAGTAATCTATTCAACTTCATGTACATGTTTTTATTGCCCGAAGTTTGACAATTGCAAAATATACCTATACAACAACATGTATATCGAAAGGGGGCTTCGCGATTATATTGACCATCCAGATTACAATATTATTCATAACCATTTGAAATACAAGGACAAATACGTGCAAACATTTTCAGGCGAGATATTCATCGAAAAGGGCGTACAGTACCGTATTAACATACCTGGTGGGTATGACCTTATTACTGACGTAGGATTTGCGTATGACCGAAGCGATGTCCCCAAATTTCATGGGTTCACGGAATTGCCACAAGAGGTATCTGACATTATAAAATCATATGCACTTGTGCCATGCAGTAACGTAAATATATATTTGTGTGCGTCAGGAATAGTACTGTGTCAAGCGACTACACATACAATGCCACGTACAATCCACAAGGAGTTTGATTTCAACATTGTCTATACGAATAACTACGGTCTCTTGCGTCACGTAGACAAGCATCTGGTCACCTGCGCGTGCTCTACAAACAACGAACTTTATTTTTTGATAGAATCCAATGACGATTGTAGGTTGCGCATTGAATACACCGCCTCCGTACTGTCAAATCGATTGCGGACGCCCATTATGAACGCAGCATATATCTATGACGTAGATACAAACATACAGATACAGACAGGGATTATAGGCGCGCGTTTCTCTGAGTACGTATTCCGAAGTCACGAAAAGATTGAACGCGTGCGGATGTTCGACGAGGTTCGGCGGGAAATACAAGAGGCATCCGAGTCGGAGAATACAAAAATGACGCTCGCTACCGCGTTTCAAAAGGGATTATGACGGTTATGGCGTTTTGTCGGTGGCTATTTAGGCTTTGAATACATATAAAGAGTTTTCCGTTACAAAAACTATATGTCAACGGAAACCGAACTTAAGATGCCAGACGCACAGACACTGCAAAACGCCACTCGTCTTGCTGTTGTAGAAGATCGGCCCATCATGATGGACTACTGGGTGGACTCCATGAAACAGGAGGCCATTTTAGGAGTGCGCGCCAACGGAGAAAAGCTTCTTGTAAAAAACAAGGACGAATACACCAGCAATATTTCCAAAATATACAAGGTGGGAAACGAGTACATTGTTATGACCGAAAATTCGATTTACATTGTCGATGTCGCCATCCCTACCAAACGCATCAGTTAAACAGCATTTCAGTAAGAAAGAAATGCTGTTCTATCATATACCCTTATCTATTCCAATGGAAGCGCATTTGTCATCGCATCCACTTGCTCGTCTGTGAGTTCTTTAGGGAATTTGATATTGAATTCCACCACCATGCAGCCAGCCGTGTTTTGACGCTTGAGACCCAGTCCCGGCAGTACCTTACGATAGCCCGGTGTGATAATCGTCTTGGTTTCTTTGACGTTGTTGCGGATTGCGTACATTTTCCCCGACGGGTGCTTGAGTTGGAGGGAGAAATTCGTAAGGGCCGCTCTCAATGGAATCTCCTGCACCGTGTGCAGGTCGTCACCCACGCGCTTGAACATGGGGTCGTCCGTGACCATGATGGTGATTTCCACGTCGCCTCGGTTGTCGTCGGCAAGCGCATTTCCAGCGCCTTTCAAAATGATCTTTTCGCCGCTTCGAATGCCGGCGGAGATGCTTATCTGTGCCGACTGTTTTTCATTGATCTTTTCGTTGTTTATCACCTGCCAACGCATGTACGCAAAACCTATCGTGCACCCGTGGTAGCACTGAAACATGCTTATTTCCATGGTATGTGAAATGGTTTCCGGGATATGTCGACCATTCGAAAACACCTCACGACCGTTGTGAAACACGCGGGTGTTGCCCATCTGACCCGAAAATACCGTTTGAAAGAATGGATTGTTTGCAAAGGGGTTGCCGTGCATGGCTTGATGCCGGCGCATGGCTTCGTGCTGCTGTCGTATGATATCTTCATGACGACTCCTTGCGTTTTGTGTCGCCTTGTTGGGATCCGTCTTATTGTCGTAGTCGGCGCGCTGGGTTGCATCACCAAGCACTTCGTATGCCTCGTTGATCTCTGCCATCTTTTCCCCCGCGTCCGCAGCGTCGTTATGGTCGGGATGATATTTCATAGAGAGACTGCGATAGGCCTTTTTCACGTCCTTTGAATCGGCGTCTCGCGAAACCCCCAAAATTTTATAATAATCTTTCATGTATACATCCCCGGGATATCTTTATTCTCCTTCTGAATGGAGATAAATACATACGTCGGGATACTGTATCCATGGCTACCTTCCTTCATAAATATCGACCCCAATCGCTCGACGATTTCCACCTTGACAAACAATTACATGAAATAATCGATCTCTTTATCCGTGTCGACTCACTTAGCGCTCTCATCGTGGGCGATCCAAGCACTGGAAAAACCAGTCTACTGAACTCCATCTTGCGCCGGTACTATGGTGTTGGCCCCACCGACCCACTTCCCATGACCAATATTATGGTTGTTAATACCCTCAAAGAACAGGGTATTCAGTACTTTCGCAATGAAATGAAGACCTTCTGTCAGTCGCGGAGCACGGTAAAGGGACGTAAGAAAATGCTCGTGATTGACGATATTGATAACATCAGCGATCAATGCCAGCAGGTATTCCGACACTATATTGATAACTACAGCAACAACATCAATGTGCTTTCCAGTTGCTGCAACACCCAGAAAGTGATTGAAAGCATACAGTCTCGATTGCATATCCTCAAACTCAATGCCCAGACACCGGAAAACGTGCGGATGCTAATGGACCGCGTGATTGACAACGAGGGTATTGTCATTGACAATGCCGCGCGCGACTATCTCCTGAGCGTCACCAATAGCTCACCCCGACAAATAGTCAACTATCTGGAAAAGTTCCACATTATTGGACGCGAGATTGACCTCGCCGCATGCAAAGCACTGTGCTCGAATATCCACTTCAATGTATTCGAGAGTTTCGTGCGTGACGTGAAAACAAAGGGTGCGTTTTGCGCCCACGAGCATCTGAACAATCTCTACTCCTGTGGGTTTTCAGTGGTGGACATCCTCGATTACTTTTACGCATTTGTCAAGTATACCGATATTTTGAGCGAGGACGAGAAGTATAGCATCGTCCCCGTGATATGCGAGTACATTACCGTGTTTCATAACATTCACGAAAACCCCATTGAGCTCTCGCTATTTTCAGTGGACGTGGAGAAGAAACTGTATAATGTTGGTAAGATCGCTTAAAAGTAAATCTATGGAATGTGTAATGTCCCACATTGAAACTCCCATTCCCACCATGGCGTTTTTTAGTTTTCTTGACGAGATATGTCTCCGCACGCCCAAATATTACCTATTTAACGACAATGCTTATCGGAAGCTCATGTACGAAGATAACCTCGATCGCTTCCGCGACTTTGTTCGCGACTATTATAAGCCCGAAAAACTACATTTGCTCGACCGCGAAATGACATACAAGCGATTCACCGCACTCCTTCGTCAGATTTGCAGCAGTAGTGTAATACCTCTTCAGTCCAAAACCAAACACGCCAATTCCAACTATTGTATAGAATACTTCATTTATCATGACGATGCTTAAGTCGGTACGCGATACATCGAATCCTAAGGATTCCATATATCAGCAATAATTTCTTATTCAAAAAGTTTGCGTCTATATGTTGCCGCTCGGGTCGATAATTACAAGCGTTTGGAGAGTCTTAGTAGAATTTTGGGAATTGTTCGATTCCAGATTTTGACCACCTTGTGTAAGCTCGGATGTTACATCTTCGATAAGAATGTTATCGAAACAGATGGGTCCTGGGACACCCGTTGTTCCAAACGCAAGACGCGTACCATAAGAAGGCGCGAAATTGTTGCTAATGTCAATGCGCCATACATTAGGCCATGAAAGCACGTCTTGTCCTACGCCATCATTGATTCTATAAGTAAATGTATCATTCGGTGGGTTCGGGTCATATAACACCGTGACTTCTACTTTGTGCCAAGTATCGTACGCGAGACTGTTTACTAATTCAATCTCTGAAAAATTTCCGCCAGAAAAGGTAAAAGACGTAATCTGGATACCTCCTCCCAGTTTGCGAATATTGACATTGAGACCCGTTCTATCATCACCCGCATACGACCCGTTGTAGATTTTTATAACACTTTTTTCATTGGCAGCCTCTGCATTGAAGTAAAATGTACTACGTATGCATTTACCAAACAAGGCTGTATTAAACGCAGTCTCGTCTACCGCTCCCGTCTCCAACGCAAGTGCGGGGGTAAATGGACTGCCCTCTCCCGGATTATTATACAAGGAACTGCTGAAACACCATGACTTCGTTCCTTCGTAAGCCTTTACCGTCGTAATTGCCTCATCGTCATCTCCGTCATTGGTAAAATATTGAGCCGCGCCACCTGACCATCCAAACTGAATTGTAGCTGCCCCCGAGTCACTTATCGGACCCACTGCATAATCCTCGAAGGTAATCAAGACTTGATCCGTAGGTGTAACTGGACCACCCGACGACGGTTCTTCATATAGCGCATTGCGTGTAACAGCAACCAAACGTTTAAACATGGTGGCCTCTGAACTGTTGTATGGATCAACAATGGTGTATGTGCGGTTCTCGACCTCCGTGCCTACAAAGTTACTGGGGACCTGGTAATTAAAGAGTCGTCGCATTTTATGGCGGTTCAATGCTGAGCCGGTTTTGTCTTCGTTGCGATTCATTATATAATAACAGCATATTTTTGGCGTTTAGTTTTTAGCTTTTAGCATAATGAAAATTGATCTGTACCGTCGATATATGTTACATCATTATAATCATGGACATTGCACATATGGTATCGGCATTAAACAAGGTATCGCGAAACTTGCGACATACTACGATAACCATACCCCTTGATGGCTACTCGACTGACCTTATCCAAACCGTAACAACAAACACACCTCGGCGCAGCGTATCTTTCTTAGCAAAAGGGTCGGTGCAGGGGCTGTTGCTGGACTGTTCCGGTGGGCCGTCGCCGCCCACCCTATCGCGCAGCCCGGAATGCAAGAAACTCCCAATTGTCAGACGACCAAGCACACCCGTTCCTTTCCGCACGGGCATTCATCCGCGTACGATTCACATTGCACCCGTAAGTGCGGTTTAGTGTACGTGTAAAGTCATCCTTTTTTATAACACAAATGTATATAGTAATGATCTCATTCCATAAGTATCTGCTGCCAATGGTGGCCGTTGCCATTATCGCGGCCGTCGCAAAACCGGTGCGCCGATTCATGGAAAATGATGAACGCGAATCCAAAGACGCCCTTATTCGTAAGCATTTGCTCAGCGACATTGCCCTCTATGGAAACGACAAGCCCAAATTATGGGTATTCGCTGGCACCTCAAAACCATGTGTGTCGTCGTGGCGTCCAATCCGGGACTATCTAAACGCTGATTTGTCTGAACCGTACATCTCCGAGTGCGTGAAGAGCATTATCCAGAAATGCAGCGCCGACTTCAATGTCATCATTGTCGACGACGAAACCATGTCGAAGTTTCTCCCCGACTGGGACGTTTCCCTCACACGCGTCGCTGGGAACGAACGTCGTATGAAGCGAATCCAGGGACTTGCGCGTCTCCTACAGCGGTACGGAGGTATGGTAGTACCGGCGTCCTTCTTATGTTTCGAATCACCCATCCGGCTTCTTAGCAAGACGCCATTTGTGGTAAACACTACCAGTAAGGGCCGCAATGCCGCAGAATTTAAAAACGAGCCACGATTTGCACCCACCCTTTTGTTCATGGGTGCGCAAGTAGGGTGCCCTGCCATTGGCAAGCTGGTGAATTTCCTCGAATCCGCCGACGAGCAGTTCCGCAACAGCCAGGAGGATCTGTTCCTGGACGTCGCGGGAAAATTTGCCGGTGATATTATGACAGTTGTTCCGGCCCGCGTCGTGGGTGCTGCAGACAATGAGGGAAAACCCGTGGGTCTGGAAGAGCTGTTCTCCGTCAATGGCGTCGCCCTCGCCCCGGATGCATTGGGCGTATACTTCGACAATGACGAGATTGCGCGCCGTAATAAATACAACTGGTTCTCTGATGTTGCGATCGAGCATGTTATTGAGTCCGAGCTCGCCGTCGGTCGCTACTTCAAACGCGCCCAAACCGAGGACGTGTAAACATGGGGTTACAATTGCATAATAATTGTAATATAATTATATCAAAAACCATATTAGACAAATGCCTACTATGATTCTATAATGTCGTACTATTCTGCCGACGGACAGGACTCCCTCCTTAACGCGGTGGTTTACCAAGAGTTTCGTGACGGTACCTATGTTGATGTAGGGGCACATGATGGTGTTACTGCATCCAATACAAAATTTTTCAATGAGAGCATGGGATGGAAAGGCTTGTGCATCGAGCCTCGCGCAGAGCTCTTTGAAAAACTCCGCGAAAATCGCCCGAATGACATCTGCGAACAGATTGCCATCTCCAGCTACGACTCGGATTCCGAACCCTTTTTAGATTGCTCGGGTTACACAGACAAATTGTCAGGGTTAACCAAGCATTACCACCCCTTTACCGTACAACGAATTGCCCATGAATCAAAGGAACATGAAGCTACCAGTGAAACCACGACCACTGCGGTTTGTCCTCTGCAGTCACTTCTTGATAAGCATAACATCGACCACATTCACCTTCTCTCTGTTAGCGTCAATGGCGCGGAAGTCAATGTACTCGGGTCAGTGGATTTTTCGCGAACCAAGGTCGACGTCGTCGTGATCCGCAACAGCTTTGGTCTGGGAGACTGTGCCGCTCGATACCTTACCGTATGCGGCTTTGTTGACATTACCGGCGGTCCTCGTGAAATCATCATCATGTTAAACAGTGGATCCATGTTCGGAGAACAATTCCAGAAACTCGTCAATGAGAAAATGGAAGAGGCAAAGAAACAGCAGGCAGAAAAAGAAGCGGCAGAAGAACGGGCCGCCATTGAAAACGGCGACGACAGTATCATGAATGAACTGATCGAAAATGCGGTCATCGAATCCGCCGAATCATCCGAGGATGCTTCTGAGGAACCAAGCAAGGATGCAGTAGATTCAGCTCCTTCCGAGGAGACGGTCGTTGGTCCTTCCATGGAGGATCCGAAAAAGACTTGTGACATTGCTTAGGCGCCGTTCGACGCACACATGACCTTTCCCAAAATAAAACTAATCGTTGACCATTCCCCCTTATGATCGTTGTATTGCTTTATGCCATACATCGCTGACCCCGCCAGAATCGCTGACCCCAGTGCAAGGAACGAATTTTGTTGCACCTCCGTGAGCGTCTCAATCAATTGCTTGTTGTTTACCGCATCATGTTTGTAATACTCGATGAAGGTTGTGAGGATGTACACCGCAGCAAGTACTGCAAACACCGCAATGGTAATTGTGATGTGCATCTTGGTAAACAGCAGGAACATTCCATATATCATGGTTGCCGTCTTGAAGAGTAATGCGGGATCTTGTGCCTCGCTATGAGAGAAATCAATGGCGAAATATAGAATCAGGAAGGCCACTATGTGTTTGGCGTACATGTTGTCCCGGAGAAAACGTTGCGTCGAGCACCCAAGCGTTGATGCGGTGAAGTTTCCGGAGACACCCACCAAAAGCAGCATGATACCGCGGATTAAATAATTTGTTGGCAGCATATATATTTGCTATCTAAAATATTGATATGAAGATTTGTCATCGTGGAATACAATGTCAGGAACAATACAAGAAAATGATAAAAATATCGAGGACCTGAGACTGGAAAATCAACAGTTGCGAGAAGACAATGCCCTATTACGCAAAAAGTTGCAGGCCGTAAAAGAATATATCAAAAAGAATAAAGCAGAGGTCAAAGAGCAATCTGCAACGTTCTACAAACAGGATATTGACATATTGATTAGAGAACGCACTGCTCAAATCATTGCAGAGCAAAAGCGGCGGGGCGATATGGTGGCCGATAATGAATGGTGTGGTCCTTTTCGTGAAATATGCGAACTCCCAGACCGAGACGTCGAGAAACCGCGATTGGGCAGCAAAACCGAGGAACTTGTATACTCCCGGCTCGTCGAAGTCTATGGGGTCGATGCCATTACCACGCAATTTAAAGCGGAGTGGTGCATAGGAAAACGAAAACTACCCTTCGACTTCCTTCTTAATCTGCGTGACGACTGTAAGATTCTTATCGAAGTTGATGGCGAACAGCATTATATGCACGTGGTCGGCTGGAACTCTCCCGACACGACCCAGAAACGCGACATATACAAGAGCACGTGCGCCAATGACAATGGGTACCACATCATCCGGATCAGCAGAACGTTCATTGTAAAAGACCATGTTCAATGGTTTCCACAACTACAAAAGGCCGTTCAGGAGATTGCGGATTGCGCCGATGGATCAGTATACAACATGTTCCTCTCAGTCGACAATGAATACGACCCATATGTCCAAAATTATGGGTCCATGTGCAGTGAACGCGTAATGTCGCCGATTGGTTAGCATATATTTGCTATCTAAAATATTGATATGAAGGTTAAACGTTTGTAAGTACAATAATCATATTTAAAGAATTTCGTTGTGAGGACTTTGATGAGCGCGATGCTACGATAGCGCGATTGCAAAAAGAAAAACAGATTATACTGGAAAAGAATGAATGGTTGGTGACTGAACTTGCAAAAGCAATGAAGAAAATCCAACGCAGACAAGAAGCAGATAGAGAAAAGCATCATAAAACCGAGAACATGGTGTATGAGAAACTACTTGGTAGTTACAGCAATGTCATCCGCGAATTCAAGGCCGAGTGGTGCCGCGAGAAACGCATGCTACCATTTGATTTTTGCATTCCCGAACACAATATTTTGATCGAGATCGACGGAGAACATCATTTCGATCAAGTTTCCAATTGGACTCCGCCAAAACAAGTGCAAGAACGAGACTTGTACAAACAGAATTGTGCCTATGAAAATAACTATCACGTGATTCGTCTGTCACGAGTATACATTGTAAACAATCCCAATACGTGGTTCGATCGGCTTCAGAGCAGCATACAAGGAATTTTGTTAGACAAAGAATCCATACACAATATCTACCTCTGCATGTCAAACGAATATGACCCTTATATCATGCACGAGTCTTATTGCAGCGAACAACAAATGACGGCAACTGGTTGAGGATTTGAATGATAGTGTCATGGTTGACAATATCATTAAAATGCTTATTTCTTGGATTTCTTGGTCTTGTTCTTGCGCGCTTTGCGGGTCTTCACGGCACCAAACTTTCCTTTTTTGGCAGTGTACCCGTGCTTTTTCAGCCTTTTGTAGCCCTTCTCGAAGTCGTACTTGGCTTTGCTCACAATTCGGCCCCATTTGTTCTGAATCAGGTTATCCTTGATTAAATCACCCGCGGTTTTGTAAGCCGTACCGTGAAATACCTGGGCGCGCGAGCCCACCAGATCGGGATAAGAAGTACCTTTAATTTCGTACATACCAGTTTCTTGATCGCGTCTAATCTGCTTCACCATATACCTTGTACGCACATATTTTTACACGCTGCGTTGACCTCCACGAACGATTGTCGAGAATCGCATAGCCTGTGTCTGATTGCTGGTCTTTGGCTTGATGGGAGCTCCCTTGCATGCGACGTCGTTTTTCTTTTCATTACAGAAACGCGTAATGGAGAACATACTTTTCCCCGGCATATACGATGACCCCAGATAAAATTGATCTAAACCAAATAAGAACGCAGTGACATAGTATAACACAACCATGTCCAACGCTGCACTTGCTAAACAGTACCAAAAGAAGACCGACCTCGAGCATATTCTCGACGCACCTGATACCTATATCGGGGGCGTGGAATTGACCGAGGGAGATATGTGGATTCATAGCGAGGAGGGGATGATTTTCAAAAACATAAACTACGTACCGGGTCTCTACAAGATTTTCGACGAGGGCATCGTAAACGCGCGCGACCATGTTGTCCGAATGATCAACGCAAACTCGATCAGCAAGCACTTTGTAACCATGATCTCTGTAAATGTTTCCAACGAGGGGGTGGAGATTATGAACGACGGCAATGGCATTGATGTCGCCAAACATCCTGAGCATGATATCTGGATCCCGGAAATGATCTTTGGGCATCTTCGCACGAGCACCAATTACGATAAAAACGAAAAACGCATCGTGGGTGGGAAAAACGGGTTTGGATTCAAGCTTGCCGTGTGTTTCAGTACCGCGAGCCGCATTGAGACTGTTGATCATACACGCAAGCTCAAGTACGTCCAAGAATTCGGTCCCAATCTATCCACCATTAGCAAGCCGGTGATTACAAAGTGCACGACCAAGCCATACACCAAGGTATTCTTCAAGCCCGACTTTGCCCGATTCGGAATCACGGGGTTCAATGAAGACATGATGGCGATGCTGAAACGACGCGTTTACGATATCACCGCCGTTACCGATCATAGTATTAAAAAGGTAAAAATTTCATTCAATGGCGAGCAAGTCCCCGTAAAAAGTTTTCAGAATTATATCGACATGTACATAGGCACCCGCGGGGAAAACAAGAGGATTTACGAAGCGCCCGAAGAACGTTGGGAATACGCAGTGGCCCTTTCGCCGACACAAGAGTTCATGCAAGTATCGTTTGTGAACGGCATCTCTACCAACAAGGGAGGCAAGCACGTAGACTTCGTTATGGGACAGGTTGTCCGCAAGCTATGTGACTACATATATACCAAGAAGAAGGTCCGCGTATCCCAAAGCGCCATCAAGGAACAGCTCATCCTGTTCCTGCGCTGCGATATTGAAAACCCGTCGTTTGAAAGCCAGACGAAGGACTACATGAACACGCCTCCTGCCAAGTTTGGCTCAAGTTGCACGGTTTCGAACGGGTTCATTGAGAAAATTGCGAAGCTGGGCGTCATGGACGTCGCTATGAGCATCTCCGACGTAAAATCCCAAAAACTCGCCAAAAAGACCGACGGCGCAAAGGTCAAGACCATCCGCGGCATTCCCAATTTCATCGACGCCAACCTCGCGGGGACCCAGGACAGCAAAAAGTGCGTCCTGATTCTCTGCGAGGGGCTTTCGGCCGCCTCGGGCGTCATATCGGGGCTCTCCGCAGGCGACCGCGATACCTATGGTATCTATCCTCTTCGCGGTAAGCTTTTGAACACACGCGGGGAAACCGTGACCAAGATTGCAGCAAACAAGGAGATCACCGAGCTCAAGAAGATCCTTGGACTGGAAACCGACGTGGCATACACAAAGGAAGACATTAATGAGCGCCTCCGCTACGGCCGTATTCTCATTCTCACCGACCAGGATCTGGACGGCAGTCACATCAAGGCCCTCATCATCAATGCATTTGAGAGCATGTGGCCATCGATCGCCAATAACATGCAGTTCATCTCCTTCATGAACACGCCAATCCTCCGCGCGACCAAGGGCGCCCAGACAAAGGAGTTCTACAACGAGGGGCAGTACAGCGAGTGGAAGGAGTCGCTCGGTGGCTCGACCGCGGGGTGGAAGATCAAGTATTACAAGGGGCTGGGGACCAGCACATCCGCGCTGTTCAAGGAGTACTTCAAAAACAAGAAGACGGTGGAGCTCGTGCAAACGGCGACATGCCCGGAGATGATCGACACGATGTTCAATAAGAAGCGTGCGAACGATCGCAAAGAATGGCTCAAGGCATACGACAAGGACGTATACCTCGACACAGACAAGAAGGCGGTCAGCTACGACGAGTTCATCAACAAAGAAGCCATCCACTTCTCCATATATGACTGCGAGCGCTCCATCCCGAACATGATTGACGGTCTCAAGACGTCGCAGCGCAAGGTCCTCTTCTCGGCATTCAAACGCAAGCTCACGAACGAGATCAAAGTCGCACAGTTCTCGGGGTACGTGTCGGAGCACAGCTGCTACCACCACGGCGAGAGCTCACTGAATGGCACGATTGTGAACATGGCGCAGAACTACATGGGCTCCAATAACATCAACCTGCTGATGCCCAACGGCCAGTTTGGTACGCGACTGCACAACGGCAGCGACAGCGCCAGCGAGAGATACATCTTCACCCAACTGAATGCGCTCACACGCTGCATCTTCCGCGAGGCCGATGACCCGGTATTGACATACCTCGACGACGACGGCACACAGGTGGAGCCCGAATTCTACCTGCCAATCATTCCGATGATCCTTGTAAACGGGGCACTGGGCATCGGTACTGGATTTTCGAGCAGCGTACCGCAGTTCAATCCGTCCGACGTAGCGGCGTACCTCAAGCATAAGCTGAAAAACGAAAAGTACGAGTGCGACTTTGTGCCCTACTACGAGGGATTTGGCGGGACGGTGACCCATATCGAGCCACAGAAATACATGACCAAGGGTGTGTACGAAGCCGTGGACTTGTCTACCATCCACATCACAGAGCTTCCGATAGGAACCTCGACCATGTCCTTCATCAGCTTTGTCGAAGGCCTTATTGACAAGAAGACGGTGGTGCGCGACCTGGTGTCCAACTCAACCGAGGTCACCGTAAGCATCAAGGTGACCTTTGCCCGCGGGTCTCTGCCAGGCATGATGGAGGATGTAGATGAGCATGGCGTGGATGGCGTACACAAGCTGCTCAAGCTCACATCCACCCTGTCCACATCGAACATGCACATGTTCGACGCAAAAAAGCGGCTCAAGAAATATATGCAGGTGGCGGAGATCATCGACGAATATGCGGAGGTGCGGCTCCAGGGATACGAGACCCGCAAGCGCTACATGATCGAGCGCATAGAGAAGGAGCTGGTGCGGCTGTCGAACCGCGCACGGTACATCCTCGAGACGCTCGAGGGCAAGGTCGACCTACGGAAGAAGAAGGCCGATGTGGTGACTAAGATGCTGGAGGACGCGGGCTACGACAAGATTGACGACTCATTCAAGTACTTGACCAAGATGCCAATGGACAGCGTGCAAGAGGAAAACGCAGCGAGCATCATGAAAGAACGCGACGATATGCAAAAGGATCTGGACGTGACCAAGAAGCGGACGCCCGAGAAGATGTGGGAACTGGACCTCGCCGACTTCGAGAAGGAGTACGCGAAGTACCGGACGGTGCGCGAGAAGCTTCAGGCGGCACCCGCGGATAAGAGTGTATCGGCGAAAAAGCGTGTCGTGAAAAAGGCCGGGTCCAAGGCCAAAACAACTAAAAAATAATTTGCAATAATGACCCCACTCGAATGTATATGATGCGATAAATGATATACGTTTTTTTCTCCAGTCACCTCATATGCCTACGGCGGTGGTCATCGACACGAACCGCCATGAATCGAGGTATCTCGTCGATCACCTCGCCAAGAGTAGCGACGTAATCCTCATGACGGCTCGGTACGTGGACCCGAGCGACTCTATTACCTCGAACGTGTGCGAGGTGCTGTATGGAGACCCCTGCTCCTACCACGACGTTCGACAGGTGATAGAGATGATGGACCGCGAAAGTACGTCCACCATCGACATCTACTTGCTCGCGCCGCAAGACGTATATATGGGTTGCCAGTCAACGTTCACCTGCGATGCCTTTTTCCAGGCCGTCGTTTCGACCGACGTGAAAACGCGAATTTTCATGGGTGTCAGTCATGACATTTACGGGTCCCCTGGGGTCAAGGACGTCAACGCTCATTTTGCGCCCAATACGACGCTGGGGATACAACAGCTTCATAACTACTGGACCGCACACATGTTCGCACGGCGATACAGCCTCTGTCTCACCATTGGGATTCTGTTCTCGCGTGAGTCGCTTCGAAACGAGGGTGTGCTCAACTTTGTCATGGATTCCATCGCACGGGTCGAGGTGGGTAGTTTAGACTCAATTAACGTACCCTGCCTCGATGCGGAGTATGACATGGGTTGCTGCAAGGACTTCGCACCCATTTATCAGCGCGAGATTCGGGAGGCCGCGCCCGGGAAACCGCACGTTGTGGTGGTCGGATCAGGCAGGACACGCAAAATGCGCGATTTGGTGGTCGAGATGTTCGCCGAAACAGGTATATTCATCACATGGGAACGAAGCGGCGCATCGGAGGTGGGCATAGACACGAGTATTGACCGGGTCTACGTAACCACAGACGACCGACCATGTCCCGCGCCGTGCTCCTCAGCGTCGGGTCGCGTGTCGTTTTCGGCCCCATACATCCGGGAAATGTTACACCATTCCATCGAACGACACAAGGTTCTCCGTAGTACCGAACGGCGACTTACGATAGAGATCCCTGAAACATCTTTAAACAAATAAATATCAAAGTATATCCGGAACACAGATCTGGATATACAGAGAACCTGCACATCTAACGCTCAAACGTATAGATGAACTGGTTTTTATCGCCCGATTTGCTCATGCGCGCCTTCCCCTTGAGGATGAACCCTGTGTCGCGCGCAATCTGCTCGACTTCGACAGGTGGTACCATACTGAGTACCGTATCGTTTTCGCGCACCTTGCGACTCTCGAGGTCGGTGAACTTCTCCCTTAAAACGATCTCTGGTACGTCGCCCTCGTACTCTGCCTCATAGGTGTATCCGTCAAAGTCCACGCGACAACGCTTGACATCCGCGGGTGCGGCGGCGTTCAATGCAGGGCGCGCAATGGGGATGGTGCGACTGAAGGCGGCAGGATCGGCCACGTGCACGAAGAAGTGGCCACCGGGACGCAGCCAGCTACGAGCGTTTGCAAAGAGCGTGGCCTTGTCCTTGGTCTCATAGAGCGTGAAGCCCGTGCAAAAAACGTGACTAAATGCGCCTTTTTCGAAGGCCATTGCGTCGTTGAAGTCGGTGCGATTGATGATGCGTTCCGACGAGGACGCGTCGTCGCAGGCCCCGCATCGCGCCTCTGCAATGTCGCTCATGGCGTCGCTGCGGTCAATGCCGTAGGCGCGATAGCCACGCTGGCGAAGCCGAACAATAAGGCAGCCCGTGCCGCTGCCCATATCGAGGATGCGTGACTGATTGACACTGGGCTCGGTAGCCGCAAAGACGGCGTCAATGTCGCGCGCTGCACGCTCGTCATTGCAAAAGAGAACGTCATGCACGCCGGCGTAAAACGGGTCGTATACATCAGCTCCCGTCTTGAGCTTGTATGGTGCGTCTTGTGTGAACCCCTCACTATAGGGATGCTCAGGGCGCACTAAATTCGCATACACCGCCCATAACACGAGCGCGCACGCCAGTATAAGTAATAAAGTCTGCAATTTCATGGGTTATTATGAAATATCGTGACATAATAACCTGCGTAAGTATTTACATGAGATCGCGCAGCTGTTGACGGGTCTGATTCATGAACCCACCACTGAACTGAATCGGGGGAAGCCTGTTCGTGCGGACCTCGGTGCGGCGGAAGAGCTCAGGGTGCGGCTGGGGCGCCTCGGTCATGCTGATCGGGACGGTGGTGTTGTAGAGGTCGCTGGCGCTCGACGGGATGTAGGTGCTGAGGGGGTCGTTGCGCTGGAGCACACGGGTTTGGTTGCGGAGATCGGTCTCCTTGCTGATGTTGCGCATAAACCCGTCGACCGGCGCCTTGGAGTCACCGCCATAAAACACCTTTTCCGGCTCGTACTCTAAATAGTATCGCTCACCGCCCTCGCACATGGGCGGCTGGTTGGTAGGAAAACGGACACGTTTGGTACCCATGGGGCGCGGGTCGTAGTTAGGCTTCAGCAGGGCGCTCGGAATATTGCGATCCATGAGGCGCTCGTTCAATTCTTCTGTGCGGTCATATTGACCCAAATATAGTCCTTGATGTACATTGCTCATAATTATATACTATGAATGGATATAATTATGTATGTCTGAGCTTAATGGCTTATGCGACAGTCACAGAAACCGTAGTCGTTGCCACGGTAGCATTTATTGTATCAGTCGCGGTAAGCGTGATCGTTCCAGTGGCTGCAACTGCACAGTCCACCGTAACGGTCTGAAGCGTGTCGAAATTGCCAGTGGTGAAGGTAAACGTTTTTGGATTTGGGTTGATACCCACATTGTCCACCGTGAGTGTGACGGTATTGTCCTGACCCGGATTTCCATTGAGCTTGATGTCGAACGTTGCTTGAGTACCTGAGGCAAACGATAGGGATGAACTGCTGGTAAATATGCGCGGAATTGCATCATAGGTAAAGGTCTCGGTTGCAGAAAGACCTGTGTATTCGGTTGGTACAGTTCCACTGGGTTGTACGGTTACTACCAAATTTTCATCCGCTGTATAGCCACCTTGTGGAAGTGCGGTAACATTGACTGTTTGTGCCACATTCCATAAATCAACGTCGTTAAATGTGATAGTAGCTGGCGTAATATAAAGTTTGGAATCGCCTGTAATACTAACAGTAAGATCGGATGTCGGTTTCGATGTAAGAATAACCTCAAACGTTTGCTGCGCCCCTCCTTCTATCACTGTATTACTGGATACATTCTGAATTTGAATTCCTGCCGTATCGTTGTCCACATGAGTAAACGTAAGTTCGGTTGGCGCAATGCTATTGTACTCACTTGCTCCGACTGCATTGTACGAAATAACAACGTTGGTATTTCCAGTAACCATATTGTCATCCACTGCGGTTACTGTGATTTGTTGAGGAATATTCCAGGTATTATCATCAAATGTAATTGAAGGAGTAACCGTGAACTTATTCACGTCAGCACTCTGGAAATCGACATTTGTGGCTTGCGTAGGTTTGGTATCCAGTGTAACATCCATGGTTACAGACTGTCCTTCTGTAATACTATATGATGAGAGTGGAGTGACGCTGATACCAGCAACATCAATATTGATATGCTCAAGACTGAATGTAGCTGTTTTCCCAATATATTCCGGTGAAATCCCTTGGGCAACAAGGTCGAAACCCACTGTAGTATTTGGACGATCATAGAAATCCTGTACGGCAGTGACTGTAACCGTTTGGTTCTGATTCCAGTCTTGGTTGTTAAAAATAAGTGTCTGAGGATTGACAGTAAATCTTTCAGGATCATGACTGGTAATGTTAATTTGCTCAGTGCCGTTTTGTGGTTCCATGTCAAGATTTACTAAGAAAGTTGTAGTTGTTCCTTCAGACAACGAGGTGACAGTTGGAGGTGTAAGATCAATTGAGGCATTAATATCTTCTACGTATACACGAAGGGTTGGACCATATAGGACTTCAATATCAATATACGTATCAATAGGAACATCATTAATGTTAATTGTGAGTGTTTGAGCTACATTCGTCGTGAACAACATTTCTGATACATCCGTGGTGATTTGATTGGTGTCCCCACTATGAAATAACAGTTTCGTGGTATTATCTGGGGGACGATCAACATTGACTTGAATCTGTGCGGTAGTTGCGGTTGTTAATACTGCAACATGGGTCGATGTAACGGATGCTTGAATTCCAAAAGTGGGCGCTCCATCAACAAAATTTACGCCCCTGTTGGTTGTGTAAACATTGCGACTTATGCGACGTCTGATTGCAGCGCTATGTGCACCTACACCGAGGGTGCTAAAATTAATTGGATTATCTTTACTTGAACTGGAATTTAAAGCTCCTTTGGAGAATATGCGTCCCATTATACTATAGTGTTACATAAAAAGAGTATATTTACACCACATGACGTCATAATCATGCCTGATGTATGCCACATTTAATAGATTGTTCCTACTGTTACATTATAATTGGGATAACAAGTATAGAATGTCGGTTCGACTGAAAATCCAAACGGAAATTGAGGTACTTTAGCAATCCCAATACGACCCTTTTTGTATGGCCAAAAATGGCCAATTTGTTATCCATAGTCAATTGCACTTTTCATTTTTCATATTCGCGACCCTTTCTTCGTCGAAATTTGAAAAAAGAAATTGACTATGGATAACAAATTCTCAGTAACAAAAAAAATCAGCGAAAAAATGATTTCTGAGCATTATGCTCACAGTCGATTTTTGCAATGTTTTCCATAGTCAATTGCACTTTTCATTTTTCGTATTCGCGACCCTTTCTTCGTCGAAATTTGAAAAAAGAAATTGACTATGGAAAACATTTTCAGTCACAAAACTATATCGGCGGATTTTGGTTTTGTGAGCATGATGCTCACAAGCGTTTTTTTCACTTTTTGAAAACTGTATTCCTTTTTTGGAGATTTTCCAAATCGAAATCTGAAAATTGAAAAAAATGGAAAACACTTTGTTTTTCGTGTTTTTTCTGAAATTTCGGTTGTGAGCATAATGCTCACAAAGTGATTTTTGAGTGCAATTTTTTGTTACTGAGAAATGTTTTCCATAGTCAATTGCACTTTCAAAAATGCCCATTTTTCCGTTTTTCAAGTGGTAACATAGTGGTAACATTTCCAGCCAAAATTTTTTTCTTGTTTTTTCGAGAAAAAACTGTGATTGGAAATGCTAATAAAAAAATCCGCAAAAAATATTTTTGTGACTGAGCCCAAAAATGGTAACATTTCCAGCCAAAAACAGCCGGAGCATTTTTTGCTAACAAAAATTTCAAATTGATGAAAATTTTGTGACGGTAAAATTTCTCAGTCACAAAGCAATTTTTCGATTTTTTCGATTTTTTCGAAATTTTTCGAAATTTTCCGAAAAATTTTCAGACATTTTTTGTTTTCCACAGTTCCTGTCCTCCGCACAAACAGACCGACCCCTGTTTTCCACAGTTCCTGTCCTCCGCACAAACAGACCGACCCCTGTTTTCCACAGTTCCTGTCCTCCGCACAAACACCATTCATATATCAAGAAATATGTCAATAGAAACAAGTTTTTGAATAGCACAATGGTTGAGCGCGGGATGTAAACAATGATATTTGGCAGATGCACCCCAATTATGAATTCTCAAACTTTTATAGATTTACTTCCACATAAACGTAACTTTTGTCAGTATAATATATCCTAATGAATAAGCCAATCATAACTGAACAATATATATGTCGTTTATGTGATTTTAAAACCGTTAAGAAAGGAAATTATAATGCTCATATTAAGACCAATAAACATAAGCAAAAACAGATGATGCAAGAAAGAGGTGTTGTTATTGAACCATTTATGTGTGAATGTGGAAAGGTGTTGTCTACCAGGCACTCGCTGTCAAGACATAAAAAGAATTGCAAGATTTCTGAAATGGTTAATATAGAAGACAACAGTAATTTGAGTAATACAATAATTCAAGATCTCATTGAGGAAAACCGAGAGATGCGTGATCTTGTGGAACAGCAAAATCGTATTCTTCGCGAGCAGCAAGAAAAGATAGATGAAAGGTTCGATAATATGATTCCACAGATACAGAATGTTACAAATAACAATATTGTTAACAATAATATCAGCAACAATATCAACATTAATTTCTTCTTGAACGAGCAATGTAAGGACGCAATATCTATTCAGAACTTTATCCAGAATATCACTGTTGGTTTCAAAGAATTGGAAACAATTGGCGATAATGGCTTCATAAATGGTATGGTTTCAATATTAACTGATAATTTAGGGACGCTTGATATATATCAACGGCCAATGCATTGCATTGATTTGAAGCGTGAAATATTATACATTAAGTATGGTGATAAATGGAAGAGGGATTTGGAAAATAAAGACGAGCTGCTGCGACTTGTAAAGACAATCGAAGATAAAAATTATGATAATGTCCATGAGTGGCAAAATCAACATCCAAATGCACTTACATGTGATACACAAGATAACGAGAGGTATCTTAAGATAATGTCGGAATCGCTTGGTACTGCGTCAGAAGATACAGAGGATGAACGGCTTTCTAAGATACTCAGACAGATATCACCGCAGATATATGTAGGTGATTGCAATTCTTAGGACATACAATAACATTTTTGTGGAAAATTGATTAAGTTATTGACCGTAATAGTTGTATCATCAATATTACAATACTGTTCAACAATGAACAAGCAATGTTTGAGTATAATTATACTCTGTGGAGTATTGGCAATGTCTGTGTATGGCAGAGATTGCTACTGCGGGAAAGGCTATTCTACATATGAACAGCTTATTTCAAACCAAGACCCAACATCAAACAATGTTGCATGTTTGATGGTAGGGAATACCTCGTCTGTTGATACTATGTGTGGCGGTGAGGTATGTCCAGGCGGTGAATGGGTACGAGCATCTGGTTTTACACAACTGGCTGCAAACCATTATGCAACGAGCGTTGCACATTGTATGAATATATGTTCATCTGGTCCATATACGACTGCGTCGGGATATCATCTTACTATAGTTGACTACCCTCAATGTGATCTTAATGAAAGTTCTGCACCAACAGGGGAACCCAGTTCAATGCCCACCATGCCGCCTGTATTACCTCCTACATCTCAGCCTACTGGTCAACCGAGTGGTGAGCCTACTGGTGAACCGAGTGGACAGCCTACTGGTGAGCCTACTGGTGAGCCTACTGGTGAGCCTACTGGTGAACCGAGTGG
>Ga0181557_1001350_pt1 | contig 28218 bp, 24 predicted proteins | sample 011ome_23_FD_148632 | JGI IMG/M metagenome (GOLD analysis project Ga0181557, IMG submission 148632) | Coastal salt marsh microbial communities from the Groves Creek Marsh, Skidaway Island, Georgia - 011506CT metaG (spades assembly) | ecosystem: Environmental > Aquatic > Marine > Intertidal zone...
TCGCAGTTGGATCCATTTCAGGGAGTTTGGAAGCAGTCGGATTTTCGCTCGGACCTCGAGGGGATTTATTGCCCCCGGAAAAGCTGGTGGGCTCCGTGGATCAAGTTTGAAGATAACCGGGTTTTAATTCGCAAACAATCAGGTGCAGAGGACTGGTACATCTTGAAGTTTAATGAACAGTCACCCCTTTCAGACGATGAAGTAGCCAAGGCTGTTCCTAATAAAATTCGTAGAATTGCCATAGATCCTGGGCATATTGGCGGGAAGTATTCGGAGATGGAAGGTCGCCATTTTAGAATGGGAGATGATCCTTTTGTGAAAGAAGGTGATCTTACACTGCAAGTAGCCAGAAGGTTGAAGTCCCTTCTTGATGCGAGGGGTTTTGAGTCTTTTTTGATCAGAGAAAATGTTGAACCTGTGACCCCGAAGAGGCCCCAAGACTTTGCGCAATTGGCGGAGAAATGGATTAAGGAGATCGATCGTAAAGTTCTTTCCCCTCAAGAGCTTGAAGAATTAAAAACAAAAAGGCAGGAAATGCTTTTTTACCGGGTTAGTGAGATTCGTGCCCGTGCCCAAAAGGTCAATGAGAGCCTCAAGCCGGACTTGGTGATTTGCCTTCACCTTAATGCTGCCCCCTGGCCAGATCCTGAAAAGAAAGGATTGGTCGATCGCAATGATTACCATGTGCTTGTCAATGGTTGCTACATGGGTGGAGAACTTGCATATGATGACCAGCGCTTTGAAATGCTCTACCGTCTACTGAGTGGATGGACGGTGATAGAGCAGGCTGTTGCAGAGGAAATAAGCCGGGAGTTCGGTGAGCTTCCTGATTTTCCCGCATTTGCTTATAAAGGGCCCAACGCTGTAAAAGTTGGAAAGCTACCCGGTGTTTGGGCGAGAAATTTGCTCGCTAACCGGATCTTTAAATGTCCGGTCGTTTTCCTTGAGCCTTACATCGCAAACTCAGAATTTGAATATAATCGGATACAACTTGGTGATTATCCAGGCACCAGGGGGATTGAAGGCCACCAGCGCATGGCAATCATTGAGGAATATGCTCAAACAGTCTTCAAGGCTATTGATAGATATAAGGGGTCACAGAAATAATTTATTTATTTACAGAATCCAGAACCATTTTTTTAAGGGCTTCTGTATTTTCATCCACGGCCTTTTGGGGACCAGTCATTTTGATAAAAATGGACCCCATCGCTCCGTCGATAATGGCGGCAGTCAAGGCATAATCAGGTTTAGGGGTTTTGGCACCAAAGGGGCGACCGCTTAAAAAAGTTCCGTGAGCTTGGGCAAAGGTCACACTTACATTTCCTATTTTCTCGGTTTTGACTTCTTTGCCCTGAGGGTCTTCAAATTGTTTCATCCAACGATCCACATTGGCCTGAATACCTCCGGCACCAGTGGAGCCAAAATGGAAAAAAGTGACCTCTGCTTTCTCATTGGTGGAGCTGGTTGCCTCAAATTGGGCTTTTCTCATGCTGGAGGTTGGGGTGGAAGACTTCCAATCGCTGGGAGGGGTAAATGTGTAGCCTGCAACTTCCACGGCATGGCTCAAAAGAGAGGAAAGGCAGAAACTAAGAAGGAAAGAGATAAATGTTTTTTTATTCACGGTATTTGAAGGGATTACTGGGTTGGAAAAGATATTTATTTTTTGGTAAAAATCATAAAGTGCTGTTGGGGCAGAATGTCGAGTGTTTTGACCCACTGGAATCCCACAGCTTCCACTTCCTTAATGGCTTGTTTTTCAGACATTTTATGAAGGGGTTTGATCGGAACGCTATCGTCTTCTTTACGGTATTCGATTAGGATAAGTTGACCGTCTTTCTTAAGCGATTGAAAAATAGATTTTGCCATCTCCATCGGGTGAGAAAATTCGTGGTATGCATCTACGATTAATGCTTTATCTATTGTTTCTTGATCAAGCATGGTTCTGGTGATTGTGCTCTGAACGGGAATTACATTTGTCACCTGTTTTTCCTTAATGCGGGCTCTTACAATGCCAAGCATTTGGGGTGAGATATCGACCGCAAGCACTTTTCCCTGAGGTAATAAGCTGGCCATTCGAAAGGCAAAATACCCAGAGCCGGCACCGATGTCTGCCACATGATCCGTAGGCTTTAAATTCATTCCTTTTATAAGAAGGTCGGTTCGCTCCTCTTGTTCCCTCATCGGTCTCTCAAGCCAAGAGGCACCGAGATGACCCATCACCTGAGAAATCTCCCTGCCGTGGTAGAACTTTCCGATCCCATCCCGGGTCGCCTGCCCAAATTGATAAATACTTTCAGCTTCCTTTGGGGTCTTCTGAGAATGCAAGGATAGATTACTAAGTATGATCAGCAAGCAGACCAAGGCGTGAGAGGTGTATGGAGTAGTTGAAGGCATATTTCATTTTTTCTGTATTCTTACACCTTTTGCAAATCAATATTGCTCCGCTCATGGCTTAAAGATAAGAAGGTAATTTGAAATTATGAAAGTTATAAGAGCAAAAAGTGCAGGGTTTTGTTGGGGGGTCGAGCGAGCAGTGCAAGTTGCCAGGGAGGAGGCACAGGGAGGAAAGAACCGAGTCTACACCGATGGTCCTTTGATTCATAATAGCCAGATGATGAAGGCGTTAAGCTCGGAAGATATTCGTGAGGTTGGTGACTACAAAAGCCAGTCGGAAATAGATGTTTCGTCCTCAACGGATAAAGATTCTGTTGTGGTTGTCCGGGCACACGGAATTTCCCCCGAAAGAAGAAAATATTTAAAAAGCCTGGGTCTTCCTTTTCGAGATGGCACCTGCCCTGATGTGGGCATTATTGCTGGCAAAGTTAAGCTTCATGCAGAGAAAGGTTATAATGTGGTTATTTTTGGAGATCCTGACCATCCTGAGGTTATTGGACTTATGGGGTACGCAAATGGCAAAGGTCATGTGGTGAGTAATGCCAATGAGATTGAGGCTTTACCCTCATTTCAAGGCAAGGTAGCCCTTGTGTCTCAATCCACCATGTTTACTCACGAATTCCAGGAGGTATCTCAAAAACTTCGCCAGAAATTTGCTGAAGTCGTTGTTTTTGACACCATTTGTGGGGCCACCAAAGAAAGGCAATCGGACCTCGTATCACTTGTGGAAAAGGGAGCCGAGGTAATTATTGTCATTGGGGGTAAACATTCTGCCAATACCCGTAAGCTAGCCAAACTCGCTAGTGCCCAGGGTAAACCCACTTTTCATATAGAAACATCCCAGGACCTGGATCCCGAGGTTTTATCGAACTATCAAGTCGCCGGAGTCACGGCTGGTGCCTCTACTCCGGAATTTATTATTCGGGAGGTGTGTGAGGTGTTGGAACAAGTAGAAACTAAAATATAAATGAGCGTAGAAGTATCTAATGCACTGGCCGAGAGATATGCATCGGCTGAAATGAAGTCAATCTGGACCGCCTCGGGCAAAGTTATGCTTGAGCGAGAATTCTGGATTGCAGTGATGAAGGCCCAGCAGGAATTGGGCGTGGAGATTGAACCGGAAGCCATCACCAACTCTGAAAAAGTGAAAGCAGATGTGGATCTTGAGTCGATTCGGCAGAGAGAGCAGGTGACCAAGCACGATGTAAAAGCCAGGCTGGAGGAGTTTGCGGCCAAATCCGGTCACCAGCATGCTCATAAAGGCATGACCAGCCGGGACCTAACCGAGAATGTGGAACAATTACAGGTTCATCGCTCACTGGGGTTGATTTTAGAGAAATCAATTGCTGCCCTCATCGCTTTAGCCGAAAAAGCGAAGCAATATAAAGAACTTCCAGTGACAGCTCGTTCCCATAATGTGCCTGCTCAATTAACAACCCTAGGTAAACGGTTTGCCAATTGGGGGGAAGAACTGGAGAGGTGCGTGGAGTCCTTAAGCAGGCTCTGTGCAAATTATCCTTACCGGGGGCTAAAAGGAGCTGTGGGCACCTGTTTAGACCAGATAACCTTATTGGGGAATACGGAGAAAGCGGAAGACCTGGACCGCAGGGTGATGACCCATTTGGGTGCTCCTGCGAATTGGGAAAACGTTGGACAGGTATATCCCCGGAGTTTGGATTTTGAGGTGGTTTCTCTTCTCAACCGAATCGCCGCGGCCCCCTCGTCTTTTTCCAAAACTTTGCGGATTATGGCCGGGCATGAATTGCTTGGAGAGGGGTTTGCCAAAGGCCAGACTGGATCTTCCGCTATGCCACACAAAATGAACAGCCGAAGCTGTGAGCGAATTAATGGGTTTTACGCGATTCTGACCGGTCACCTAGCTATGCTTTCTCACCTTTCCGGTGACCAATGGAATGAGGGAGATGTGTCCTGTTCCGTGGTGAGAAGGGTTGCTTTGCCTGATGCGTTTTTTGCCATGGATGGCTTACTCGATACTTTTCTCACAGTTTTGAATCAGATGGAGGTTTTTCCTGCCGTTATCGAGGCAGAGACTGAAAAATACCTGCCTTTTCTCTTAACCACAACGGTCATGATGGAAGCGGTAAAAGCAGGAGCTGGACGAGAAGATGCCCATGCTGCAATTAAGGAGCATGCCGTGGCCACGGTGAAAGACTTGCGTACCGGTAAAATAAAAGAAAATGATTTGGCCGACCGCCTCGCTAAAGATTCCCGGATTGGGTTGGCCGCTGATCAGCTGAATGTTTTAATGGAAGATGGAAAGAAAAGAGTGGGGGCCGCTCATTCTCAGGTCGATATCTTCAGTAAGAAAGTAGATTCCTGGGTCCTTAAATACCCTGCCTCCAAAGATTATTCACCGCCTTCAATTTTGTAATTTCGCTTTTTTTTCGCTTTTTTACCCTTTAGGGAATTTTTGCGATTGCCAATTGATACCTGTTTGGTGAATGAATGTTCTTTAATTTAAATATATTTTGTCATGTCTGAGGAATTAGTAGGAAATTGTTTGGTTGCCCAATCCGGTGGGCCAACTACCGTTATTAACGCAAGTGTCGCTGGAGTGGTGTCTGAAGCCCTCAATAACCCATGTATTGAAGAGGTATACGGAGGAATCAATGGTGTGCTTGGTATTCTCAAGGAAGAGCTTATAGACCTTGCGGAAGAATCTCAGCAAAACATCCGGGGACTTCGCTTTACTCCTGCCTCTGCCTTAGGCACCTGCCGTTTCAAGCTCAAGAGAGAGCAAGACTATGAGCGTATCCTGGAAGTCTTTGAAGCACATAACATTAGGTACTTTTTCTACTGCGGTGGAAATGACTCTCAGGACACAGCCGATAAAATATCCAAGTTAGCTCAAAAGAAGGGCTACGAGTTGCGTGTGATTGGGGTACCCAAAACCATTGACAATGATTTGGTCACCACGGATCACTGCCCAGGATATGGGAGTGTGGTTAAATATCTTTGTACTGTGATCCGTGAATGTGCCCTGGATCACGAAGCCATGGGGCAACATGACTTGGTCTCCATCATCGAGGTTATGGGCCGTAATGCCGGGTGGATTGCTGCAGGCACTACCCTTGCCAAAGGTAAAGATAACGCCAAGGACGCACCTCACATTATTTTACTACCTGAAGTTCCCTTTTCCAAAGAAAAATTTGTGGAAGATGTCCGGGATGTACTTAAGAAAAACAAATACTGTCTCGTGGTAGTGGGTGAAGGCTTGCTTGATAAAGACGGTAACTATGTGGCCAATTCTGCAACGGGCCAAGATGCTTTTGGGCACCAGCAACTCGGGGGTGTGGGGGATTTTCTTGCCAATTTCGTTGAACAAAACCTTGCGGTCAAAGCCAGGTCATCCAAGTTGGGTATCGGCCAGCGTGCTGCCGCACAATGTTCATCTCAGGCGGATAATGATGAAGCCTTTATGGCGGGAACAGCTGCGGTGAAAGCTGCGGTTGCTGGAGAGACAGACAAAATGGTCATTCTGGTCCGTGCCGAAGGTGAGAACTATGAGTGTGAGACCAGCCTTGCCCCTCTTTCTGAAATCGCCAACGGTGTAAAAGAAATACCCGCAGACTGGATTTCAGAAGACGGAATCAGTATGACGGCCAAGTTTATCAAGTACTGCCAACCTCTCATTCAGGGAGAAGTGCAGGTGCCTTATGAAAATGGGGTGCCCGCCTATGTGCGCTTATCCAAAAGAAGAGTTCGTAAAGTCCTCGATTCTCACGACTTCGAATAATTTCGGTCGAGGGATTGCCCAAGTACGGAAATAATTTCTTCCACGGGTTCCAAGCCAACAGAAAGCCTTAACAGGTAGGGGGATATCCCAGCCTGCTTCAGTTCTTCTTGGCCTGCCTCGGTCTGCATCATTGAGTAGTGGGCCAAGTATACATAAGGACAGCAGAGAGTGAACTCTGTGCCGAAGCTTGGGCTTTTAAGCATTTCAAGAGAATTGTAAAAAGTCTCAAAGGGGATGTTTAATTTAATGCTTAGGACACAGCCCGGATTGTTGGCACCCGCTACTTTTTCATAATTCTGGGAGCATTTCTCCTGGTATGCCCAGTGGACTGTTTTAACATTGGGGTGATTTTCGAGGTATTGAGCTACTTGTAAAGTACTTGCATTTGTTTGCTGAATAAAACTTTCATAAAAAGGGATTTGCTCAGCCATCCTGTTTAAGTCCCTTAGAAATGGCTCTGATATATAACCTCGTGTAAGTGGCATCAATTTTCGGCCCCGCGCTGAGTGCTGGGGGAAGACCAAACTTCCCATCATCACATCCCCTTCCCAGTTGGCATATTTGGTGAGACTGTTCACTACCACATCTGCAAAGGATGAAACTTTGGCATTCTTGGGAGAGGCCATTGTCGGATCGACTACAAGGAGGCAGTTGTACAGGTCACATAATTCCTTGACCCTAACGAGATCAAACGATTCCAGGAGCGGGTTCGTGGGGAACTCAGTCACAATGCCTGCAATTTGATCGCCCTGAGTCCGGAAGATCTCCTCAAGCCTATCAATCTCACTGAGCTTGTTGAAGGCAATGACACATTCATTTTCATCCTCCTTTATCAGGAGTTGCATCACCTTAATTGTATCCAGGTATAGCCAGCCCAACCGTATCCAAATCTTTTTTTGGTTCAGCCGGGCTTGTTCGGTAGCAGCCCGAAAGAGTGAGTAAAAGGCATTGGCTCCGGAGTTAGCCAGAAGTACATCCGCGGGTTCAATCGAAGGCCCATGAGCTTTGGCGATAATCCGGGTTATTTGCTCGCTCGCCGGGGAAGCAGGCACTGAAATAAATTCTCTTTGGGCAATTTTACCTTTTTGATAAAGCAGGTCTTCGGCAAAGCGAGATGAAATACTGGAACCCGTGTGTTGCTGAAATAATCGGCAATGTTCAGCCTCTTTACTTCCGGTTGGGAAGCCCAAACGAATCAAGCCATCCTGGTTGTCCTGTGCTGCTGGTTTTACCTGATAAAGGGATTGGAAAAAATCGCAATCAGCTTGGTTAGAAAAAAGAAAGGTCTCCAGGCCTGGATCCGCTTCCCCTTGGTTGAAGTGTTGGATCAAGTCCTGAATCCTGTAATTTCTGACAAAGCGGGGATATCCCGACCGCATAGCGGACAGCGTCCGGGAATCCTTTTCCTCGTACCCAATAAGATCCTGGACTGTCGGTAAACTCACACAGACCGCATGGTCTTTGGCCGGAACTGGTTGGCCTAGAGGGAAGTGAGATAAACCGCGTTGCTTCACGGTACGACTTCATTTTCGATCAATTGATCAAAAGTCTGTCTTTTTCTGATAAAAGCTAATGTACCGTCTTCTTTTTTCAAAACCTCGGCGGCTTCTGGAAAGGAGTTGTAATTTTTCGCAGACATGGAGGAACAATAAGCACCTGCTCCCTCGATCACGCAAATGTCATCAATTTCTCCTCTCGGTAAAAGCCTGGGAGCAAGAGCCTCCGGGTCGCCGGGGGCCGGGGTCAGAAGATCTCCCGATTCACAGCAGTGACCGACGATGACTTGGGGGCACTCCTTACGGAAATTTTCCTGGCCTGGCTCAGGAACGACAAAGATAGGGTGTTGGGCCCCATAGAGACTGGGGCGAAGAATCTCCGTCATACCGGCATTCAATTTTAAAAAACGATAGCCATCTTTACCCGTGGTGGTAACATCCTGAATCGTGGTTACGAGGCTGCAGGCATGGGCCAAAAGAAAGGTGCCTGGTTCAATTTCCAACTTCAGCTTCCGTGATGTTTCTTTTTCAAAATCGATAAATAATTTTCTGACAGGCTCACCAATTTCCTGTAAATCCGTGGCTTGTTCATCAGGCATTCTGGCCACCTTATAACCACCACCAAGATTCAGGGTGTGAACGCCTGGGAACTGTCTCACCAAATCGAGACTCATGGAGGCTACCTTTTTCCACACCTCAGGGTCTGATCCCGAGCCAATGTGAGTGTGGATTCTTTCGACTTTAAGGCCGTATTCTTTACAGAGACGCTTGGCCTCATTGATGTCCTCTTTCCAAATACCAAAGCTGCTAGCCGGGCCTCCGACATTTGTACGGTTTGTGCCGCCCGAGCCCATGCCCGGGTTAAACCTGAGCCCCACTTTCTTTCCTTTTGTCCAGGTGCCAAAACGCTGAATTTGGTTGAGGGAGCATAAGTTGACTTTCACCCCATCCTGGACGAAATATTTTACATCTTCCGGGAGCTCCTGGGTGCTTAGTGAGATTAATTCTGTCCCAAAACCCGCACGGATGGCTCGTTCCACTTCATGGACTGAACTTGCGTCGATTCCAAGGCCTTCATGGTTGAAAATACGAAGAATGGCGGCAGTCGGAGCTGACTTCATGGCGTAGCGAGGGAAAAGGCCGAACTCATTTGGAAAGGATTTCACCTCCCTGGCATTGGCACGAAGAATGGCCTCGTCATAGACAAAGGTAGGGGTTCCGAACTCAATTTTGATCTGTTCCAGATCCGAAGCTGTTAGAAATTTAAGTTTTTCCATAAGATGACAGGTGGGCAGTATCGTAGTTAATGAAAGAGAAGAAGCAAGCCTATGGGCTTAGAAATTATTTTTTACCAATCACCAGAAATTCCAGATCAATCCCGTTTTCATGGTCTTTCATGGAAGACACAGGACGGTTGAAAGTTTTTTCCCAAGGAGGGAAATAGACATCACCCTTGTACTCGGAATCAATCCGGGTAAGGAATAGGTGGTCAGCGATGGTCATTGCTTCCTCATAAATTGCTCTTCCTCCGCAAACCCAGATGGTTTTTTGGGATTTTCGGCCGAGTTTAATGGCTTCATCGAATGACATGGCTCCTTTGACTTTGCCTAAGTGGTGATGATTCCTACTTACAACAATTACATCATAAGATGATACATGATCCTGAAAGTCTTCATAGCATTTCCTTCCCATGATTAGGACACCGTCCTTCGTTGTCTTGAGAAAATAGTTCCAATCCTTCTGTATTTGCCATGGCAAGGTGCCATTTCTTCCGATCAAGCGGTTGCGGTCACAGGCGACAATGATGTTAATCATGAAATTTTATATGCTTGAGGAAATCGATGGATCGAAAGTTGTGGACAGAAATTTCTTATTATATGCTATGCAATAAAAAAGCAGGAGAAATGCAAACAAACAGCACTCAATTTGGTGAAAGGCTATCCTTACCTGACGGATGGCAGAGAAAGGCTCTTACTTGTCTTCGGGACGGGGATGATGTGGTTCTGCATGCCCCAACAGGTGCGGGCAAGACTTATGTGTTTGAACAATTAATTGAAAGTGGTTGGAAGGGGCAAGCGGTGTATACGGTACCCACCCGAGCCCTGGCCAATGATAAATTCCGTGAGTGGCAGCAGCGGGGGTGGGAGGTTGGGCTTGTGACCGGTGACTTACGCTATAAACCAAAGGCCCGTATTATTGTCGCGACCCTGGAGACGCAAAGGGCAAGGATAAGTAAAGGGGCTGGGCCGGATTTATTCGTAGTAGATGAATACCAAATGCTGGGAGACCTAAGGCGGGGACCCGGGTATGAAGTCACCCTGGCCCTGGCTTCCAATCGCACCCGTTTGCTCCTGATGAGTGGCAGCGTAGTCAACCCCCTTGAAGTGGCCGACTGGTTGCGTTCTCATGGACGAAAGGTTTCTTTGGTCACCGAAGGGAAGCGGCCGGTTCCTTTGGACGAGGTTTTTGCCGAAGCTTTATTGCGCCGACCTTTTCGAGGCAGGAAAGTTCGGGGGCACTGGCCCAAGTTAATTCATGCAGCTTTAAGTTCCAAGCTCGGCCCTTTATTGGTTTTCGCTCCCCGACGGAAAGTGGCAGAGGATTTAGCGAGGCAATTAGCTGCAGAGCTTCCCGTTGTTGATACCTTAGAGCTTACCGCAGAACAGAAGAAAGTGGCAGGAAAAGAATTGCACTCTCTTTTAAAAAGACGAGTCGCTTATCATCATAGCGGACTGGATTATAAAAAGCGGGCGGGGTTGGTTGAACCATTGGCCAAAGCAGGTCAGCTACAGGTTGTGGTGGCCACAACCGGTCTAGCCTCAGGAATCAATTTCTCAATGCGTTCAGTCTTGGTCACCGACCGCGAGTATAGAATGGACGATGGGATATATCTGCTTCGCCCGGATGAACTTTTACAGATGTTTGGTCGGGCAGGCAGGCGAGGATTGGATGACCGGGGGTTTATTATTGTGGTGCCTAAACAAGCGAGAATGGCTGATGCTCGGCCTTTGAAGTTGAAACGTTCAACCACATTGGATTGGCCCGCTTTACTTCGAGTAATGAGTGATGCCCTTGATCAAGGGAAAAACCATGTGGAAGCCGCCAGGTTTTTAGTAAACCGGCTCTTTTCTGAGCAGGATTTGCGCTTGGGTTTTCGAGATTCCTTATCCGCGTTCATCAAGTCAAAAGAGATGCAGCCTGTACAAGCTGTAAGTGAGAAAGAAGGGGATGACAGCCGGGATCATGTAATTGAAATGCGGAATTCGGTGGGACTGTGGGAGCGCCAGGGGGGGCAATTGCAGGCCAAACTCGGGGATGCTCTTGTCTTAAATAAAGGTGAATGGGTGGGAGCACTTACCTTGCCGAATACCTTGGATAAAGTGAAAGCGGGAAATCCCTGCCGGTTTGGGAAAAGAAGTGATCCAGTCTATGGAAGGGAATTACCGATTGCCATCTATGAAGATGGCTCCAACCGTACCCAAATTATCCTTATTAAATCGTTTCGTAATAAGTTAAGAAAAGTCACAGAAAACCGGACCGTTCAGGAACGCAAAAAATTAAGCCGCCGAAAGTGGAAGCGTGAGGGGCTGGAAAAAGTACTACAAGAATTTTTGCCTCTCGTTTCAAGTGGGGGAAAACTTGAGCAATTTGTGGACCGGGGCAAGGTGCTGGGTGCACGCCTCAGGTACGAGGAGGCAACGGTCCTTGCCTGGAGAGATGCCCGAGGGAAAATGTTACTGAACCCACCTTTGCGAAAAACGACCCGTATATATGATTCGCCTTTCAAAGAAAATAAGGATGCAGTAAGAGCCCGAAACCTGGGCACTTTATCTGCTGCGGAGGCGTGGTTTGAATTGGGTTTAATCGATGAGCATGCAAAGCCAACCAAGCGGGGCAAAGTTTTTAGCTGTTTTTCAAGAGGGGAGGGACTGGCGATTGCTGTGGCTTTGGAAGATTCCCATTACCCGGTCGAGGAACTGCTCCTGGACTTGGCTAACCTGAGGGCAGGGCATCGCTTTCGTGCCTTCAGTCAGGCAGACTCCCGTCTATCCCTGGTATGCAGGGAGTCTTTTGGTTTTAAGGATTGTCCCGGTTATTTAAAAGCTGGGCTACCTCTGGAGTACGGAGAGGGGGCAGCGGAGGTCATTAGAGATGAAACGATGATTCAAGCTAAGGAGATAAAGGATGTTGATATTTCCTTGGGTGATTGGGAGCGGGTCAAAGTGGAGTGGAAAAGTTTACTATCTCTTATAAGCCAAAGTCCTTCTTTTTCCTACCCGCGTTGGGAATCTTTGCAGGAGAAAGCTCGGGAGATTACTGGTCTACGGGAAATAACTGAAAACCTTCCTGCCCTTCCGGAAATCCCAGCTCGGCAGAAGCAAAGATTTCAAGCAACCTATTAACCGCGAAGGGATTTGAGGATGTCTTCGGATTCTTTCAGTTTTGCTTGGTTTTCTGCCAGTTGTGCCTGGGCTCCTGCCACTACCGCCTCAGGTGCTTTCGATACAAACTTTTCATTTTTTAATTTGTTTTCAATTGATTGAATAATCCTCCCAAGGTTTTCAATCTCTTTGGAAATCCTCGCTTTTTCCTCCTCAACATTAACGCCAGAGGAAAGATCGAGGTAAAAAGACCCAAGGGTGGAAACAACCGCAGGGAGTCCGGAGGGAGGCCCTTCCACAGTGTGGAGCGCACTCGCCCCAACCGCATCCAAAATCGCCTGCTTTGACTTAGTAATCAAGTGACCGCTTTGCCCGTCCGCTACATAAAAAAACTCAACCTGGCGGTTACTGGAGAGGTTTCTTTCTGCTTTGAGAGCCCGTAACTGGGTTACCAGTTCTCGAATGGCGACCATTTCTTTTTCTGCCTCAGGGTTGAGTGAAATCTTTGCGTCTTTAAGCTGTTGTGTTAAATCTTTACCTGTGGTGGGGTGAACGCCCTGGATGGAGCGGTTATCACTGAAGCCAAGGAGAGACCATAATTCCTCAGTGATAAAGGGTGTATAGGGGTGGAGAAGTAAAAGGATCTCACGAAGGCACAAATCTTGAATAGCCAGGCAAGTATCCTTGGTGTTTTCGTCTTTTATTCGGTTTTTGGAATTCTCGACATACCAATCACAAAAGTCAGTCCAGAAGAATTTGTAGATCGAGTGAAGGACTGTGTTAAACTCATAGTTATTGTAAGCTTTTTCAACTTCATCGATTGTTCTTTTCAAGCTAATAAGAATGGCATGATCTTCATCCTTGATTTGTTCGGGGTTTACCCTTGATAAGATTTCAGCGGTGGAGTGATTTTGGGAGGTGCTCCCACAAAGGGTTCGGAACCGGGAAACATTCCAAAGCTTGTTGCAAAAATTTCTTCCCTGTTCAATGCGTTCTTCTGCAAACCTTATGTCTGAGCCTTTGGGGGCAATGCTCATAATACCGTGCCTTAATCCATCCGCACCATATTTTTCGATTAAGTCCAACGGGTCCGGTGAGTTGCCCAGGGATTTCGACATTTTGCGTCCCTCGGCATCCCGGATAATTCCGGTGAAATAGACATTATTAAAAGGCACGCGGTTGGGTAAGTCATCGTCCGGGATTTCTTGTTCCGCTTTGTATGATCGGCCGTTAAATTCAAGACCGGCCATGATCATACGAGCCACCCAAAAGAATATTATATCTGGCCCCGTCACTAATACGGATGTGGGATAAAAGTAATCCAGGCCCTTTTCTTTCATCATCTGATCATCTGGCCAGCCTAATGTCGCCAGAGGCCACAACCAGGAAGATGCCCAGGTATCCAGTACATCTTCGTCTTGTTCCCAGTTTTCCGGATCGGGCGGGCCGGAAACAGAGACATGCCAATTGGCAGGATCTGTTTTAACCTTTCCTTTTTTGTACCAAACCGGGATGCGGTGCCCCCACCATAACTGCCGACTGATGCACCAGTCCTGGATATTATTCATCCAGTGAAGGTAGTTTTTCTCCCAGCGGTTCGGGAAAAATTTGATGTGTCCTTCTTGGACAACTTTTTTGGCTTCCTCTACTCGTGGGTATTTTAAAAACCATTGCTCGGAAAGCCGAGGTTCTACTGGCACATCAGCTCTTTCGGAAAACCCCACATTATTTTGATATGGCTTTTCTTCAATGAGACTGCCGGTCTCCTTGAGTTTTGAGCTGATAAGTTTTCGTGCGGAAAATCGATCGATTCCAGAGTACTCAGAACCTGCTAGGTCATTGAGAGTGCCATCCGGGTTAAGGATTTCAATAATGGGAAGATCATGCCTTTGCCCAATTTCAAAATCCAACTTATCGTGAGCCGGAGTAATTTTCAGTATGCCGGTGCCAAATTCCTGATCAACTGCTTCATCGGCGATGATGGGGATGGCAATCGGGTTAAGCGGTCGTTTGACATGCATGCCTTTCAGCTTTTCCCATCTCGGGTCATTAGGGTGAATGGCAAGGGCAACATCTCCGAGAATGGTTTCAGGGCGGGTGGTGCAGACTTCAAGAAAAGATCCTGGGGTTTCCACGATCTCGTACTTGAGCTTGTACAGGGTGCTTGCTTGTGGCTTCATGATGACTTCTTCATCAGATAGTGCCGTCAGGCTTGCAGGGCACCAGTTAACCATTCTCTGCCCCCGGTAAACATATCCTTTTTTAAAAAGTTTTACAAAAGCGGTGAGAACGGATTTGGAGTAATCTTCATCCAAGGTGTGAACATTACGGTCCCAATCGCATGAACACCCCAATTTCTTTAATTGATTGAGAATAATGCCACCATGTTTGTCTCTCCATAAGCATGCCTGGAGGTTAAATTCTTCACGCCCGAGGGATTCTCGGGATCGGCCTTCTTTTTTGAGTGCCTGTTCTACTTTTGTCTGGGTGGCAATGCCTGCATGGTCTGTCCCAGGCAACCAGAGGACCGATTTACCCAGTTGCCTGGCCCGTCTTGCCAGGATGTCCTGGATGGTGTTGTTTAGGACATGCCCCATGGTCAGAACCCCGGTTACATTCGGTGGAGGGATTACAATCGAGTAAGGATCTTGATTTTCAGTAACATTACCTTGAAATGAGCGATCCTGAAGCCACTTTGTATATAAGCGGTCTTCTACATTTTTGGGTGAATATGCTTTTTCCATAAGATAAGGTGGAGGTATAAAGTTGATTAATAAGATAAAAAGTGATGGGTCGCAAGTAGGCTAACACCTACAAATCCTTGGTTCTAAAACCCAAAGGCTTTTTAAGTGTAGCAGGGGAATCAGCCTATCAAATCCTTCTCGATTTGCGAGAAAAAGCACGACTATTTGCTTTTTGAAACAACTTAATTTCTTTGCGTTTAAAAATTGGAGTTAACACTATACCTGCAGCAAAGCCTCCCAGGTGAGCGGCTATGGCAACGCCACCGGCGGCTTTCATCGATTCAGGTAAAGCGATGATCTGTTCAAACACCCAAAAGCCTAGGAGGATGTAAGCTGGTAGATATATGGTTCCCACAAAAATAATAAACCAGTAAAACACCCGCACATTGGCCCTTGGGTAAAGAAGAAGATAGCCTGCGATAACTCCAGAAATAGCACCAGAAGCTCCAACCATGGGGACTTTGGACCCCGGGTCCATAAAACCCTGAGCAAGGGCTGCACAGATTCCGCAGAGGATAAAAAATGCAATATATTTTATCTTGCCCATCGCATCCTCCACATTGTCTCCATATAGATAGAGAAAGAGCATATTGCCCAAGAGGTGGATAATACCACCATGACTAAACATGGAGGTGAAGACAGTCGCCCATTCCCAAATCATGCCATTCAGGCTGAGCGGAGCAAATTGTTTAAAAAAAGCAAAGGGGATGAAGCCGAAGTTGGAAAAATACGAAACCTGAGCTTTTTCTTCCAGAGGAAATTGGTATGAAAAAAACACCCAAAGGTTTGCGGCAATCAGGCACCAGTTAACCAAAGCAAACCTGCGAGTCGGGTTGTCGTCTTTATAGGGTAGAAAAAACATCAAAGCTTAGATTGAAACCAATTCTTAAAAGATTGTTTGGAAAGAAAACTTGTGGTTGGGTGAATTAATTAACAGGGTAGGGGTTGATGCGAGAGGAAGATGTTGGCAGGCTGGCAGTTTTTAAAAGTGATTGCGGGATCACCATTTCGTTTGGTGACAAAACCTACTTTGTGGATAAGGCAGAAGCTTTTCATAATATTGCCTTGAAGGCTTTGGAAATAGAAGACTATATCCCGTTTTATGTGGAAATTGCCCGCCGCGAGGGAAAAGGGGAAGAGTTTGTGAATTCCTTGAGGCATCAAATTCAGAAACAACAAAGCGAGGATTTGTAGCCAAAATTTCTACTCTACTTTATACAGCTTTGGGTTTTGGCTCCCGAAAACAGAGTCTGATTCCGTTTGTATATACCTGGCTCCGGGGCCAAAAACACGAGAATGAATCGCAAGGATTTCAATATGATCTTCAATGGCTTGATAACACACACGAAGCTTGAAAGGCTTATCACTTGGGCCCATGAAGACAATCGAATCAACATTTTCTCCCTTGATGGATGACTTTTTATAAGAACCTTTCAGAGTTTGGTTCCAATAGCCTTTAATCTCGGCCTCAGTTCCGTCAAAAAAACGAATGGTTACATTGCTTTTCTGACCAATCTTGCCGAGGTACTCACCCTCCAGTCCAGTCCCACCGCATCCGAATAAGAAGAGGGTGGTGAGGAGAAGAAGGAACCTAGATATCAATGATATCTTCATCTTTTTTTCTGAAGTTGGAAGACTGAAAGCCGTTCGAACCTTTTTGAAATGATTGCCCGCTTTGAAAGTTTTTCCCAAATCCCTTTTGAATCTTGGACGCAATCGATCTTCTGAATTTTGGCACCATCAGGGCAAAGCCAAAGCAGTCCGTGAGTACCCCGGGGGTAAGAAGAACAATTCCGCCGATCACAACCATCGCTCCTTCCACCATCTCCAGGGCAGGTGGCCGTCCCTTTTGCATTTCGGATTGTATCTTTCTTAGGATCGACAGGCCTTGTTGACGTGCCAGGGAAGCACCGAGGATTCCTGTGAAAACAATCAGTCCCAGGGTGGGCATAAGACCCACTCTTGCCCCGATTTGCAAAAGCAAGAAGAGTTCAGCCAAGGGAATGAAAATGAAGAGAAAAAGTAAGCGACTAAAAATCATAAAGTAATATGTCCAACAACATATCCTAGTAGGCAGTTAATGCAAAGACGATTCCAACGAGGTTTAAGCAGAAATATCAGATGTGGGTTGGGCTCCTTTAAGCATTCGAAATTTATTCGCTTTTCAATTCAAATTTAATATAGTCGTTCTTCTTTTTAATTTACCCCCTTTTTAAACCTTCAGCAAAATGCACAAATTAGTTTTACTTCGTCATGGTGAAAGCCAATGGAACTTGGAAAATCGTTTTACAGGTTGGCATGATGTCAATTTGACTGAACAGGGTGAAAAAGAAGGCAGAGAAGCGGGAAGACTTCTCAAGGCGGAAGGTTTTGAGTTTGATGTCGCTTACACATCTGTTCTTACGAGAGCTATCCGTACACTCTGGCTTGCTCTTACCGAGATGGATCAAGTCTGGATCCCTGTCCACAGAGAGTGGCGTTTGAATGAGAGGCACTACGGTGCTTTGCAGGGGTTGAATAAGGCAGAAACTGCTGAGAAACATGGAGATGAACAAGTTCTTGTATGGCGCAGAAGTTATGACATTCCACCTCCTCCCATGACCAAAGAGGATGACGGTTATGCTGGAAAGGACCGTCGTTATGCTGATTTAGATGAAAGAAATATCCCGCTTACTGAATGCTTGAAGGACACCGTGGCACGCTTCCTGCCCCTCTGGGAAGATACCATTGCACCCCAGATTAAATCTGGCAAACAGGTGCTGATTGCAGCTCACGGCAACTCTTTACGGGCATTGATTAAATACCTCGACGGGGTAACTGAAGATGAAATTATTGGCATGAATGTTCCCACCGGGATGCCTCTGGTTTATGATTTAGATGAAAACCTGAAACCTACGAATCGCCAGTATCTCGGAGATCCTGAAAAAGTTGCCAAAGCGATGGAGGCTGTGGCCAACCAGGGAAAAGCGAAGTAGTTATCGAAACTCCTGCGGACCGTCGACTTGCCCTTTACCAAGAATAGTAATAAATTCTGACTATGGAAACCCCCAGCGATCAAGAAAAACCACTGAAACGAGAGTACGATGACTCCTTTGTCGTTACTCCTGAATACCGTGCTTCTTTACCCGATGTCCAAAATTCTGGGAGTTCCGGAATGGAGGGATCCAATGTACCTATCCTTCAGGTTGGGATTTCAGGTTTTAAATTACCACTACGGTTTGTTGGTCCTGATGGAGAGGATTTAACGGTCGAGACAACTGTTACCGGTACAGTGAGCCTGGATGCTGACAAAAAAGGGATCAATATGTCCCGGATTATACGGATTTTTTACGAGTACAAAAAGGAAGTTTTCTCGCCTGAGATTCTTGCCGGCATTTTACGGCATTATAAAACCAAACTTGATTCAAAGGAAGCCCGGATCAAGGCTGACTTTTCATACCCTATGGTCCAACGAAGTCTTCGCAGTGGCCTCGAGGGCTATCAGTATTATGGTTGTAGTTTTGAAGGTTTGATTGATCGTGCCGACAGGGTGCGTAAAATTATTCACTTTGACTTTGTTTATTCCTCCGCCTGCCCATGCGCCTCTGAGCTATCCGAGCACGCCCGGCAAAGCCGTGACCTTTTGGCAATCCCTCACTCCCAGCGGAGCAAAGCCAGGGTGAGTGTGGAAGTTCACCCCGACCGGGAAGTTTCCCTTCTTGAGTTGAGGGATATGTGTATTAACGGTCTAAAGACTGAAACACAGGTCATGGTACGACGGGAAGATGAGCAGGCATTTGCAGAAATGAATGGAGCCAAGGTGAAGTTTGTGGAAGATGCGGCCCGTTTGCTTTACGAACAATTGTCCGATGATTCCAGGATAATTGACTTCCGGGTAGTTTGCTCTCACTTCGAATCTTTACACTCTCATGATGCGGTTGCCGTTCTCTGCCGGGGGATAGATGGAGGTTTCCGTGCGGAGTATGAAGACTTTGCCAATTTAGTCGTTTAAATCGGATTGCCCCGAAGTGTACTTCTCAATGCCAAGGGTATGGAAGTAAGCACTCAAATCATTCGTGACCGCGATTGGCTGGATGCCAATCAGGCAGAAATTGATGAACTGTTCACTTCATCGGATTTTGAAAATTTTTATTTTTCCGGCCCTTGGGTAAGGTGCTGGCTGAAAAGGCAAGAACCCACTGCCAAAGTTATCATTGTTGAGGCTCGATCCAGGTCGAATAAATTGGTCGGGTTCTGGCCATTTGTGGAAAGACCTGGTTTGCTGGGAACCAAGGGCCTGTGGCCTTTTGTCTATGATGAAGCCAATTATTTTCACCCGGTCTGCATGAAATCTGCGGCTGTTCCATTGCTCAATGCTTTGGAAAACTTACTGGGGGAATTTTTGTTTTGCTGGATCCCGTTATTTAAGGATTCCTTTTGGCATACTTGTTTTGCTGAGAAAATAGCACAGAGCCGGTTCCTTCATATTCATCGAACACCAAGGAGTTCTTCCTTTATCAGTAAGGATAAGGGTGCCAGCTTTGATGACTACTTGTTTTCTCGAGTCGGTACTAAAACCCGAAAGTCACTTCGCTATGACCAAAAGGCTCTGGCTCAAAAGGGTGATGTCCGCTTTGAAACATTCAGGTGCTTTGAAAAAGTCCGTGCTGCCATGCCTGCCACCTGTATGGTGGAAGTGGAATCATGGAAATCCAGTCAGGGGGCTGGGCTCTACACGGCTCGGGGGAAGCGTGGCTTTTTTTTTGAGTTGTTACCAGAATTAGCAAAGGAAGGTCGAGTGTGGTTATCTATCCTGCGGGTAGATGAAGTGCCCATCGCCTGGCAAATTGAACTTGTGGGGAAGCATAGTGTGGGGCTTCACCACCTCGCTTATGATGAAAGGTGGAAAAAGTATTCCCCCGGAAAACAATTATTACATCACCGGCTCCATGAGCTTTGGGATTCGGGCAAGGTTGTTGACTTCCTTCCCGGTCATTTAGACTACAAAGAAAAACTGGCAACATCAGAAGAGCCCGTTCATGAGATTCACTGGTTTCGCAAAACCCTCAGGGGCTTTCTAGCCCGCCGGCTTATCTTAGGAAACATAAAAGTTCGAAGAAAAATCCGCCAAAAAGCCAAGGAAACAAAAGCAAAAAGAACCATGATGAGTATATTGGAAGATAAGAAGCAGGCATGAAAACGTTTTGCGAGGGCTGTACTCTTTGTTATGCTGGTTCATTATGACTGATATATCTGCACAACTGCATGCCATGCGTGAGCAATACGATCAAGAGCCACTGAGGCGTTCGGCGATGCATCCCTGCCCACTCACCCAATTTACTGCCTGGCTGGGTGATGCAGTTGAGGCCAAAGTGTACGACCCCAATGCCTGCAGTTTATCCACTGTGGATGAGCACAGGTCTCCAGTGGCACGGGCGGTTCTTCTCAAGGGTTTGGAAGACGGACGATTTATTTTTTACACCAATTATAACAGTCGGAAGGCCAGGCATTTAATGGGGAACCCGAAAGCCTGTATGCATTTCCCCTGGTTTTCTTTGCAGCGCCAGGTTATTGTAACCGGAGAAGTTTCAAAAGTGGAAGATTTTCATGCAGAGGAATATTTTCGTTCCCGTCCTTCTTTAAGTAAGCTGGGTGCGTGGGCATCCAACCAAAGCGAAGACCTCGATTCCCGTGAATCCCTGGAGAAATCCTTTTTGGAGGCTAAAGAAAAGTATGGAGATGAACCACCCAAGCCGCCTCATTGGGGCGGGTACTACCTCTCACCCAGTAGTATTGAGTTTTGGCAAGGTGGGCCCAATCGGTTGCATGACCGGTTTTTTTACGAAAATCAAGAGGGTGAGTGGAGGATCAAAAGATTAAACCCATGAGTGAAACAGATTCCAACTATGATTCCGAAAAACTAGATGAGCTTCTCTCCTTGCGTGGCAAACCTTTTGCCGACTGGAAAGAGGAGAGGAAATACCTGCGGGATAAGTGGGGCATGCAGGGCAAGGAAGTGAATTTTGACACCGACAAAGAAATGAAAGAAACCAAGCATTCAGAGGACAAAGAAGAATCATGAACTGGAAAGAGGCTGGAGATTTTGAAGATATCCTGTACCACAAAGCGGATGGTGTGGCGAAGGTCACCATCAATCGCCCGCACAAGAGGAATGCGTTTCGCCCCAAAACCGTCTCCGAAATGTATCAGGCTTTTTTAGATGCGAGGGAAGATCCGGATGTCGGGGTGATTTTACTCACCGGTGCCGGTCCCCATTCCGATGGCAAGTATGCTTTCTGTTCAGGCGGTGACCAAAGTGTCCGGGGCGATGCCGGGTATGTGGGGGATGATGGTGTTCCCCGGCTCAATGTCTTGGACCTTCAGAAATTAATTCGCAGTATGCCCAAGGTCGTCATTGCCCTGGTCTCAGGGTATGCCATCGGGGGTGGCCATGTTTTGCATGTTGTCTGCGACCTTACCATTGCTGCGGATAATGCGATTTTCGGCCAGACCGGGCCCAAGGTTGGAAGCTTTGACGGCGGGCTTGGCTCCAGTTATCTTGCTCGGATTGTAGGACAGAAAAAAGCCCGTGAGATTTGGTACCTGTGTCGGCAGTACAATGCCCAGGAAGCACTCGATATGGGGTTGGTCAATGCAGTTGTACCTGTTGATAAATTGGAGGAGGAGGGCTTGCAGTGGGCAGGCGAGATTATGGAGAAAAGTCCGCTTGCCATTCGATGTCTCAAGTCTGCCTTCAATGCCGAGCTGGATGGGCAGTCCGGCATACAGGAGCTCGCAGGAAATGCAACTTTGTTGTATTATCTATCCGAGGAGGGGTCGGAAGGAAAAAAAGCTTTTCTCGAGAAGAGAAAGCCAGACTTCAATAAATACCCTTGGCTTCCCTGACCCGACTTATTTCTTTTTTCCTGTAAGCGGAGGCGGGGTCGTACTCTAGGTTGAGAACCGCTTCGGGGGCGTTGGATTCGAGTCTCCACTGCTATAGATCTTGTGCTAGTTCTTCAGTCAGCTTGAAATCCCTTTGGCGAATGGCTCCACTTGGGCCCATGGAATTAACCTGATGGTAGGGTGGGAAGTGAAAATAAATGGCTTCCTGATTCAGGAGCTTTTTATCTCAAAATAAAGGCCTCACACTTTCACCATACATGACTAGCTCCGGAGTGAGGGGCATAAAAGTACTTCCATTTGCACCAATACCTAAGGTCATCGATGAAGAATAGAATAATGTTCGGCTAATTTCCATTCCCCAAATAACCCAGTTTTATAACCTGTCTTCTGAAGGGCCTGGGGCAAAGTGATCACAAATAGGGCCTTCCTTGTCCTCTGTGAAATAGTATGGGACATACCGTCTTCAACGGGAAACCTTCCACTCAGCATCGCAGCCCGTGTTGGGGCACAAGTTGGGCTGACTTGAAAGTCTGTGAACCGGGTGGACTCGGAGTGGACACGGTCAAGGTGCGGCGTAGGCAGGATGTTGTTTCCGATGTCCTTGGTCGTCTGTTATCACCAAAACCACATGGGGACCGCTTTCGCTTCGCTTGCCCCACGCTAAGGTCATGAAACCTAAAAGGAAAGTGAATGGGAAAAAAGGCAGGTGAGGCCTTTAGGGGTTGCTCAGGGACTGAGTCTTGGGCGGGTACCTTTTTTATCGCCGGTGCTTTGGGAAAAGAACGCGCTGGCCACGGCAAGCTTGCATAATCTTACCCTGTTGGTAGGCAATTTGCCCGGATACAATCGTGGTGTCGATAGAGTTGGTAAATGTCATGTGAGGGAAGGGAGACCACCCGCATTGGCTCCAGAGCTTGCTTTTGCTTACATCTGTATTTTTGTCCGGGTCCACAAGTACCATGTCTGCCCAGTATCCCTCCCGCAAGAAGCCGCGTTTTTCCACTTCAAATAACCGAGCTGGAGCATGGCAGGCTCTTTCAACCACAGTTTCCATAGAGAAACATTGTTGTTCGCACATTTCCAGCAAGAGCAGAAGAGAGTGCTGGATTAAAGGAAGTCCGGACGGGGCCTTGAAATAGGTTTCCTGTTTTTCCTCCCAGGTATGGGGGGCGTGATCAGTGGCTAGAACGGAAATGGTGCCATCATTGACTGCTTTACGAATCGCATCCCGGTCACTTGCTTTTTTGATCGCAGGGTTACATTTTATCAGGGAGCCCAAAGTGGAATAACTAAGTTCCTCAAACCATAGGTGATGGACACAGGCTTCGGCAGTAATACGGTCATGGCCGGCTTCAAAAAGCTGAAGTTCTTCTTTGGTGGTAATATGGAGGACATGAAGTTTTGCTTTTTCTCTTTGGGCGAGTTCCACCGCCATGCTTGAGGATTGAAGACAGGCTTCCCGGGAGCGAATATTTGGGTGTTCAGAGAAAGGAACGGCTTCTCCATATTGAATGCGGGCTTTTTGCTCATTGGCTAAAATCGACGGGGTATCTTCGCAATGGGTGGCGATGATAGTGGGAGAATGGCGAAAGATTTGCTCGAGGGTGGATTCCTCATCCACCAGCATATTTCCAGTCGATGACCCCATGAATACCTTGATCCCGGCAATGGAACTGGGATCAATGCTCTTAACATGCTCAATGTTTTCATTACTTGCCCCAAGGAAGAAGGCGTAATTGGCGAGTGATCCCTTTTGGGCAATGCTATATTTTTCCTCCAGTTTTTCCGCATCAAGGGTAGGGGGGGATACGTTGGGCATTTCAAAAAAAGTGGTGATTCCCCCTGCCACGGCAGCCTGGGATTCTGAAGCAATGCATGCTTTGTGGGTGAGTCCTGGCTCACGGAAATGCACCTGGTCATCAATAAGTCCGGGCAATACAAGCTTTCCCTCCGCGTTGATTACTTCGCAGTTTGGGTGGAGAGAGGTAAGAGATGGGCCGATATTTTCAATATGTCCGTTGCGGATATAGATATCCTGCTCCTTTTGCTCACCTTCATTTACCAGGGTCCCGCCCGCGATAATAAGATCTTTCATTAGAGGCATACAGGTTTACTTCCATTGGCCGGAGCCAATGATTTGGTATTTGTATGTACAAAGCTCTTCCAACCCCATCGGACCCCGTGCATGGAGCCTGTCGGTTGATATCCCAATCTCCGCCCCCAGCCCAAATTCAAAGCCGTCGGTGTATCGGGTGCTTGCATTCCAGTAAACGGAGGAGGCATCGACTTCGTTTAAAAACTTTTCCGCATTGCTGGAGTCTTCGGTAATAATGGATTCACTGTGCCCGCTGCCATACTGGTTAATGAAAGCAATACCTTCGCTCAGGGAGTCCACCACTTTTACGGCAATCCGAAGGTCAAGGAACTCTTCGGCAAATTCATCTTCTCCTGCAGGAGAAATATCCATGCCTGCAAGGATGGCTTGCCCTTCCTTATCGGCAAAAATCTTGCATCCTTTCTCCAGTAGTGCCTGGGCACATGACGGCAGAAATTGAGGGGCAATTGATTTTTCAATCACGAGGTTTTCAATGGCGTTACATACCCCCGGGCGGCCACATTTTGCGGAAACCGCGATGTCTTGGGCCATGGCCAACTGGGCACTTGCATCAATGAACAAATTACACACTCCCTTGTAGTGTTTGATTACAGGGATCCGGCTGTTTTCCGCGACAAACCGAATCAGGCCCTCTCCTCCGCGCGGGATGATGCAGTGCACATAGTCATCCATGGTAAGCAAATGGTTGAGGGCTTGCCTGTCAGTAGTTTGGATTAACTGCACCGCATCCTGAGGAAGCGAAGAGGATTGTAATGCCGAGGAGATAATCGAAGCCAGGGCGCGGTTGGAAAATTCGGCCTCTTTTCCCCCTCTTAAAATGGAAGCATTACCGGATTTTAAACAGAGCCCGGCGCAATCAATGGTTACATTGGGACGGGATTCATAAATGATGCCAATTACCCCAATAGGAACCCGTGTTTTTCGAATCTCGAGTCCATTAGGCCGGGTTTTGGATGCAAGGATCTGTCCGACTGGGTCAGGGAGGTCAATAAGTTGCCGTATGCCCTGGGCCATGGCATCAATTCTTGCCTTGTCCAGTTTAAGACGGTCGATCATGGCCGGGCTGAGCCCGTTATCTTTCGCTGCCTCTAAATCAAGTTTGTTTTCTACCAGTAAGGTTTCACGGTTTGATTCCAACCCTTGGGCAATGGCTTCGAGGGCCCGGTTCTTTTCTTCTTCACTTGCGCGGGTGAGGGCAAGGGAGGCAGAACGGGCACGCTTGGCGATCAATTCAATCTCGGTAAGTAAATCATCAGACATCTGATCCTTTTAAAGGAAGACAGCTTGCGGGTGAAGAGTATTCCGTGGTTTGTGGTGATAATTAAAAAAAAGCCTCCGGTACAAGGAGGCTTTTTTTAAAAATGAGATGAATTGTATATCAGGAGTCCTTTTTCTTTTTTCCTTTTTCTTTTCCTTTCTTTTTATCTTCTTTTTTGCCCTTATCCCCATCTTTTCTTTTTTCACCTTTTTCAGGCTTTGTGCGTGAGGCTATCGCTTCTTTTTTTTCCTCTTCGTTAAGCTTGCCGTCCCCATCCTTATCAAATTTTTCAATCGCTTCTTTTTTACGGGCAGCCATCGCACTCAGAGCGTCTTTCTTTTCTTCTGCGTTTAACTCTCCGTCTCCATCCTTATCAAACTTTTTAATGAGGAGGGGAGGCATTTTTCGTTTTGCCATAAAGGCTTTACGAGCCTCCGCTCTTTCCTCGGTGCTTAATTCTCCATCCCCATCGGTATCAAATTTTTTTATCATTTCTGCTCGGGATGGGCGATCGCCAGTACTTTCCTTTTTCTTTCCCTTCTCGGGCTTGGCCGCAAACGAGATGCAGGATAGCAGGATGGAAAGTGCAAATATAGTAATTTTCATAGTGTATTGGTTGTTTGAAGATTTAGGTGATTATCTGAAGCTTTAAACCAAACACCGGCGAAAAAGTTTCAAAATAATTATTCTTCAGGCAGGTTTAGGTAATCCTTGGCGTTTTGGTATGAGATTCGTTGAACCATGTCACCCACAAGTTCAAAGTCGTCAGGGATGAAACCATCCTGCATCCATTCTCCCATCAGGTTGGCGAGAATTCTTCGAAAATATTCATGCCTGGGGAATGACAAAAAGGATCGTGAGTCGGTAAGCATCCCTACGAAACGTGAAAGCAATCCAGTATTGGCCACGGTTTTGAGTTGCTCGACCATTCCATCCCGCTGGTCGAGGTGCCACCAACCGGAACCCAGCTGCATCTTCCCGGCTACTTCCCCCTGAAAATTGGCAAGCATGGAGGCAAGGGTGAAGTTGTCAGAAGGGTTGATGTTGTAGAAGATCGTCCGGGGAAGAGCATCCTCCTCCTGTAATTTATTTAAAAATAGGCCCATTTTTTCCGCCTGGGGTAAATCCCCAATTGAGTCGCCCCCGGCGTCGGGGCCAAAGGATGAAAGCAAGCGGGATGAATTATTCCGGATTGCCCCTAAATGAATCTGCATGGTCCAGTCCTTGGCCCGGTACAGTTTACAAAGATAAAGTATGATAAATGAGCCAAACATCTCGGAGTCACCTGGGTTGGCACTTTTTCCCTCCATGGTTTCCTCAAATATTTGCCTCGCTTTTTCTTCGGATGGGAACTGAGCAAAGCACTGGAGGAGTGCGTGGTCGGATAAACGGCAACCAAGGGAGTGAAAGTGATTTACCCGCTTGGCCAGTGCTTCCAGGTAATCACTGAATCCATTAATATCTTTTTCAGAACTACCCTGAAGTTTGCCAACCCAGTCCGAAAAATTTTCTGCATCATGAACACCCCAGGATTGATCCGGGCGAAAAGTGGGGAACACCTGACATGGTCGGGCAGGGTCATCTGCAATCTTTTCATGATAAAGGGTGGGAAGGGCCGGGTCATCAGTGGTGCAAAGGGTTTTTACATGAAAGCGTTCGATCATTCCCCGGGCCGACAACGATGGCTCCGCCAACTTTCTGTTCGCTTCTTCCCATATATCCTCCGCGGTGTCTAGGTTGAGCAAACAGTCGATACCGAAGCATCTTTTTAATTCGAGATGTGTCCAGTGATAGAGCGGGTTTCCCAGGGTATGCGGTATGGTTGCCGCCCATGCCAAGTATTTTTCTTTGGGGTCACCTTTCCCCGATACCAATTCCTCGGGTGTGCCATTGGCCCGCATCGCCCGCCATTTATAGTGGTCAGCTTCAAGCCAGGCTTCGGCCAAGTTTTCAAAACGCCTATTTTGGGCGATCTCATTGGGTGGAAGGTGGTTGTGGAAATCAAGAATTGGTTCATCCTTGGCATATTCATGATACAGGCGCACAGCCTGATCATTGGAGAGAAGAAAATTGTCGTGGATAAAAGACATAAAAATAGTTACACCACAGATTCTGACTTTCTTGCTCTCTGCGTCAAAGGCAAATACACCCGGCTTGTCTTTCACCGAGAAAACCATGATAAATTCCGGCGTTGATGGGTAGGGTGAAATCAATGATTTTTTAAAAGATAAAAAGAGGGAATGGATTTGAATCTGGATGATTTGCAATGGGTATTAATCGGCTTTTTGCTTGCTCGGGGAGGACAGATTCAATAGGAAATTATCCCTTTGGAGCACGGCGCGGTAGCCAAGTGGTAAGGCCGGGGACTGCAAATCCTCTATTCGCCGGTTCGATTCCGGCCCGCGCCTCCATCCTTTATCTTTACAAATGTCTCTGTCTTGAGCAGGATAAAGAACTTAGGAGTGATTCATACGCGATTGGATTTCCCGCTAAATCACAAGACGAGCCAAGCCTGTCCTATTAGCCAAAATGAAGTGAAAAACATGGGTAGCTTTTTACACGATTCGCGAGGATAAAATTCGGATTATTTCCGCACGCCGGGCAAGAAAAGGGGAATGGGAAATTTATGAAAGCAAAAAGATTTGGATAAAATATTTGATGAGAGTCAGGTGGATATTACCGACCATCTGGACTTGTCCCCTTGAAGAGAGAAAATTTCACTCCACACCCTCCAGTTTTACTCTTCTTATTTATATGAGTGGTTGTTGGGTAAGATAGACCTAAGTCCCCATTTGTGGGCAAGGTAACCTTCAATTTGCTGCCGTTTCGTATCAGATATTTCAGCAGCGATCATAATAAACTCAGCCACCTCACAGGTGGATTTTTCTGTCGTTAGAGCACCGCCAAACACAATGTCAGAGGGTGATGGAGCAGTATCACTTGATAATCCTGAATTTTGGACACGATTCGTACCATCGAGCCAAAACGATGATAATGGAGCTACACCATTATTGTAAGAAATTGCGGGTTCATGGGTTACCGAAAAAATATGCCAGTTCAAATCACCAGTCGTTCCTGGGTCGACCCAATTTTCAGCAAAAAAAGTTGAATGCCTACCATCATGATGACCCAAGAGCCAATTTCTTGAACCTCCACTGTAACCAGAAGAAATAACACGAAACCTCG
>Ga0181557_1001351_pt1 | contig 28211 bp, 14 predicted proteins | sample 011ome_23_FD_148632 | JGI IMG/M metagenome (GOLD analysis project Ga0181557, IMG submission 148632) | Coastal salt marsh microbial communities from the Groves Creek Marsh, Skidaway Island, Georgia - 011506CT metaG (spades assembly) | ecosystem: Environmental > Aquatic > Marine > Intertidal zone...
TTTCAGATTCCACATACTCCATGACAATCATATCATCATTTGAAAATTCAGTGTACACTTTGGGAACTTTAATCCATTTGATATCTTTCATATTCTTTCTGAATCGAATGGCGTTATCCATTTCTCGGTGATAGTCAGCTTCACCCAACAGGTACTCTATGGATTCATTCAGTACAAACTCCGAACTATTCCCTGTGTCCACCCCAACCTTCTCCAAGAAGCGAACGATGTCCCGGATATTATCTGTATCTGTCTTCATAATATCGTATATGTTTGGTCTCTTGACTTTGACGATAACCTGTTTCCCATTCTTTAGAGTCGCTTTGTGTACTTGTCCAATACTCGCAGACTTGAATGGGGTCTCGTCAAATGCCTCAAAGTGGTCTAAGTTTACAATACCCTGTATATTGACTGGTGGTACATTATCCTGCAAGGATTCCAGTTGTTTTGTAAACTCGGGTGGATAGAGATCCGCTCTCGTAGAGGCAATCTGTCCTAATTTTACAAACGTGGGGCCAAGGTCAAGAAGTTGGTCCCGTGTCCACGCACCAAGTTCAGATTTGTTTTGTACAAATGTGTTCTTCCATAGAAATTTGGCGGCAAACTTCCAGGTCTTCACCTTTTGGTTTGGTACCACCCGAGTGGGTCTGTGACTCGCGACGCATAGCATCCTACTATATACAAATCTTTTATTTTTAATATCTTAGGTTACTATAAATGCCAAAGCTCTCAAACTTCCTTGGACCTGTGAGTACTCCAACTGAACAGATTATCAAGGCGCAACCCATCGTCTTCACTCTTATCATTTTGTACCAAGGTCTCTTCTCAGGTAACGCTATTAAGATTCCACAAAATCTCAAGGCTCTCTTCAACAGTAAGACCTTCCGCTTCCTTTCACTGATGTTAATTGCATTCAGTGCGACACAAGACATCGAGTATGCTCTCATCTCAACGGTTATTTTCATTGGTGCTATGTATGCTATCAAGACTCCAGAAGAACGCAAGGAGACAGGATTGATCTAAAAAATATATGGTCTACTAGTAGAATGAAGATTCATATCATTGGTGCTGGACCAACTGGGATGTCTCTCGCGTGGGAGATACTCCGTGCAGGTGATCACGACATCACGATATACGACAGAAAGCTTTCAGGTGGGGGATCATGGTGGGAACCAGATGTAGAGACACGAGACCTCCACGCACACCGTATCGTATTTGACCGTGCTTTCGTGAATACTCACAGCCTCTTTGCAGAGATGGGTATCCAGTGGGATGATATTTTCGAACCCGTCGAGAAGGATATCTATAGTTTTATGTTTCGCTCCCTCAAACTCAAAGATTATGGCGCGCTCACATCCCTCGCAGTGAGAGTTCTCGCACACCCAGACAAGTACAAGAGTGTGTCCCTCAAAGAAGCTCTTGGAGAATTGACCCCAGGTGGTCAAGCTGTTCTCGAACATCTTCCCCTCATTATGGATGGTGTACCTTGGAATGTGATGTCTGCGTATGAGTTTGTAAAAAGTTTTGATTACGTCGCACTCTCAAAACAGTGTACCCAAAAGGGTTCCGGAAAAGTGATGTGCGACGCGATGGAGGAATGTCTGATTAATTCTGGTGTTCATTTTGTATTTGGACAGGAATTGAAATCAGTGACGTACAAAGGCGCTGGATACATCGCCGAGTTCGCGGATGAAAGTACGATTGACGAGGGTATGCTCTTTTTGTGCCTCGACAATAGTCCAGCCCTCAACTTCTTGGGGGACAATTGGGGCCTAGATGCGGAGAAGAAGGTTCGAGACAGTACATATGGGTGTATCAATGTGCTCCTAGACTTTGAGGAACCCATACAATTGGGGGATGACCTCGAAATCGCAGCCTCCACTCCGTGGAATCTTCAACCCGTTGTTCTCGCAGATGGTACAACAGTGTCGTGTGTGATATGTGACCTCACGGAGGAGATACTCACATCTGAACCGGAGTTACTACAGATGGAGGTATTGAAACAATTAGAACTCCCCCAAAAACCCACACGTGTACGCATTGGTTGGGGTGCGGATTGGAATGGGGAACGGTGGACGTTCTCACAGTCCTCGGGGGTTCTCAGTCTTCACGGACAACTTCCATTCTTTGGGAAGTGCCCCACTGTTGCGATGTGTGGTATGATGTCTCCGAGACACACACCATACTCAAGTATTGAGGCGGCTGTGGAGGTATCAAGAACTTTGAGTCATCTCACATTTGGGACACGTCCACCTCTTCATCCTCTCCTTCTTACCCAGGTTTTATCAATTTTGATTACAGTGCTTATAGTTTTAATTCTAATGTATCGTAACAGAAATCAATGAAGTTTCTAGCCCGAATCCATACACCCATGTATGACCACAACGACAAAAAGTATATTCGTTTGGTCATTCCTGAAAAGTGTGCCCAAATCGTAGATAGGATGCATATAAACAAGGCGCGTCTCGTGCAACACACGCGAGTTGATAACCCCCTCGATGGCCGAGTTCTCACAGTGAAGGTTCCATTCCGTTATAGGAGAGTGATGTGCGAAGTCCGTGGACAACCCGTGCAGTCTCTTATAAAAGATGATGAAGTTGAAGTCGTAATTGAATTCAAGGGTGTTTGGAATGTTGGTGAATATAGTGGTTATTCTTGGGTGCTCTCGTCAGTCTCCGCTTCTGGCTCGGCCTCTGGCTCGGCCTCTGGCTCAGCCTCTGGCTCGGCCTCTGGCTCTTGAGGGCGCTCTGGAATCTCAACATCCACTAAACCAGCTTCCTTGAAGCCCTTGAACACACGGAGGGAACCTTGGAGACGGAAGACCTCTTGGGTCAATTCCTCAATGGCGTGTTCAATCTTATTAATATTTTCTTCAACGTTGGCGGAAGGCATTGTATAGTCATATAAAGTTTCAACTCTTTAATATAGTATATGTTGACGAGAACGGGATATCTCGTCACGGAAGGACCACTTCAGGACATTAAAAAAGAACTTACAGTAAGACCTATCGTCAATGGAGACTATGGATTTCCCCCACCACCTTTTAAAGTTTTTAGAGCAACTAAGAATGGAGTCTGCGTTCCAAGATTCTACGGAGTTGCTAAACTTGGGGAACCCAAGCAGGATAGACGCCCTGAACCCACGCGAATCAAAACCAAATTTGCCGGTACCCTCAGAGACACAACCCATCAAAATGAAGCTCTTGCCGCTGCTCTTAAAGCAGGTCATGGAGTTCTCTCACTCCCATGCGGGTATGGGAAGACCACCGTATCCTTGGCGATAGCGTGTAAGTTGGGATACCGTACAATGATTGTTGTCCACAAGCAGTTCTTGGCGGACCAGTGGAAGGAGCGTATCCAACAGTTTTGTCCAGGCGCCACGATTGGTGTTGTTCAACAGGACAAAAAGGAGGTGGAGTGTGACTTTGTGATTGCGATGCTCCAGTCGCTCTCTCTCAAGGAATATTCATTCAGTGATTTCGACTCGATAGGTACACTCATTGTCGATGAGGCGCACCACATATGTGCAAAAGTGTTCTCCCAGTCCCTGTTCAAGATGTGTCCCAAGCATATCTTTGGTCTCTCGGCAACTCCCGAGCGAAAGGATGGTCTCACGAAGGTGTTGCATTGGTTTATGGGTCCAACATTCTTTGCAGTGGAGAGGAAAAACCAGGAACAGGTGGAGGTGTTTCCAATTGTGTACGAGTCCCAAAACTATAGAAATGCCCCACCGTGTACGCGAAATGGGAAACTCTCTATGCCCAATATGGTCACAGAGGTTGTCGAGGACAGAAAGAGAAACCAAATGCTTGTGGAACTGGTCAAAAAAGCGTCCGCGGGGACACGACAACTCCTCGTACTCAGTGACCGGAGGTTACATTGTGAGATGCTTCACCAGTGTTTCCCAAAGAGCTCGGGCCTCTATATGGGTGGTATGAAGGAGGCAGACCTCCAGGCGTCTTCCCAAAAGAAAATCATATTTGCGACGTTCAGTCAAGCCCACGAAGGCCTCGATATACCAACTCTGGATACAGTTATTCTGGCGTCCCCAAAGTCTGATATTGTACAAAGTATTGGACGTATTATGCGAGAGACCAAGGGAAAAAAGAACAATCCCCACATCTATGATGTCCACGACCCCTGGTCTATCTTTACGGCTATGTATTACAAGAGAATGAAGGTGTATCGCCAAGGTGGTTTCAAGATACACGGCAAACCGGATATCGAAGAAAAACCAGACTTCCCTCAGGGAAAGTGTCTATTTTTATAATCTGAATAATACATATATGTCTGGTGCATTAATACAACTTGTTTCAAAGGGTGTACAGGATGTTTACTTGAATAGTGATGAGGGACATTCTTTCTTTCGTATGAAGTTTACTCGGCATACGAATTTTTCCCAAGCCCCCAAGTTTATCAAAACTATTAGTGATAAAGACCCACACATTACTATTCCTGTTTTGGGTGATGTTATAAATGGACTGTGGTGTGAAGGTAATGTGGTCGCATCCAACTTATTCTACAATTCCACCGTTGACCTTTATATTGGGGGTCAAAAAGTTGATTCACAACACTATGATTATTATAGCGAAATATGGCCAAATTACCTCGCGGATACAAACACAAAATCTTTGAACTTTACAAATAAACACAACCCGGGTGGTGCACCGGGATTTCTTCCCTTCCATTTCTTTTTTTGTGACCACGGGGGATTCCTACCTCTCGTGTCTCTTCAGCACCACCAAGTTGAAATAAAGATTAATTTTGACCTCACCCAATTTGAAGGAATATTGGACGCCGATAAACACATAAAAGTGTATGGTAACTATATTTATTTGGACACGGATGAGCGAGAATCTATGGCCAAGCGTCATATGGATTTTGTTATCACCCAAGTACAACGCGCCGAATTTCCTTTAAACACGGTATCAGATAATAAAATTGAATCTGGTGGACAGAATGATGTAGATTTGTCTATATTTAATCATCCAGTCAAGTCATTATTTTTTGGATTTGGAACAACAACAGATGATGCCCCAAATGACCGTTTTACGTTTAAAAATGCAGATATACATCTCAATGGGACACCCTTATTAGAGAATATGTCTCCATTGTACTTTCACGTTGTACAAAACTATTACAATGCCGAACACGGTGTTATTGAATACCAGTACCCCACAGACGTCATTTTCTATACACGATTTTTTGCGTACCACTTCTGTGCGAAAGCGTCAGGTTATAACCCATCCGGGACGTGTAACTTTAGTCGCTTAGATAACGCCAAGCTCATACTTCGTGGGTGTGAAAAGGGTTCACTCAGACCAGCCGATCAACCCCTTTATGTGTACGCGGTCAATTATAATGTACTCCGAATCCGTGATGGTTTAGCTGGAATTTTATTCGGTAACTAATATAAATGGGACGGACCGTACGTTTTGACCAAATTTATGTGTCTTCACTCGACGCAGACCCATTAGAACAGGATGTTCTCACCAGTGTCAGAAGTATTATTACTTCTGAGATTGAGGCAGACGAACTTGTTGTGAATCGTTTAGGTATCGCGAATACGAATCCGACAACAAATGTATCTGTAGGTACAGATTTGTTCATCACGAATGGTGAGGAAATCATTTTAGATGTAAAGAAGAGTATCCGAACGGCGCGTCTTTTTGCAGATGATAAGATTGGTATTGGTACGACAAATCCAACGCGAACACTTGAAATTCGAACATCTGGAGAGGACAGGTTCATTGTCGATACAAATCCAGATGCTGAAAGTTTGGTGACCGTGAATGGAAATACATTTTCAAGAAACTTACACACGTCAAATGTATTTAGGGTTGGGTCAAGGCTTACAGCAAACGCCACAGCTTCAAATATCTTGAGTGTGACTGGAAATACATACTCCACGAATGTACACGTGGGTAAACATCTCGTCGTTGGTTCAGAGGCTGTAAGTGGAAGTAATGTGGCGGTATTTAGAAACGGAAATGTTGTTGTGGATGGTGGGTTTCTCCAGATTTATGGGGGTATGAATATATATGGTAACTTGTCTGTAACACAAGGTATAACATATACAGCTGTGAATAATCTTGTGGTATCAAATGCCGTTATTCAGATGGGTACGGGTAATGATGGATTATACGACACTGGTGTACTTATGGTGGATGACCCATCACGTTCAAATATCATTGCTGGCTATATTCACGCAGATAATGAATTTGTCTTGGGAAGAACATTCGGTGGACCTGAGACCCAAACATTTACAGTCGATACCTCGAATACAATGAACCTTCACGTGTATGGTGAATTGTATACCGAGGGTCGTGTAGGTATAGCAAATACATCTCCAAATCACACATTGGCTTTAGGTTCAAATGTATATTTTGACGATACTGGCTCAAATGTGATGCATACCACTGGTAATGTCTACGTGAACAAACTCGCGGTTGGGTCGGGTGGTATCACCGTTGGAAACTTACTCTCTTTGGAACCTTTATCTGTAAATCCAGTTGTGATTAGTAGTAATGTTCAAATGAATGGTTTACGTACCACTGGTACCGCACCGTCGGGTATCGCGAATACATCCCCAACGGATACACTCTCCATAGGGTCCAAAATATTTGCAAATCTGAGCACGGCAAATACGTTGACGGTTGTGGGGAACACCGCGACAACAAGTCTTGTGACGGATTTGGTCTTTTCAAGTTCAAACATTACAATTCACGGTGATAGATTTGGTGGAGACAGTACGTCTAATGTACTTACACTCAAATCTGGACCCACGACATCAAATGTGAGCAGTATAGAAGTCTATGGGGCGAGTACATCCAATACGCACCAAAATATTCGATTTAAGACCAAAAATGTGGAGAGAATGCGCATTGCATCTGGTGGTAATGTTGGTATATCAAATACAAGTCCAACGGAAAAACTTACAGTTGCGGGTAATATCTATGTGATTGGAAGCAACGCATCTGTATATGGTAATATTTGGGGTTCAACCGGAAATACATCGATGCGTGTATTGTCGAGTACCGCAGGTGGTGAAAATAGAATTGAAAACATTGTGGCCCCGGGTAAAGGTCTCAATTTTTACGCGAGTAGAACAGCCACAATGGGTACACCAAAGATGACCATTCTAGAATCAAGTAATGTGGGCATTGGGACATCTACACCGGTGGGGCGTCTTCACACGTCCGGTGGAACTGTGTTCATCAATACCCCAGTGACGTACAGTAATGGATTTAATCATTTGGGTTCACCTCTCGTTGTGACGAATACAAATCCAATTGTAAGTACTACAGATTCCCTGACTGTGTTACATCTTACAGGGGATGGTAATGAATTTCGTGATGGTGTTCGAGCGACATTCAAAATGTCTAAACACGATATAGCATCTGGAAAGTCCAAGTCCAAGCTTGATATATACCTCGCCGATGAAACGTACACAGATGAAAGGTATGTGATGTCTTTAAAAAGTGATGGTCGTGTGGGTATTGGTACAACCCAACCAGCTGCACATTTAGAGGTGTACTCGACGGGTATTGCGAATCCTCAAGAGAATGGTCTTCTTGTGCATAATCACGTGGGAGGTGATGCTATCATATCGATGCAAACGGATGTAAATCTTGGGAATGCATTTACATCCTATATTCAAGCTGATGGAGATATACCCGTCGCAGGTTGGTCGACCGGTGTTACGGGTGATGGTGATTATAGAATTACACAAAGTCCATATAGAGTATATGATTCTGGAAGTGTTGGTTTATTCATAGATAATGTAACACGTAATGTGGGTTTAGGTACAGATATTCCTCGGGCCAAACTCGAAGTTTTGGGGAATGTAGTCATCGGAAATAAACTTTCATTTTTTGGTCTCAGTGGAGACGACTTTGGGAATACACACATCGAAGAGCGCCGATATGACTCTGAATATACAAAAAATGAACTATTACTCTTTAAGGGTAATGATGCGTCATCGGTCGACCAGGGTCCAGATAGAATCCGACACATCGCGGCAGAACACGTATTCCAAACATACACAAGTTCAGGTGAAGATTTTGGAACCATTCTTACCGCAAAAGATGCTGAAATAGATAAACCACTTGTTATTACGGATATCGGTATAGTCGTTGTCGGTGGACAGCGGTCCGATGCAACTGGTAAAGGTGCAAATACCAAATTGGTCGTGAATGGTGATATTGAGTTTGGCGCCGGGGGTGCGTTTAAGTTGTCTGGTTTTGCACTTTCAACGACGGAGGGTTTAGATTCTATTAATAAAATTAGAAATCTTCTCAATGGTACATCACGACGTCCACTTACATTTGTACACGAGGTTACTGGTGATGATGATTTTGAATTTGCGCGTTTTGATTCTATAGGTAATTTAGGTATTGGTACTTCAACTGTGGGAGCAAATGTACACATATACAGTGCATCCACGGATAGTGTGAATCTTCTAAAACTTGAGAGCCCTGGGACCAACAAAGAGACCGGTATGCTCATATATACCAATGATGGAGAAGGTGGATACATTCGAGGGTTCAGTAATTCCACGAATAGTACGACAGGTCTCGTGATGGGTGTGTCGAATAACAGTACGATGACGAATTGTATTCATATGATTCACACGAGTAATGTGGGTATAGGCACAGCGACACCCGCGACACGATTTCACCTCTATAACGGGACTCCAAGAATTGAACATTCCACAAGTAATGTGCTCATAGAACTCAAAACAACTGGGGGGACGTCTAACATTATGTCGAGTACAACTGGTAATGTCTATATTCAACCACAGTCCAGTACAACATTTGTTCAAGGTGATCTCGAAATCACGGGGGATTTGACCGTCGATGGCGCTATTGATTTGGGTGACCAGGTCGCTATTGGTCTCGGTGGTGAGACGGCAAATACATCTCTTCACGTGAATGGTGGTATTATTACAAACTCTGACCAGGTGGCGTGTAAAAAATATTCAAACGCAGTCACTATCACGGGATTCAACGACAAAACTATAACATTTACATTTAGACAACCGTCATTTTATGCTAAGATTTTTGGTATTTTAAGGCGTACAGATGGCGCCACAGTTGTGGATTCAAGTACAATGATTCTTGATGTTCAAGGGGGTACAGATGACGGGTCCTTATCCACTGTACCCATCGCTGTTGGTACGAAGAGTATATTTGGTGGGTCAAACTTTTACCCTTGGAGTCCCACAGTCACCACAACAGAAACAACCGTCACCATTTCACCATATGATACGGGTGGTACACGAACATACAAATATGACCTCGTCGTTGATGTAATGACCTCAAATGGTGGTGGACTTGAATCTATAAAGAGTGGTACTATCATACGCTCAACATTCACATATTAGATAACTTTACCTCTCGGGGAAAACCCAAAGGTAGAATTAGAGTAAACACTTACGCCCTGATGGAATCAGAGACGGCTAGGAAGAGAACGCCGACAATGAAAGCCATCACGACGTAATTACATTCAGTTTCTTCGAGACCCATTGGTGGTTTGGTCTCGGTCTCAGTCTTTGGAGCACCGACTGGAACCTGTTGTCTTACAGGAGGTTCCAGTTCCTCCAGAGGACAATAACCTATCATTTATATTGTACTTAGAGATTAATTTCTGTCTTCTTCTTCTTGCGACCACGCTTGGACTTCGAGGCATCGACATTCACCTCCTTGACTTCACCACCCGTCGATTCACCTGAGATGGACACGATGTCTGAAATATCATCGTCATCCTCCTCCACCGCCATTCGTGGTGTGGTGTTCATTGGGGGTGGTGGGGGCATCATCACACCACCCATAAGGCTTGAGATATCAATCCCAGGTCCCTGCATCTCATACTGACCCGTGCCTCCCACAGGGGCTGTATCCGCTGGACCAGATGGCGCACGTGTCGTATTCTGCATCGCTTGCATCATATTGTTCACGAGGTCTGGGTTTTGCTTGAGTACATCATTCATATTGGGCATCACAGATTTGAACATACTGTTGGTCAAGTGGAACATCATCGCTGAACCACCCAACATCATAATGAGCTTGACTTCTGGTGCCACATTGACCTTCGAGCGGTACTTGACGTAGAGTTCCTCAAAGACGCCGTCGTAGTCATCCACATTCTCCATCACAGACTCAGACCAACCCTCAAGTTGAATCTCAAATGGATTGTAGCGTTTGTTAAGGAACTCAAGGCCAGTCACACAGGCCACCAACATTCGTCTTGAAAATCGTATCGATTGTTCGACATCGATGCTATAGGTGATACGCTTGACCTCAGTTCTCAATTCTTCAACATTGGAGTACGCCGTGAGTCTCTTGTTCACCGCAAACCCCTTCTTCTCAAGGCGTCCCAATTTATTAATGAGGTCCGCCTTTTCTTCATCAATAGACGAGTACCCCTTGGAGGGCATCTCCTCTTGGGGGCCTGGTCCCTCATCATCAAAAAACATTGGTTCGTCGTCGTCATCACCGTAATCAATTTCCTGTTCCTGTTGGGGCTGACTGGGGGCAGTTTGTTTGTTTGGATTTACAAAAGCATCCATAGCTTCTTGGTGCACAGGAGGACGTGGTCTGTGACTTTGTTGCACGGGTCGGGGCACGGGTTTTGGGCGTGGTGTTGATATTTCAATCTCATCCATCAGCGCCTGTTCGTCGGCGTCTAATTTCATCACAGTAGTATTTCCACGATCAATGACTATTTCTTCGTCCATCTACTCTTTATAAGGAAACTATTCAATTACCTTTAACGCACTTTAAAAAAAATTATATGTATACATTATAAATGTTTACCCTCAACAAAGCCAACCGAAATGCCGTTATGTCCATCTTTGGTTTGATTGTATTGATTTACATTCTTGGTGCTATCAAGAAGACCAGTCGATACCAGCCCAGACACATCACTGTGAAGGCGGTCAGTGAAAAGTCCATCTTTGATCTCGAGAACAAGTTGGAATGTGCCCCTGGACACACCAGTGAGGGTAGCGCGTATACCAAGAGCTTGACTCCAGGTGGCCTCTGTGGTGCTCAAGAACTCGTCGCCGACCACGCATCGTATGAAATTGAAGATGGAATCGGCGGATCTTTAATCTAAAGTAATATAAATGGCTTTGGTGACTTCCCCCCAAACTATCCCAGACCTCGATTACGAGTATCACACCATAACTGTCGATACCATTGGTCAAGACAGTGCGAATACTTTTACGTGCCATCTCCAACAACCACTTCGCAATGTTGTTCAGGCCAGACTCCTCGCGGCGCATATCAATTCTAATGTATCTACCAAACATTGCTATGTTTCGATTGAGGAATTAGATTCCATTTTTTCTGACCGAGCATCCAATGTTCTCACGGGTCAAGCATCTATGAGTATGATTCGAGGTTCATTCGCGAGTCTCGTGACTGATGGTAATGCCCTCATTACTTTCAAAGACAATTACACAATCGCCACCCAATATATAGACCCAATCAGGCGAGTCGACCGTCTCAGTGTAACGATTCGTGATCAAAATGGCGCCACAATTAAACCATCGGATGATAACGCCAATAATTTCCTCGTTCTTAGATTTGTGTGTAGAAAACCTAATTTGTAATTTTCTTCCTTTAAAGTAGTATACTATGTCTTCGGGTATTGTTCAGTTAGTGGCGATTGGCGCTCAGGATGAACATATTACAGGAAACCCTGAGATATCGTTTTTTAATTCGTCATTTAAAAGACATTCAAATTTTTCACAGTCCATTGAAAAACATACACTCTATGGAGCTGTGAAAAATAATTCTTTATCAACGATTCGAGTTGAGAGAAGTGGCGACCTTTTGGGATACACCTTCTTGGTCCCAGATGATGGTACAGAGTGTGTAGACATCCAAGATTGGTCGCAGTATATCGACAGTGTACAACTTTTGATTGGTGGACAGGTGATAGATGAACAAGATTCACTCTTTTGTGAAACGATTGCGATTGATACGTTCGCACAGAATGTTTCAAAAAGTTCAAATGGACCCCACCCAGGGTTAAGTTCAAGGTCTTATTTCTATCCATTTCGATTCTTTTTCTGTGAAAATGCACAATCTGCGATACCTTTGGTTGCCCTTCAGTATCACGATGTGGAACTTAGAATCCGTTGGGGTCCAAATGCCGCAGACTATAACTGGGAAGCCTATTCAAACTATTACTATGTTGATAACGAGGAACGGGGGAACATCGCATCTCGCGCAAATGATATGCTCATATTCCAAGTCCAAAAGAATATTCCATCACACGAGCTTGTGCAGGAGTTGAATTTTAATCATCCAGTCAAGTACATTGCGAGTTCTAATACAGCTTCACAAAGCGCACTCACGGCTGTGGGTAACCGTATTAAGTTGAGTATCAATGGTATGGATATTTGTAAATATAAATGGGCAAAGACCCACTTTGTTGACGTGTCCCACTACTATCATACAAACTTTGTGACGTCTCCAGATATATTCTTTCACGCATTCTGTTTAACATCAAGTCTTCATCAACCCTCGGGGTCTCTCAATTTTAGCCGTATAGACTCTGCAAAGATACAAAGTGAATCATTACCCATTGTAAATCCAATTTACGCCGTAAACTATAACATTCTCAGGATAGAAAATGGTATGGCTGGGCTTGTGTACGCAAATTAAAATACATTAATATATAAATGGTGAAAAACATCAATACTTTCCATCTGACGGAGAAGATACGACTTGGTCGACATACTTCGGAAAATCAACCTGAACATACAATCGTTTTGAACGCGGGTAAAACTGAGATACCACACATAGAATCCCCAGGTTTCTATGTGTCGCCAATGAGACACGGTGTCTCATCGAATGTACTTATGTATAGCCCAGAGACAAAAGAAGTTGTGTTTGGAAATGATTTGTCCCTCCAAAGTATTACTGAATTAGGGTCTTCGTCAAATGTAAAAACACGTTTTAAACACCTTGAAGTTGAACAATTGGACGTGGTCAATGTGACCACAATCAACACCTACTATATAGACAATCCCGAGTTTGTGGTTGGTGATTCCAACTCTGACGCCCACGACCGTGCTTCAATCAAAATGGTCAAGGGTCGCAACGCGGTGTCTCTCGAGTATGATGGCGACCTCACGTTTCGCTCGGACACTCCCCTCAACGTCACCATTGATGGTGCATTACACAGTAAATCCTATTTTGGTGATGGTGGTCTCCTTTCAAACGTCACGTACGACCAATTGGGGTATGTAATGCCTCATCTACGCGTCACGGAGGATATTCACGCGCACCAGTATCACGGAGATGGACGTCATCTCACAGGTCTCACACTTGGTCAAATTGGGGATATCACGTCAAATAATTTAACAGTCGCGTCTGTGACCACCCAAGGAAATGTGAATGTCGGTTCAGAACTCCATATAGATGGTATAGTGCGTGCCTCGCGTTCGGTCGTCGCCTATGAGTTTATCGGAGATGGACGACGATTGTATGGGGTGGCCCAAGAATCTGATTTGAAATCAAATGTCTCGAGAATTGAGACACTCGAACAGTTGGGTACTACATTGACCTCTAAAGTTACAGATGTACACCATATTCCACATATTATCACCAAGTGTGATTCGTTAGAGTACGCCCTAAATGCCCTAGAACCTAGGGTTACACAGACGGAGAAGTTTGAATCCAGATTTTCAAAACTTGAATACATTCCAGATGTGATTGATACACATTCTCAAGACATTGTGAGATTGACCAAAGATACCCAGAAGATTGGTGCGTACATACCCATTATAATTCAATCGGATAGTGACGTGAGAAAGCTCAATACATACGTGCCCATCATTGAAAATAATGTTGGACGGATACTCCGTATAGAACAAAACTTACCACGTTTACATACATTGGAAACTGCAACGGAGCGTCTTGAAACATACATACCAAGAATTAAGAACCTTGAAGCACACGTACCAAAAATTGGGAGATTAGAAACGTATGTACCACGTATTGAGGCACTTGAACCACTTACACCTAAAGTTGCGCAATTAGAACAGCACGTGGACGTCTTAAAACCACTCACACGCAAGGTTGCGCAGGTGGAACCTCGTGTACGCGCGCTCGAAGTACTCCCAGCACGTGTGAAGACTTTGGAGGACCAGGTTCCACGAGTGGACATTCTCGAAACCCACATTCCAAGATTTGAACCACTTGAGGCACTCGTTTCTACAATACATTCTACTGAGTCAAATGTACACACAATTCAAAATGAAATCCCACCAATTGACGCACGACTTACACACGTGGAAAGCATCTTACCCCGTTCTCTCCAAGATATTATGTCGTATGAAAGCAATACTGTAACAACTTTACAATTATCAAATGTAATAACGTCATTAACGACATCTGGTAATATAGGTATTGGGACAACCGACCCAACTTCGAGAATTTCAATCTATAGTGCACCAAATATTGTGTCTGAAATTGGGGAAGTCAATGGAATTAAGATTAATGAACTCGCTCAAATCAATGCGTACATAAAAGCAAATAATGGAACAACATCTGGACGACCAGGTGGTCTTGTATTCAAGACAAAGAGACCCAATGGTCTACTTGAAAACTCTATGACCCTTGACGGAAATGGATGTCTCACGGTCGGGTCAAGCACCCCACATCCATCAGCAGCTTTAGCCGTTGATTCAACGACACGCGGTTTATTGGTTCCTCGTGTAGTAGGTACAGATATCATAAAAAAACCAGAACCAGGTCTTATTGTATACGATACGGAAACAGATACATTCTGGGGATACAAAAGAACTGGATGGACTACATTGTGTTAAAATAAAATGACCTATTATATAAATGCCGAAGAACCTGAATACGATCGAAAGATCTGAAAGGATACGGGTTGGTAAGAATGTTCCAGACGAACAGGCTATAAATACGGTATTAATCAATGCATCAAATTCAGTTGTAGAAGCACCGATTAGTGGGTTTTATGTAGCACCTATTCGTTACGACACGAGTGTTCTATCCAATACATTGGTATATAACACAGTCACAAAGGAAATTGTGGATGCTGGTATAAGTGCGGATAACCAAACACTCCAAGATGTGACTGATTATGGACTTACAACAAACAACGTGGTTGAGTTTATAAATACAACAACTGCGTTTACGACGATTTCCAATGTTGGTATCGCGAATACCTCTCCGATACACACACTTGATGTTGGTTCAAATGTGTACTTTGATGATACCGCATCAAATGTACTCACAGTATTGGGTAACGTATCCTTACAACGTGATGTATTTATAGAAGGTAATCTCGCCGTTCGGGGAACAACGACGTTGGTACACTCGGAAAACTTATCGATTAAAGACCCTATCATTGTTCTCGGTGAAAACAATACAGATGATGACTTTGTATTTGATTTGGGGGTTGTGATGGCGCGCCCAGATTCTAATGTAGCTGTGGGTTACATTGAGAACGATGATGAACTTGTACTCGCATATACAACAAGCGACCCAAGTGGGCGATATATTGTACCAGATTCCTCAAACACATTGAATGTTCACGTATATGGTTCTTTATTTACAGACTCAAACGTGGGTATAGCGAATACATCACCTATACATACTTTAGATATTGGTTCAAATGTGTATGTTGATGATACCGCGTCAAATATTCTTGTGGTCCACGGGGACGCCAAGATTGATGAGAGGTTGTACGCCAATACCGTGAGTGTCTCAGATGTTTTAGACGTCACGGGTACTATCTACGCACTCTCCAATGTGGATGTTGCGCAGGAACTCAACGTTACCGGGAATGTGTATGCGTCCTCAAATGTGGATGTATCTCGGGACCTGAATGTGAGTGGTGTTGTCTATGCCCTCTCAAATGTGGATGTTGCGCAGGAACTCAACGTTACCGGGAATGTGTACGCACTCTCCAATGTGGATGTTGCGCAGGAGTTGAACGTCACCGGGAATGTGTATGCACTCTCCAATGTTGACGTGTCTCGGGAACTCAACGTCACTGGAAATGTGTACGCGCTCTCCAATGTAGACGTGTCTCGTGAACTCAACGTCACTGGGAATGTGTATGCCCTCTCCAATGTGGATGTCTCCAAGCAACTTAACGTCACTGGGAATGTCTATGCCCTTTCGAATGTGAATGTGTCTCGGGAACTCAACGTCACCGGAAATGTGTATGCGCTCTCCAATGTGGATGTGTCCAAACAACTGAATGTGACTGGGAATGTGTACGCGCTCTCCAATGTGAATGTGTCCAAAGACCTTAACGTGACTGGTGTTGTCTATGCGCTTTCGAATGTGGATGTGTCTCGGGAACTCAACGTCACTGGGAATGTCTATGCGCTCTCCAATGTGGATGTATCTCGGGAACTCAACGTTACTGGGAATGTGTATGCCCTCTCGAATGTGGATGTGTCCAAACAACTGAATGTGACTGGGAATGTGTACGCGCTTTCCAATGTGGATGTGTCCAAACAACTCAACGTGTCCGGGAATGTGTACGCCCTCTCTAACGTGGACGTCTCCAAGCAACTTAACGTCACTGGGAATGTCTATGCGCTCTCAAATGTGAATGTGTCTCGGGATTTGAATGTGACGGGGATTGTCTATGCCCTCTCAAACGTGGATGTGACCAAACAACTCAACGTGACCGGGAATGTGTACGCCCTCTCCAATGTGGATGTCTCCAAAGAACTCAACGTCACTGGGAATGTCTATGCGTCCTCAAATGTGGATGTGTCTCGGGAACTCAACGTCACTGGAAATGTCCACGCACTCTCAAATGTGAATGTATCCAAACAACTTAACGTCACTGGGAATATCTACGCGTCCTCAAACGTTGACGTCACTGGGAACGTGAACGCATCTTACTTTTATGGCGACGGGGGTACGCTCTCGAATATAAATTTAGAACGAGTCACATCATTTGGAAATACAACATCCCACACTGTACAATTTACAAATAGTGGTGTATCGTTATTTACGGATGGTAGTATGGGTGTTGGTACAAATACACCTGAAAAGACACTTCACGTTGCGGGTGATATTCTTTCAGATGTAGACATATATGCTGTACGATTTTTTGGTGACGGTGGTACACTTTCAAACTTGTTGACGGATATTACACTTCAAGAAGCCACAGATGTTGGAAATAGTACCACACAAGTTGTTCAATTTACAAATCCAACCACTGGTTTTATTACAACCGCTAATATTTCTGTGGGACGAAATATTGAGGTGACTGGGAATGTGTATGCACTCTCGAATGTTGACGTCACTCAAGACCTTAATGTGACGGGTGTTGTCTATGCACTCTCCAATGTGGATGTTGCGCAGGAACTCAACGTCACCGGGAATGTCTATGCCCTCTCCAATGTGGATGTTGCACAGGAACTCAACGTCACCGGGAATGTGTATGCACTCTCCAATGTTGATGTTGCGCAGGAACTCAACGTCACCGGGAATGTGTATGCTTTATCAAATGTTGATGTCGCACAGGAATTGAATGTGTCTGGGATTGTGTATGCCCTCTCAAATGTTGATGTCGCGCAGGAATTGAATGTAACTGGGATTGTTCACGCACTCTCCAACGTGGACGTGTCTCAAGAGTTGAACGTCACTGGGAATGTGTACGCGCTCTCCAACGTGGATGTGTCTCGTGAACTCAACGTGACCGGCAACGTGTATGCACTTTCCAATGTGGATGTGTCTCAGGAATTGAATGTGAGTGGGAATGTATATGCGTCCTCAAATGTGGATGTGGCTCAAGAGTTGAATGTGACTGGGAATGTCTATGCGCTCTCTAATGTGGATGTCTCTAAAGACCTCAACGTGACCGGAATTGTCTATGCACTCTCAAATGTAGACGTGTCTCAGGAGTTGAATGTGAGTGGGAATGTCTATGCGCTCTCTAATGTGGATGTGTCTCAGGAGTTGAATGTGACTGGAAATGTCTACGCGCTCTCAAATGTTGACGTCACTCAAGACCTCAACGTGACCGGGGTTGTGTACGCACTCTCCAATATTGACGTCACTCAAGACCTCAACGTCACTGGAATTGTCTATGCACTCTCCAATATTGACGTAACTCAAGACCTTAACGTGACTGGGGTTGTCTATGCCCTCTCCAATGTGGATGTTGCACAAGAGTTGAATGTGACTGGGAATGTGTATGCACTCTCCAATGTGGATGTGTCTCAGGAGTTGAATGTGACCGGCAACGTGTACGCACTCTCCAATGTCGATGTGTATCGGGAGTTGAATGTGACCGGCAACGTGTATGTGCTCTCCAATGTAGATGTGTCTCAGGAGTTGAATGTGACTGGGAATGTGTATGCGCTCTCGAATGTGGATGTGGCTCAAGACCTCAATGTGAGTGGGATTGTCTACGCCCTTTCAAATGTGGATGTCGCACGGGAACTCAACGTCACTGGGAATGTCTATGCACTCTCCAATGTGGATGTTGCACAGGAGTTGAACATCACTGGGAATGTGTACGCCCTTTCAAATGTGGATGTGGCTCAAGACCTCAATGTGAGTGGGATTGTCTATGCACTCTCTAATGTAGATGTTGCGCAGGAGTTGAACGTCACCGGGAATATCTACGCCCTTTCAAATGTGGATGTCGCACAGGAATTGAATGTATCTGGGAATGTCTACGCGCTCTCCAATGTAGATGTGTCTCGGGAGTTAAATGTGAGTGGGAATGTCTACGCGCTCTCCAACGTGGATGTGGCTCAAGAGTTGAATGTCGCCGGGAATGTGTACGCATCCTCAAATGTTATGGTCACTGGGAATGTTCACGCCGCCAGATACTATGGTGATGGTGGACATCTCGCAAATGTTACACTCCAAGTTGTGAGTGACCACGGAAACGCGACGTCCAATACAATTCAATTTACAAATCCGACGACCGCTTTTACGACCGACCTCACATCAAATGTTGGCGTCAATATTGGACAATTGAACAATGTGACGTTAACCACACCCCTCAATGAAGATATGCTTGTATATGATGGTACACAATGGGTTAATCAAAAACAGAATCACTTATTTTTGTACGCAAAGGCGAATGTGGCGTTAAATAAAGGTGAAGTTGTGTACGCGACAGACACGGTTGGTAACGACACATTTGTCGTTGATAGAGCGGATGCACGTGACCCCCAAAAAATGCCTGCGATTGGTATTTTGTATCAAGATTTGGCGCTCAATGGACAGGGTCTGGTCGTCTCATTTGGGCGCGCAGATGGTGCAGCACTCGATAGTTTCGGAGAGGGTGAAACGGTATACGTGAGTAATACAGTACCTGGGGGTCTCTCAAATGTTGCCCCTACAGGTGTATATAATGGAGTTCCCAATCTCATTCAAAACGTTGGTCTCGTGGTGAAACCACACCCATCACAAGGTATTATTTCTGTAACAGGTGTCGGTCGTGTAAATGCTATTCCAAATGCGAATGTTATCACAGAAACACCTGCGTATGTGTACACAGATGGTACAGCGGGTAAAAATACATTAAATAAGATTGACCCAGTAAACCTTCTCACAAAACTTCAAACTCTTGCACAGGTTGTGAATACTGGGAACACTGTATCTAATACAATTAACGTCACAGGTCTCACGACAACTGGGAATGTGAATGTGGGTTCAAATATTTCCGTTGCCGGTCTCACGACGGATTATATACCCATTGTTGGCTCTGGTCATTACCTCATTGATTCATCCATTCGTCGGGACAATGGAAGTATCATTATCGGCGCTGATACAGAAATTACAGGGAATCTGTATGTTACAGGGAATTCCTATGTAGTATCGTCAAATAATGTTGTTATCCAAGACCGTATCCTTGGTCTCGCAAATAATAACCCGAGTCACGATTTGGATGCGGGAATAATCATAGAGCATCCAGGGCACAATATCGCCCTCATTCATCACGGGGATGAGGACCGATTCTCAATTGGCTATACACAAAATACATTTACAGATGACCACGTACTCCCAGATAGTAACATTTTTTACCTCAATGTGTTGGGTAACATCGTTGTACAAAATAACTTGAGTGTGAGTGAAAACTTTGAAGTTGGAACTGCGAATATATACGTGGATACATCAACATCAAGAGTTGGTTTGGGAACGACCGAACCTGCGTACACACTCGATGTGCACGGTCTCGTGGGTGTCTCAGATACAACGGAATCTACATCGTCGGGGTCCGGGGCTGTGATTGTATCAGGCGGGTTGGGGGTTGCTTCAAATATTCACGCCTCAAATGTATTCATCTCTGGGGGACTCGTCACGAATACAGAGTACACGGCGTGTAAAAGATACAGTTATTCGAATGCGATAACAACATCTAATGTTGGACTCACCTTCGCATCCAATGTATTTTATGCAAAGGTTATAGCTCAATTGGTGCGCGATGATGAGGATGTAAACACAATGGTTTTAGAAGTTCAGGGTGGGAAAAGAACTGGGGGTGTATCATCCCTAGACATTACCGTTGGAACAAAGAACCTATTCGGTGGTACAAACCAATATCCTTGGAGTTCCAATGTCGTCACGACACCAACCGAGGTGATTATCAAACCGTATTCTGTGGATATTGTAAATTACAATTATGATATTTTTGTCGAGTACATTTCATCAGCCCCCGATGGAAAACTTGATGCGCTCACACAAGCGGGAAGTGTGGTGAAATCTTTTGTCTATTAATAACATATGGTGACGACAAACATTCAAAGTTTCGCCGGTGATGTCGAAATACCAAATGGAGATTTATTGATGACTGGGGACATCGAGGGAACGTCTATGATTACAGAGCGAATTATAACCAAGGAATCGTGGCCAAATGCATCCGTCACGGGTGATTTGGGACTTTGGACGTATGCGAACTGGCCTGCACCAACGTATACTACAACACCCGATGGGTACAGGGCATTACAATTCATTGGTAATGGGACTGGAAATACAACGTTTACATCACCTACGATTGATTTGAGAAAATATGCACTTGTTGATGGTGTTGGTGCGGGTGATGGAGAAACAAAAACAAGTACACGGGTGTTCTTAAAGTGCTGGGTAAATACACAAAGTACAGATGACTTCACTGAGCGTTTACAGATTCAATTTTCACCAGATAATGGGAGTACTTGGAACACTGTGTATGTAGACAATTCAAATGAAGATACGGGTACACCCGCGGGGTGGAAGATGGCTTTAGCTGACCTGTCGCCCTATATATCTGCGACGTCAACGCAGTGTAAAGTACAATTTAACGTACCTGGGGGTAGTGTGGGTGTCGCTGATTACTTCCAGTTTGGTCGTCTTTGGATACACGAGGGGGGCGTCCCAACAAACTTGGGTGGGATGTGGCTTGGCGCCGGGGGGCGCATTGGTGTGGGGACGACTGAACCCACATACAAATTACACGTTGCTGGGAATGCCTACGTGACCTCAAACCTCACGGTTGGGACTACAGACTTCCGCGTGGACACATCAAGTAACAGAGTTGGGGTTGGAATTACAACACCCAATAGTAAACTTCACGTTGCGGGGAATGCCTATGTGAGCTCAGACCTCACGGTTGGGACTTCGAAGCTGTTCGTGAATGCCCTCACTGGACACGTTGGGGTTGGTTCAGCCTCGCCTAATAGCAATTTACACGTTGTGGGGAATGCCTATGTGAGCTCAAATCTCACCATTGGTGATTCAGACCTCTTTGTGAATACAGTCGCAGGTCGAGTTGGGATTGGCTCAGCCTCACCCAATAGCAATCTACACGTTGTGGGGAATGCCTACGTGAGCTCAAACCTCACCGTTGGAGCGTCGAAGTTGTTCGTGGATGCCCTAACTGGACACGTGGGGGTGGGGACGACGGGTCCGACGACATCTCTTGAAATATACGGACAGGGTAAAGATTTAACGTTTAAGTATGATAATGGTATCACTCGGCAGTCTGCAGAAAATCGAGATGCATACTACTCCGGTTTAGAAAACAGCATATCTCGTATAGGTGATAGAGGTCTGTATGATGGTACCCCATTTACACCCGAAAAAACGCATGAAATTCTTTTTGGGTTTTCAGATACATATTCATTCGAAACCGAAGGATACTATCCAGATTATAACGAAATTAGATTCGATTTATGGGACCATACGAGAAAGCCAGGTTTTCCTGGTAATTTTCTTAATGTTATGACACTGAGAGGTAACGGCAACGTCGGTATAGGCAGAACCAACCCCTCCTACACCCTAGACGTCAATGGAAGTGCGAGAGTTGGCGCCCTCACGGCGACGACTGGGACCTTTTCGGACGACCTCGCCGTTGGAACTTCAAAGCTGTTTGTGGACGCCTCCACTGGTCGAGTTGGGGTTGGCTCAGCCTCCCCTACCAGTAATTTACACGTTGTGGGGAATGCCTATGTGAGCTCAAATCTCACCGTTGGGACAGCGAACCTCCACGTGGACACCCAAACTGGCTTTGTGGGGGTAGGCACAACCTCCCCCGACTACACCCTAGACGTCTCAGGGCCCATCAACCTCACGAGTAACATCGTGATGAGTGGTGAAGTCTTCGTGAAAGCCCACGATGCGACGAAGAATTACGTCGCCATTGGTCCTGTTGCGGGTCAGACGGATCAAGCCACCCAAGCCGTCGCTGTGGGGCACTATGCGGGTCAGACCTCTCAAAGCGTCCAAGGCGTCGCTGTCGGTCCTTCCGCGGGTCAGGACAATCAAGGCGCCGCCGCCGTTGCTGTGGGGTACGGTGCGGGTCAGACCTCTCAAAACAGATATGCCGTCGCTGTAGGATGGGCCGCCGGTGGTAGTCAACAAGGAAGCGGTAGTATCGCTATGGGACACCGTGCGGGTAACTATAATCAAGGCAGCTACGCTACGGCTTTGGGGTACTATACGGGTACGACCTCTCAAGGCGACTCCGCCGTCGCTGTGGGTCACCTCTCAGGTAACGCGTATCAAAGCAGCTACGCCGTCGCTATGGGGAACCTCGCGGGTCAGGCCTATCAAGGCAGCTCCGCCGTCGCTGTGGGGAACGAAGCGGGTTGGACCTCTCAAGGCGCCTACTCCATCGCTATGGGGTATCTCACGGGTCAGACTAAACAAGGCACCAACGCCGTCGCTGTGGGGAACGAAGCGGGTCTGACCTCTCAAGGCGCCTACTCCATCGCTATGGGGTATCTCACGGGTCAGACTAAACAAGGCACCAACGCCGTCGCTGTGGGAACCGCCGCGGGTCAGTACAATCAAAGTGCCTTAGCCGTCGCTGTGGGGAACCTCGCGGGTCTCACGCAACAAGACAGCTCCGCCGTCGCTGTGGGAAAAGCCGCGGGTCAGTCCTATCAAGGCACCTCCGCCGTCGCTGTGGGGAACGAAGCGGGTAACACCTCTCAAGGCAACTTCGCCGTCGCTGTGGGGCACACCGCGGGTAACACCTCTCAAGGCACCTCCGCCATCGCTGTGGGGCCTCAAGCGGGGGTGACGTCTCAAGGCGCCACCGCCATCGCTGTGGGGCGCTTAGCGGGTCAGACCTCTCAAGGCAGCTCCGCCATCGCTGTGGGCTACTTGGCGGGGCGGTACAATCAAGGCAGCTCCGCCACGGCTGTGGGCTACGAGGCGGGTGAGACCTCTCAAGGCGACAACGCCGTTGCTGTGGGGTACTATGCGGCTAACATCTCTCAAGGCAGCTACGCCACCGCTGTGGGGTACGCCGCGGGTAGCAACAATCAAGGCAGCTACGCCACGGCTGTGGGGTACCAAGCGGGTCAGACCTCTCAAGGCAAAAACGCCGTCGCCGTGGGACTCAATGCGGGTACTAACAATCAAAGCCACTACGCCACGGCTGTGGGGTACTATGCGGGTAGTAACAATCAAGGCGACAACGCCGTCGCTGTGGGGCGGAACGCGGGTCAGACCTCTCAAGGCGACCACGCCGTTGCTGTGGGATGGGGCGCGGGTGCGGCCTCTCAAGGCACCCAAGCCGTCGCTGTGGGGTACCAAGCGGGTCAGACCTCTCAAAGCGCCTCCGCCGTCGCTGTGGGGGACAACGCGGGTTATACCTCTCAAGGCGCCTTCGCTACGGCTGTGGGGGCTTACGCGGGTAGCAACAATCAAATGCTCGGCGCCACCGCTGTGGGGTACTTTGCGGGTCAGACCTCTCAAGGCCAAGACGCCACGGCTATGGGGCTCAGCGCGGGTCGGTACAATCAAGGCAGCTACGCCACGGCTGTGGGGAACGCCGCGGGTCGGGACAGTCAAGGCAGCTACACCGTCGCTGTGGGGGTTGTTGCGGGTCGGTACAATCAAGGCAGCTACGCCACGGCTGTGGGGTACCAAGCGGGTGAGACCTCTCAAGGTCTCTACACCACTGCTGTGGGGTACCAAGCGGGTCAGACGGCTCAAGGCAGCGAAGCCGTCGCTGTGGGCAACGCCGCAGGTAGTAACAATCAAGGCAGCTACGCCACGGCTGTGGGGTACCAAGCGGGTCTGACCTCTCAAGGCACCAACGCCGTCGCTGTGGGGCGCTTAGCGGGTGAGACCTCTCAAGGCACCAACGCCACCGCTGTGGGATTCGGTGCGGGTCAGACCTCTCAAGGCAGCTACGCCGTCGCTATGGGACGGGCCGCGGGTGTCACCAGTCAAGGCTCCAATGCCGTCGCTGTGGGGTACCAAGCGGGTGAGACCTCTCAAGGCAACTCCGCCGTCGCTGTGGGGTACCAAGCGGGTCAGACGAGTCAAGGCGGCACCGCCATCGCTGTGGGGTACGGTGCGGGTTTGACCACTCAAGGCGGCTACGCCGTCGCTATGGGACGGGCCGCGGGTGCCACCAGTCAAGGCTCCAATGCCGTCGCCGTGGGTCGCGCTGCGGGTGAGACCTCTCAAGGCAGCTACGCCACGGCTGTGGGAGACCAAGCGGGACAGTCCAATCAAGGTCTCTACACCACTGCTGTGGGGAACTTAGCGGGTCAGTACAATCAAGGCAGCGAAGCCGTCGCTGTGGGGGTCGCTAGCGGTCAGACCTCTCAAAGCAGATACGCCACGGCTGTGGGGATCGCCGCGGGACAGTCCAATCAGGGAAGCTACGCCACTGCTATGGGATACTATGCGGGTAGTAACAATCAATCCTCCCACGGTGTTGCCGTGGGGTACGCCGCGGGTCAGAGCAGCCAAGAGAGATATGGTGTCGCCATAGGAGGTAACGCAGGTGAGAGCAATCAAGGAGAATTTTCTGTTGGTATTGCACACAGAGCTGGTCAGGTCAATCAAGGCATCTCCGCCGTCGCTGTGGGCTACCTCGCGGGTACTGACAATCAAGGCAACTACACCATCGCTATGGGATACGGTGCGGGTCAGACGGATCAAGGCAACTACGCCGTCGCTGTGGGGAACGAAGCGGGTCAGACCTCTCAAGACATCGAAACCGTCGCTGTGGGGGACAAGGCGGGTAAATTGAATCAAAACCGATACGGCACCGCTCTCGGACATTTTACGGGTGTATATAATCAGGGTTCCGGTGCCACGGCTTTGGGAGCTGGGGCGGGTGCCACCAGTCAAGGCTCATACGCCGTCGCCGTGGGACTCAATGCGGGTTACACCTCTCAAGGCGAGTTCGCCACGGCTTTGGGCAACTTGGCGGGTTCCAACAATCAAGGCAGCTACGCCACGGCTTTGGGGTACAGTGCGGGTACGACCTCTCAAAGCGTCTCCGCCGTCGCTGTGGGACGAGAAGCGGGTGAGAGCAATCAAGGCGACTCCGCCGTCGCTGTGGGCTACCTCACGGGTAATACCTCTCAAGGCGACTTCGCCGTCGCTGTGGGGCGCACTGCGGGTCGATTCAATCAAGGCCTCAACACCGTCGCTGTTGGGTACCTCGCGGGTAACACCTCTCAACGCAACCAAGCCGTCGCTGTAGGCTACGAGGCGGGTCGGTCCAATCAAGGCAACAACGCCACCGCTGTGGGGTACCTCGCGGGTCAGACCTCTCAAGGCGCCGAAGCCACCGCTATGGGCTACCTCGCGGGTGTGACCTCTCAAGGCGCCTACGCCAGTGCTGTGGGACGTAGTTCGGGTCGGTACAATCAGGGCACCAACGCCATCGCTGTGGGGAACCAAGCGGGTCAGACCTCTCAAGGTGACGCCGCCGTCGCTGTGGGGTACCAAGCAGGTATAACCTCTCAAGGCAACTTAGCCGTCGCTGTGGGTCCTCTCGCGGGTAGCAACAATCAAAGCAGCAACGGCGTTGCCGTGGGGTACGCCGCGGGTCAGACCTCTCAAGGCGTCAACGCCGTCGCCGTAGGGAAAGGTGCGGGACAAACGGATCAAACGAGAGAAGCTGTCGCTGTGGGATTTGAGGCAGGTAAGACGTCCCAAGGGGATGGCGCCATCGCCATAGGTCAGACCGCGGGGGAGGTTGGTCAAACCGTCAATGCAATCGCCATAGGCGGGAACGCGGGTAACACCTCTCAAGGCACCTACGCCGTCGCTGTGGGAGTGGGTGCGGGTTTCAGCAATCAAGCCGTCTCCGCCGTCGCTGTGGGGGACAACGCGGGTCGGACCTCTCAAGGCGCACGCTCCGTTGCAGTGGGGGACAACGCGGGTCGGACCTCTCAAGGCGTCTCCGCTGTTGCTATAGGACAAGAGGCGGGTAAGACCTCTCAAAGCGATTCCGCCGTCGCTGTGGGGCGTGATGCGGGTAGTAACAATCAAGGCAGCCAAGCCGTCGCGGTGGGGCGCGCAGCGGGTTACACTGCTCAAGGTACCTCTGCCATCGCTGTGGGATACTTGGCGGGGGTGACGTCTCAACACGCCAACTCCATCGTCCTCAATGCCTCTGGGTCCACCCTCGACACCGAGGGTACGGGGCGAACCTACATCAAACCTCTCCGAGTCGCCACGGTGGCGTCGAATGTGATGACCTACGACCAGACCACTGGGGAAGTCATGGACTCTGGGGGACTCTTCACGAACAGACTCGCGGTCGTAAGTGCCATGCCACCTCGTCAAATGACAGACTATACCGATGTTATCAATGGACACGGAACTTTTAAATTGAGTCTTTATCGTAATCGAAGTGGTTTTAGTGCGTATAATATAATTGGTCCAAATGACGCTTCTTGGCGTTCAAGTGACACGAAAATAACTATAGCAGAGTATACAGCGCATGTTATCGCCCTTGAATTCCCATATAAAGTTGTCGCACGAAGTGTTGCGTGGAAAGCACCAGATTTTAGACGTCCGAGAGAAGGACATGTTCTTGCATCGAATGATAACGGTGTCACGTGGGATACTTTGTTTAGTTTCAGTGACCCACGTTTCGATGAAGCGAATGTTAAGTTTCACGAATCCTTAAATAATTCAACAGCTTACAAAATATACGCATTTATCGTAACAGCTCATGACGACGCGTCAACATCTCTTACGAATTTGCAATTCTTCACGGAATCGTTCAGTGTCGATGGGGGTATCGTGACGACCACCGCGGCGTCTGGTTTGGAGACTGGGTTCACCGAACATCCGGTGGCGCCTATGACTGGGTTCAACACCTATGTCGAGGGTCACGGCACCTATGAGGCGAGTGCGAGTAGTGAAATTAGTACAGGTGAGTTTCCACCGTATAAATTATTTAATTACGTGGCTGGTGGACAGAGTACTGGCTGGGCTGCAAAAGATAAGGATTATTCTACAGCTGGACTATATACAGGTTCATATTTCACAACTGATGTGGGTGGTACGAGATACGCTGGTGAATGGGCACAAATAAAAGTACCATATCCTATAACGTTGGCGTACTGTAAGTTTGGTGTAATTTCTGGTTATTCACATAGAACACCCAACGACGGAACTATACTGGGTTCCAACGATGGAGAACACTGGTACAAACTTACGGAATGGAATGGAAAGGTTTGGGATGATTCTACAAATACTTTCACCGAAACCATCGACGTCAACGCCACGACGCCATACCAACATTATAGATTGGTGATGGAAAAGGGTGGTACACACTTCGATACTTACCGAATGCAGATCGGTGAATGGCGCCTCTTCTCCGCGACCGGTGTGACCAAGATGGACAACGTCCTCATCTCTGGGGAGTTGGCGGTGGACGGTGGGGCTCTCCAAACCTCGCACATCAAGTGGCCCAAGGTGCCCCTCAAGG